>Ga0163146_10000105_pt1 | contig 108282 bp, 94 predicted proteins | sample OliLakLV19MP7G1_FD_148648 | JGI IMG/M metagenome (GOLD analysis project Ga0163146, IMG submission 148648) | Freshwater microbial mat bacterial communities from Lake Vanda, McMurdo Dry Valleys, Antarctica - Oligotrophic Lake LV.19.MP7.G1 | ecosystem: Environmental > Aquatic > Freshwater > Lake... | reverse complement strand
GCAGTCCTTCTGCATGCTGTGGATTGCCCTCCTTGTAATTATTCCTGATGCGAAGGTCTCGGCGCAGAACGTTTCGCAGCCAGTGTCCGCGGAAGACAAAGCCTATCTTGAAGGCCTGTACAAAGATACCTGGGGCTATCTTTCCACTCATGTGGATGCGATCACCGGGCTTCCTTATGACGCGAGTTCCCGTCAGCCGCCGACTTCCATGAGTAATGTCGGGCTTTACCTCGCTTCTGTTTCCACGGCCTACCGCACGGGTCTGATTTCAGCAGTCGACGCGGAGCAGCGGGTGAAAAAGGTTCTCGACAGTCTTGAGAAAGTCGACAAATGGAAGGGTATTCCGAGACCCTGGATCATTACTCGAACCCTTGCGCCCACTTTTGGCGACGAATTTACGTATGGGCCGCATCTATCAGCACTCATCGGCGGACTTCTCGTGACGCAGGCAACCTTTCCGGAAATTGTTTTCGAAGGAATTGTCCCGCGGATAAGAAAAATGCTTACCGTAATGGAACTCAAGACCCTGTACGATCCCAAAACCGGGTGGCTCAAAGGCGGGTATAACGTAAAGCAGGATAACTTCGCCATCTTTCAATCCTGGGGACACTGGTACTACAAACACTTTGCATCCGAGACCCGTCTTCTGAGTTATTACCTAATCTTGCGCGGCGCGGCGCCCAAGGAACATTGGTTCAGCCTGATCAGGTCAAAGCAGCAGCTCGAGGGGGAAACGTTCTTCGTTTCGGGATATGAAGAGGGCGGGTTGTATGTTCAGTTTCTGAGCGGTTTATTTCTGGATGAGCGCGCCACGGAAATGGGCGAGTCTCAAAAAGGGTACGTAAATTATCAAATGAAGCACGCTCAAACTATTAAGTCGCCCGTTTGGGGCTGGTCCTCCTGTTTGACCCCGCAAGGGCGTTATCTCGCTTACGGTGAACTGCGAGACGATATCGTGGCTCCATATGCTTCCATCCTGGCGGTTCATTACTATCCTGCCGAAGTCATAAAAAATCTTCGGGCCCTCGAAGAAAAGGGAGCGCGGCCTGAATCCCACCCGCGCTTCGGAGAGGTTCATTTTGGCTTTCTTGATTCCATTAATTGGCAGACCGGGGACACCGCCAAGCATTATCTGACGCCGAATCAGGCGATGGCGTTTCTCTCTCTGGCCAATTATCTACATGACGGAATCGTCTGGAAAAGTTTCTCCGAATCACTGCCTCTGCAGCAGCAGCTTACCGACGTATCGGTCTCGAAACCTGCGGTCTAAACTACTGGAATCATTGAGACGGGAAGATCGGGCGTGGGCAAAAAAAAGGCCTGGCTTTACGCCAGGCCTTTTTTGCGAAGAAGAGTTACTTGCGCTTCTTCGTTGCCGTTTTGGCAGCGGACTTCTTCGTTGCCTTTTTCGCTACCTTCTTTGCTGCTTTCTTAGTCGCCATTTAAAGGCTCCTTTTCGTTTTGATTGAATTAGGAACGTCAAAATAATTTGCGTCCCATAATTAATCTACGGCTTCTTGTAAAATATTTTTAACTTTTTTTCAAGAACAAAAGTTCGAAAAAGTAAAAATATCGTACATTCCGATTATCGCAGACATTCAAAAAAAATCAAAAAGGAATAAAAAAACGAATCGTTTTCGCCGCGTTTGATCGATGTTTTCACGCGGCGCGAACAGCTGCCACGACTGTTTGCATGACGGGGTGATCCGCAGTGAAAATCGATGTAGTGATTGTTTTTGCCCACCCTGCATATTACACTGAGTCATCGCGCGCATTGAAAGGGAGATGGATGAATACAACGACGCTGTCGGCAAATAAACCCACAGTCTTGTCGATCGATGACAGAGATAAGTTCCGCAGGTCCTGCGTTTCCGTAGACAGTGTGCATTCTGCCGTCGAAGAACGAATCTCCGATGTCATGGGGCGATCTCGACTGAGAATCCGATGAGACTTCTAATCGTGTCGAATCGGCTGCCGGTAACAGTCAAAGACGACCATGGGACTCTTTCTTATCAGGAAAGCGTCGGCGGCCTTTCAAAAGGCCTGAGCACCTATCTTGAATCCGCCAGGAGAACAAATCCCGACTTTCGTCATGTCTGGATTGGATGGCCAGGAGCTACCGTAGAGCCGCAGCACCAGCTCGATGTCGTGAAACATCTGCGCACGAACTACCACGCCCACCCCGTTTTCCTCAGCGAACTCACGATGGAGAAGTTTTATCATGGCTTCTGTAACAGCACGATCTGGCCGCTTTTCCATTATTTCCCCGGCAGCATGATCTGCGAGGAAGAGTACTGGCCGCATTACGTCGAGGTGAACAGGCTATTCTGCAGCGCAGTCCTCGACATCATGGAGCCGGGCGATGCGGTGTGGATCCATGATTATCAGCTTATGCTTCTTCCTGCGATGCTCCGGGAGCATAAACCCGATCTGGCTATCGGATTCTTTCTCCATATCCCGTTTCCCGATTTCGAAGTCTACCGGCTTCTTCCGAAGGAATGGAAGATCGGAATCCTCGAAGGACTTCTCGGCGCGAACCTCATCGGCTTTCATACCCACGATTACACGCAGTATTTTCTTCGCTGCGTCCTTAGAATCCTCGGCCATGACCACAAGTTGAGCAAAATCATTACGGGAAAAAATGTTGTGAGAGCGGATACCTTTCCCATGGGGGTCGATTTCGAACACTTTTACGAAGCGGCGGCCGGAAACGAAGTGCGCATAGAAAAAGAAAAACTTCAACCGACCCTTTTGCCATACCGGGTGATCCTTTCGGTCGACCGCCTTGATTACACTAAGGGCGTGCTCAACCGCTTGAAAGGTTACGAGTATTTTCTCGAAAGAAACCCTTCATGCCACGGAAAAGTGGTGATGATCATGCTTGTCGTGCCTTCCCGGACGGAAGTGAAGCAGTACCAGCAGATGAAAAAGAAGATTGATGAACTGGTGGGCAGGATCAACGGGCGTTTCGGTACGATCGACTGGACGCCTACGCGTTATCAATTCAGCGCCGCATCCTTTGAACATCTCGTGGCTCTTTATGGCTTGAGCGATATCTGCCTCGTGACGCCGCTGCGAGACGGGATGAACCTCATCGCGAAAGAATACGTCGCAAGCAGGCCCGATCAGACGGGCGTGCTTATCTTGAGCGAAACAGCAGGTGCCGCGAAGGAACTTCAGGAAGCCATCATCATTAACCCAAACAGTGTCCCCGAAATTGCGGACGCCCTTAACCAGGCGCTCGTCATGCCGCGCGAGGAACAAATCTCGCGAAATCAGCGCATGCAGACGCGGCTCAAGCGATACAACGTCGTCAGGTGGGCAGAGGATTTCATCCGTTCCCTGCAGGAAGCGCGAAAAGACCAGAAGCATTTCGATGCGCGGATCTTTGGCGAATCCCAGATGAAAGAGCTTCTTTTCAGGTATTCCAGGGCCGCCAAAAGGCTGATTCTTCTCGATTACGACGGGACCCTCGTTCCTTTTGCGTCAGAACCCAAAAAAGCGGTGCCTTCTGCGGAGGTCCTCCAGATCCTCGGACGTCTGTGCGCCGATGAGAGAAATGAATGCGTGATTATCAGCGGCAGGGACATCGCGTCCCTGGAATCCTGGCTGGGGCATCTCAATGTGAGTCTGGTCGCTGAACACGGAGCGTTCGTGCGGGTGAAAGGAAGTGACTGGAAGGAACTGCGGCCTGTGATGAAAGGATGGAAACCCGAGATCCGGCACAAGCTGGAAATGGTCAAGGACCGGCTGCCTGGTTCGATGGTCGAAGAGAAAGATTGTTCCCTTGTATGGCATTATCGTAACGCGGACCCGGAGGCCGGTTTCATTGTCGTCAAAGAACTCATCGACGAGCTCACCAACTTCACCGCTAACATCGATTTGCAGGTCATTCAGGGAAATAAAATCGTAGAGATCCGAGTTTCCGGGGTCAATAAGGGGACGGGCGGCATGTATTTTTTAAAAAGCGATTTTGATTTCATCCTGGCCATCGGTGACGACTGGACGGACGAAGACCTTTTCCAGGTGCTGCCGAAAAACGCCTTTTCTATACGGGTGGGAATGGCCGTGTCCCACGCCAAGTACAACATTGTGAAGCCGGAAGACGTTCAAAACGTTTTGAACGATCTTCTCTCTGCTTCGGGATCCCGCTGAATGAGCTTTCCTCATGCCACGGCCTGGCTTGCCGCTTTGAGTGTCGCGGTCTCGACCTTGTATTCTGCTTCTCCCTGCGCTACAGCCGGGCAGGAACCGGCAAAGTACATCGTCCTCGGCGCGGCTTCGGACCCCAAGACTTTTAATCCCATGCTCGCGCAGGAAACTTCTTCTACCGAAATCCTTGAATTTCTTTTCGAGGGTTTGACGCGATTCAATCCCAGGACGGGGGCGATTGACCCGGCACTCGCCGAACGCTGGGAAACTTCCGCTGACGGCCTCCAATGGACCTTCTTTCTCCGGAAAGACGCCCGGTGGTCGGACGGAACTGCCTTTTCCTCGGACGATGTCCTTTTTACTTTTGATCTTCTCTATAATCCCGCGATTCTCGCCGCAGCCAGAGATGTTTTCACCTTTGAAGGTAAACCCATTAAAGTCGAGAAAAAAGACGACCATACAGTCATTTTTACGCTCCCCGTCCCGTTTGCTCCTTTCCTGCTCGCACTCGGTTTTTCCATTCTCCCCAAGCACCTTCTGCAGGAGAAACTTGATTCCGGTGCTTTCCAGAATTCCTGGGGCATCGACACTGATCTTAAAAGGATCGCGGGCACAGGTCCCTTCAGGTTCAAATCTTACAGGGCCGGAGAAAGGGTGGAACTTGAAAAAAATCCTTTCTATTGGAGAAAAGGGCCCGGGGGGAAGAGCCTGCCTCGGCTCGATAAGATCATTTTTCTGATTATTCCGAGTCCGGAAGGCCGGCTTCTGAAATTTATGGAAGGGGAGACGGACGCCTATGGGGTTACGGGCCTTGATTATCCCGTACTCAGCCCGAAGCAGGAAAAACTCGGCTTCACGCTTTTTCGGACGGGCCCGGGGATGGGTTCCAATTTTATCGCGTTCAATCAGTCCTCGGCCGACCCTCAAAAGAAGGCCTTGTTCGGCGACCCGGAATTCCGCCGCGCGGTGGCGCTTTCGCTCGACCGCCAGAATATGATCGATATCATCCTCAACCGGCTGGGTGAAAAGCAATGTTCTCCCGTAAGCCCTTCGACCCCTCATTTCTTTAACGCGGAAGTGCCGTGCCATGATTACGACCCGGCCGGAGCGAGAAGTCTCCTGGAATCGCGCGGTTTCGCGGACCGTAACGGAGACGGCATCCTTGAAACATTGGATGGCAAGCCTCTTGAGTTCGTTCTCTATACGAATGCGGATAACCCCGAGAGAGTCAGTATTGCGCAGATGGCGCGCGAAGATATGCATCGGGCGGGCATCAAAGTCCATCTGTCCGTGATCGAGTTCAACTCACTTGTCACGCGGCTGCTCGTTAGCCGCGACTGGGACGCGGTCCTGATCGGCTTCACCGGTTCTTCAGAACCTCATTTCGGCGCAAACGTCTGGAAAGTGGACGGCCGGCTCCATTTCTGGAATACTTTTGAAAACGCGAAGCTCAATCCCTCGGAAGCAAGAATCGATCAGATATTCAGCGAGGCGGTCAGGACAATCGACACCTCGGCAAGAATCCGGCTTTATCGGGAATGGCAGGCGATCGCGGCGAAAGAACTGCCGCATATCTACACGATTATGCCCGAAGTCATCTACGCCGTGAATAACCGGCTTCTCCATGTCGAGCCTACGGTGCTCGGCGGGATTTTTTATAACATCGAAGAGTTAGACGTCAAACGCGCATGAATCTTGCCGGCTTCATAATCAAACGAGTGGTTTTTTCACTGCCCCTGCTTTTCTTTTTGCCGCTGGTGACATTCCTGTTCATGCATCTCGCGCCAGGGAATTTCTTCGACACCATGCGGCTGAATCCGCAGATCTCTCCCGAGACGATCGCGCATTACGAAAAGCTCTATCATCTCGACCAGCCGGTCCTCATTCAGTATCTCCACTGGATGAAAAGTATTCTGCATCTGGATTTTGGTTATTCCTTCGCGTACCGCCAGCCGGTCCTGACACTTCTTCTTTCGCGGTTATGGAACACTTTTCTGCTCACCTTCACAGCGTTTCTCCTTTCATGGCTTCTTGCGGTACCTCTTGGCCTCTGGTCGGGAATGAAAGAAGGCAGGAAATCAGATTTTCTGGCGAGTACTGCAGCGTATGCGGGCCTTTCGATGCCCAATTTCCTCTTATGCATTCTTCTTCTCTGGTTTGCCGCCGCGACGGGCTGGCTTCCGCTCGGCGGACTCGTTTCGCTCGATTATGAAGAGCTTGGGCCTGTAAAAAAAGCAGCGGACCGGGTCCTTCATATGATTATTCCGGTTTTCGTGCTCACGCTTTCCTCGTTTGCGTATCTCTTCCGCCTGATGAGGGCCCAGACAAGGCAGGTAAGCCGGCAGGATTTTGTATTCTTTCTGCATGCCCGGCACATTCCGACAGGGAAGATCGTTTACAAACACATTGGGCGCAACGCGATTAACCCGATGCTCAGTCTTTTCGGGCTTGAGCTTCCTGCACTTTTCAGCGGCGCTGCGCTGGTCGAGATTTTCACCGGATGGCCCGGTCTTGGAAGCATGATGCTCGCCGCGGTGCGCGCTCAGGACCTGTTTCTCGTTCTCGGCAATATGCTCATGATCGCTTTTCTGCTCGTCGCGGGAAATCTAATCGCCGACATTATGATTGTCGCGGCTGATCCAAGGGTCAGGCTCGGCGCGGGAGGCCATGAATGAGCAGAAACCTGCTCCTTGCCCTTTGCGCGATCTTTCTTGGAGGTATGGCACTCGCGAGCCTTGGAGCCGATTGGATCGCGCCTTACGCCCCTCAAGAGGAATTCCGGGCACATCCCTATCATCCGCCCACGCGCATTCACTTCTTCGATGAAAAAAACGGTCTTTCCCTTTTTCCGTTCGTTTACAAAACTGAAATGACGTTCGACGAACATTACCGGCGCATCTATACCGAAGACAAGTCCCAAAGATACTTCGTGAAGTTCGCGGTCCCGCATCTTTTCAATGTTGAGAGTCCCGGAAGAGTTTACCTCTTCGGAACTGATTCACGCGGCCGTGATCTCTTTTCACGAATCCTTCACGGCGGCCGTATTTCGCTCTCCATCGGCATTCTCGGCGCTTGTTTCGCGGCAGCTCTCGGTCTGTTGATCGGAAGTGTTTCAGGCTATTTCGGAGGCTGGCTCGACGAAGTGCTGATGCGGATCGCTGAATTCTTCATCATGGTACCGGCTTTTTATCTCCTTCTGGCACTCCGCAGCGCGCTTCCGGCAAAAATTGATCCGCTTCACGTTTATCTTCTCACCGCAGGCATGCTGAGCCTTGTCGGCTGGGGCGGGATGGCGCGCGTCATCCGCGGACTGGTGCTTTCAATCAAACAGAATGACTTTATCCGTGCGGCGAAAAGTCTGGGGCGCAGCGATGGCTCGATTCTCGCGGGCCACGTACTCCCGCATACCCTTTCGTATCTCGCCGTCGTCGTCAGTATCTCCGTCCCGTCCTACATTCTCACGGAGTCGGCGCTCAGTATCCTCGGGCTCGGTATCCAGGAGCCTTACGTGAGCTGGGGGAGCCTGCTGAGTGAAGCGTCGTCCGTTGCTCATCTCGAGCTGCACCCCTGGGTGCTGATTCCGGGTCTTTTCCTCATCGCCGCGGCGTGGTGCTTTAACGTGCTCGGCGATCAGCTGAAACCCGCCGGAGAAAGCCATGACTAACGCCCTGATCGAATTCAGGCAGGTCATTTTGACTTACGGAAAAGGGGAGCGCCGCACTGTCATCGGGCCGCTTGACCTTGAAGTATTTGAAAATGAAGCGCTCGGAATCATCGGAGAGTCCGGCGCGGGCAAAAGTACGGCTGCACTTGAAATGCTCGGCCTTCTTGCGCTCAAAGAGGGCGCGCGCGTTGCGGGAGAGGTGAAGAACCGTCTGGCGCCCCGCGAAATAAGTTATATTCCCCAGGATCCGCTTTCTGCTCTCGACCCGCTCTTTTCTATCGGCAGCCAGCTTGCGGAATCCGGGGCCGGGAAAGACCTGGTCCGCGAAGCGCTCACGCGGGTTCATCTGCCGCTCGAAAAAATCAGCCTCCAAAGTTATCCGCATGAGCTGAGCGGCGGGATGCGTCAGCGCGTGGTTATTGCCATGGCGCTTCTTCACAAGCCGCGTCTGATTATCGCTGACGAACCGACGTCTTCGCTCGACATGACCCTTCAGGCCGAAGTCATGAAGCTTTTTCGGCAGATCCGGAACACCGGCGTCTCCTTCGTCTTTATCACGCACAATCTTCCGCTCGCGGCTAATTTCTGCGACCGCCTTCTCGTGATGAAGAACGGAAAAAAAATCGAGACGGGAACCCCTGCTCAAATAATGGAAAACCCTCGTGAACCTTACACCTGCCAGCTGGTCGAATCGTCACCGAGGCTGCACCTGTGAATCCTGTCTTCAAATTCGAGAACGTAAGCAAGATCTACCGCGTCCGGAGCGGCTTGTTCAGTAAAGGCGCGGGCTTTGCCGCGCTCGACTCCATTAACTTTTCTCTCGAACGTGGCAAAACATACGGGCTTGCGGGCGAAAGCGGGTCAGGGAAGAGTACTCTGGCGGGTCTTCTCACCGGGATGACGCATGAGACTTCGGGAAAGCTGCTTTTTGAAGGCGAGCCCCTGAGACAGGTTCTTCGGAAAGGCCGGGCCTCATACGCCGCCAAAGTCCAGATGATCTTTCAAAATCCTTACCTTTCGCTCGATCCGGCCTGGTCTGTGGAAAAAATCGTGGGCGAGGGTATTCTTTCACGACCTTCTATGGAAAAAAAAGAGAGGGTCCGTTCGGCTGTAAAGGCGGTGGGACTCTCGGAAGATTATTTACGCAGAAAACCGCGCGCCTTGAGCGGCGGTGAACGTCAGCGCGTCGCAATCGCTCGCTCGCTCGCTGTGAGGCCTGAGTTTCTCATTCTCGATGAACCTACATCGCAGCTTGATGTCTCAGTGCAGGCCCAGATTCTCGCCCTGCTGAAGAGCCTTCGGCCCCAGATTCCCGCCGGCATGCTTTTCATCAGCCACGACTTTGCCCTTATCAGTGAGCTTGCCGATGAAGTTTTAGTACTCGACAAGGGACGCCTCGCCGAGGCGGGGCCGGCGATCGACGTTCTGAGAAACCCGCAGGCCGAGTGCACGAGGCGGCTGCTCGAGGCCGTCCCCTTCTGGCCTCCGCGAGAAGGCAAAGCCTGATGCCGCTTCTCGTGCTCCTGATGAGTTTCCTTCTGCTCGGCGCCGGTAATATCGAAATAGGGGAGAAGCAGCCGGACCCCAGCGAAGTTTTCAGCTCTGTTCTCGTGAAAACGGGGCGCAGGCTGCAGGAAGTCGCGAAAAAACGACCTTTGAGGGTTCGTGCCATGAATGATTCTCTGGCTGAGACTGCTGTCGCGATGAAGGGGATGGCGAGCGGGGCTCAAGAAGGTGATATCGAGGCGTCTCTCGACAGAGCAATTAAGGCTTACCGGGAAAACAGTTTTCCTTACGTCCTGCGGGGAATCATCATGGACTCGCGGGGAAACACGGCCGCGGCAAACCGCGCTTTCGAGGAATTTCTGCTTCGCAGCCGGGCGTATACTGAGTTCGAAAAAACGTTTATCGGCGGCGACGATTTCTACAAGCTCAGGCGAGTCGTGTATGACCTTCTCGTGGCGCGCGGTGTGGATTTCAAAGGCCGAGAAAGCCAGATAAGGGTCCGCGTTCCTTTTGACGCTCTTCTCAAGTACATGATGGATCCCGCGCCGGGCGACAGGGTTTTGAATCTGGGTTTTATCTTCATCCTCACAGGCGGGACATTATTTTTTTTATGGGGGCTTCGAGGAGCGGATTTTTCGGGCTACTGGCTCTCGACACTGCTGGCGCTTTATCTGGCGTCCTGGTGCGCCTATGGCTGCTGGATCGTGGATCTAGCCTTCGGGCTGCCGTGGGGTTTGAACCGTTTTCAAACGTCTGCTTTTTTGATGGGAAGTGTTCTTGCCGTCCGGATCCTGGCCGGCCTGTACCAGTTATGGCTGTTCTGGCTCTCGCCCCTGCCTGAAGGCTACCGGCGCTGCAGGAAATGCCGGGCGGTGCTGCCTGAAGTGCTTCTGGAATGCCCGGCCTGCGGCAAACGGATCAAGAACAATCTGATGCGGAAATAAACAAGAGCTGAAGCCATGTTTCGATATCTCATTCTTTTTTCCTGGATCGTCGTATTCATTCTGCTGCTTCTCCGGTTCAAGGAACATCTTGTCCCGGGTCCGGTTCAGGATGCGCTCGAGTCCGTTTTGATGGAGCGGGACGCGGCCTCCTTGGTCCCGCTGGAAACGAAAGAAGAAAGCAAAGAGGTCCTTATCGCCATCATTCGCCTTTGGGATTTTGAAAAGTTTTACGGTAACGTTCATCCGGATCTCAGGCACGTCATCCCCGCAGGCGGTCTCAGGGAACTTTTCCGGGCGACGGCGGAGAGCCTCGGCGCCCTCCATGCGACTCATAGCACAAGTCTTGTGCAGGGGACGAGAAACGATACAAAGAATCTGACGGTGAAACTGGACGGGACCTTTCTCAAAGGACGCGCGGTGGTCGAAGCGGAATTTCTGATAACGGAGAATGGGTGGAAGATTTTTCAGTTCGCCGTAGAATCGCCCGTTATCACGCCCGTTTACGAAGCAGCCCAGGCCGCAAATCTGGACGGCAGCTTTGACGCTTCCGTTTTCCGCAAGGGTTTGCCGCAGAAGGTTTGATGAGGCTTTTGCAGGTCAAGACATGTTACAATGCCGGCGAACTGCAATAAATAGGGAGAGCCGTTTGAGCCAGGCCGAATTCCGGAATTTAAAACCCGTGATGTCGAAAGTCGCGGCTTATCTTTTTATCGCCTACGGTTTCTATAAAGTGGTGCTTAACTGTTTCACCTTCCCTGCCGGCGGCGAGCTCGACAAGGCCATGCTTTTTCAAATTGCACTCGGTTTCGGCTATGTCATGTGCGGTCTATACCTTCTCATCGAAAAAGCGAAGTTCGAAGTGATGGCCGCAATTTTTTTTATCGCTTTCATTCTCGAGATCAGCCAGATAGGGGTTTACTAAAATGACTGTAACGCGCGATATCAAGGCCTATCAAAAGCAGGTTCTCTCCGAGCTCCTTGCTTCGTCGGAGTACGAAGAACTCTTCAACATGCTCCGCGAAAAGGAAAAGTCCTTTAAAATTATCCAGCGGGACAGTTTCAATGCTGAATACCTCGCAGCGAAACTCGCCCTTGCAGCCCACTATTGGGAGCTTTACGTCCCGCAATATATCGCAGGAGCGGGTGAGAACGACGGCAAGCTTCTTTTTAAGGCCGTGATGCACTGCTTTCAGTCTCCGAAAATGCTTCCGCTTGCCACGGCTTTCAGCGAATACATTTATTTTGAAACCGAAAAAGACGCGCCTGGGCCCTGCGTCAAGGCAGCACTCAAACTCTTTGAACGTCTCGGACTCTCTGAAAAAGTAACCGTGACCTCGGGTAATGAAACCACGGTGTCACATTCCTTCCGTATCCTTGCCGAGACCCTGGACGGATTCCGCGCTTCTTTTGAAAATGACATCATGAAATTTTCGGGTTTCGAAACGGAATTTTAGACTTCCAGCGGTCTTTGTAAGTTGTTCCCCGGAATAAACCCTTTGTCCCGATTTGCGATTCCGTTATAATGACCGAAAATTCCACCTCACCCGACAGGTCCATGCTGCAAACAACTTCTGAAACACCCAAATTGACCCCGATGATGGAGCAATATAAGTCCATCAAACGCACGCTGCCCCCGGGTACGATCCTGTTTTTTCGCCTGGGCGATTTCTACGAGATGTTCTTCGAGGACGCCGTTCAAGCCTCTGAAATTCTCGAGATCACGCTGACCGGCCGCGAAGGCGGTGAAGCGGGCCGGGTTCCGATGTGCGGTATTCCTTATCACTCGTTCCAGGGCTACCTCCGGACTTTGATCGAACACAATCTTAAAGTAGCGATCTGCGAACAGACGGGGGACCCGAAAGCAGGAAAAGGCCTCGTCGAACGCAAGATTGCGAGAATTGTTTCACCTGCGACTTATCTCGAAGATGAAACCAAGGGCAAGAACCCCGAGTATCTGCTTTCTCTCGTCAAAAAAGACGGATTATGCGCGATCGCGTGTCTCGAACTGAGCACTGGCGAGTTTTATGTGCGGGAGATTCCCGATGACCGGGTCCTCGGCGAACTGACCATCCTTTCGCCCCGCGAAGTGATCCTGCCGCTGTCTCTGGCCAAAGACGAAGAACTTGCGGGATTTATCAAGAGCACTCTCCAGGCGAGCCTCACCGTCTACGATGACTGGATTTTTGAAGCCGGTGAGGGAATGAGGCTCTTACGAGAGAGTCTCCGGCTGGCGTCCGAACGAAGCATTTCTTTTCACGACCGGGCTTTGCCCGTCAGTGCGTGCGGCGCGGTTCTTTATTACCTTCGCGACCATATGCACCAGGAGATCGGTCATATTCAGGCGCCGACGCTGCTCGACGTCTCGGAATGCATGGTGCTCGAGCGTACCGCGCAAAAGAGCCTGGAACTTGTCTGTACCCAGGCCGGCAGAAAGGGCCACGGTACGCTGCTCGCGTGTATCGATCACTCGCTCACTTCGATGGGTGCACGGACTCTCTATCAGTGGGTAACTCGCCCGCTCATCTCGCTCCCGGCAATTGAAAACCGGCTGAATGCGGTCGAGGAAATGCTGGCAAAGAACACATCTGCGAAATCCCTTCGAGATCTTCTGAAGGGCGTGAAAGATATCGAGCGTACGGTCAGCCGCCTTAATTATGGCGTTGCCAACGCGCGCGACCTGATCAATCTCGAACAGTTCCTGCAAAGAGTTCCCGAAATTCAGAGCGTTCTCGCCGGATTCGGGGCGAAGGCAATAGGCGCGGCCTGCGCCGATCTCTTTCCGTTTCCCGAAATTAGAAAACTTATAAAAGACTCCATCGCAGAAAATCCGCCTCTGACTTTACGGGAAGGAGGGATTATCCGGGACGGCTATCACGCGGGCCTGGATGAACTCAGGGAAATTTCAACGAAAGGAAAATCCTGGATCCTCGAGTTTCAGCAGCGTGAAATCGAACGCACGGGCATTAAGTCACTGAAAGTGAAGTACTCCCAGGTTTTCGGCTATACAATCGAAATCAGCAAAGGAAGCGTGGGCTCAGCGCCTTCTGATTATATCCGGCGTCAGACGCTCGCCAATGCCGAGCGGTACGTTGTCCCCGAGCTGAAGGAATGGGATCAGAAGATCTCGGGCGCGCAGGACAAAATCAAGACCATGGAGTATGAAATCTTCAGCGGCATTCGTACCCAGGTACTGGGCGAATTGACCGCACTGCAGACTATGGCCAGAGCTATTGGCAAGATGGACGCTTTTGCGTCGCTCGCTTTGACAGCGCTCAATAAAGGATGGACACGGCCCAAAGTAGTTGAGACGGGCGAGCTTCTGATCGAAGAAGGAAGGCATCCTGTCGTCGAGGCGATGCTTCCGGCGGGCAAGTTTGTCGAGAACGACACGTATCTCGATATCTCGGAAAATCAGCTGATCCTGCTGACGGGTCCTAATATGGCGGGTAAATCGACTTATATCCGTCAGACTGCTCTTATCGCAGTGCTTGCCCAGATGGGGTCCTATGTCCCGGCGGCAAACGCACGGATCGGGATCGTCGATCGAATTTTTACTCGTATCGGCGCAAGCGACGACCTCGCCGCCGGTGAGAGTACGTTTATGGTCGAAATGGTGGAGACTGCGGCCATTCTCCAGAAGGCGACCTCCCGCAGTCTTCTTATTCTCGATGAAGTCGGACGCGGCACGTCAACGTTCGACGGTGTCAGCATCGCCTGGGCAATCTGCGAATACCTTGCGCAGGGCAGCCGCCGGCCACGCACGCTTTTCGCGACTCATTATCACGAACTCACTCAGCTGGAAGAACATTTTCCGGGCATCAAAAACTACAACATCACGGTGAAGGAAACGCCGGGCGGGATTATTTTTCTCCGTAAAGTCGCAAGAGGCGGTTCTGACCGCAGCTACGGTATTCATGTGGCACGTCTGGCGGGGATACCGAAGCAGGTGACCGACCGCGCGGAAAAGATCCTGAGCATTCTCGAAAGCGAGAACACCGAAGCGACCCAGATTATCGAAGGAAAAAAAGAAAATCCCCGCGCTCCTAAAAAAGAGAATCAACCAGGTCTTTTCGAATGGGCGCAGCAGAATCATCCTATTGTCGAAGAACTCCGACAGTTGACCGTAGACGGTCTTACGCCGCTTGCGGCACTCAACAAGATTGCGGAATGGAAAGATAGGCTCAAACCTTCCTGAGGAGAAAAATATGGGCGTGATCCACGTTTTGTCTGAAAGCGTTGCCAATAAGATCGCCGCGGGCGAAGTGATTGAAAGGCCGAGCTCCATCGTAAAGGAGCTTATCGAAAATTCGCTCGACGCAGGCGCTTCGTCCGTCGAAATTGAAATCGCAAATGGGGGAAAGAATCTCATACGAGTTGCTGATAACGGCAGCGGGATGAGCGCCGAAGACGCCGAGCTCGCTTTCCGCCGGCATGCGACAAGTAAAATTTCCGATGCCGACGAACTGTTTTCTATCGCTACCTTTGGCTTTCGCGGTGAGGCCCTGCCGAGCATCGCGGCCGTGTCGAGAGTGAAGCTCACGACAAGAGTGAAGAGCCTGCCTTCGGGCACGGAGCTTTCTATCGACGGCGGGGCGCTCACAGAAGCAAGGGAATGCCCCTGCGCGCCCGGAACCACGGTTGAAGTCCGGGACCTGTTTTTTAACACGCCCGCACGCCGGAAATTTCTCAAGGCGGACGCCACGGAACTCGGGCATGTGATGGACGTGGTTTCTAATTTCTCGCTTGCGCATCCGTCTCTTAGAATCGTTTTTAAGTCGTCGGACCGTACTGTTTTTGACCTAAGCCCTACAGAAAAGCTGCTCGAGCGGGCGGAATCAGTTCTTGGCGAAGCGGCAGCGAAGCATTTTATGACCATCGATGAAGAAGCAAACGGCATCCGGATCTCGGGTCTTATCGGTAAACCTTTCGCGGCTCGCGCCAACCGCTCGGGCCAGACTTTTTTTGTCAACCGCCGGTGCGTCCGCTCGCCCATCCTGTCCCACGGGCTTCAGGCCGGATTTCATGGTCTTCTTATGCACGGGCAGTTTGCTGCGGCGGTCATTTTCGTCGATCTTGACCTTACAAAAGTCGATGTCAATGTCCATCCCTCTAAGCACGAGGTCAGGATTTCAAACGAAAAAGAAGTGAAGTCGCTTCTCATCAAGGTCGTGGCTTCAGCCTTGAAAGCCGAAAGCGATATTAACCCTGAATTAAAAGATTTCCGCGGTAAAGCGCCTGAAGTCTTCGTGCCTTCGGCTGCAGGCTTTAGGAACGATCCCGTTTCTGTCGTTGCCCGGGAGATTGCAGCTGCCAGAGAAAAAGAAATACGGGAGCCGGGGGAGGCGTTTTTTGCGGCGGACCCCGGGGCGGGTTTTTTTGCGGTCGCCGAAACCGAACGTGCGTCTCAAGAATTAATCAGTGTCTCGAACAAGCTGAAGATCACAAAAATCCTCGGCCAGATCCATCACACGTTCATCCTCGCCGAAACGGAAGATGGTTTTATGATAATCGATCAGCACGCTGCACACGAAAGAATCATGTTCGAAAGCTTGAAACAGGGTTTCGAGAGCGGCGCTCCCGCTCGCCAGAATCTTCTTATGGACGAGGTGCTGGAGCTGCATCCCCGGCAGCTCGAAACATTCCGGGAATCCCTGGCTCTGCTCGATCGCATAGGGTTTACTCTCGAAGAATTCGGCGAGAATTCTTTTGTTGTCAGGGCGTACCCTTCAACAGTCAATGAAAACCCTGTGACTTTCCTGAAGGCCTATCTGGAAGAAAAAGAAGAAGGGAAGTCGAGAACGAGGCTGGAAGACTATCAGGAAGAAATTGCGGCGATGATTGCCTGCAAAAAAAGCTCTGTAAAAGCGCACGATTATTTGTCGATAGATAAACTTTACGCACTTACAGAAAGACTTGCCCGCTGCGAAAATCCATTTTCCTGTCCGCATGGACGGCCTGCTTTTTTCAATAAAAGTTTCTACGAGCTCGAGAAGCAGTTTAAGCGGAAATAGACGCAATCGGAAGTCGAAAACGTCAGGAGACTGAAGGTGCCGTTTGAGCAGGCTTTCCGGAAGTAAGCCCGAGCCCCGCGCACGTGACATCGTGCCGTCCGATGACTCCGTAGAGCACGCTCTGGTCTTCGCTCATCACGGGAATCGTGTGAATGTTTTTATCGAGCATGAGGCCAACGACGATTTCTATGGGTGTGTCAGGAAGGACGCTGTAGACTTTCCGGGTATAGATATCCTTTACTGTCATGGTCTTATTACTGAACATAAAACTGGAAAACCAGTTTCTTTTTCCTCCAAGTTTTCTAACGATGCTCATGACCTGAAAAAGATCCGTTACCGTCACAATCCCGCAGACTTTTCCATTTTCATCGATAACCGGAACGCCGCCGATTCTTTTTTCTCTCAGGATAGAGGCGAGATCTGTCACCAGCATGTCCTTGGGCACCAGCATTTCGGTCTTCGTCATGAGGTCCTTCGCAAACATACTTTCTCCTTTATTGTATAATCAGCAATGCTTTTAGCCTGCAGGCGCACCGCTTTATTCAATGTTTAAAAAACAACTTCTATAACTGTACTCGATAATAATCGGCATGACAACCCTTCCTCCTTGAACACTTATGATATAAAATGGACTTAAGCTTTGCCGAACTTATGACGGGGATTAAGTTTATATAGAGGGCGCGAGAATCTGTCTTAGCAGGGTCTGGACGAAATTCATAAATGATTTACTGGGCGGAGCGCTCTTACTGATGGCCGGAAATAAAAAGCAGAATCATAATGCCTCATAGAGCAAAAATTCTCGTTTGTGACGACGATAAAAGTATCGTCCTTCTTCTCTCAAGGCGTTTGAAAGTGAACAATTATGATGTCGTCACAGCCAAGGACGGAAAAGAGGCTTTGGAAAAAACCAAAAAAGAGAAGCCCGACCTTATTATCATGGATCTCAACATGCCCGAAAAAAACGGTTATCAGGTCTGCCGAGAAATCAGGAACGATCCTGATCTCAAAGGTATACCGATTATTCTTCTGAGTGCCTGGGTGCGAGACAAAATGGGTGATGATATCAACCTGGCTGATGTATACTTGACGAAACCTTTTACGCCCGAGCAGCTGCTTGGAGAAATTAATTATCTTCTTTCTCCTGAAGCAGAGGAAAAACCGGAAGCCCCCTGAAAGAATGATCCGTCTCCTCAGACTGCTTTTTTCATAATCCCCAATGGTTTACCAACGAATTTATTCTAAGCCGGAGATTCGGCGGGGAGTCCACAGATGAAGAATGTCGTCCCTCTTAATAATTCAGACATAGAGCAAATCCGCGCCCAGGGAATTACGGAAGAGCTCGTATTCCAACAGATTGAGTCTTTTCGCAAGGGTTTTCCCTTTATGGAACTCGTGCGTCCCGCAGTCCCGGGCGATGGCATTGAGCTGATCGAAGAAGATGACGTGTCTTTTTACAGAAACGTGTTCCGAACTGAGAGCAAAAAAGGCCGCGCTTCCATTTTCGTACCGGCCTCGGGCGCCGCGAGCCGTATGTTCAAGGCGCTGGAAGGCGTTTACAAAAGAGATTCAAAACAGCCGGACATGACCCTGGCCAGTCTTCTCTCTGAGGACTCAGCCGTTGCTGAATTCGTAAAAAATGTAGAACGCTTTGCTTGTTACGAAGCCCTTAAACAAAGTGCCGCAAAAAGCGGTATCGATATAGAGGTTTTAAAGAAAGAAGGACGATATGTCCTCATGCTTGAGCACCTGCTTACTTCTAAAGGGCTGGGATACGCCTCGCTGCCAAAGGGGCTGATCGAATTCCATCGCGAGAAAAACCGGGTCAAGACTCCTTTTGAGGAACATCTCATCGAAGCCTCACTTTATCTCAAGGACGCGGGAGGCCGCATCAAAATCCACTTCACCGTCCCCGAGGCTTTTGATTCCCGAATCCGGGAACATATTGAAACCCTCAAGCGACATCACGAAAAAAACGGCCTTCATTTTGAAACCACTTTTTCCCGGCAAAAACCTTCGACTGATACGGTTGCGGTCGATCTCGAAAACCTTCTTTTCCGTGACGGGATTTCAAAGCTCGTATTTCGGCCTGCGGGCCACGGCGCTCTTCTAGACAATCTGGCCGAGTTAAAGGGCGATATCGTTTTTATCAAAAATATAGACAACGTTCTGCCCGACCGGAATAAACCTGAAACGGTCAAAGTCCAGGAACTTCTAGGCGGCTATCTTGTCGACCGAGCGAAGCTGGTTCATTCCATGCTCAGAAATCTCTCGATGAACTCTGAAGAAAACATGTTGAATAAAGCGATCGATTTTATAAAAAATCAGTTGGGTACGGCGTCTCCTGAAGGATCCGCGGCCGAGAAGCTCTCTTGGGCAATGGGAATCCTGAATCGGCCTATGCGGGTCTGCGGCATGGTGCGGAATGAAGGGGAACCGGGCGGTGGGCCTTTCTGGGTAAGGGGCGCTGATGGCCGGGTGTCGAAGCAGATTGTCGAAAAATCGCAGGTGGACACCGGGAACGAAGCCCAGCGGAAAATCCTCGGAAGCGCGACGCATTTTAATCCCGTTGATCTCGTCTGCGGCCTGCGCGACTTTGAGGGGAAATCGTTCGATCTCAAACAGTACGTAGATCGTGAGACCGGTTTTATCTCCGTCAAATCCAAGGAAGGCCGCGAGCTCAAGGCTCTCGAACTTCCAGGCCTCTGGAACGGGGCCATGGCCTGGTGGTTGACTTTCTTTGTTGAGATACCGGTCGAGACATTCGGACCTGTCAAGGAGTTCAATGACCTCCTGAGATCCAAGCATCAGGGGGATGAGGGGCCCGTGCCATGAAAAATGAATCCGATTTCGAAAAAGCGCAAAAGGAGCTAATGGACACCGTAAAACGAATGATGTCACAAGGCAATGTCCGCAACACTGCTGAAGATGAAAAAGTTCAGAAAGACTCGGAAACTGATCGGAAAAGCAAACGAAAAAAGGTTCTCGATTTCCATATGAAGCCCAAGGACGTGAAGCGGCACCTTGATCGTTTTGTAATCGAGCAGAACGACGCAAAGAAGGTGCTCGCAACGGCCGTTTGCGACCATTACAATTATGTCAGACTTCGCGAAGAAGGCAAAGAAAGCACGAACTACGCGAAGCAGAATATTCTGATGCTAGGACCCACAGGCGTTGGAAAGACCTACCTCATCAAGTGCCTGTCCGAATTGATTGGAGTTCCTTTTGTCAAAGCCGACGCGACGAAATTCAGCGAAACCGGCTATGTCGGCGGAGACGTTGAAGATATCGTACGCGACCTTGCTGCGAAGGCGGAAGGGGATCTGGAGCTCGCCCAATACGGAATCGTCTACATTGATGAAGTCGATAAAATCGCGACCTCTCAGGGATCGCTTGGGCGGGATGTCTCGGGCGGAGGCGTCCAGCGCGGACTTCTCAAAATCATGGAGGACACGGACGTTCCTCTGCGGGCTCCTAATGATGTTACCTCCCAGATCCAGTCAATGCTCGAGTTCCAGCAGAAAGGCCGGATGAGCAAACCCGTCATCAATACCCGCCACATCCTTTTTATTGTAAGCGGCGCTTTCGAAGGGCTTAATCCCATCATAGAAAAACGAATGCGCTCCTCCTCCATCGGTTTTAAAGGCGGGGAGTACGTCAATCCTTCGTCTTCCGAACTTTTCAGACAGGTCCGGACTGAGGATTTCATGCAGTTCGGCTTCGAGCCGGAATTCATCGGGCGTCTGCCCGTGCGTGTGGTTTGCGATCCGCTGGCCGAAGAACATTTATACCGCATTCTCGCCAGCTCGGAAGGCTCGATAATCCGGCAGTATCAGACAAGCTTCTCGGCTTACGATATCCAAATGGATATCCACGAATCCGCCCTTCGTGGGATTGCTTCGAAAGCTGTTCTTGAAAAAACGGGCGCCCGGGGTCTTATCACGGTCTGTGAAAAAGTCTTTCGAGGTTTCAAATACGAATTACCTTCGAGTAAGGTACGCGTTTTCACGGCAGATGCGTTGCTTGTCGAAAACCCGTTAGCTGCGCTCGAAAAAATTATGGAGAACGAACTCCGGGAATGGGCCGAGGAAATGAGCCGGCAGATGTCGGATTATGAAACCGGTTTTATGGAAAAAAACCAGATAAAAATTCATTTCGATGAAAGCGCCCAAAGGGCCGTTTCAGAAAAAGTAGAAGCGGGGACTTCAACCGGCGAATTTCTGAACGGAGTGCTTAAAAATTATGCTTATGGACTTGGCCTGATACAAAAAAAAACAGGCCAAAACTCATTCATTCTCGACCGGAAAGCCATTGAGCGTCCCGATGAAGTTCTCGATCAATGGGTAAAAGAATCGTATGAGGCCCAGGGTCGTCCATGACAGATGCCAAAGGACTTTTTAAAATTAAAAATTTCGAATTGTCTTTTGAGACGAAGAGATTTTGCGATATTCACGATATGACACCCGAAGCATCCGGCTTGGCCGGCGAGAGCGGGGTGGAGAACGGCCAGGCTCATTTTTTCGTTGTCGGCTCGACGGCGGGGATCACGACCGTTGAATACGAACCAGGACTTCTAAAGGACATTGCAGCTTTTTTCGAAAAAAATGGGCTCCCCGGGATGCCTATTACCATCACGAGGAAACCTGGCATGACGGCAATGGCTTCTCTCACATAAGAGCCTCTCTTCTTAAACCTTCTCTTGCGGTCCCTCTTATAGACGGGAAGCTGGTTCTGGGTACCTAACAGCAAGTCATTCTGGCCGACTTCGACAATCGGCCGCGGCAAAAAAAGGTTATCTTCCAGGTGCTGGGAGTCTAAAAATATGTTAGACTTATCTTGTGATGAAATTACCACTCGACGACCTCAAATCAAATATCGTGATCGCTGCCTCAATATGTATCGTGACTTTCCTTTTTCTGAACCGCAGCATCCTGCTATTCATTCCGGTTTTCGGCCTTGTTCTCCTGGGGCTTTGGAAACGCGGCGGGGGACAAGCCGACACTTGGGAAGACGATGATCCGGCCGACTGGTGGAAAAAAGGCAAGAAATGGGAAGAGCATTAATTATTCTGCTTTACTTCCGATAACCGGCTCTCCTGCTTCCTCATGAATCCCACTGAAATTATCAACCGCCATTTCGAAAAACTTCGCGGTCTGGTCGAATTAGAAGAAGCCGAAGAACTCGAGCAGTTTCGGCAGGATTTTCTCCAGCTTTCTCCGGAAGAACGGGAAAAGGCCGGCAAAGCTCTTCTTCGAGTAAAACTCTCCGATTCACACTACAATCCTGCGGGCCACCGGCTGCTGACATTTACTTATGCCGATAACCGGCCGCTGCCCCTGTTTTCTTTCGATACCGGCGATATTATCAGCCTCTCCCGCGAGGGCGTGGAGCTTACCCGCTATCCTACAGGAACGGTTTATGAAAAAGATGCGGCCAGTATTACGGTCGCTTTCGACTGGATCCACGAAGAATGGCTCGACGATTCCGGTCTTTACCATCTCAACCGCTCCGGAAATAGAGCTACTTATAAGCGGATGTATGAGGCTCTCGAAGAAGTGCGCATGAGCGGACACGACCGGGCGGCTTTATTCCGGGACGTCAGCCTTGGAATCAAGCAGCCGAGCCAGGGCGATCCGATCGAGCTTGAATCGATTGTTTTTTACAATCAGAACCTCAACCGCTGGCAATGTGAGGCCGTCAGAACCGTGATGAGGGCAAGTGATGTCGCCATCGTCCACGGTCCTCCCGGGACAGGTAAGACGACTGTGTTAATCGAAGTCATCAGGCAGGCGATCAAGCAAGGGCTTTTTGTGCACGCTACGGCGCCGAGCAACACGGCCTGCGACAATCTTCTGGAAGGTCTCGTGGCTCAAGGCGTTAAAGCGATCCGCCTCGGGCATCCCGCCCGAATCATGAATCATCTGCGCGAATATACGCTTGATTTTCGCACTGCCGCCCACCCCCAGGCTCAATGGGTTGACGAGCAAGAGAAGGAAATCGAGTCCTACTATCTTCATCTAGACCGGCATAAAGACCGCCGGACGCTCGGAGGCGGTGAAAAGCGGGCTATCCATGAAAGAATCCGGGAATTGAAAAAAGAAGTGCGGGATGCTGAAAAAGAAATTATGCATCAGATTCTCACAGAAACCCAAGTCATCGTCGGGACGCAGGCGAGCCATATCGATTTTGCTCTCAGGGGGCGTCAAGTCGACCTTCTCGTAATGGATGAAGCCTCGCAGGCAACAGAGCCGCTTGCTTGGATTCCGATCCTGAGAGCCAAGAAAATAGTGCTGGCGGGAGACCACTTTCAGCTTCCGCCGACGGTACGCTCGAAGAAAGCAGAAGAGGGCGGGCTTACCCGGACGCTTTTTGAAAGGCTGCACGAGGCTCTTCCAGACGATTTTAAAGCGCTTCTTCGCGTCCAATACAGAATGCACGAAAAGATCATGAATTTTTCTTCGAGACAATTTTATCAGGGAAAACTTATCGCTGACGATTCGGTAAAAGCCCACGTTCTCGCTGACCTGGAAGGCGTGATGGATTCTCCTGAAACCCGCGAACCGTTTCTTTTTTTAGATACCGCTGGCCGCGGTTTCGAGGAAAAGCTCGAGCCGGGAAGCGAAAGCCGTTACAACCCTGAAGAAGCGCAGCTTGTCCTGAAAGAAGTCGCGAAGCTGCTCGCGGCCGGAGTGAAAGCTTCCGACATCGCCGTGATAGGACCCTACAGCGCGCAGGTCCGTTATATTACCGCCAGAATTCCCGATAAAGAAATCGAAGTCGACAGCGTGGACGGTTTTCAGGGGCGGGAAAAAGAAACTGTCATTCTTTCTCTCGTCCGGTCCAATATGGAAGGGGAAATGGGATTTCTTATCGATACGAGACGGATGAACGTCGCCATGACGCGGGCCCGCCGCAAGCTGCTCGTCATAGGAGACAGCGCTACGCTTTCAGCCATTCCGTTTTATCAAAACTTCATTCAATACGCAGAAGCCGTCAATGCCTACCGCAGTGTCTGGGAATACCCTGATTAAAAAAGAGGGTCCTTTCGCAATCAATGTCTAGCGCCTTCTTCTTTTATTAAATAAAGGTTGAGCCTGCGGCCATGATCGAATACCTTAGAGGCGCAGCAAGAAGCTCTCGATGAGCTTTTTGCCGAAAGGAGAAACCCCCTCTTCATGGCAGGCTACCGTCCCTTTACCCGAGCGCTGGGAACGTTCCTCATTTTACTTTCTCCTGCAGTTCCGCTCTACAGTCAGTCCGATTACTCAGAAAACTCTCCCAATCCCATGCTCTCATATTTGACCGATCACCCTCAGGGACTCGGACCCTCTCTTCCAGCAGCAGTCGAAAATCCCGCCGAAGCAGCTTTGCTTTTGCATGACCTTTCAATGCCCGTGGTGTTTATCCTGAAAGATGCGCACGGAGAAGGCGCCATTCAAAAGGCCATTATGGAAACGGTGCTGAATCTCATTGATCGATACGGAGTCCAAGCGGTAGGTCTTGAAGGCGCGTACGGACGGCTCAACCCATCTTTTTACAGCGCTATGCCCAACCAGACCAGGGTAAGAGAAATCGTCGAGAAATTTGTTTTATCCGGCGAGCTTTCCGGAGCCGCGGCGGCTTCCATTTTTTCCCGTCGCAAGGCAGCATTTTTTGGTATCGAAAGTTTTCCCGCTTATGAAGCCGCCGTGAATGCTTATCTCGCCGGATCGGACAGGCGCCTCTCTTTGGAAAAAGAAATGAAAGAAATAGAAGCTGATTTGAAAGTGTTTCAGAATAATTTATCTCCAGACCTGCGCCGCGCCTCTGAAATCGCTGACTCCTACCGCGCGGGCAGCTTCGATCTCTATAAGGCAGTGGATCAAATGACGGAAATGGCTGAAAAGAACCATATGAGCATTCCGGCGTCCCTTTTTTCTTCGCTGACTGCCGTCCTGAGATACCGCGACAGCGTGAAGGCGGGTGAGCCAGAAGAGCAGACTTTATCCGCCATGCCGATCATAAGCGCGAGTGAGGAGATGGAAGCCTTTCTCAGGTTCATTCTTGAATCGCTGACCCAAACTGCGGATGAATCGAGAGCACTCAAACTCATGGATCATTATCGCAAGCTGAAAAAAGTCAGCCGTTTCGAATTGCGCAGGAAGGAATGGGAATCCTTTCAAACTCTCAAAGAACGACTTGAAGGCCCGCCTGTCCTGAAGAGGGATAATCTTGCGGCGATCAAACAGCGCTTGATTCTGCTAGAAGATGAATTGAAATCTGCTGACTCGCCCTGGACCGTTTTTTACGAAACTGCGGGAAGGCGAGAAGATGCTTTTGTCTCGCGGTTTCTCAGCTATATCGTGCAAAACCATATTTCTTACTCAGTGATAGTAACAGGAGGATTTCATGCAGAGGCTTTATCGCGGCTTGTCCGGGAGAAAGGCTGCGTACCCGTCGTCTTGACTCCTGCTGCTGCGGGAATAGCCCGGCAAAACCGCTATGCGGAATACATGAAGGGCAAAAGCTCGCTGCTTTTTTTCCGAAACTCGGAGGGAATGATTGATCTCTACCGCTCTCTTGCCGCCGCGATGCTTCCTGGGATATTGAAAGCCGTTCCCGAGCCCGCTATCCCGCTTTATTTCCGGAAGTGGCGTGAGAATTTGAAAGAGAGCAAGCCTGATGACTCTCGCTTTCTTCTGAACCTCATCGACGAAGCAGAAGCCGATTACGGGCTGAAAGAACTGACACGGGAGCAACGGTCACTGTGGATGAAAAAAGTTGATGATTTAATAGAAATGCTAAACCGCGAGCCTGTGGCTCAACGATTCAGCACAGAAAGGTCTTTTCAAAGTCCCGCCGCATCCTCGGCGAATCATTGGTTTGCGGCGCAGGGTTTTGTGCCTTTGGCGCCCGTGCCTGATTCCTGGATGCTTGGGAAGCCTTCCCCTGCGGCAGCCTTGCAGGCGGATGCGAGATCCGAGATGCGCATGGTTGAGGAATTGAATGCCTATTTTTCCGAAAACAAGGAAAGAAAACACATCCTTTTCATAGACCTCGAGACACTTCACCGTGACCTTCAGATATTTAATCAGGAACTTCCGGACTGGCAGACTTCGCTTCTCAACGTCGCTGCATTCATGAGAAAGATTCGTCCGGATCATGAGATGTTCAGCCATCTAGAGAGTGAGCACTTTACACCCCTCGCGCTCGATCCTTTTAACGAACTTAACCTTGAAAACATACGGTACTTCCATTATTTGAAATCCCAAAGTACTCTCCTTAAGATCCACCTCGGAATTCTGAGGGGGAAAGGCCGGAGTTACCCGGAGGTTGAATCCTTACTGCGCCTTTTGCGTTCTGAATTACGCGCCGCGGCCGAAGATCAGGAGGAGGACACAAGACTTAAATCAGGTGAGATTCTCATGACTCTCGCTCAAGGCGTGCCGCCAGCGGAGATCGCGAGACATCTTGGCCCGGCTCCGGCCGGAAAGCTTGGACTGAGAAGAGAAGCGCGAAATGACAGGTATGTTGCTCTCGTGGCCGTGACTGAAAAAGTCCGGCTGCTGTCGGGCAGGACGTTTGCGGCGGATCACGATATTTTCATGCAATCGCTACGCGTGTCTTTTACGGTAGAAACCGAACGGCGTATTTCGCTCAACGCGGAACATTTTCATTTTGCTTTCGCTATCGATGCACCCGCTTCAAACCGCGGAAGGAATGAATTACTCGCTTTCTTTCTCAATCTACGGGAATTAAAAGATAAGTTTCCAGCGCTCGTTTCATCTGAAATAGTCGTGACGGTCCCGGCTTTCCTCAAGGGAGAGGAAAGCCTGATGACCTTCATTAAACGTGCTGAAAAAACGGGGGCAGCGCGAATTCTCTGGCTCGATGAAAAAGGGTCGGGAGAATTGACTTCATTTTTGAACCGTAATCCAACAGCTCTTGTCTACGGACTGACTGATTTCCTGCCAGAGCCTTACGCAGCCAGGTTTGTCATTTCGGATTTTACCGCGGATGAAATCCTGCCCGCCGTTTTTCTGCTTTCTTATTATCTCTCCGCTAGAGAAGGCGAGTTCCTCTCCGCTGCATTGCTGAAATCAGCCGCAGGCCTGCTGCCGGGGCTGCTCTCTTACAAGAATAATCAACTTCACATCTTGGGAACGGTGCTCGATCTCGCCGCGGAGCATGACGCTTCCCGGCTCATTCGGAGCATGGCATAACCGCCATACCTTTTTTTTTCACAATTCATGTATAATCCTTGCGGCCCGGCGTTTCTGCCACCACCCGACTATGGATAAATCTACAAATAAACCAGTTTTTCTGTACGACGGCGACTGCAAATTTTGCAGAAGATGGATTCTGAAATGGAATCTGATAACCGGCGACAAGGTCAAGTACGAACCTTATCAGGGTAATTGTTCCCGGTACGGTCTGGCTGAAGACGACTGCAAACGTGCAGTGCAGTTTGTCGACGGCAGCCGGCGGTTTTCTGCCGCGGAAGCGGTTTTCCGGTCACTCGCAACAGCATCGAAGGCCCGCTGGCTCCTGGGTCTGTATCAATATCTTCCTGGTTTCGCAGCGGTTTCCGAATTGTTATATCGAATCGTCGCAGCGAACCGGCCATTTTTTTCACGTCTGACGCCTGCCGCTTCGAAAAATCCACAAAAAAAAACCTTTTTATTGAGCCGCTGGCTTTACCTGCGCGGACTAGGGATAGTTTTTTTTCTCGCCTTTGCGTCACTCGGTACTCAGCTCGATGGACTCATCAGTTCTAACGGTATTCTTCCGGCTGCGGAATTCCTTGACGCTTTAAGCCGCCGGCTGGGGCCTGAGCGTTTTTATCTGTTGCCGACGCTTGGATGGGTCAACACCGAAGACTGGTTTCTGCAATTCCTCTGCAGTTCGGGCGTTGTGGCATCAGCCCTGGTTTTTTTTGGAATTCTCACTGTTCCGGCTCTGACCGTCTGCTGGGTCCTCTACCTTTCTTTTATCTCCATAAGCCGCGATTTTCTGAGCTTTCAATGGGACATCCTGCTTCTCGAAGCCGGATTCATCGGAATCTTTCTTTCGCCTCTGCATGTCTTTCCTGAGCCCTTGAGGAATGCCGCGCCTTCAAAATCGGTGCATTTTCTCGCGAAATGGCTTCTCTTCCGCCTTATGTTTTTATCGGGGGCCGTTAAACTCGCGAGCGGGGACCCTGTCTGGCATGATTTGACCGCACTTTCCTTTCATTATGAAACGCAGCCGCTTCCCCAGGCCCTTAGCTGGTATTTACATTCCTGGCCGGCGTGGTTTCATTCCGTGACGACCGCCTTTGTTCTTTTCATGGAACTAGTCGTACCGTTCTTTATTTTGGGGCCGCGGGCCCTGCGCCTTCTTGCAGCTAAAATGCTTATTTTTTTTCAAATCGTGATTTTTCTCACGGGGAATTACGGTTTTTTTAATATTCTGACAGTGCTCCTTTGCTTCATGCTTATCGATGACGCGGCATGGCCTCAATGGCTTTCTCCCCGGAATGAAAATTCTGGGAAAACTGCTCATGCGGTAAAAACTCCAAAAGGTTTCAGCTGGCCGGGGATGATCGTTTTCCCTCTAGCGGTCTATTTGTTCACTCTCTCGCTCGTGCCTTTTTGTACTTCTCTGGGGAAAGCTGTTTCATGGCCTGGATTCATCCTCAAAAGTTATGAGACGGTTTCGCCCTTTCATCTGGCGAACGGGTATGGTTTATTTGCGGTCATGACAACTGTTAGAGATGAGATTACGGTGCAAGGTTCCAGGGACGGCATTCGATGGGAAAACTATGAATTCCGCTATAAACCCGGCGAGTTAAAAAATCCTCCCCACTGGGTCGCTCCTCATCAACCGAGGCTGGACTGGCAACTGTGGTTTGCAGCCCTCCAGCCAGTAGGTGAGCAGCCCTGGTTTACCAGCTTTTGTTATCGGCTGCTTACGGGAAGTGATTCGGTAGAACGCCTCCTGGCCGCAAACCCTTTTGCCGGCAGACCTCCTAAATTTGTCCGTGCCCTCATTTACCGCTATAAATTCACGACGCCTTCAGAGCGCGCGGCAACTGGAAACTATTGGAAGAGCAGCGATGAACGTGTTTATCTGCCGCCCGTTTCACTGCCGGCTAACGGTTCATCCTAGACCCTTTCTCCAGGGTTCTTCTCCCAACTATCTTATTTTCAACCTTTTATAATCTTAAACCCCGGCTAACCGGTTTGACTTTAAAGGATTATCGATTATTCTCTAGATAGAAAATCACCTACTCACCCGCTAAATGAAAGCAGAGTAGAATGTCGAAAGATTCGATAGAAGTTCTGCTGATCGAAGACGATCAAACAGACGCCCGGCTGGTAGCCAAAATCCTGGAACGGGATACTCATTTTAATTTCACGATTCATCCGGCTGCAACTATAGAGGCCGCATTTTCTCTCCTCCAGAAGAAGCCGGTGGATCTTATTCTCCTCGATTTGTCGTTTCCCGATGCTTCAGGACTCGAAGCCCTGCAAAAGTTAAAAAATCATGCCAAGGATATTCCGATCATTATTCTTTCGGGTCTCGACGACGAGGGCGTCGCCGTCGAAGCGGTGCGCAATGGCGCTCAGGATTATCTGGTCAAGGATGAACTTGATGGACGAATGCTGCCGCGGCTTATCCGTCACGCGATGGAAAGAAAAAGAGGACAGCGCGCGCTCCAGGCGAAAGTCGATTTTGAAAATATTATCGCGGTCGTATCCACTCGGTTTCTCAGCCTCGCCCCCGACCAGATGCCGGACGCCATTAACGATGCGCTGAGCCGGATCTGCGCTTTCCTCAAGGCGGGCGAAGCGTATCTCTGCGTCTCAGACGCCGCTGAAGAACATCTTTCTTCTATTTATCGATGGCCGGTTGCGGATAAAAAAGCCCCGGACAGCACAAAGCACTTCTCACTAAAACATTTTCCCTGGCTGACACGCCGCATGCAGGCGCGCGAGCTCATCTATATCCGGAAACTCGATGACATGCCGACTGAAGCGGGAATAGAAAAAAAATATCTTCAGGCAAATTCAATCAAGTCGGCAATAAGACTCCCGTTGTTTTTCAAAGACAAGTTCGTCGGCTACTTCGGAATCGACATGAAAGCCGAGGACGGAGGTTATTCGGAAGATATTCTGAGCATGCTCCGCATTTTTGGAGAAATTCTGGCCGTCGCTCACAGGAGAAGGCTTACCGAAGCACAGCTCGAAAAACTCTCGCTTGCGGTCGAGCAGAGCCCGAGCATCGTTCTCATCACCGACGCCGAAGGAAAAATTGAATACGTTAACCCGAAATTCGTGGAAGTGACCGGTTACTCGGCTGAAGAGGTGGCGGGAAAATCCCCGAACATATTGAAATCAGGTAAAGTTCCGGACGAAGAATATCGGAAGCTCTGGGAAACGATTACTGCAGGCCGCGAGTGGCAGGGCGAGTTCATAAACCGGAAAAAGAACGGTGAGCTTTACTGGGAACGTGCGCTTATTTCCTCGATCAAAAACTCTGAAGGGGCCATTACGCATTATCTGGCGGTTAAAGAAGACATCACCAAACGCAAATGGGCTGAAGAAACCATTCAGCACATGGCGTACTATGACCCGCTGACCGACCTGCCGAACCGGATGTTATTCAACGACCGGCTGGGACAGGCTCTAGCCCAGGCCCGCCGCAAGAATCAGCTGGTGGCCGTCCTGTTTCTCGATCTCGATCGTTTCAAAATGATCAATGATACTCTTGGGCACACTCTCGGCGATCTGCTGCTCCGTTCCGTGGCGGAACGTCTCAAGAAATGTCTTCGCGAAGGAGATACCATCGCGCGGATGGGCGGCGATGAATTTACCTTCCTTCTCACGGGTATCCTCCAGGTTGAGGAAGCCGTGAAGACAGCCCAGAATATTCTCGAAGTACTCAAGCCCCCGTTTAACCTCGAAGGCCATGAAGCTCACATTACGCCAAGCATCGGTATCAGTATCTTCCCGTATGACGGGAGCGACAGCGTGACCCTCGTCAAAAACGCCGACGCTGCCCTTAACCGTGCCAAGGAACAGGGTAGGACTAATTATCAGCTCTATACGCCAGTAATGAACGCGAAAGCTTTCGAGCGGCTGACGCTTGAGAACAGTCTCCGGAAGGCGCTCGAGAAAGGTGAATTCACCCTCCACTATCAGCCTCAGGTTAATCTCTACTCTGGTGAAATCATCGGTATGGAGGCACTTATCCGCTGGGAGCATCCCGACCTCGGTATGGTGTCTCCGGCCCAGTTTATTCCCATGGCAGAAGAGACGGGCCTTATCGTCCCCATTGGCGAGTGGGTTCTCAGGACAGCCTGCGCCCAGAATAAAGCCTGGCAGAATATGGGCTACCGACCGATGAATATCGCGGTCAATCTTTCGGCCCGTCAGTTTAATGAGCACAATCTTGCCGATATGGTCGCCGACACTCTTAAAGAAACAGGCCTCGATCCTCAATGGCTCGATCTGGAAATCACAGAGAGTATCATCATGCAGCATCTCGAAACCACGATCGCCACACTTCGTAAACTTCACAGACTTGGAACGCTTATATCCATCGATGATTTCGGAACGGGATACTCGTCTCTGACTTACCTGAAAAAGTTTCCCGTTCATGCCTTGAAGATCGACCAGTCATTCATCCGCGAAATCACGACCGACCCGGATGACGCCGCCATCACTTCCGCCGTCATCGCCATGGGGCACAGTTTGAAACTCAACGTCATCGCCGAGGGCGTCGAAACAATTGAACAGCTGCAGATGCTGCGTTCTCTCAAATGCGATTGCATGCAGGGCTACCTTTTCTCCCGCCCGGTTCCAGCCCAGACAATCACCCCGCTTTTGATGGAAGGGTGGAGTCTGAAGGCCAAAGAAACCGGTACCTGAACAGTCTTTCATTCCTCCACCTTCCTTTCACGCTTTCCATAATTTTGCTATACTGCTCCGCGGTAAAATAAACGCAACCCACGGTGAGCCTGCCGTCACACTTATTCAACACGCATGCCTGAAATCATAAAAACTGACATCTTGATCATGGGGGCGGGAGTTGCGGGACTTTGCACCGCCGCCGCTCTAGCCGAAAAGGGAAAGAAAGTGACCGTTGTAGGGCGGAGCGCGCTTGCGGGCGAAGCTTCACCCCGGGCTGCAGGCATTATCGACCCCTTTCTCGGGCACAATAAATTGACCCCTCTGCTTAAACTGACTCTTGAAGCCTATAAATATTTCCCTTCCTACATCCGCCGCCTCGAACGCATTTCCGGCATCAACGTCGAATATAAGAAAGTCGGCATGGTTTATATAGCGATGACGAAAAAAGAGGCAGGCCTCCTCAAAAGCACCTTTGAATGGCAGAAGCAATTCAAAATGCCCATGAAATGGCTCGAAGGCCAAAGTCTGAGAAAGAAATTTCCTTTCGTCTCGCCGTCCGCTGCGGGAGGACTTTATTATCCGACAATGGGCCGGATCAATCCGATACTGTTCGTAAAAGCGTGCGAGCGGTACGCCCGAAATAAAGGGACTATAATTCTGAAATCTAAAGGTGAAGCGACGCTCAGTCTTCGTGACGGCTCTTATACGACTCGCTGCGGTAAAATAAAAATCCAGGGGCCCCTGGCGGTGATTGCATCCGGAGCCTGGAGCCCCACGGTTTCAAATTTTAAAAAATATGTTCCCGTTAAACCTGCCAGAGGGCAGATGTTTGTCGGCACGTCCGGGCTGCGTCTTTCAACCATCATTCACGCCGTCCATGATGCTTATCTTGTTCCTCGCGAGTCGGGGGACTATCTTCTTGGTTCAACCGTTGAATTCGCCGGCTACAGCGCGGCCACGACGCAGGAAGCAAAAAAGAAAATTCTTTCACGGCTGACTTCAATCATTCCTGCCTTAAACGATGTTCGTATTACGGATGCGTGGGCAGGGCTGCGCCCGTGGAGCCGCGACCTCAAGCCCATTATCGGCGAAATTCCGGGTACAGGACTCTATACGGCGACTGGTTACTTCCGAAGCGGCCTCCTCCTCGGGCCTTTCTGCGGTTCACGTCTTTCGGACATCATTGAAGGGGAGAAGACCCCGAAACTTTTAGAACCCTTTACACCCAAGCGATTTGAAAAATGAATGCGAATACTGAAAATAAATTTGGCTCGGTGCGTTCCGCCATAAGAATTGCTATCGCGACTTCTCTTTTCCTGGCGGCATTCAAGTTTACCGCTGGCTGCAAGACGCATTCGCTGGCGATTATGGCCTCAGCTCTTGATTCGTTAATGGACGCCGGCATGTCCATTGTGAATTATATCGCCGTTAAAGAGGCTTCCAAGCCGCCTGATAAAGAGCATGAATACGGACATGGCAAAATAGAAAGCCTGGCTGGACTCTTCCAATCCTCGCTCATTATGATCGGCGGCTTGTTTCTGGTGACTGAAGCAATGAAACGGTTGATCTCGGGTGAAGTTCTTCTTCATCCTGGGTACGGAGCGGTCGTTATGAGCATTTCGCTGGCTATTACGTTTATACTGGTCCAGTTTCTCCGAAAAAAAGCCAAAAAAAGCGGTTCTCTCATCATGCAGGCCGAAAAAGTTCATTTTGCTTCCGATGTTTTTGCTGGCGTGGGAATCATCGGCGCGCTCGCTCTTGCCTATGTCACGAAAATGCCGGTGTGGGACCTTGTTTTTTCTCTCGTGATTGCCGCCTGGATTTTCAGAAGCTCTTTTCGAATCCTGAAACAGTCAATTGATGAGCTCTTGGACCGGAGCCTTCCGGCAGCGACGCGTGAGAAGATCGAAAAGATCATCCTGTCTTATGATGGGCGGATTTCGGGCCTGCATGAATTCCGGAGTCATAAAGTGGGCAGGAAGATCTTTCTCGATTTTCATCTGGAAATACGCGATATACAGGAGTTTACGAAAGCTCATGAGGTGACGGAAGGCCTTATAAGCCGGATTCAGGGTGTTTATCCTGGAGCCGACGTTACGATTCACTATGATCCGCAGGGAGAGGATTGATATTTATGAGAGTGTTGATCGTGGAAGATGAAAAGAAAATGGCGAGCTTTATACAGCGGGGCTTAAAAGAAGAAGGCTATGCTGTGGACGTTGCGAGTGATGGAGAGGGCGGCTGGGATTACGCTTCGGTCAACGAATACGATGTGATTATCCTTGATTGGATGCTGCCCAAAATGGACGGTTTGACCTTGTGTGGAAAGATCCGGGAGTCGGGTTCTCGCGTTCCTATCCTGATGCTAACAGTCAAAGACACGGTTGAAGACAAAATCAGGGGACTCGATCAGGGCGCGGATGATTACCTGACGAAACCATTTTCTTTCGAAGAACTTCTTGCCAGGCTGAGAGCTCTCACTCGCCGGCCTCGTCAGATCCATGAACAGACCACACTACGGGCGGGAAATCTTACACTCGATCTTGTAAGCCACAAAGTCACAATTGGGAATGAACAAATCGCTCTGTCGCAGAAAGAATTTTCTCTGCTCGAATTTCTGATGCGCCATAAAGGTCAGGTCGTTTCACGATCTCAAATAGCGGAGCATGTATGGGACATTCATTTCGATCCCATGAGTAACACGATCGATGTTTTCATTAATTTTTTGAGAAAAAAAATCGACGGCGCCCGTAAAAAAAGCCGCATCGAGACGGTCCGCGGCTCAGGATACCGTCTCGTGGATTCATGACCTCTTTTTTCCGTACAGTCAAATTCCGACTCACGATCTGGTATGCTTTAGTCCTCACTGTCTTCCTTTCCATCTTTGCCTTTCTGATGCATGCCGAACTCGCCCGGACCCTTTATCGCGACACCGATAAGAATTTGCACAAACAGGCTGTATCCATTGAAGTATCGCTTGAGGATTACCTCCAGCGTCTCGAACCTTATTTGTCCGCAGAAAAGAAAATCCACCTCCCGAATTCGAGTGCGTTTACACCTGAGTTTAGACTGATTCTTGTCGAGCTTATGAAGGCCTGGGAAAAAAATGAACAATATATGCGACGGGCAACAGTAATGATCCGAGTGCTTGGCTTCGACCACTCGCTCGTTATGTCCAATCTGAAAGGATGGGAAAAGGAAATTATTTTTCCGGACTTCGAAAGAGATTCCGTCTTTATGGAGAAAGGCCGTTCGCTGCAAACGATCCATTTCAGAAACAAACCTGTCCGGCTTTATTATCACGTGATCCGCTACAAACAGCTGCCTGTTTTTGTCGTTCAGGGTGGGTTTCCGCTTCACGATGTCGAACAGACCCTTGCCAGGCTTACGGTAATTATTTTTATCTGGATTCCGGTCGCTGTCGTCGCGTCAGGGATTGCGGGATGGTTTTTGGCGCGCGGCCCGCTTAGTCCTATCGATAATATGATTAAAGAGGCGCGGCAGATTACGGCGGCGTATCTGAAAAGCCGCTTGCCGCGTACAAATACAGGAGATGAGCTCGACAGGCTGGCCGCTACATTGAACGAGATGATGGACCGAATCGCGTCATCGACGCACGCGGTACAGGAATTCAGCAGCAATGTTTCACATGAGTTAAAGACTCCTCTTGCTATCATCCGCGGGGAAATCGATTTAGCTCTCAGAAAATCTCGGTCCGCGGAGAATCTCATGGAGACGCTGCGTACGATCGAAGGGGAGATTGACGGACTGATCAGGCTTGTCGACGACCTCATGCTTCTTGTCCGAAGTGATTCAAAGCAGCTCAGGTTCGAGAAGAACCGGGTAAACCTGAAAGATTTGCTGGAAAACGTATGCGGACGTTTCCGTGAGCGGGCGGCCCGGAAAAAAATTAATCTTACGTCCGACTTTCAGGATGATCCTGAAATGGTAGGTGATGCTGTTTATTTGAAAAGGCTCTTCAGCAATCTTTTAGATAACGCCCTTAAGTTTACAAATGAAGGCGGCGCTGTCTCGGTCCGATTACGCCTGGATGGACAGAAAGCAATCATCGAGATGATCGATGACGGTATTGGTATTGCTTATGAAATACAGGAGAAAGTCTTTTCACGGTTTTATCGCGCCGATGCAGCGAGGACTTATGATGGGGCCGGTTTGGGGCTCAATATAGCAAGAGCCATCTGTGATGCTCACGAGGGCGAACTAACTCTTAAAAGCAATCCCTTCCTCGGAACTACGATCACGGTTACACTCCCCTCTTTTTCCAATTAAATTCCCTTAAAAAGATTTAATCTTATTTTAATCTTATTTTAATGTTTTATTTGCTACCCTCCATGCACGTTAGCAGTGAGTTGTAACCAATGATATTGAATAGGGGTAGCATACAAAATATGAACATTTCTAATCAGTTGTTTCAGCCCACTCTGGAGAGACTCGAAAAAGAATATCATCAGCTTTCCGAAGATACGATTGATACCATTTCCTCCGAAGCTACAGAGGTTCGCAATTTTGTTCAAAAGAAGCTTCGCCAGCTCGAACTTGTAAGGGTGTCCCTTGGCTATATGAGCAGCGGAGACGAGGAACTTTTGGGGGGACAGGCTGCTCTTAGGGATACGCTTAGACAGCATAAGCTTGAGCTTCGTTTTGCCCGTAGAAGATGGAAGCGGCAGATAATCAGCCAGGAGAGGCTCCGCAAAAGTCAGGAAAGGAGAAGCAATGTACCAACATTTGCTGCATGAAGAAACGATCAAAACTGGTCTGCAGGCGGAAACAAAGGAAGATGGTTTTAAACAATTGATCGAACTTCTTCCCGAATGGCAGTTTTCCACGCGGAAGAAAAAGAAATTGTTAGAGCTTCTTCTCGTAAGAGAAAGTTATGTCACGACTGCGATTGGCGACCGTGTGGCTCTGCCGCATGCAATTATCGAAGATTTGGATGTTCCGGTAGCCGTGCTTGGCATCAGCAAAGAAGGAATCTCTTTTAACTCTCTTGACGGAGAACCTGTTCATTATATTTACCTCGCTCTTTTTCCACAGACTGACGACAATAACCCGATAAAAAAAGAGGTTTTACTGGGCGCTCAGAAAGCTTTATCCGATTCTTACATCCAGGCTTTATTGATTAGTTCAAAGGATTCTCATACGGCTCTTCAGATTTTGAGAGCGGACCTCGTACCTGCGCTTTATGAAGCGGGAGTTCTTTAAGAATTTGTTTTCTTCTCAATATTAAAGGTCCTGGTGCCATGCCGGCTGAAAAGATTGGGGGATCTTGAGGCCGGAGGGTACCGGGACTTTTTTATCCTGTCCGTTTGAAGAACAGTACCCTTATGCTATACTTTGATTAATTTAAAGGTATAGCTGAATGACAAAGCCATTTTTATACATTTTAATCGCTATTTTCGTTTACGCTCCCGTTCTTTTCGCCGAGGATCCCGGTGCGCTGAAGGAGCAGGCTAACGGTCAGGTTATGGCGGCCAGCCGGTTAATGCAGCAGGGAATGTCATTGATACACAGCCCTACGGTCGAAAATAAACGAACCGCGATTCAGATGCTGATTCAAGCTGGACAGCTTTTCGAGCAGTCCGCACAGGTATACCAATCACTCATGCCGCAGTATGCAGCGCAATCCGATGTGGACAATTCCCGTAAAGCTATGGAAAATTGTATTAATGCCATCGATCAACTCAAGCAAGGCCTTTAGCCTAGGAGTCTCCATGTCTAACCTCAATAAAAAGTCTCTTACTGGATTGATTCTTTTTTTTATGTTTCCGGTGATGGGGGAGGCGTATGCATTTCAGGGTACTTTTGATCAAACCATGTCTCTTGAAGAAAAAGTACTCGCGCAATTTCGAGTCACTACCAAAGACGACAATGTGCGAATGGAAATATTAAATGGGCAGGAGCCGGAACTTGTAATAGAAAATTCCGAAGGTTACTTTCGTGTTTACCCCAATAAAAAATTAGCAATACAGATGCCTAAAGTCGATCGCCATACATTTCTGGATGATATGGACAAGTTCGATGAGTATTTGAAAGCGAATCAAGGTGAGAAAAAAGGTGAGGAAAAGCTTGCAGATAACGATACAGAGATTTTCGAATACACGGACCCGATGTCCAAGCAGAAAGGGAAAGCTTGGGTCATGAAAGATTCAAGACTTCCCCTGCAAATTGAAGTTCCGACCCCTCAAGGCACTTTAAAAATTGAATTTGCGGCTTTTAATACGACGGACAAAGTCGATGATTCTGTTTTTTCTATTCCTGAAGACATTAGGGTCATCAGCCATGAGCAGATCAAGGCTAAATTCACAGCTCCGCCCTCCAGCGGCCAAATAGCCGCGGCTTCACCTGCAGAGCAATCTGAGCCCGCAACCCCACCGTCCACGACTCCCGCAAACTAAGCTCCGGAGAATTGACTTTAAGCGCATTTGACTGGAGTTCCCGTAAAGATAGTTTCTATATTCCGTTAGGGTGTTGCTGCAAAACTTTCATCGTTTTTTAGTGTAAATTTTCTCCGATCATGCAATGATCTCCTCGATAGTAGGCAATCTTGTTTTAGCGCTTGCTTTCCATTTTTTTATTTGTAATATTGGCACACGCTTTTTTAGGAAATCCCCGGGAATATTAATTTTTGCCATCATATTTATCTGCCTTAACTACATTCCCGGCGGGAAGTATCCAAGCTAAATGAATCGCTTCGCACACGGGAGTACTATCTTTGCCAGCATTTGCGCGTGATCAAATCCGTACCGCTCTTGAAAAAAGAGTGGACGCCTTAAGCCACGGATATCGCCAGAATGTTGGTATTATCGGTGCGTTGGGTCTCGGGAAGACCCATTTGCTCAATTCCGCCTTTTATGACTTCACAAAGCGCCCCGGTTATATTTGCATTTTTGTGCAGACGGAAGCCTGCGACTATGAACAGCTTGCCGATCGCTGGATTGGGTCTGTGCTGACTGGCTTTGTGTTCAGCGAAGGACAGAGAACCGCCAGCCGCCGTATAGAAGAATTGATCGCTTTCTGCGAACCTCTGATTCCAAAAACGGTCCATCAGATTCACCTCATCAAAAAAACCCTTCGCAAAGAGAAGGGGCCTGTCTTTATCAAGGAACTTTTCGCGCTCCCGCGTATTCTATGCGAAGAAACCGGCAAGAAAGCCGTTCTTATGATCGAAGAATTTCAGGAACTCGAAAAGCTTCCTGCGCCTGATCCTTTTGCACTTCTAGGGCAAGAAATAATGGTCGAAAAAGATACGATGTATATCGTGTCAAGTTCCAAGCCGGGGCGGGCAAAGGAAATATTCCGTGATAAGCTATCTCTTCTTTTTGGGAATTTTGAAGTCATTGAACTGCGCCCCTTTAATTTTGAAGAAACTGCCGATTTCTTGGCTTTTCATTTCCCGCGGACACAATTCAGTATTCAGCAGCTTCGTTTTTTTATTACCCTGACCGATGGCGAACCCCTTTACCTTGATCTCCTTCTCGACAGGCTCAAGCTCTATGTCTCTTCGCAGGGGGAACATATCCTTTCGGATGCCCTCATTTTTCTCTCGTTTCAGGAAGAACTTCTTGATCGGAAGGGAAGACTTTCTCTTCTGTTTGAAAAGATGCTCCAGCCATTTCTTCGGACCGGGAAAGACGGCGTTCCTTACCTTCGCACCCTTTTAGCTGTGAGTGAAGGTTATCATCGCATTCCTCAGATAGCCGCCTTCATCGGGCGCAAGACCCTCGAGACCCGAAAGATCCTCAGTAAACTCGTGATGGAGGATATGATAAAAAAGCAGGGAAGCCTGTATATCATAGAAGACAGCTTATTCGAGTTCTGGCTTCAGGAAGTATTCAACAAACGCAACCAGCTTTTTTGGCCTTCCGATAAAATCATTGAAGAGGAGCTTTATCAGACTCTGCGGGAAGTGCTCGAAAAAATATGTCATGAGGAAAAAAAATCATATGCGGGGCAAATCGAAAAGCTTCTCACTGAATTCCGCAACGATATCGTAGAAATCGACGACCGCAAATGCCGGTGTCCTCACTTTACGGAAGTGGTGAAACGCGATCAAGGCAGGTTTCCCGTCATCACCGCGAAGACTGTGAACGCCCGATGGCTGTTTCAAGTTGCCCACGATCGCGTCATGGAAGAGGATGTTCTTTTTTTTCTGGAAGATATCAAGAAATCGCGCAAAAAGGTTCTGCATAAAACCATGGTTCTCCTCGGCGGTATCGACCAGAATGCAAGGCTCATGGCGCAGGCCGCGAAGATCCAGCTGTGGGGTCTGAGAGACTGCAATGTTCTTTTGTCGCTGCATAATCTGCCCAAAATTATTCCGATCATGGAGCCCGGACCTGGCGAACAGGCTTTTGCCGAGCCCGAAATGTCCTCTCCCCGGCAGATCGTCGGATAATTGCTTATTGTTTGCCTCCCGGCCTGTAAACTTTCCCGTATCGTCCGATAGTTTAGTGATCATCGCCATTTGTGACCGAGGAACAATATCTTCATGAAGGGCTTGAAGCATTTCCTGGAAAAACACGAAGCTGCCGCTCTTGCGCCTTATGCAATGCAATCATCGAATTCCAAAGGGCGCAGGGTCAAGGAACCGGAATCGCAGTTTCGTACGCCTTTTCAACGTGACCGCGATCGGGTTCTGTATTCGACCGCTTTCCGGCGGCTGCAATATAAAACACAGGTGTTTGTAAACCATGAGGGAGACCATTTCAGGACCCGCCTGACGCATACTCTGGAAACGTCCCAGATCTCTCAGACAATCGCCCGCGCTCTTGGCCTCAACGAGGATTTGACAACGGCAATCGCCCTTGCTCACGACGTTGGCCATGGACCTTTTGGCCATGCAGGGGAGTGGGCCCTGCAAGAAAAGATGAAAACTCACGGCGGCTTCGAGCACAATATCCAGTGCATTCGCATCGTCGAAATTCTTGAATCCAGCTATCCCGGCTTCAAAGGTCTCAATCTTTCGCGTGAAACTCTCGAAGGGTTAAAAAAGCACCCCGAGCGGTTTTATAAGGACCGAGGATCCCGTTTCCGTACGCTCGAGGCCGACATTGTGGATCTTGCCGACGAAATCGCCTACAGCAGCCATGACCTGGACGACGGGCTGAATTCCGGCCTGATCAATGAAGCAGGGATCGGAGACCTGCCGATATGGAAAAACTCCGCAGCGAGCGTCGGCAGCGATTTGCATAAAGCTTCTCCGATACAACGCAGCAAAATGATTATTCGGACGATCATAGGACTCTTCGTTACCGATGTCATCGAGACCACGCTCCTGAACCTGAAGAAGATAAAAATCACTTCCGTGGACGACCTGCAGCATACTGTTAAAAAAATCGTTTCTTTTTCGGCTCCGGTATCCAAAATGCACGTCGAGCTCAAACGATTTCTCATGGCTAATCTCTACCAGCACCATCTGGTCCTGCAGATGACCTATAAAGGCCAGTTGTTTATCGCCGCATTGTTCGACACTTATTTAGACAGGCCGAAGCTTTTGCCCCCCGAGGTGCGCGAAAGGGCAGAATCGGAAGGTCTTCATCGTTCCATTTGCGACTATCTCGCCGGAATGACGGACCGCTTTGCGGTAGAGGAATATAAACGCCTGTTCGAACCCGATGAGAAGGTCTTTTGACCAAATCAAACGTGACAATCCGAGCGTTCTGTGACAAACTAATACCCGGCTCCGCGAGATCCGGATACTAACGTTAGTTTCAACCCATCATCAATGTCCTTCTAGGACAAGGAAACCCCGGCATCATCGCGCCAGCCGGATAACTTCATGGCCAAAATTCGCAAACAGGCTACTGTTCTGGAGCGGTTTCTGCTCCCAAGCCCCGAATGGCAAGCGGGCTATCGATCTTTTAATCAGCTATTCGGGCGCCCCCTCGGCTGGTTTTACATTTTTAATAAATCGGATAAGAACGAGCTTGTCCGTCTCGACCGCAAAGATCATTGCCCCCTCTACGCCTCTTCAAAAGCAAACCAGCAAAGTCTCGAATCTTTTGTCCGTAAGTACTGCGATATGCTTGCCGATCAACCGGACACCTACGAGAAGTTCCCTACTTTTTTCAGGGATGTCTTCGGCAGGACAGGCGCGATTTTTTCCCTTATTCATCTTGGGAAACTGAAGGGTTTTCTCCTTCTCAATGCTTTGCGTGAAAATGAGAGAAAATTCGAACCCTATCTTGCGCCTCTTTCTCATTTTCTTTCCGTGCATGTCGAACTCGCCTATAAAAATTTTGAACTTAATAATTTCTACGAAACTGTCCATCCGCGGGCGCTCGCTCTCTCAACGATGCATTCCGTGCATCGGGTGATCAGTTCTTCCATTAGACTAAAGGATCTGCTCCCCCGAATCGGCCGGTTGAGTGCTCAGGTGCTGAAGGCGCAAGGCTGTTCGATCATGCTGGTCGGGCCAGAAAAAGAGTTTCTCTACCCCTCCTTTTCATTCGGGATTCAAAACCGGTATGTTCACAAGCACAGGCTTCGAATCGGGCGCGGGCTGGAAGGCCACGTAGCCGCAACAGGAGAGTTTCACCTTCACCGGCGGACGATCGCTGTACCTTTTATCGAAGAAGACGTTGTGGGTGTCATCATGCTCTGGGATAAACTGGATAACCAGCCCTTTACGAAAACGGACATGGAGATCCTGAAATCCCTCTCTGAACAGGCCGTTGTGGCGATTAAAAACGCTCAGCTCTTCGAAGAAACGGAGCAGCTTACGCTCGGCAGCATCAAGACGATCAATGAACTCCTCGAGCTGAAAGCGGGTACTGACCGCGCCTATTTGCCTTTTCTCGGTGAAGTCGTCATGGAAATCGGTAAAGAACTTGAATTGTCAGGCAGAGAACTTATTCACATCCAAAGAGCCATTATGCTCCGGGACACGGGAGCTCTGGCTTTTCCCGGGCAGGTTCTTGAGAAAAAAGGGAAGCTGACCAAAAAAGAATTCAGCATGATCCGTCGTATCCCCATGAGGGGTGCGAGTCTTCTCAGTTCGATCTCTTCGCTTAAACCGGTTATTCCCATCATTCTTCACCACCGGGAACGTTTCGACGGAAAAGGGTATCCGCAGGGACTGATCGGCGATGCGATTCCGATCGGGGCGCGTATCGTTGCCGTCGTCGATTCTTTTATCGCCATGATTTCTGAACGCACGTATCGCGAGCAAATGTCTATTGAAGAGGCTTTAAGTGAAATCCACACTCACGGCGGGACACAGTTTGATCCGAAGGTCGTCGAAGCTTTTCTGAAGGTAGCCAAGCGCAAAGAGATCAACGATAAGCTGAAATTGATGAAGAGACAGGTAAAAAGTCCTCCGAAATCGCGGAAGAATACTTCCGTCCGTTCCTAATTGACTGCAAATTCCGCATGCAGCCCTTTATGACAGATCAACATCCGTCGGACCTTTCGTTTAAAAAGCCCCGTTCCGCGTTACGGCCGATAGCCATGGCGATTCTTCTTCTGGCAGCCATGACAGCAGCGCTTCCTCCTGTGGCTGGATATATTGTTTTCAGCGCACTGCGCCGTGATTTTCAGGGCAGGCTGCAAGGCAGATACGAACCGGTTTTTTTCAAGACCGCATTCAGGATAAAAGACGTTCGGTGGGCATTGCCCGGCAAGGTCAGGGTGGAATCGGGTTCCGCGTTTGTGGGTTATCAATTATTTTCCATTCTTGACGGTAACGGGCTAAGGGTCCAGGTGAAAGCCGAAAAAATTCCGGTCGAAGTGACATCCGCCGTCTTTGGGAAAAATTTCAAAAAAATAACTTTGGAATATGTCACAGCGGATATAAAATTACAGGACGGCGATCTCCGGGAGATCTATCATCTGGAAGTCGTATCACCGGAACTCAATCTTAAGATCGGCCAGTAGCAGCTAATCGGGATCTCATGAGGCATTCACGCAGAACGCTGGAAAATCTTTTCAGAGACATCCCTAAAATCCAGACCCTCAACTGGAATCCTCATAAAATCATCCAAAAAATCACGGCCGATTCCCGAGCCATTGAAAAGGGCGACCTTTTCGTTGCTTGCCGGGGCTCGCGCATGGACGGCCACGATTTCATGCTTCAGGCCATTTATGCCGGCGCTTCAGTTATTGTCTGTGAACAGCTTCCCGACGTTACCGTTCCGTCTGATGTGACGATGGTGCTCGTTCGCCAGTCGTCGGCCTGTTTTTCAGAGCTCCTATTGCAATATTATGACTCTCCGGATCAGGCGATGAAACTGGTCGGCATTACAGGAACAAATGGAAAGACGACGATCGCTTACCTGCTTTACAAACTGCTCCTCAGCAAAACTCAGGCCGCTTATCTCGGGACTCTGAGCTATGAATGGCCCGGCGAGAAAATGCAGGCGCCCAATACGACGCCCGGGCCCGAAGTCCTGATTCCTTTCTTGAGCGGCATGCGCGAGGCGGGTGTACGCTACGTTGCCATGGAAGTTTCCTCGCACGCGCTGGATCAGTTCCGGGTTCAGGGACTTAAATTCGAAGTCGCAGTTTTCACACAGCTGACACAGGACCATCTTGATTATCACGGTTCCCTTGAAAGCTATTTCCAGGCGAAACGCAAGCTCTTCGCGGCGGCCCCTTCGACCAGTTCGAAACTGATCAATAAAGATTGTTCCTACGGCCGGCGCCTGCTCGAGGAGTTTAAAGGTTCCAAGAGTTTCAGCCTGAAAGACTCTGCCGATTATTTTGCGAAAGACATCAAAACTACTTTTCTAGGAAGTACGTTTGTGCTTTGTTACAAAGGCAGGGAAGAGCCGTTCAGTATTCGCCTTCCTCTTCGCCACAATGTCGCTAACGTCCTGTGCGTGCTCGGCACCCTGGATCTGCTCGGACTTGATCCCGTGGCTTTCCGAGATGTTCTTGGAGGTTTTTCTGGAATTCCAGGAAGATTTGAACGCGTGGAGGGTAACAATGATATTCATGTCTTCGTCGATTACGCCCATACTCCGGATGCTTTTGAAAATGTGCTGAGCGAAACAAAAAAGCTGACCCCGAAAAGGATTCTCACGATGTTCGGATGCGGGGGGGACAGGGACCGCCAAAAGCGACCTCTCATGGCGGCGAGTGCGTGCCGCTATTCCGACGTGGTCGTCATTACGACAGACAACCCCCGTTCCGAAGATCCTGGAAACATCGCGGCTGACATAAACAAGGGCATCGATCGGAAAGTGAATCCTCACTGTCAGATTCATGAGATTCTCGACCGTGAAACCGCAATCGGACGCATTATCGCCATGGCGGAACCGGGCGACGTCGTACTTCTTCTAGGCAAAGGGCATGAAGATTATCAGATCCTTGGAGACCGGAAAATTCCTTTCGACGATCGCGTCATCGCCCAAGAGGCTATGAAAAGGCAGGGCCGTGTTTTCACTTCCTGATTGCGCCAGCCAGCTCTCCGCACTCCTCATCAATTCTGATCCTTCCTCCAAAGTTACCGGAATCTCAATAGATACACGGACTCTTGCTGCAGGAGATTTCTTTATCGCCTTGAGAGGCGCCCATACCGATGGCCATGAATACGTTATTCAGGCTATGACAAAAGGCGCGTCGGGCGCGATCGTGGATCGTCATTTCTGGAAGCAGCGGACAGAAGCGCTTTCGGGGGATCTTTCTGTAAGAAACCTGATCGTCGTGCCTGAAACGAAAGAGGCTCTTGTCATCCTTGCTTCCTGGCACCGCAGCCGGCTCGAGATTCCCTTTGCCGGTATCACAGGAAGCGTCGGTAAAACCAGTACCAAAGAGTTTCTTTCCTATCTAGCCGGCTGTTTCTATACTCCGCAGTCTGTTTTATCAACCCGCGGAAATTTCAATAACGAACTCGGCCTGCCTCTCACGCTCCTTGATTTGACCCTGGCCCATCGTTTTGCCGCAGCGGAACTCGGTGCGGGCAAGAAGGGAGACATCAGGTATCTATGCGATATCCTCAAACCTACGGCGGGTATCCTGACGTGCGTCGCTCCGAGCCATATGCAAAGCTTCGGCAGCCTCGACGGAATTTACCAGACCAAGCTCGAGTTATTCGAGAGTTTGCCTGAAGGGGGTATCGCGGTCATTCCCGATGACGACCCAACACTTCTTTCGCGTTCAGAGAAGATGCCCATCCGGCACGTCACGGTGGGCTTGAGCGATAAGGCGACATACAAAGTATCGGAAGTGAAATCTGTGCTGGGAAAAACGGCTTTTTCTTTTGCTTTTGGAGGCGCGAAGCGGAGGTTTGAATTTCCAGGTTCAGCGCCCTTTATGGCGATGAACGCCGCCTTTGCGCTGGCTTTACTGCATGAAATGGGGGAGGATCTGAATAAGCTTCCTTCTTTTTGGAGTGATTTCGAGCTTCCTCCGGGCCGTTTTTCACTTCTATCTCTCGGCGAGGGGATAACGGCTGTCTTTGACGGGTACAACGCCAGCCCCAGATCCTTTCAGCGAGCTGTAGAAAGTTTCAGCGCCCTTGCGGATGGAGCGCGAAGGATTATTGTTGCGGGAGACATGCTCGAACTCGGGGAAGGGGCACGGACTTATCACGAGGAACTGGGCGAATATATGGGTTCGAGCGGGATCGACGCGCTTTTTGCTTATGGACCTCTGTCAGCCGGCACGGCCCGGTCTGCGTCGAATAAATCCCGTGAAATCCATGTTTACCATTCCGGGAATATAGACGATATAATGAACCCGTTAATGGAATATTTGCGGCCTGGTGATTACGTTCTCCTGAAAGCATCCAGAGGCATGAGAGTCGAAAAAATACTGGAAGCCTTGAAGAAAAGATATCCTCCGGAGAATCAGATTCCCCGATCTGCGTCGGCCGCTTCATTACGTGAACAGTCTTGAAGCTAAGCGAAATGTTTATTAATCGCATTTAACTCTTCCAGATATCAGCCCGAAAAAATGCTTTATTTCCTATATCCGTTAAAAGACATTTCGATTTTTTTTAACCTTTTTCGCTACATCACCTTTCGTGCTGCGGGCGCGAGTATCACTGCTTTTCTTCTATGCCTGATCCTGGGCCCGTATATCATCGAGTGGCTTAAAAAAGTCAACGCGACGGCTCATCAAAAACGCGAGCATGCCGAATCGATTCATACCTTTTACGCAGGCAAAACCCGGGTTCCGACCATGGGCGGGTTGCTCATTGTTTTCAGCGTTCTCATTTCCATGTTTTTCTGGGGTAACTTTACCAACCGTTACGTCTGGATTCTCCTTATCGTCATAGCGGGATTCGGGGCGGTTGGTTTTCTGGATGACTGGATCAAACTGCGATCGAAGAGTTCGAAAGGCCTCAGTTCCGCGACGAAATTTTACGGCCAGCTCCTCATCGGCTTCAGTCTGGGTTGTTATCTCTATTTCGACCCGCATTTCGACAAATCTCTTTTTATCCCGTTTATGAAGAATAGCTCCCTCATGCTGGGCTCTTTCTTTGTACCGTTTGTCATTCTCGTCCTCGTCGGGACGTCGAACGCGCTCAATCTGACGGACGGACTCGACGGTCTGGCGACAGGGTGCACTCTTTTCGCCGTAGCGGCGTTCGCGATCATTAGCTACATCGTTGGGCACTATGAGTTTGCCACATACCTGTCACTCGCTCACGTGCCCGAAGCAGGTGAGATCACCGTTTTCTGCGCTGCCTTGATGGGCGCAAGCGCCGGGTTTTTATGGTACAACTGTTATCCGGCACAGGTGATTATGGGCGATACGGGATCGCTCGCTCTGGGCGGCGCCCTGGGGGCTGTCGCTGTGCTCATCAAAAAAGAGCTGGTTCTCGCCATTGTCGGCGGTGTGTTTGTCTGGGAGGCGGTTTCGGTGATCCTTCAGGTAAGCAGTTTCAAACTGACCAAGAAGCGAATTTTTCTCATGTCTCCTTTCCATCACCATCTTCAACTAAAAGGCTGGCCTGAGTCCAAAGTGACGGTAAGGCTTTGGATCATTGCACTCATCCTCGCCGTTGCCGGGCTTAGTACCCTGAAGGTTCGCTGATATGCAGGAAGGCAAAAATGTCACAGTTCTTGGTATTGGGAAAAGCGGCTACGAAAGCGCTCTTTTTCTTGAGCGCGAGGGATATTCGGTGTTTCTTTCCGAATTGAAAGAAACTCCGGAATCGCTGGAGAAGGCGGAGCTGCTTCGAAAAGAGGGAATAGAGACGGAAGTGGGCCGGCATTCCTTTGATCGGATCCTCGCGTCCGACTGGGTTCTGATTTCTCCGGGGGTCCCGCCGCAGGCGCCCGTCTATAAAAAGATCAAAGAAGCGGGGCTGCCTGTCGTAAGCGAGATCGAAGCGGCAAGCTGGTTTTGCCCCTCCAAAAATATCATTGCGGTCACCGGATCCTGCGGCAAGACCACGGTCACAACACTGATTACCCGGGTGCTTCAGGAAAGCGGAAAGACCGCTTTTAGCTGCGGCAATATAGGGAATCCCTGGATATCCGAACTTCAGAATATGGGAAAAAACGATTTTGTCGTTCTTGAGCTGAGTTCGTTTCAGCTCCAGCACTGCAAAGATTTCCGGCCTCTCGTCGGACTTTTGCTGAATATCACGCCTAATCATCAGGACTGGCACAAGGACATGAACGAGTATGCCGGGGCAAAGCTCGCCATCTTTCAGGCCCAGGAGGAAAGCGATTACGCTTTTTTCAGACAATCGGACCAGCGGGATTTCTTCCCTGAAAAAACTTTCAAGGCCCAGATCGTCAATTTTGGTGAATCCACCCGTGATAATCCTAACGAAGAAGCCGTGAGAAAAGTCGCGGGTGTATTCGGGATTCACGCCGGCATCATTGACAAGGTTTTCAGCCAGTTCTCAGGGCTCGAACACCGCATGGAAGCGGTTCTGGCAAACCATGATGTCGGTTATATCAATGATTCTAAATCGACCACGACCTCGAGCCTTGCGTGGGCGCTCGGTAAGCTTCCCGCAAAGAGTGTTCATCTTATCGCAGGCGGTATCGCGAAAAGCAAAGATCATGGGGATCTGCGATCCCTTCTAGAAGAGAAGGTAAAGGCCCTTTATCTGATCGGCCAGGCCGCGCCCTGGCTTTCTGAAGTCTGGCAGGGAGCGGCACCTGCGGTTGTCTGCACGAGTCTCGCCGAAGCCGTTGAAAAAGCCGCGGCGGGCGCTGCGGCGGGTGATTTTGTCCTTCTCTCTCCCGCGTGTTCCAGTTTCGATATGTTTTTGAATTATGAAGACCGCGGCTCAAAATTCAAGGAACTGGTCAAGTTAACTGTCCGGCAGAACAATCTGCAGAAGACCCTCTGAATACCTGCCCGCACCCAATGAGAACTCATGTCACTGCCCGCTAAAATCCTTTTTGTCGTAGTCTACATCCTTGTTGCGCTCGGAATCGTCATGACCTACAGCGCGAGCGCGGTTTATGCCGCGCACGTGTATGGCAATTCCTCGTATTTTCTTCTTCGGCAGCTTCTATTTGCCGCGATCGGCACCGCCTTGATGTTTGCCGTGGCGACGACGCCTGTTTCTTTCTGGCAAAGAAACGCCCGTACTGTCATCATTCTTTCTATTTTTCTCATGATTATGGTTTTCCTTCCCGGTATCGGCAGGTCGGCGGGCGGAGCGAGGCGCTGGATTTCTCTGGGCCCAGTCAATTTTCAACCAGTCGAGTTTGCAAAAATCGCCGTCTGTCTTTACCTCAGTGATTATCTTACGCGTAAAACAAAAATTATTAATAAGGGCGGTTTCACGGTTTTTATTCCGCCTCTTCTTCTGATCATGTCCATCTGTTCCTTGTCGCTGCTTCAGCCCGATCTCGGCTCGTGTTTTATTGTGCTTGTGATCTCGGGAATTCTTTTTTTTCTGGCCGGTATCAATCTGGTCTACATCGGAATGGCGGTCATGGTTGCTGTGCCGGCTCTCTATATCCTGGTTGTCAGGGCGCCTTACCGGATGAGCCGGATTACGGCTTATCTCAATCCCTGGCAAGACCCTCAGGGGAGCGGATTCCAGATTATCCAATCGTTTCTCGCTTTTGGTCTCGGCGGCGTCCATGGAGCCGGTCTCGGCCAAAGCACGCAGAAACTTTTTTATCTGCCGTCCGGCTATAATGATTTTATTTTCTCCATTCTAGGAGAAGAGCTGGGTCTTGTAGGGGTCCTTTCGACCCTCGTTCTCTACGCCGTCATGCTGATTTGCGGCGTCCAGATGTCCCGCAGAACAGACGACGACTACAAGCGCCTTATCATCCTTTCCATTGTCCTGCTTATTGTCATGCAGGCGCTGATCAACATGCTCGTCGCCACGGGGCTCGTTCCTACCAAAGGCTTGCCCCTGCCTTTCATCAGTTATGGCGGCACCTCTCTTGTTTTTAACCTGATGGCAATCGGGTTTCTGCTTTGCGTCGACCGCAGCATTCCCAAACGACGATGAGTTCTTCCCTTCTGGTTTTCGCAGGCCCTTCCGGCGGCCATTTATTTCCAGCCGTGGCTTTTGCTGAAGAATGGCGCTCGCGCTACCCTTCGAGCAGAATTCACCTTGTTACCAGCCGCAAAGCTCAGTCTATTACGGCGGCATTTCCAGCCGGGCTGTTTGAACGCGTCATCCTGTGGGAGAATTTCCCTTCGCCATCGGGAATGTCCTTGAGAACAGCCGGTTTTTTGATAAAATTAGGCACTGCATTCGTAAAGTCTGCCTGTTTGCTGCGAGACATCCACCCCGATCTCAGCATAGGTTTTGGCAGTTATGTCTCTTTTCCCGGTATCGCCGTCAGCTCCTGGTCTGGGGTACCCACCCTGATCCATGAGCAGAATGTAGTCCCCGGAAAAGCGACCCGCTGGCTGGCTCCTTATGCGGATAAGATCGCCGTGACTTTTGAGACTACGCGCGGTCTGGAACACTACAACGCAAAGATGACCGTGACGGGCTTGCCGGTCCGCAAAGCGCTTGTCGAAGCGGCGGGCACAAAAAGAAGCAGCGGGAGCGGGACGGAGCGAACGAGAATACTCGTGACAGGAGGCTCTCAGGGAGCGTCTTTTTTGAACAAGACGATTTTAAATGCTTTTTCGCTGTTGAGCCCTGAAGAAAAAAAACAAATTGCCGTTATCCATATTACGGGAAATAAAGAGTATGAAAGCGTGAGAAAGATGTATGAGTCTTCCGGGGTTGAAAATGAAGTTCACCCTTTCTTTGAGAAAATGGAAGAATGCCTGATGATGGCGGATATCGCGGTGACGAGAGCGGGTGCCAATACTTTATTTGAGCTCGCACTTTATGAGATTCCGGCGATCGTCATCCCTTATCCTTACGCGGGCGCGCACCAAGGGGCTAACGCGGATTACTTCGCCGCAAAAGGTGCTCTGGTTTGTGAAAAAGAAGAGACGCTTACGAGCGGGCTGCTTCTCACGCATCTTCGGGGAATGATCCGTAATCGGGAAGTCAGAAAGAAAATGCAATCATCTCTTAAATCAATCATAACGCGAAACGCAGCGAAACAACTTGTCCTCACGGCTGAAAAGTTAACCGGGGAGAAAAAAAATGACTGATAAAGTAACCCTGGCCGGAGTAAGAAAAATACTTTTGCTCGGAATCGGAGGCGTGGGTATGAGCGCGCTCGCGAGAGTTCTCAAGCACCAGGGATATGTGGTCGCGGGCATCGACAGCTGTGAATCGAAAACGACTCTTACCCTGCGCGAATCGGGCATACCAGTCGATAGCTGCTTTTCTCCGGAATTTCTCGATGCTCTCGATTTGATTATTTACTCTTCGGCAATCCCGTCAGACGCGGTCGAATTCCAGGCAGCACGAAAGCAACAGGGCATTCGCATCTATCACCGGGCCGACGTCCTTTCCTATTTGCTCAATGAAGCCCAGACTTCCATCGGGGTCACCGGGACTCACGGGAAAACTACGACGTCTTCCATGATATCCTGGGTTTTGCACGGTCTTGCTCAAAATCCGACCTGTCTTGTGGGCGGAGAAGTCCTGAATTTCGGTTCCAATACAGTGCTCGGGGATTCGCGTATCTGGGTTGCGGAAGTGGATGAAAGTGACAAAAGCCATGAAAAGTACGCTCTTAATTATGTCGTTATCACTAATCTGGAGCAGGATCACATCGAGAATTACCATGACTTGAATGACTTAAGCGTTTCATTCGACCGCTTTCTGAAAAATGTGCGAAACCCAGGCCTTGTCGTTTATTCTGGCGAGGACGCTCTCCTCACGGACTCTGTTTTACGAAGCGGCAAGCCGAGAGTGAGCATCGGCCTTTCGACTGAATTTGACTATGGGGCCCAGAATGTGATCTCCACGTCTTTTGGTTCGCAGTTCGAGCTCTGGGAGACAGGCCTTCCTGTAGGCCAGGTCACTCTTCAGGTGCCAGGAAGGCATAACGTCATGAATGCCCTGTGCTGCATTGCCGTACTCGTCCAGATGGGATACGATCTCGAACTTGTTTGCCACGCCCTTTCAGGTTTCATGGGCGCCGGCAGAAGGCTTCAGCTCAAAGGCGAAATCGGGGGCGTCTCCATTATCGATGATTATGCCCACCATCCGACCGAAGTCCGAGCCTCCATTTCCGCTTTACGCTGTATGGAAAAAAGAATAACGGTAATTTTTCAGCCGCACAGGTTTACCCGTACAGCCTATTTCTTCAAGGAGTTCGCCGAAGCCCTTCAGACCGCCGATGAAGTCATCCTTACCGATATTTACTCCGCGGGCGAAAAGAACCCCGGCAACGTCAGTACAGGTCTTATCTATGATGAAATGGTCAAGCTGGGACACGGCCGTGTTATTCTCGTCCCCAAAGACGAGTTGTTAGCCTATCTCGCAACTCACCGGGATATTTCCGGTATCCTTGCATTTATGGGGGCGGGTAATATTGGAGGCATCGCCGATGAATTTACCAGCCGGCTCAAAAGTTTCGCTGCGGCATAACGTCAATCTCAGCCAGTACACCACGATGCAGGTCGGCGGGCAAGCCGCCCACTTCGCCGAGCCCTCAAGAGAAGAAGATCTCCTCGGAATTCTCGATTACGCCCGACACGAAGGGCTCCCCATTATTGTTATGGGAAAGGGCTCTAACCTCATTTTTCCAGACACAGGCTATCCAGGTCTCGTCATTTCTCTGCTTCAGTTCGAGAAAAATCGAATTGAATTCAACCCGAACGGGCAAGAGGTCACTGCTTCGGCAGGGGTTCATCTTTATCGTTTCGTGCTTGCCTGCCGTGACAGGGGTATGAGCGGTTCAGAATTTCTCGCCAGTATTCCGGGCACGATCGGAGGGGCTCTTGTCATGAACGCGGGCTTCAGCCGTTATGCCGGCCAGCTTAGTGAAATAGGGGATATCACGCTGGAAGTGGCCGCCTTGACTTACGAGGGAAAGAAGGTCGTTTTCGGCAAGGACAAGCTCGAGTTTTCATACCGCCATTCAAACCTCGAGTCCTGCATTGTTGTGCAGGGAAAGTTCCGTCTCTGGAAGAGATCGCCTGAAACCGTCGACGCCGAAATTAAAACCTGTTTTGATTTCCGAAATAAAAAACAGGACCTGAAGCATCCCAGCTCGGGTTCCATGTTCAAGAATCCGCCGAAACCCGCGCCCGCCGCAGCGATGCTTATCGATCGGCTCGGATTGAAGGGCACCCGGGTCGGAGGCATCATGGTTTCTCCTCGCCATGCTAATTATTTTATCAATGTGGAGCGGGGAACCGCGACCGATGTCATTCGTCTCATCGGAATTATTCAGGAAAAGGTTTATCATGCAGAAAAAATCTGGCTCGAACCCGAAGTCCGCCTCGTTAAAATCCCTTAAAATTGCAGTCTTGCTCGGCGGGAATTCTCCAGAGCGAAAGATTTCCATCAAATCGGGAACGGCGGTAATGACGGCTCTCGAAGGCCTTGGATATCTGCCTGAAGCGGTCGACCCTTCCCGCTGTGACAAAACTTATCTCTCACGAGAGCGTTTTGACGTAGCTTTCGTCGCTCTTCACGGCAAGGGCGGTGAAGACGGGGTTCTCCAGGCTTCGCTCGACCGAAAAAAAATTCCTTACACGGGCTCAAATGGGTTGGGCTGCCGCCTCTCTTTCGACAAAGGAAAAACCAAGTCTCTGCTCAGGAGAAACGGTATCCCTACGCCTGATTACACGATTATTGGCTCGGAAGGGGCCTGGGAGCAAAAGCTGGCGCGGTTTAAGGTGCCTTTTTTCGTAAAACCGCTCGATGACGGCTCGAGTATCGGGGTTTTTTGCGTGGAGGATTTAACCAAATCGCACGGCGCAATTAAAAAAGCTGTCAAAAAATACGGCCGTCTTCTTATCGAACGTAAAATTTCGGGCAGGGAATTCACGGTTGCTGTGTTTGACGGCGAACCGCTTCCTGTCATCGAATTGCGGCCCAAAAGAAAATTTTATGATTACAAAGCGAAATATACGAAAGGATTGTGCCGTTACTTAGTACCGGCTCCGGTGGAGGCTGCCCTTGCAAGAAAGATGCAATCTCTGGCCGTCCGGGTTCACGAGTCGCTCAAGTTAAGGGACGTTTCCAGGGTGGATATTATGATGGACGGGAAAGAGCAGGTTTATATCTTGGAAGCGAACGCAATCCCGGGAATGACTGAAATGAGTCTCCTTCCTAAAGCGGCCAGGGAATACGGTATTCCGTTTGATAGACTATGCGAGCGATTGATTCAAAAGGCTTTTTCGCGATCAGTTTTACAAAAAGGCCGCCGGCAAGAATTAACCGGGCTTTAACCTTTAAATTGTAATCACGTGGTGAATTATGGCGAGAAGAAAGGTTAAAAAAACTAAAAGAAAAAGTTCTAAGTCCCGCATACCCGCTTTCATTCCCACTTTTTTTTCAATGGCTTGGAAAATCTTTCCTCTCACGTTTGCTGTTATCGCGGCAGGTGGTATTTTTTTTGGCGTCAAGGGTGCTTTGTATGCAGATCCGAGGTTAAGTATCAAAGAAGTGGCCGTCTACCCACCCTTCGCGCTCAATAACGGACGCAGAGAAGACCTCGAGACGAAAGTACTCGGAAAAAATATTTTCAAAGTTGACCTGGAAAACCTGGCGGCAAAATTGCAGGACAACCCCGAGGTCCAGACTGCGCGGGTAAGCCGTAAATTTCCAGCTTCGCTAAGCGTTTATATTAAGACCAGGCGTCCTGTGGCGCTGATTCAGTTTTCTCCCAAATCTTCCTATGGTTTAATGTCGGAAGACGGTATGATACTCGACGTCTTGAAGCAGTCTGACCCGTCGTATGTTCTGGTTCAGGCTTATGGCATGGGAATCACTTCTCCAACGGCCGGACGCAAAATAAAAAATCCGGCCATGGGCGAAGTCACCAAATTCTTGAATACCTTCTGGCATCACAGTGTGTCAAAACGTGAGCCGCTTACCGGGATCTCTATCGATCATCTTGGGAATGTGGCCATCACGCTCGGCGAGGGCCCCAATATCAGACTCGGTAAAAGACCTTCAGAACGGATAGAGACCCTCGAGAAAATGATGTATCTTCTGGAAGGAGAAAGCCGTGCATCCATTGAGTACGTCGACCTTCAATATGACAACGTCATCGTAAAGAGAAAACAATGAATCTGAAAAGCCCGCTGTCAAAAAACGCTGTCCTAGTCTTCTACGTAGGTACAAGAAAAATATCCCTCTTCATTAGCGATCTTTCGGGGAAGGACCCCCGGGTCCTGGCGCACAAAGAGATTTTAAAACCGGCGGGTTTTGAAAATGGATGCGTAGTCAATCTCGAGGCGGCTGTTTCATCCATCGAGGCACTCGTCAGTGAGCTGATTCCCAAGCGCAACCAGGAAATCCAGGCGTATGTAGTACTCGGTAATGCGAAGCTTTACGTCCATGGCTTTTCCAGCTCTCAATATTTTTCCGGCCAGCGCAGCGTGACGTCACATGATATACGCTCGGTCATCGAGCAGACCCGCAGTGTTGCGACCCTGCCCCTTACGGAATTCGTTCTGCAGATTGTTCCGGAGAGTTTTCTTGTCAACGATACTAATCACGTGACCAATCCGACCGGGCTTGACGCTATACGTCTTGGTGTGAACCTGAAATTCTTCACGATGGACTTTCAGGAGTTTAGAAATATCAGTAAAGCCTTCGAAGCGGCCGATGTGAGTGTGCGCGGTTACTGGCCCCGGATGCTGACCGTATCGGAATCCGTTCTGACCGAGCCGGAAATGGAAGAAGGGGTCATTCTGGTTGATATTACAGACCACGTTACTCATCTTACGGCCTGGAAAGGCGGAACGATCAGACAGGTGAGAAACTCAGAGTTCGGCGGGAAAAAGCTCAGTCAAGACATCTCTGAACGCTGGGGGATCGATCCGCAGGACGCCGAAAAGATAAAGGAAAACTTTGCGACCATGGATACCGACTCAGGCGGGGGCGATGAAATTATCCCTCTCGTGACGAGAAACGGAAAGGCGCTTCGTCAGATCCGAAGGCAGGATTTTCAGGATTCCTTTATAGAAATCGCCAAGGAATGGGTCGCTGGAATCCTGAAAGAAATGGATGATATGGCGGCTCATGAAAAAATTCATTATCCCCATTGCGTGGTGACGGGCGGCGGGGTACGATTCAGCGGATTTATTGAATTTCTCAATCAAAACTTCGGCCGCGAAGCGAGGATTGGACTTGCCAGAGGAGTCGACGCACCTCAGGAAAAACTGGTGGACCCTTCAGTTGCCGCGGTTTACGGTATGTACCGCTGGCTCGGAGACGACGGTATGAAGTACGAACAGCTCATCGCTCCCCGGGGAATCATGGAAAAAACACTCAGCTCGGCCAAAGACTGGTTCTGCAATTATTTCTAGTAGTTAAATGCTTCAATCTTCTCACGCTCTAAGCTGCTTTTCCGCATCCACGATATCCCGGTTGATCAACGATAATGCGTGTCCCGCGGTTTTTTTGAGAGCGGGAGCGGTATTGGCCGCATGGCTGATTTCTCTCAAGAGTTGAATCACCATCCTGAAATTCCGGATAAGTTCCCCTTCGTCGGCGGTCGTATGCCGAAACAGATCCTCGAATTTGCCGCCGCGAGCCCAGAGAGACACCGCCGTTGCGATATGAAAATACGGAGGTCGGGTGTTGGGGTAGATATTGTATTTTATCTCTGCTTTGTGAATATTCCGGTACAAGCGGTCAGCCTCCTCTTGGATCCTTTTAATCTGAGGCGTGAGTTTGGGAACAAGCGCGTCTTTTCTCGGCTCGAAAACGAGGGAAGACAAAAGCGTACAAAGTTCCTCAGCGGAGAGGGTTTCGAGCATTTTTTCGGTGTTCATTTCGCTCAGCATGAGTTCATAGCCAAATAGAGAGGCGGCGAATTCGCCCTTTGCCGTAAGACCGTTATCGGACAGGTAACCCATGTCCCTCAGGAGCGCAAGCTTACGGGTTATAAGGTGATGAGCTTCTTTTCGTTTCTTTTTTGAGGACTGAAAATAATGGAGAGAATCGGGATACACATTCAGGAGCTCGTATTTCATGTTCTTAAAGAGGTTGAGGAGCGTCGCGTAGGTCGCGTTAAACTGGCTCAGGATGGGCTCCGGCTCCCCGTAGACGATTCTTCTTACCTCGTCATACGAAATATGGAGAGGATTGATCCGCATGTAGACGAAACCTTCCGTATCCATGCCCCTGCGTCCGGCGCGTCCCGCCATCTGATAAAAATCGCGGGTCGTGAGGTTCCGGAAACCGGTGCCGTAAAATTTCTGAAGTTCGTCGAAGATGACGCATTTGGCCGGCATGTTGATACCCAGGGCGAAGGTCTCAGTCGTAAAAATAAGCTTAAGAAGCCGGCTTGTAAACAGTTGCTCGACGACTTCCTTCAAGCTGGGCAGCATTCCGGCGTGGTGAAAGCCGATTCCGAGTTCCACGAGAGGTTTTATTTCGAGCGCGGATTTTTCTTCCTGCAGCTGGTATTTCATGAGCAGGCTTTCGTATAGCGCGGTGATCTTTTCACGCTCCGCGGCGGTCACAAAATTAAACTCCATGGCCTCGTAAGCGAGGTGCTCGACGCGTTTCCTGCCGAAACCGAAATAGATGCAGGGGAGCTGGCCGTTTTGGGAAATATGGCTGAGAAGGACGTCGAGGCGGTTTGGCTTTATATTGTACATATTTCTAGCCTGGCGGGGATGAATGCCGCCCCAGCTGGGACGGCTGTAGTAGCCGTCGCGGAGAAGTAAGCGTTTATCGTCAAAAATCTTTCCCTGGCATTGAAAGCTGAAAGTCAGCGGGACTGGTCGGATATCTTCTTTGATGACATGGATGGGCTTTTTGTGGACATTATTGATCCACTCGGCAATTTCATCTACATTTGGAACCGTCGCACTCAAGGCCAGAATGCGGATATGATCAGGGGTAAAAAGGATGGCTTCTTCCCACACGGTTCCGCGCTCGGGATCATTCAAATAGTGAATCTCGTCGAAGATGACCCAGCCCGTTTCCCGTATACGGCGTGAGTTTTCGAATAAAGAATTCCGGTAGATTTCAGTCGTCATGATGAGAATGGGCGCCTCGGGATTGAGTGAAATGTCGCCTGTCACGATGCCTACCTCGTCTCCGTAAATCTCCCGGAAATCACGGTATTTCTGATTGCTCAAGGCCTTGATGGGCGCCGTGTAAATGGTACCCAAACCTTCTTCCATGGCTTTACGGATGACGCATTCGGCGATTACCGTTTTTCCGGCTCCGGTGGGAGCGGAAACCATGACCGAGCAGTTTTCTTCGATTTTATCGATAGCCTGCTGTTGGAAACGATCGAGGGGAAACGGGAACGAGCTTTTCTTAGGATATTGAGGATTGAGGTTCTGACCGGATTCCATAAGCGGCAATCATATCCTTAAGAATTGCACTCTGGAAGAAAAATTTGATCCGCGCTACAATGGAGCACACGAAAACGGGGGAAACGGCATGATGCATGTGGCACTCACGATCGCAGGTTCCGATCCATCCGGCGGAGCAGGCATTCAGGCAGACCTGAAAACATTTCATCAGTTCGGCGTCTACGGCATGGGGGTTATCTCGCTCCTGACGGTCCAGAATACCCAGACAGTGAGCAAGGTACAGATTCTCGATCCTGCATTTGTGAGGCAGCAAATCGAGACCGTGCTTGGCGACATTACGCCGCATGCGGTCAAGACGGGAGCTCTGGGCGATGCGGTCGTCATCGAGACCGTTGCTTCGTGCGCAGAGAAATTCACCTTTCCGCTTATCGTCGACCCCGTGATGATTAGCAAGCACGGAGCTGTCCTCGCCGATGACTCCGCGCTCGAAAAGCTTGTCACAAGACTGCTTCCGCTCGCGTATCTCGTGACGCCCAATCTTGAAGAGGCCGCTGTCCTCTCGGGTATTAAATACGCCGGTCCCGAATCTATCCCTGCCATGGCTGAAGCAATTTTAAAGTTCGGATCCGCTGCCGTGCTTGTCAAAGGAGGCCACCGCTCGGATTCGGCAGAGGATTTTCTTCTTACAGCAGCAGGCGGACACAGTTTCAGGACAGAGAAGCTCGATTCGCGGCAGACGCACGGCACGGGATGCACTTTTTCGGCCGCAATAACCGCCTTGCTTGCCCGGGGTGAGACACTTCTTTCGGCCGTCGGCCGGGCCAAAGACTTTATCACCTGTGCTATCAAGGAAGCTCCCGGGCTGGGAAAGGGTTTCGGCCCTGTCAGCCACTTTGCCCGAGCCGGGATCCAGACATAAAGTCCTCAAGAGAGTTTGCTTTGTTTCCGATGAAATGAGGTACCTTTAATCAGACGTACAGGAGATCTGCGAATGGCCTCTAAAAAGATCCTCATGATCGACGATGAAACAGACTACACCAATATTACGAAAATCTATCTTGAAGATGCAGGCAATTATGAGGTTCACGTCGTGAACCGCGGCTCGGAAGGGTACCCCAAAGCCAAAGAAGTAAAACCCGATATCATCCTTCTCGACATCGCCATGCCGGACGTTTCCGGTTTCGAAGTAGCTCGTCAGCTCGATGCCGATCAGCAGCTGCGCAACACCCCGATTCTTTTTTTTACCGGGGTGTATCAGGACTTTCACGACAGCCCGCTGCTCAGAAACCGCCACGTATTAACGAAACCGACGAGCGGTGAAAATCTGATGGCTCAGATCGAAAAGATCCTGGCCAAGTCTCCCGCTTGACCTTTCCGGTTCTCTTCCCATGAAAAAAGAAGTTTTGCCTTCCCTTTCTCCTCTTTATACGGATATGTATCAGCTCACCATGGCCGAAGGATATTTTCTCTGCGGCAAACACCGGGCTCCTGCCGTATTCGACCTTTATTTCCGGACGAATCCCTTTAAAGGCGGTTATCTAGTCTGCACGGGAATGCAGGAAGCCGCCGAAATTCTTTCAGGCTTTCATTTTTCGCGCAGTGATCTCGTGTATTTAAAGAAGAACGGTTTTTCTCCCAAGTTTCTGGAATTCCTGAAAAGCTTCCGGTTCCATCTCAATATCGACGCCGTCAAGGACGGCGAAATCGTATTTCCGCACGAACCGCTTTTGCGCATAGAAGGAACGCTCCTCGAATGTCAGCTTGCGGAAACCCTATTGATCAATCTCATCCATTTCCCTTCGCTCGTCGCGACCAAAGCATCCCGTATGGTGCGGGCGGCCAAGGGCCGAAGCGTTATTGATTTCGGACTCCGCAGGGCACAAGGAACGGCGGGTATTCTTGCTTCCCGCGCGGCCTATGTAGGCGGACTCGAAGGAACGTCCAATGCCTTGGCCGGAAAGCACTTCGAAATTCCCGTTTTTGGTACCCAGGCGCATAGCTGGATCCAGGCTTTCCGAGATGAAGAGCTTGCCTTTCTTGCCTTTGCCCGCATTCACCAGGGAGAGACCGTCCTTCTTATCGATACCTATGACACGCTCAAGAGCGGACTGCCCAACGCCCTCAAAGCCATGTCAAAACTGGGGCGTGAAGGTATTCGCGTTCGGGGGTTGAGGATCGACAGCGGGGACCTCGCCTATTTGAGTAAAAAAGTACGGGAAAGCCTTGATGCTTCAGGCTATCCAGAAGTCAAAATTTTTGCCTCTGGCCAGCTTGACGAGTACATCATCGAAAGCCTTTTATTGCAGGGCGCCAGAATCGACAGCTTTGGCGCCGGGACGAAACTGGTCACGTCTTATGACGAACCTGCTCTGGATATGGTCTGCAAACTGTCCTCTGTGGATGGTTATCCGGAAATAAAAATTTCTGATTCCCTGATTAAAATGAACGAACCAGGCAAAAAAAGGATATACCGGTATATTGATCAAAGCGGAACTTTCCTGCTGGACGCGCTCGCCCTGGCTGATGAAAAGAAGATCACTGAAGTCATTCACCCGGTTTTTGAGCTTTCGCGCACTAACGTTAAGGCTATGAGATTTGAGGAAATATTGTTTTCACTTATGAGAAAAGGAAAGGCTGTCCGCGAGAAACAAAATGCCGCGTCCGCAAAAAAGTATGCAGGGGAGCGGCTGAAACTTCTGCCCGAAGAGCATCAAAGATTTTATTATCCCCATATTTATCGCGTGGGTGTGAGCAGGAAATTGTTCCAGCTAAAAGAAAAGCTTATTCAAAAGCGGCTCGGAATTAATGGCCGGGAGAGAGGAGTCTTATGAAAGTGAAATCAGCGATTAGTGTGATATTACTGGCAGCTGCGGTTTCGAGCTGTTCTTCAAAGGATGAATTCAAACGGCTGGATCTCATTTCAACTGAAGAAATCAGTCAGAACAATAGGGCAAAGATAGCTAGCGTGCAAAGCCAGCCGCAGAGCGCTCCCGCTCAGCCCGCAGCTGTTGATGCGCCTTCAGCTGTGCCTGTTCCTACGCCGGCTCAGACTTGAGTTTTTTGCTCGATCAGGATGTAAGATTCCCAGAGAACTTTCCAATCGAGGATAACGCGAATGGTGAGGTACGTGGGTTTCAAAACGACGAGGGAAGTAGGAAACCGGTGTTTGTGCCACCGGAAAAGGACACTGCTAGTGACCGGTTCGATATCCATATGAGCACTTTTGGCTTTCTTTCCGTCTTCGGTTTCGTATTCAATAATTTCCTTATGAAATTTTTTGTCTTTGCGCCAGCAGGTTACAGCAAAAATCTTGTCAAAATGGTAGGGAAAAGAAGGCACGTAGAGGTTGCTCAGGATTGCTTCGCCCAGATAACTGTCATGCTTTTGCGTCTGAAATTCTTTGCAGATAAAAAACTGAAGCAGTTGAATTCCATCCTTGCTGGCGGCGGTCATGAGCGGTCCCTGAAGTTGAAGAAGTGAACATCTTAACGTTTAAAAAGGACCTCTGCAAGCGGAGGTCTCATGCCGGCAGCAAACACTGTTAAATTTCGCATTCATACCGCCGATAAAGAAAGCAAAGCATTACTAACCCACTAAAAAAAGGCTGAAAGACGATGAAGAAGCCCCTCTTTCTTCTCGTTTGTTGCTGTTTACCCTTGCTTCTCTGTGCCTTCAAGCTGAAGGAGCAGGCCGACAATTTCAGGACTTATTATCCCAGCGGTGCACTGAAAGCGGAATTCCCTCTAAAAGACGGCCGCCTCGAAGGAGAAACCACCTGGTATTACGAGAGCGGAGCCATCGGGGCCATTCTAAGCTATAAAAACAACCGACTGCATGGTGTTACCCGGACTTTTTACGAAGACGGCACACTGAAGAAAGAAATCCAGCACGAAAACAATCGTCCAGTGGGTAAAGCCAAACATTTTCATCGAAGCGGCGTCCTGTCTTTTGAAGACGTTTACCAGTCGGGAAAACTCACGCTGAGATGGCATTTTAACGAAAATGGCGTTATGGAATCTTGTCAGGAGCTTATTCGCGACGCTGGATCCTACAGTCTTTATCGCCCGCAGGATGAATGAGCTTCTGCGTGATCTTCAATCTTCGTGTCTTTTCGCTAATCATTAATCATAACGAATCAGGAAAGCGCCTATGAAACGTTTTTTTTACGCGATTGTCGCCGCCGCAGTGATTGCATTATCGATCGGACTGTTTGTTTCTCTCAATTCGCGCGTGGAAAAGACGGAGCATCTCGGAGGCTACACTGAAAAATATTACTTTTTCAAGAAATTGGTGGGGGAGAGGACCTACCTCGGGGACTTGCTCGAAGGCCGGACTGCGACCTATCACGGTAATGGCAATGTAAAATCGGAGTGGACCTATTTAAAAGGCAAGAAACAAGGCTTGGCGAAGCAATATACCCTGGACGGAAATCTTCGCTATGAAGACGATTATATCGAAGACCGGCGGGTCAGCCGCAAGGAATACGACGACAGAGGTAACGTCGTCAAACATTCAGGCGCGTGAAGCGTCTTATCCCGCGAGCGAGACCCGCCGTTTCAAACCCTACGAAGCCGTCGAAGTCTCGAAACTGAGAAGATTGGCCCCTTTGTAACCTGGCCTAGTCTTCAAGCGCGAAAAATAATTTTTCAATTTCGGCGATGAAACGACTTCTTCTGTTAGGCCAAGCCCGTCAAAAGTTGCAATCAAAGCCATGACGGCACAATCCGCAAGCGAGAAATCACCCGCTATAAAATGGCCGGCTCCTAGATAATGTTCCAGCCGCTGCATTCCTGCTTTCAGAGTGTCCAGAGTTTCCGTGCTGGCGTCCTCGTTTGCGTGCTTCGCGTACAGGGCTGTGATCACTGCGGGATACATATGGAGATCGCAGAAATCTTCTATCATCCGAATGCGGGCACGACCTTCTGAATCTTCGGGCATAAGGCGGGGTTCGGGATATTCATCCTCCAGATATTCGATAATCGCCGTCGATTCATAAACAATAAAGCCATTGTCGTCGAGCGCCGGGATTTCACCATTCGGATTAACCCGGAGATATTCACCTTTTTGATGATCCTTGGCTTGGAAGCTCATTCTCTCTATTTCATAATCCAGACCTTTTTCATCCAGAACGCATAACACTTTCCTCCCGTATACGGAAGGTGGCGCATAGTAAACCTTGATATGCATTTTCAAACTCCTCTCATTAGTCGGATATTAAAGCATTAGCGGTCAGTGCAACCGCGCATCGTTATATCACGATGTGTTTTATTTGTTTTATTTCTGAATCTTATTATAAAATAATCGCGCTGGATTTGAAAGACGATATAAAACTAATATTAATTGCCTGAAAATAATGATTGCGCTTAATTTTTTTTAATGAGCGAATCTCGGGATATGTGGACTGCCATGAACGAAAGCGGAACCGGCCCCTTTACAAACCCTGCCCAGGAGATCCGGCGTACGTTCTATCCCGGAGGATCCGTTCTGGAAGAAGCCTCATTCCGTAACGGAAAGAAAGAAGGAACATGCCATGCTTATGATGAAAATGGCAATATCAAGGAAACCCTCCAATACCGTAACGGTATGCTGAACGGGACATGCGTCTGGTTTTATTCAGGAGGGGGAAGAATGCGGGAAGCTTCCTACCGACGCGGAAGCATGGAGGGCATTCTCAAGACCTGGTATGAAAGTGGAAGTTTAAAAGACCGCTGGGCGTTTAAAAAAGGCAAACTCACCGGCAAATGCCAGCTTTTTTATGAAAATGGATCGATTAAAGAAGAACTGCATTTCATGAACGATCTGAGGGAAGGCTTGAATATGAAATATCACACGAATGGTAAGGTTCGGGAAGAAGCCTTCTATTCCAGTGACCAGCTGCATGGCACACGGCGTGTGTTTGACGAAGCGGGCAAGATCGCGATCGAAGAGCGTTACGATTTTGGTTTTCCTCTTCCAGCAGGAAAGGCATCGGGAGATGCAAAAAAAAGATAATAGATTGGCTGAAAAAAGACAGCTTAGAGCGCTTTTCGTGGGTCACGTCCAGGGCGTAGGCTTCCGTTATACGACGCAAAGCCTCGCGCGGCGCTACGACGTCAAAGGCTATGTAAGAAACCTTACGGACGGCGGCGTTGAGATCATTGCGGAAGGCGATGAGGCCGAAGTTCGCGCATTCTTTGATTCTGTGAGAACTTCCCGTCTTTGTGATCATATCAGGGAAGTAAAGGAAGTCTGGAGCGGTGCTCAGGGCATTTTTAAGTCTTTTGAGATTGCTGTATAAAGAGAAAGCAGCAGGAAGAAGCATGTCGAAAAAGGAAACTGAGAAAGAAATCACGGCGCTCAGAAAAGAAATCGAGAAGCACAACCGGAAGTACTATGGGGAAGCTCGGCCTGAAATCAGCGATTATGATTTCGATATTCTGCTCAAAAGGTTGATCGAACTCGAAACCCGGTTTCCTGAATTCTTTTCTCCCGACTCGCCGTCGCAGCGCGTGGGCGGGGCGGCCGCCAAGGATTTTCGCACCGTTGTCCACAGCGTTCCGATGCTTTCTCTGGATAATACCTATTCTCTGGAAGAGCTTAAGGACTTTGATGAACGTGTGAGAAAAAGGCTCGGAGAAGAGCACGTCAAGTATTTCGTCGAAGAAAAAGTGGACGGAGTCTCCATCTCTCTTGTTTACGAAAAAGGAAAGCTCTCGCTCGGTGCAACCCGTGGAGACGGGCGGAAGGGAGATGATATTACACAAAACCTCAAGACTGTGCGGGATATCCCGCTTGCTATTCCCGTATCCTCCGGCTTTAAAGGAGATGTCCCCGAGTATCTTGAAGTTAGAGGAGAAGCCTATATCTCCCATGAGCAATTTAAGAAGATCAATCACGAGAGAGAGAAAAAAGGGCTCGAGCTTTTTGCCAATCCCAGAAATGCCTGCGCGGGCAGTCTAAAACAGCTGGACCCGAAACTCGTGGCAAAAAGGCGGCTCAGCGCGTTCGTGCACGGCCTTGCAGTTGTCAAAGGAATCAAGCAGCCGATTCAGAGCCAGAGCGAAGCTTTTGATTTCCTGAAATCTCTCGGTTTTCATACTATTGAACGGGCTTATCTGTGCTCCGACATCGGCGAAGTCGACCGTAAGATCCAGACATTTCACAAACTAAAAGCGTCGCTTGATTATGATACGGACGGCATGGTCGTCAAAGTAAACCAGTATGAATCGCATAAGATTCTAGGTGCGACGAGCAAAGCCCCGCGCTGGATGATTGCCTACAAATACCCGGCTGAGCAGGCCGAGACAACGCTTAAAGAAATTCATATTCAGGTGGGAAGGACAGGGGCCTTGACGCCCGTTGCCATTCTAGAACCCGTCAGGATATCCGGTACGACGGTCTCTCGCGCCAGTCTTCATAACGCTGATGAAATTGAAAGGCTGGATGTGCGCATAGGCGACCGTGTGCTCATTGAAAAAAGCGGAGAAATCATTCCCAAAGTCATATTGGTGTTAAAAGACAAAAGATCGAAGCCTCTGTCGAAATTTCATTTTCCTGACCGCTGTCCTGTGTGTGGCGGGCATGCCGAAAAGTTTGGTGAAGAGGTGGCGGTTCGCTGCGCAAACCTTGCCTGTTCCGCTCAAGTCAAAGGCCGGGTCAGGCATTACGCATCGCGCGGCGCCATGGATATAGAAGGTCTTGGAGCCGTGTGGATCGAACAGTTCGTCGATCACGGAATTATCAAGGACCTGGCGGATATCTATTATATGAAACCGGATGAGGTGAAACATCTCGAGCGCATGGGCGAGAAATCAGCCGAAAATCTTTTCGCGGGAATTGAGGCGAGTAAATCCAGAACCTTAAACCGTCTCATTTTCGGCTTGGGAATCCCCGGGATAGGCGAGCGGGCCGCCTATATACTTGCCCAGAAATTCGGTTCCCTCGCAGCGCTTGCCGGCGCTAATAAAGAAACGCTTGAGGGCATTCGTGAGATAGGCCCGGTCACGGCGCACTCAATCGAGGAATTCTTCCGCGAGAAAGGGGCGGGGAAGATCATTGAAAAACTCCGTAAAGCCCATGTCCAGTTTGATTTAGTCGAAGTAGTGAAGGCAGAAAGTCCGCTTTCCGGCAAAACGGTCGTGATAACGGGGACTCTTGAATCTCTGGAACGCTCCGAAGCGGAAAAATGGGTGCTGCGTCTCGGCGGCCATCCAAGTTCAAGTGTCAGCAAAAAAACCGATTATCTCGTCGTTGGACTAGGTTCCGGTTCCAAGTTGAAAAAAGCTTTGGATCTTGGCGTAAAACAGCTCGACGAAGCGGCTTTTCTTGCACTCCTTAAAGAAAGCGGTATCTCTTAGCCAGTCGGCAGCATTTTCAGCTTTTAGAGGGTCCAGCCGATATCTTCCACATATGACCGCCGCTGAAAGTCGCCATACTCTGCCTTTTGGCCAGGAGTTTCTTCAGTATCTCTCTGTCGAGCGGGGACTCGCTCTCAACACGCTTGACGCTTATGGCAGGGATCTAAAACTTTATTTTGATTTCGCGGAGGCTATTCCGGTTGCCTCCTGGAGCGATATCCGGCGCGAGCACGTCATCCTTTTTCTTTCCGGGGAACAGAAACGAGGTCTTGATATGGCCTCGGTCTCCCGGCGCCTCGTCACCATCAAATTGTTTCATCGATTCCTGACGCGCGAGAATCTCATCAAGGAAGACGTAACGAGCGTTCTCGAATCCCCTAAGCTTTGGAAAAAACTGCCTTATTTTCTGACGCGTCTCGAAGTCGACGCCATTTTAAAGGCTCCCGAAGGTTTCACCTCGGCTGCCCTGCGGGACCGGGCAATTCTCGAGTGCTTTTATGCAACGGGTATGAGAGTAAGTGAAGTTTGCGGTTTGAAACGGAGAGAAGTCAATCTGGAAAATGGTTTCCTGAGATGTCTGGGCAAGGGCGGTAAAGAGCGCATGATCCCTCTCGGCCGCGCCGCCCGGGAAGCGGTTGCAGCATACCTGCAGAAAGCAAAGCTTCAAAAGCGCGAGGCCAGCGAATATCTTTTTACAGGCCGGATCGGGCGTCCGCTCACGAGACAGGCGCTCTGGCAAATGATCAGAAAGTACGCCCGAAAAGCCGGTATTCAGAAAATCATAACGCCACACACTTTCCGCCATTCCTTTGCCACGCATCTTCTCGAAGGCGGAGCGGACCTTAGGGTCGTACAGGAACTACTCGGGCATTCGGATATATCGACGACACAAATTTACACCCACGTATCAGGAGAGCGTTTGAAAGCCGTCCACTCGCGTTTCCATCCACGAGGATGAGACGGCAGGCCGGTCGTTGCGGCTTTTTGCCGGGCTGTGATATACTACGATTGAAACCGAGGAATTGCCTTGAAAATAAGAAGCTTCTTTGCCGCTGCCGCATTCTTTCTGCTGACTGTACAAATTCCCTATGCTAGTTCCGAAGAAGAGAAACCGGAAGAGTTTGATTCCTGGGCCCAGGAGTTCAGACAATCTTTATCAGATGAAGAGCGTGAAAAAGCGGGAAACGACGAGCCTGCTCCTGCAGCTTCAAAACAATCAGGTGCCGGGGGAGAGTCTGTTTCCGCCCCAGCAGGCAACGGCCAGGCTATTCCTAAAGCCACACCTGCTTCGAAGCTTGTCGATCTGAATATGGAGAAGGGTGCGCAGCCTGATGTCATAGGGCTCGATACCGCTGATGTTGATGATCTCGAGAGAAGGGTTGACCGTCTTGAACGAGATATCCGCTTCATGGAAGACCGGCTTCGTACGGTTGACCGCACCGTCGACGATCTCCGGCGCCGCCGTTGATTTCAAACTGAGTACTGCGTTGACAGCCGTAACGCGCTTCGCTATACTTGCCTCGCCTTGCAGGTGAAACCTTTCCGCTTACATAATTTCAATTAACGCGGCGCTATCGTCTAGCCCGATCTAGGACGTCGCCCTCTCAAGGCGAAAACACGGGTTTAAATCCCGTTAGCGCTACCAGGCTTTCCCACGATTAACGATCCGGGGATCAAATGATATCTCGTTATACTCAGCCCGAGATGGGGCAGATTTGGACAGAAAAAAACAAGGTTCAAAAGTGGCTTGACGTAGAGCTCGCGGCTCTCGATGCTCTCGCCAAATACGGATATATCCCGAAAGATGTTCCCGCTAAAGTCCGCAAGAAAGCCAGATTCGATCTCGAGCGTATGCGTGAGATTGAGAAAATTGTCAATCACGACGTGATCGCCTTCCTTACGAATCTGGCAGAAAACGTAGGACCTGCCGGGCGTTATGTCCATTATGGACTGACGTCTTCCGACATTCTCGATACCGCGCTTGCCCTTCAGATTAAGGAATCCTCCCAACTGATTGAAGAGGAGCTGAAAAAACTGATCGATATCCTGAAAGACAAGGCCGCCGAACATCGTGAAACCGTTATGGCGGGCCGAAGCCACGGAGTCCATGCGGAGCCCATCACCTTTGGTCTGAAAATGGCGCTCTTTTATGAGGAATTCAAACGCAATCTGCTGCGCTTCCAGCGTGCGGGGGACAACATCCATATCGGCAAGATTTCAGGCGCCGTCGGAACCTTCGCGAATGTCGATCCCAAAGTCGAAAAAGATGTCTGCAAAGCTCTTGGCCTTCTGCCCGATCCGATTTCAACTCAGATTGTTCAGCGGGACCGGCACGCCGAATATCTTACCGTGATTTCTATTATCGGGTGTTCGCTTGAGAAACTCGCCACGGAGATCAGGGGACTTCAGAAAACAGAAACGCTCGAAGTTCAGGAGTTCTTCGGTAAAGGGCAAAAAGGTTCGTCAGCGATGCCTCATAAAAGAAACCCGATTACCTGCGAGCGCATCGCCGGTCTTTCCCGTATCTTGCGGGGAAACGCCCTTGCCGCCATGGAAAACGTGGCCCTTTGGCATGAACGCGATATCACTCATTCTTCTGTCGAAAGAGTTATTTTTCCGGACAGTACGATTCTTGTCCACTATATGCTGGTATTAATGCAGGGCGTCATAAAGGATCTTGTGGTATTCAAGGAAAACATGCTTCAAAATCTGAAAAAAAGTCGTGGTATGGTGTTTTCCCAGGCCCTTTTATTGAAGCTGGTGAATAAAGGGCTGACGAGAGAAGAGGGGTATTCACTTGTCCAAAACGCGGCCCGCAGGGTATGGGAAGAAGAAGGAGTTTCTCTTAAGGAAGCCGTCTTGCAGGACGGCGAAATCCGCCGTCATTTGAAAGAGGGGGAAATCGAAAGCGTTTTTGATTATAAGTACCATCTGAAAAATGTGGATGTGATTTTTAAACGAATTGGTATCAACGGCGTAAGCCCTAAAAAAAAGCTCACTACCAAATAAAGGGCGGCTTCTTGCATTCGCCTTTCAAAACAGGGTTAAATAATGGAAACTCATAGGACCTCTGAAATGGTTTGGGAAACGCAGCTTCCTCTCCCTCTTGCTGGACGAGGCAAAGTCCGGGACATCTACAAAGTGGACGAAGACAAATTGCTCATCGTGTCGAGCGATCGCTTGAGCGCCTTCGATGTCATCCTTCCTGATCCCATTCCTCATAAAGGCAAGGTGTTGAACCAGATTTCTGTTTTCTGGCTCGAACGACTGGCTGGAATCGTACCGCATCATCTTATTACGGCGGATACCAGCAAAATGGGTTTTACTTCAGATTTTCTGGCTCAATACGGCGCCCAGATCAAGGGCCGCTCGATGCTCGTAAAAAAGACGAAACCTCTTCCTATCGAATGCGTCGTGCGCGGGTATGTAACGGGTTCGGGCTGGAAAGACTACTTAAAAACGGGAGAGATCTGCGGACATAAACTTCCGGGCGGTCTCAAACAATGCGCTAAACTCGAGAAACCCATTTTTGCGCCGGCCACTAAAGAGAACGAAGGACACGATATCAATATCGACCGTGATAAGGCCGCCGAAATGATCGGTAAAGAAGATGCCCGCAAAGCAGAAGAATTATCGATCGATATTTATCTCCGGGGCCGGGAATATGCGGAAAAAAAAGGGATCCTTATCGCCGATACCAAGTTTGAATTCGGCTGGTGGCAGGATGAAATTATTCTCATCGATGAGGTCCTGACACCCGACAGCTCGCGATTCTGGCCCCAAGATCAGTACGAAGCCGGCCGCGATCAGCCCAGCTTTGATAAACAGATCGTCCGTAATTATCTTCTCGATGTCAAGTGGAACCAGATGCCTCCGGGACCGAAGCTTCCGCCCGAGGTGATCCAGAAAACGGCGCAGGCGTATCAGGACGCTTACAGCCGCTTATCCGGGCGGGAACTGGAAAAATAAGTTATGAACCGGCAGCCGCTTCCGGCTCCGGGCCTAAAGCCTTGCGGAGGAATCAATGTATAAAGCAGAAATTAATGTGACCTTGAAAAAGTCTGTGCTCGATCCCCAGGGACAGACGGTGCTTCACGCTCTTTCTTCGCTGGGTTATCAGGACGCGAAAGCGCTTCGGATCGGTAAATACTTTGAACTCATTGTGGACGAAAAAGACCGTAAGACCGCTGAATCAAGAATCAGGGAAATGTGCGACAAGGTCCTTATCAATCCCGTGATCGAAGAATACAGTCTTCAGCTCACTGAAAACGCCGTCCTCCGGGGATAAAAATGCTCAAAGCCTCGGTTGTCGTTTTTCCTGGTTCCAATTGCGATACGGACTGCTACCACGCTCTGAAAGATGTCATGGGTATGGACGTTTCCTATGTATGGCACAAGGAGCGGGAACTTGCGGGCTGCGATCTTGTGGTAATTCCAGGCGGGTTCAGCTATGGAGATTATCTCAGGACGGGGGCTGTCGCACGTTTTTCGCCCGTGATGGAAAGCGTCCGCAAGCATGCGGCTCAGGGACGCCCGGTCATCGGTATTTGTAATGGCTTTCAGATTCTTCTCGAGGCGGGTCTTCTGCCGGGCGCGATGCTTCGTAACCGTGGTATGAACTTCGTATGCAAACACGTCTGGCTGAGAGTGGACGATACCAACAACCTTTTTACCGGCTCTCTCGACGAAGGTTCTCTTCTGAATATTCCTATCGCGCATGGTGAAGGAAATTATTATTGCGACGCGGACACGCTCAAACGCCTGCAGAACGAATCCCGGATCGTGTTTCGCTACTCATCGGAAGAAGGCAGCACACTTGAAGAGTTTAATCCTAATGGGTCGGTCGAGAATATAGCGGGAATTCTTAACGAGCAAAGAAATGTCCTAGGAATGATGCCGCATCCGGAAAGAGCGACCGAAGATTTGCTTGGTTCGCGCGACGGGCGGCGGATCTGGGAAAGCATTCTGGCTCAGACGAGGTAATGATGACACTCGAGCTTCCAACAAAAATTACGCCTGAAATGATCGCGGCGCACGGTATTACCGACGCGGAATATAAAAAAATCGTCCAGATTCTGGGCCGCGACCCTAATTTCACCGAACTGGGAATTTTCAGCGTGATGTGGAGTGAACACTGCTCCTATAAAAATTCCAAACCCGTATTGAAGACTTTTCCTACAGAAGGGCCGAATCTCCTTGTCCGGGCGGGCGAAGAAAATGCCGGTATCGTCGATATCGGGGATGGACTGGCCGTATGTTTTAAAATCGAAAGTCATAATCATCCTTCCGCCATCGAACCGTTTCAGGGCGCCGCGACCGGGGTCGGGGGAATTTTGCGCGATATTTTCACGATGGGTGCGCGCCCTGTTCTCCTGATGAACTCTCTGCGGTTCGGAAATCTGGATACGCCTAACGTGAAAAGACTTCTTCGCGGAGTCGTTTCGGGCATTGCTCATTACGGCAACTGTATCGGAGTGCCGACTCTGGGCGGCGAAGTTTATTTTGATGAAAGTTACGAGGGAAACCCTCTCGTCAACGCGATGGCGCTCGGTATTATCAAGACAGACGAGATCGTCAAAGGAAAAGCTTCAGGAATCGGGAATCCTGTGTATTACGTGGGTGCGGCAACAGGCCGCGACGGTCTCGGAGGCGCGGCGTTTGCATCTAAGGAACTAAGTGAAGAGAGTCATGAAGACAGGCCTGCGGTCCAGGTGGGAGATCCCTTTATGGAAAAACTTCTGCTGGAGGCCTGCCTCGAGCTCATCAAAACCGACGCCATCGTCGGCATGCAGGACATGGGTGCGGCGGGGCTGACCTGCTCGACCTGTGAGACCGCAGCACGCGGCAGCACGGGCATCGAAATCGAGCTGGATAAGGTTCCCATACGCGAGACAGGAATGACGCCGTACGAGATCATGCTTTCCGAATCCCAGGAAAGAATGCTCATCATCGTAAAGAAGGGTCGGGAAAAAGAAGTCGAGACTCTTTTCGATAAATGGGACCTTCACGCAGTGCAGATCGGTGAAGTCAGGGACGGCCATATGATGACTGTGCGCAAGGGCGGGGAAATCATCGCGGAAATTCCAGCAAAAGCGCTCGCTGATGACGGTCCGATCTACGTTCGTGAAGAACGGCGTCCTTCGTACCTTGATGACGCGCAAAAGCTCGATCTTGAAAGCATCTCGGAGCCTGCCGACTTCAATAAGATCCTCAAACAGCTTCTCGACCAGCCGACCATCGCATCGAAAGCGTGGATATACAGGCAGTATGATCATATGGTCCGGACGGACACGGTTTTTTACCCGGGCCACGATGCTTCTCTCATCAGAATCAAGGGCACAAATAAAGCCATCGCGGTTTCGACTGACTGCAACAGCCTGTACTGCTACCTGGACCCTTTTGAAGGGGGGAAAATTGCGGTGGCCGAAGCCGCGCGCAATGTTGTCGCAAGCGGCGCGCGCCCTCTTGCGATAACCAATTGCCTTAATTTCGGAAATCCCATGAAGCCGGAAATCTTCTGGCAGTTTCACCAGGCAGTCAATGGTATGATCGCCGCGTGTAACGCACTCGGGACTCCTGTGACGGGGGGGAATGTGAGTCTGTACAATGAGAACCCCCGCGGCGCGATATTTCCCACACCAACGGTGGGCATGGTAGGCGTGCTCGACGATATCGAAAAGCGCGTTTCCTCCTTTTTCTCAAAAGAAGGCGACATTATTTTTCTTGCCGGCGAAACGTTTAATGAACTCGGAGCATCTCAATATCTCGCTGCGGCCCACGGCTTGAAAAAGGGATTGCCCCCTCGACTTGACTTGGATAAAGAAACGGCCCTTCACGATTTTATTTTGGCAGCTGCAGACCGTAGACTGATGAAATCATGCCACGATCTTTCGGAGGGCGGACTTGCCATAGCACTGGCTGAAGGCTGTTTCAATCCCGTGAAGTCTATTGGAGCCGTCATTGACCAGCTTGACCTTGTAACGCCTCGGATGAGTGATTCAAAAAGTCTCCGCAGCGATGCTCTTTATTTCGGTGAGAGCCAGTCCCGGGCGATTGTTTCCGTCAATCCTGACAGGAAAGAAGAAATACTGAAACTTGCCAAAGAGAAAAAAGTTCCGCTTTATCAGATAGGACGCGTCTGGGGGAGTGAACTTGTCATCGGTACAAAGATCAACCTCCGCGTCGATGAAGCAAAAGAAATTTATGACAACGCTATTCCAAGAAGAATGGCCCTTTAAGGAGTTATGAGCGGAGAAAATATAAAAGAATACTGCGGCGTATTTGGCGTTTTTAATCACCCTGAGGCGTCAAGAATTACCTATCTCGGACTGTTTGCGCTTCAGCATCGCGGCGAGGAAGCGGCGGGGATCTGTACAAGCGACGGGCAGAATTTGAAACTCCACAAAGGAGTCGGCCTGGTCGGAGAGGTTTTTAACGAAAAGCTCATCATGGCATTGAGCGGGTGCCACGCGATCGGACACACCCGTTATTCGACGACGGGTTCTTCGAGCCTCGTCAACGCACAGCCTTACCGCGTCGACTACTCACGAGGCCAGGTCGCCATTGCTCATAATGGTAATCTTACGAATGCCCAGATTCTTCGGGCCGAGCTCGAAGCTTATGGTTCCATCTTTGGAAGTACTACCGACTCGGAACTTTTTATTCACCTCATGGCGAAGCCTTCCTACAGTACTTGCGAAGAAGCAGTGATAGGATCGGTAAAAAGGGTAGAAGGCGCTTACAGCGTTGTTATTCTTAATGAAAAACAACTGGTCGCCGTTAGAGATCCGCAGGGCTTTCGCCCGCTTGTTTTCGGCCGGCTTGGTAACGGCTACGTCGTCGCTTCGGAGACCTGTGCCTTTGACCTCATAGGCGCAGAATACATACGCGAAATCGAGCCTGGAGAAGTTTTAGTCATCGACGAAAACGGACCCCGCAGCTTTTTCCCTTTCGAAGGAACGAATAAAAAAACGGCCCATTGTATTTTTGAGCATGTCTATTTCGCGCGTCCCGATTCTATGGTTTTTGGAGATAACGTCGCTTTGGTGAGAGAGCGGATGGGGAGGAATCTTGCCAGGGAACATCCCGCGGATGCTGATCTAGTTATTCCGGTTCCCGACTCAGGCAATTTCGCCGCGATGGGTTATGCTCATGAATCGGGTATTCCTCTCGGGCATGGGTTTACCCGCAATCACTATATCGGGCGCACTTTCATCAATCCCACCGAGCAGGCCCGGGCAGTGAAGATTAAGATTAAACTGAACCCTATTAAAGAGATGGTCAACGGTAAGCGAGTGATCGTCGTCGACGACTCAATTGTGCGCGGCAATACGGCCAAATCCCGGGTCATGCTGCTTCGCGGCGCCGGAGCCACAGAAGTGCATTTGAGGATAAGCTGCCCGCCCCATGTCTCACCTTGTTATTACGGCATCGATTTTCCCTCCCGCGAAGAGCTGATCGCGTGCGGTCGTACCTTGGAAGATATCCGCCGGTTTCTCGATGTGGACAGCCTTGGTTATTTGAGTCTCGAGGGAATGCTTGCTGCTTCGAGTAAGGAGAAATCAAGCTTCTGTGCCGCCTGCTTTACGGGACAATATCCCACCGTAGTCTTCGACGATTTTGATAAGCTGAAGCTGGAAAAGCGCAGAGGATAGCCTTATCCTTAGTATTGCGATTTAGTTTTTAGGTTCCCTGCCGGTTTTTACATATTCCTGCTAGTTCATACTAACGAATGGCCATTGCATAGGAGTTGCATTCGTGCTAACTTTTATTAACAATTTAAATAGTATTTATAAGGCGTTGACTCACACCCATGGCGTTTGTTCATCTGAACAAAGGGAAATCGGGCTTTCTCTGCTTTGGCCGCAGGATATCGGCGGTCATGGTGAGCGCTGTATTCCTTCTCTCTGACCTCACTTTACCTCTCGCGCATGCTCAGTCTCTGAAAACTCTGCCCGGAGTCCTTTCTCTTTCCGATGTAAATGTCCCCTCTAATATTGGAAAACTCGAGGAGCGTTTTGAAGGGCAAGAGGGAACCACTGTTATCTTTATTCAGGATGCTCACGGGATACCTCATGCGCAGCGCAATATCAGAAATCTGATCGATTATTTTCAACAACGGCATGGCGTTGGTCTTGTTGCCGTTGAAGGAGCTTCCTCGAAGCTGGACCCGTCACTCTTCAGAAGTTTTCCAGAAGCGCCCATGATCAAGAAGGTCTTCAACTATTACCTGGAAAAGGGAGAACTTTCGGGAGTCGCGATGGCCGCGATCTTCAACGAAATTCCCGGGGATTATGAAGGAATTGAAGACTGGGGTCTTTATGAAAGAGGGTACGCCGCGTATTTAAAAGCTTTGGACGATTCTGAAGAATTAGGCAAAAAGCTTAAAGCGTGGGATGAGGATCTCGAAAGTAGCAAAGACGAAATCTATTCGGAGAAACTGCGCAAGATAGACAGGGATTTAAAGGCATTCTCGAGAGATTCACTAGACCTTCTCGACATCCTCAAGAGTCTCGCCGACGTGAAAGCTCCGCCGCCCGGAAGTGAACTGGAGCTGATGCTCGAAGAGGCGGCTCGGGATGAAGGCGTGAACGTTCCTGTAGACCTCGAAGTAAAAAAAATTGCAGAGCAGGTCCGTCGTTATCTCGAAGCTCCGGGCGTTAACAGAGACCTTCTGATGAGTTTCAACGACAAGATACAGAAATACCGACTTTCGCAGATAAGAGCCGAGGAGTTTGCACTTTTTCTGAAAGATATGATTCAGTCCGAAAAACTCGATATCGAAATTTCCGGCAATCTACTGCAGGTCACAAAGCGTCAGAAACGCATGACGGATATTGAAGGAACGCGGTTCTTCGATGCTTTTCAAGAATATGTGGACAGGGTGACGGCATCCCTTATCACGACGGAAGATGAAAGGTCGCTTTCGCGCGAGGGTTCTCTCCATCTTCTGATCGAAAAACTCTCGACTCTGGAATTGACACGCAAGCAATGGAACGACCTTAAGCCCAGACTGGCCGAAATTCTTGCGGTTCGATACGCGGCTTTGGACGTTGACCGTGATCTCAAGTGGCCGCTCGCGTTTTATCAGAATGCCGAAGCACGCGATGAAAGCCTTTATGACAAACTCATGTCTCTAAGAAAGAGAAAGAACACAGGTCCTATCATCATGGTTGCCGGAGGCTTTCATACGGAAGGTCTTGTGAGCCGTTTAAGGGAGGCAGGAGTCTCTTATATGCTCCTCATGCCCGCGATTGAATCACTGCCGGCCGAGGTAGCTTATAAGGAACATATGCGGGGCAATGTTTCCTGGAGCGATTACTTCGAGATTAAAGACGGCCGCTTGGATGTCTACAAGGCCTTTGTGCGCCACACGAGAGACGAGTTGATTTCTTTAAGCGGTGATACGCGGGGAAGACTGCTTAAAAATTGGCGGGATCAGGTACTACGAAATCTGGCTGAGGAAGGCCGGATTGCCGAAGCGGTAAGGTACACACGTTATATCGACGAGGCGTCCGGCGGCTCCGTCAAGGTTCCGGACGAATCGCAGCTTCTTCTCAACCGCGTGGAAAATTTCATCCAGGGTTTAAGAGATCTTGGAACGACCAATCGTTTTAACGAGCAGAATATCATGCAGCTGATCCGGCCTTCAGGTATCCCTGCACCGGCAGTGGGGATAAACATGGCGCCCTCGGACCAGCTCGGCACCACCGTCACCATCGGGTTCACAGGAAATGTCCTCAGCGTCATTGCCGATTATGTAGAGGTGACCCGGCCCGCAGCTGTTCCGATGACTGAAACCGAAGAAAAAGGACCAGGCCAGCGTTCTGAACTCAGAACGAAATATGTTCTGGAACCATTCCCCTACTCACGCAACGAAGAAGATTTTGCGTACCAGCTGGCGGCTGCCATCATCACTTTCAAAACCGATTTTGCCGGAAAAAATGCGAATGTTTTCTCTCTGAGGAAATTGGATGCCGGCCAGACTCTCCAAGATAAAGAGGATGCCGACAGGTTCGCTAGGATGGTTTTTGAAAGAAATGTATCGGGTGGAGATTATTCCGAAATCATCACATTTTTTCAAAGACTCCTGAACACAACGCCCAGGCTCTCGCAAGAGACGGCGGCGGATCGCATCGAGCATATTCTTGAAAATATTTTAATATATAACAATCTAGGCGAGCTTCTTATTTACATACGTGGCGTAAATGAAGCGCATCGCCCTCAATCCGGCCTGACTTCGCCTTATTTTCATATAAATGAGCTCGAGAAAAGCTGGGAAGCGTTCATCGGGAAACCCGTCTCGACCACTATTTCAGTCGAACTTCCCAAAGACGTTGCGCTCAAAGATAAAAACCTCGATAAGTTCAACGCTCAACTTAAAGAATTTTCCGAAGAACTCCGGAAAACGGCCGCCGCACGCCCTGAAGTCATTCGCCTATTTCAAAGTTTCTATCAGACTCTCAAGCGCTCCTACGAGCAAGGCAAACTGCAGGAAGGTGTATTTCCGGGACAGGCGGGAGCCAGGGCGGATAGCAGCAGGGCCGGGCTTGTCAATTTTTCCAGAATATTAAATCGCATATTGAAATACAAAGATGGAGACGTGAATGACTTGTTTCTTTTGGAGTTTATGCGTGAGGCCGTCGAAATGGCCAAGGCAACGTCCTTAGAGGCGTCCTTCAACGTGAATGACATTACCGAGATTTATAAGAAAACGCTTATCAATCTAACCCTCGGAAATTATCTGGAAGATGCCGCGGCGAGAAGCCTTGCAGTCCGGCGCCTAACCGTGCTGCCAGCCGCGAAAGCTGCCGAACTCCTCGACGGCGAAAAAAAATCAATTGAGGCCCGAGCGCGCGCTTTAGGTGACAGGCTTCAACCGATACCTGCCGCCGACCTGCAGGAAACGATTTGGGCGCCCGTTCTTCGGACACTGGGCCTGTCTGACAAGGACTTTACCGATATGTCCCAGAGACTCATGGGTTTGACCGAGGGTATTAACGTCGAGGAGCCCGGGCGGAGCTTTCCTACCGAGATACTTGCCCCATCACCTGAGGAAATCATGAGTTTTCTAAGCCGCGCAATCGACAAAAGCAAAGCCGCCAAAACAGGAGCGGGAGAAAATGAAGGCCAGAAGAATGCCCGATTAATCAAAGCGGCGCTTGGGAGTTTCGAAACCCAGTGGGCATACAACGCGGTTGGGAGACTGTTGAAAAATAAGCCGGCGGTTACTTTTGCGTTCAATCCCAAAGGCCAGGAAACATTAAAGGCTGCCCTTTTTGCGGCGTTGAGCGAAAGAAGCACCGAAAAAGCGGCAGGAGAGAATCTGGATACTTATGATGGTATTCAATACTTCATCGATAATGAACAAACCAGGACTGGGGACCATTCAATCGAAGCGAGGTGGGTGTATCAAGATCCTGTCAATAGTGTGCCCGGATATGTGAGGGATGCGGCCTTTGATCAAATAATGAGTCAGATTGCTCATCTTTATCCTGACGGGAAGACCTACAGGGATTTGATCAAGCGTGTGGAGGCGGCCCTTCATGGGTTTTCTTATCGGTTGGGGCCAATAAGAGGGAGGTCTTCTGTTTACCCGGACAAAATATTAGGCATTATGCAAAAGGCAAATGATCTGGCAGCGGCACAGAGGAGTAAAAGTGAAAGCATCGAAGGTGTTTTTGGGTACATTATTGGAGCGATAACAGCAGTCGAACAGGAGCAGGTTCACGCGCTTTTTCTGAAATTCAGTTCCTCTGCCGAGGCTGAATTAGAAATCACTCTCCCCGCACTAAAAATGTATAAACCGCATGCTAAAGCAATCGAGGTTGAATTTGACAAATTCCAGAAAGAGCTCAAGAAGAGGAAGTATCGGCTTGATCTGAAGCGCAAAGATATGATGGAAGGCGCCATAGAGGCCGGTATTCTTTTAACGAAGGCAAAAGATGATTCGCTTGTCCGCTACAAATACGACAAGGCCGATCAGGCTATGCCCTGGTTCATGGCTCTCTGGAAAATGGATTTACCGGGCGCTGAGTTCAATGCTCTTTACGAAATCATTAAGAAAATGAGCGCCCGTGAAGCAGCGTTCTTGCCCGGAGGAAACGCAGCATTCTTCCGCGATATTGAACAGTCAATCTTAAAAGGCTCAGGTGCTGACCGCTTAGAGTTGATCAAGGCGGGCCTAGGCTCGATAAAACAAAAAGCCATCGACGGCTTTGCTAAAAGGCATATCGAAACTCCTGCGGCGGGAATACTGCCGAATATCGGCGAAGATACGCGAGCTTCGTATAAAGAACTCGCAAAAAGGATTTTCGCCGGGGATGACGCGGCTCCGGAACTTCTTAAATCTTTTATTGATTTTCATAGCAGGCTTATTGCCTCGTTAAATGAAGGAGAGCTTGAGGAGTTCCGTTTTGTGAGTGAAAGCTCTCTTAAAGGAATAGAGGGCGCGGGTCAATTAAATTACGCCCTCATATTGAACCAGCTTTTGAAATTTAATCCGTCGGATCCCGCGTTTAATTTCCTGGGACTCTTTATTGCCAAGGCTGAAAAAACCCGGCAGGAAGTAAAGGATAGAAATTTTTACAACATCCTCGAACTCAACGAGGCATGGAGCGAAGCGTACACTGATTCGGTTTTGACGATGTTCTACACTACGGGAGAACAAAGACTGGCATTTGCGCAGGAACTTTTTACCTCCGCTTCGGTTGTCCCTGCATTTCTGCCCGCGGTGCGAACTGTTGCAGGTTATCTGACATCCAGAGCGGAAGATTCTCCAGCTGATACGATTATCAAAGATGAGCTGACCAGAGATATCTTGTCATATAAAGCAGAAGATCCGAGTAGCCGTTATGTCCCGCTCTTTCTGGGTAAAGTTGCTTCTCTCAATAGAAAATCAGATGTCCCTGTAACACTTGCTGCTCTCGAGGACGCTTTAAACCAGGCTAAGGCCGAAGCCTTCCTTGAGCCATTCAAAATAAAAAATCCCAGTGCTCTTAAAAAAAGACTTCTCGATTTAAGGGCAGGACAAAAAGTTCAAGTGGGCGCTGAGACTCAAACGGTTAACATGAAATGGCGGGACGCTGATAATAAATCGACACCGGGAATTTTTGATCAACTAACTCCCCTTTTGGGTTCGGCCTTAAAAGGCGATTTGACATCGGCGCAAGCGGGTCTCGAGCCTGCTATTGCGCTTCTTGAGGCTCAGGCTGAAGAAGCGCAGAGTCAGGCTGAGCAGACTTTGGCGAAAAGAGCGGCCGTTAAGCTGGGAAAGACCGGGGCGGGTTTCGAAACGGCTCCTCCCGCTGCAGCAAAATTATGGCTTGCGAGTGTTTTGAAAATGGCTCTTGGAGCTGAGGCGCCGGAAGCTGAAGTTGCAAGGCTGTACTCCCTGTTTAAAGGGGTGAAGCTTGAGAACAGGGAGGGATCCCAAAAAACCGTGGGGCTCATCGATCTGGGTAAGTTTAAGGAAATTCTGGGGGCTATTAAAAAAGGTGAAGATCCGCCTAAAAGATTAAAGCTTCTGGGCTATCAACTGGATGCCGCTGAATCAAACATTGCCGCTGCAATGCTCGACGTTTTAAAGACGGAGAAAGATATCGTTGCCGTTCAAGTTAATGGAACAACCCGGAATAAATCCTTAGGTCTGGTGATCTTCTCCCGATTGGGCCGTGGTGAAAAAACAGGATATGGCCCGACCGAGGACAGCGGCGCCGCCACTTATCCGGCGAAAGGTCCTCAAGTATCTAAGCTAGCCCTCAATGTTTTTTCCACGGAAGAGGGCATTGGCGTAATAAAGATCGGAGTGGTGTTTGATGCTTTACTGGAGATGGCTTTAAATCCTGAAGTCACGGACACAGCAGGAAAAGCGACAGTAACGAAACCATCGGCGGAAACAACAGCTAAAAGGTCAGAAGCCGAGGAAACTGTCGAAAGTGTCGACCTCTCGACAAAAAATGCAGCGAAAACGGTCCGGAATTATTGGACCGTCATGAGGCTGATACAGAATGACGATCTCACGGTAAAAGGAACGACCTTTATTGACAGTGTTGTAAAGTCTTTGGAAAAGGACGATAAAGCGCTGGACCGTCAGATTTCAGAACTCCAGGAAAAGGTAGAATCCGCGGATACAAAAGAGGAACGTAATAAACACTTGCGGGAGATCACCGGAAAAGAAGGCAGAAAGGAAGTCGTCGCATTGCTGAAAGAGGCACTCAAGACGATTAAAGCCGGTGAAAAAATCTCCGACGAAGACAAAGATGATCTGACGAATGCACTTAAGGCGCATATGGGCCGCGATCCATCTCAGAAAGTCCCGGGCGAAAAAGGGGCAGCGGCCGACTCGACAACAAACTACGCCGAAGATCTAAAAGTGCGGATCACCGCCGAAATTGAAAAGGCTCCAGTGGATCCCGCCAAAAGAAACGAAGAACCCAATGCCCTCGAGAAAAAGGCGGATTATTTCCGTTACCTGTTTTTTTCCTTCCAGGATAGTGTGCCTTACCATTTAGATACCAAAGGAGGCGTAAAGGAATACAAAGAGCAGTATAAGAAAACGGTTTTTACACTGCGTAAGGACGCCCGAGCCGACCTGCTCAAAATTATCGTGGATTCGACCTATGATGCAATCGAAGAAGCTCTCGTGCAGAATGAGGATCTTGACGGTGTGCCCGAAGCAATAGCGGTCAATATACTTAAATTTTTGGATGAGAAATACAAGGCGGCCAGGCTCAAAGCGCGCAAGGAGGGCAAGGAAAGTAAGGAACTGGAGGGGTGGGCGAATGGGAGCTGGAGAAGCCAGAGAAAAGAGGCGGCTGCACAGCTGGCAAAAGCTGCCTACCTCTATTTCTCCGAGATTGCAAAGGCAGAAGGTTTGATCCGGGAAGCGGATGTTCAAAGATCCGAGTTGAGAACCGGCAAAGACTTTGGTGATGAAGAAGATGTCTCTCCATCGGCCGCGCTGGTCCAGGACATGGTTTCAAGCGGCACTGAGAAACTCCTTGGGGCATGGGCAGGAAAAACGCCGATTACTGAAGAATTAATGAGTGAAGTCGCCAGAGGTCTTTCCGAGGCGGGAGAAACTTTGTCGATTTCTGTAGTGATTGATATTGTCGAAAGCTCGGCTTTAAGAGTCGTAAGAAATAACAGCGCACAAGTCGATCCTGCGTTTGTAGAAAAGGTCATCTCATTCGTCATGGGTAACGTGAGGAATTCCCTTGGCAATCGGAACTTGGTGATCGGGCTGGATGTATCGAGCAATGATAGTCTTGCCCGCTTGGACAATATTATTAACACATTAATCGCCGCGAAAGAGGAACTGGACCGCGTTGTGCTGACGGGATCAGGAGAAAAAGGTTCCGTAGCGAAAAGTCTCAAAGGAGCCAATGTTTCTGTAGACAATCGGACAACCGTAAGCGGTTACTCAGAACGTACCCTCGACCCAACTCAAAAAGTTATACCCCACGTAACGTCTCAGGCTGCTTTTGCCCTGGTGAATAAACTCTTTGTCGCAATTGGAATTAGCAATATTGAGGCGTCTAACGATCCTTTCGTCGAACTCACGGAATCAGTCATGCAAATAGCGGCGGGTTTAGCCATAGCGGGTTCAGTTGAAAACGAAAACGATCTAAAGACCGAAGAGGGGCGGATAAAAGTTAAAGGCGAACTTTTAAAAATTCTTTTTAGTCCTGATTTCGCATCGCGGTTCAAAGAAAATATTGAAAATGTAATTATATTCAATGATCAAGGTCTTTCTATCGACCGTGGGATGTTGTCTAGTCTTTTGATGGACGTAGAGTTCCGCAAGGCTGTCGAAACCTCTGCATAACCGTCTTCACCGGCTATTTCATGCGGTGGGCCGCCCCCCCCCCCTCTCTTTTCTTTCGCCTTAACGAACTAAGAACGTGTGGAGCTGGGAAACGAAATACGTTATACTGCGGTCGCGCAACTCCTCATAAACCTTCCAAACAAGGCAGGTACCGTGAAAGCCTGGACTTACGAAAAGGCGGGCGTCCCTCATCTGAAAGGGGATCCGGATTATAACCACAAGATTTCTAAACTTATTACCTCGACCCGTATCCCGGGAGTCCAGGGCAGTCCGACCGGATTCGCGTCTCTTTTTGATTTGGGAAGTCTCCGGTTAAAAGACCCCCTTCTTGTTTCTTCGACAGACGGCGTCGGCACCAAGCTTGAAATTGCTGCCCTCCAAGGCCGTCACGATACGATAGGCATCGACTTGGTCGCCATGTGCGTCAATGACATCATTACCTGCGGTGCGAGGCCCCTCTTTTTTCTAGACTATTTTGCAACCGGTAAGTTCAACAGTAAGACGACCGAAGAAGTCCTCAAAGGCATCACGAAAGGGTGCCGTGAGGCTGGGTGCGCCTTGACTGGGGGAGAGACCGCCATTATGCCGGGATTTTATTCGGTCGAAGGCAATGGTCACTCCCAGTACGATGTGGCCGGCTTTTCGGTGGGTGCCGTTGCCCGGGCGAAACTGATCACAGGTGAAAAGATCAGAAAAGGCGATAGCGTTCTAGGTCTTGCTTCGAGCGGCTTTCATTCGAATGGTTTTTCTCTCCTTCGCCGGATTTTCAGCCGGGATCAAATGAAAGGTTCCATCGGGAAAGAGCTTCTTGTTCCAACAAAGATCTATGTTAAGCCTGTCTTGGGATTGCTGGATTCCGTAAACGTCAAGGGAATCATCAATATCACGGGCGGCGGCATGATCGACAATATCCCCCGAGTGGTCCCCCAGGGACTTGGCGTTGAGATAAATCCGTCTTCCTGGCCTGTCCCAAAGCTATTTCATTCAGTTAGGGATTCTGGTAACATATCTGACTTCGAAATGTTCAGGACTTTTAATATGGGCATCGGGATGGTCCTAATTATGAATCCGTCCGATGTTCTTCGTGCAAAAGATCTTCTTCGCTCTCGTTTCAAGATCCGTTCGTGGGAAATCGGCACTGTCGTTCCGCATAAAGCCGGCGCCTCGAAGGTCAACATTTTGTTTTAATGGACAGCTATTTTTTTTGGAGGACAAATGAAAGTTCTAATTATCGGCTCTGGAGGTAGGGAACACGTTCTCGCCTGGAAAGTCTCCCGCAGTCCGCTGCTAAAAAAATTGTATGCGGCTCCCGGAAATGCAGGCATCGCCGAAATCGCGGAATGTGTGGAAATTCAACCCGATAACATTCAAGGATTGGCTGAATTTGCTCTGAAAGAAGGAATCGATCTCACGATTGTAGGACCCGAGGCGCCTCTCGTCATGGGAATCTGCAATATTTTTCGCCAAAAAGGCCTCAGGATTTTTGGCCCAGACAAGGACAGCGCGCGGCTTGAGGGCAGCAAGGCCTACGCAAAAGAACTCATGCATAAATTTAGTATTCCTACTGCCCAGTTTGAGACTTTCTCTACTGTTAACGAGGCAAAGCATTATGCGATCGAAGCCGAAATGCCGGTGGTGATCAAGGCAGACGGTCTGGCCGCCGGGAAAGGCGTCGTTATTTGTCTGTCATCCCAGGAAGCTGTGGAAACGCTCAACCGCATGATGATCGATAACGTTTTTGGGGAAGCCGGGCGGAAAGTGGTCATTGAAGAACTTCTCGAAGGTGAAGAGCTTTCCATTCTTGCGCTGACGGACGGCGAGCGTGTCATACCGCTGGCAAGTTCGCAGGATCATAAACGCGCTTATGACAATGACCGGGGTCCTAATACGGGCGGAATGGGTGCCTATTCACCCTGTCCTCAGATTTCGATCGATAAACTAAATGAACTTATCGACTTGACCGTGAAGCCGATGATTAATGGTTTAGCGCAGCAGGGGCGTCCGTATAAGGGGCTCCTGTACGCCGGGTTGATGCTTACGAACAAGGGACCTTTTGTTCTTGAGTATAATTGCCGTTTCGGTGACCCCGAGGCCCAAGTAGTCTTGCCCCGTCTCAAAACTGATCTTCTTCTGGTCATGACGGAAATCGCGAATGGTAAATTACAAACCGAATCGCTGGAGTGGCTGGATAAGGCGAGCGTCGGCATTGTTCTCGCATCGGGTGGTTATCCCGGAGTTTACGAAAAAGGTTTCCGGATCGCAGGACTGGAATCAATAAAAACAACGGAAGATATTCTGGTTTTTCATTCGGGAAGCAATCGCAGTTCAAACGGAGATATTGTTACTTCGGGCGGCCGTGTCCTTACTGTCGTGGGACTAGGCGAGACACTGCGGGCCGCACACGACAAGGCTTATCAGGGCGCCGCGAAAGTGCGTTTTGAATACAGTTTCTATCGACGGGATATCGCGCGCCGCGCACTGGAGGTTCTGAGATGAGCAAGCTGAAAGCCGCAATTCTTATGGGGAGCGACTCGGATCTTGAAACCATGACGGAAGCTTCTCTTGCACTCGAGCAGTTTGATATTCCTTATGAGCTCCATGTGATGTCAGCCCATCGCACACCGGCGCAGGTAAGCAGCTTTGCTTCAAAGGCTGCAAGCGAGGGCTTTGGAGTTTTTATTTGCGGAGCGGGGGGTGCCGCGCACCTGGCCGGCGTCGTTGCTGCGCACACAATTTTGCCCGTGATCGGTGTTCCTCTTAATGCGACGCCTCTCAACGGTTTTGACGCTCTTTTGTCAACGGTGCAGATGCCCGCAGGCATTCCAGTCGCGACTGTTGCTGTGGGAAAGGCCGGGGCGAGAAATGCAGGTATTCTCGCAGCCCAGATTCTCGCGACAGGGGACCCTGAGCTGAGGCGCAAACTGGAATTTTTCAAAAAGGACATGGCCGACAAAGTGATCGAAAAAAACAAAAAAATCCAGGCTCAATTGGCAGCTAAATGACTACGACAGTTGTAATCAAAATCGACCCCAGGGATCCCGACCTCGCGCGGTTGAGAGATGTTGCGCGCGCAAGCAGGGAAGGGAAAATCGTGGGATTTCCCACCGAGACCGTTTACGGGATCGGCGGCCCCATGGGTGTCCGGGGCGTGGCCCAGAAGTTGTCCGATATCAAAAAGCGGTCGATCGAGAAATCTTTCTCCTATCACATTGGCGAGTGGGAAATGATCGATTACCTGCAAGTGGTGAGGACCCCTGCTTTTAGGTATTTGTCGCGCCTTTTCTGGCCGGGACCCGTCACGATCATTGCACTTAATGAAGCGGGTAGTAAAATCGGCTTGCGGTTCCCCAAAAATCTGCTCGCCACAGTATTGATCAATTCGACAGGAGAACCTTTTGTTGCTACGAGCGCCAATCTATCAGGCCACAGCTCTCCCCGAAACGCTGAGGATGTTATGAAAGAGTTGGACGGACAGATCGATTTCCTCATTGACGGCGGACCTTGCGACCTTGGTGAAGATTCGTCGATCGTTGACATTTCCGACGAAAAAGCACCCGTTATTCTGCGCCGGGGCGCTGCGGGCGAAGCATTAGAAGCCGCCGTAGAAAAAATCCGTACCGGAACATTTCCCAGAAAAAAAATTCTTATTGTCTGCACGGGCAATTCCTGCCGGTCCCCCATGGCCGAGGGCTGGCTAAAGGACGAGTTAACGAGGATCAACCTGCTTGATCAAATTGAGATCTCATCGTGCGGCGTCGGAACGCGGCCAGGTATGAGTGCTACGCCTGAGGCGGTTTACGTTATGAGAAACCGCGAAATTGACATTTCCGCCCACCGCTCTCGCATGTGTACCCGTGAAGACGTTATGAATGCCGATTTGATCCTCGCCATGAGCCAGCAGCATTCGATTTTCATCTCTGGAATGGTTCCGCAAGCTAAAAGTAAAATCCGAGTTCTGAACGTGATCGACCCGATTGGGATGAGCATGTCGGTCTATGAAGATGTCATGGACGTCATTGAAAAGAAGATGAAAAATATATGGCAAGAGATCGCGGGGTAGACATTCCATGATAGAAAAAGTTTCACTGGCTGCTGACCACAAGGGCGTTGAAATGAAGGCGCAAATCGCCCGGATCCTCGCTCAGATGGGGATCACGGTAAAGGATTTCGGAATCAATTCGGAAGAATCCTGCGATTATCCGGATTTTATTTTTCCTGCCGCGGAATCGGTGGCGAACGGCGAAGCCGAGAGAGCGATCGCAGTCTGCCACTCCGGAATAGGCAGTGCGATCGCGGCCAATAAAGTTCATGGAGTCCGCGCAGCTCTGTGTCAAAGTGTAAAAGAAGCCGAATTGTGCAGGGCTCATAATGACGCTAACATGCTGGTTCTCGGTTCGGCTTTTGTAAAAAATGAAATTTTAGAACAACTGGTCAAAACATGGTTAAACACCCCTTTTGAAGGCGGGAGGCATGAGCGCCGTGTTAACAAAATCAAGGACTATGAAAGCACCCACTGAATCTCTTGGCCATCTAAAAAGCCAGGACCCCGAGATTTATCAAGCGGTCCGCGCGGAAATTCTACGTCAGAATGAAAATATAGAACTCATCGCGAGTGAGAATTTTACTTCCTTGGCCGTCATTGAAGCCGCGGGTACTGTGCTCACCAACAAGTATGCTGAAGGCTACCCTGCGAAACGCTGGTACGGCGGCTGTGAGAATGTCGATGTAGTGGAATCTCTCGCCATTGAAAGAGCCAAGAAGCTATTTGGCGCAGATCATGCAAACGTTCAGCCTCATTCCGGAACTTCGGCTAATATCGCCGTTTTTATGGCTGTTCTAGAACCGGGTTCGAAAATCCTCGCTATGGATCTGTCCCACGGCGGGCACCTTTCCCACGGGCATAAAATGAATTTTTCCGGCAAGTTTTATGAAATTATTTCTTACGGGGTCAGCCAGAAAGACGAAAAGATCGACTACGATCAATTAGAGAAACTAGCACTTGAGCATAAACCAAAAATGATTTTACTCGGAGCCTCAGCTTACCCGCGGATCATCGATTTTAAACGCGGACGGGAAATTGCAGATAAGTGCGGCGCTCTTCTAATGGCAGACATCGCTCACTTTGCGGGTCTTGTAGTGGCTGGCCTCCATCCTGATCCTATTCCGTATTGCGACATTGTCACGACGACAACGCACAAGACACTTCGTGGTCCGCGTTCCGGTTTAATTCTATGCCGAGAGAAATTCGCTAAAGCCATTGATTCTGCCGTGTTTCCAGGAATGCAGGGCGGCCCCCTTATGCATATCATTGCCGCCAAAGCTGTCGCTTTCAAAGAAGCTCTTCAGCCGGATTTTAAAATTTATTGCACCCAGATCATAAAAAATGCCAAAGTTCTGGCGGAATCGATGGCTGCACGAGGTTACAGGATTGTTTCGGGAGGGACGGACAATCATCTCCTCCTGGTTGACGTCACGGTCAAAGGAATGAACGGTAAGGATGTTCAAGAGCTTCTCGACAAAGTGAAGATCACGGCAAATAAGAATATGATTCCTTTCGATAAAGAATCACCTTTTAAAGGGTCTGGGATTCGCCTTGGAACTCCCGCTGTCACAACGCGGGGTATGAAGGAAGAGGAAATGCGTCAGATAGCGGTATTGATTGATGATGCGATTATTAATCGCAATAACGAGGCGGCTTTGGAAGTCGTTCGGAAAAAAGTAGGAGAATTAACAAGCAAGTTTCCGCTTTATCCGGATCTTTTAGAGGAAGTGGTCTAGAGACGCATGCGCTGCCCTTTTTGCAAACACGAAAACGATAAAGTCATCGACTCGCGTACGGCTAACGAGGGCGCTATTATTCGCCGACGCAGAGAGTGTGAGAGCTGCGGCAAGCGATACACGACTTACGAGCGGATAGAAGAGATCCCTCTTCATGTAATTAAAAAAGATCAGCGCCGGGAACCTTACGACAGAGCCAAGGCTCTTGATGGCGTTTTTAAGGCTTGCGGCAAACGACCGGTTGCAGTCGCGGATCAGGAAGGGATCATCGATGATCTTGAAAAGCATATGCGTGAAAAATATGACAAAGAAGTTCCCTCAGCAGTCATTGGGGAATTCGTGATGAGGCGATTAAGCAAAATTGATCAGGTTGCGTATGTCCGTTTCGCAAGCGTATACAGAGAATTTCAGGACATTGGGCACTTCATGAAAGAATTAAAGGCGATGCTTTCTAAATAACCTGTCTTTCAGGGTTTTCCGTCCCTGAAAGGAATCGTAGACTTTCTACAGTAAATGATGTAAAAACAAACGATTTTTTATGGGTCTGTCCAGGTATCGCAGGATGGCCTGCAATCATAACCACAGTAATAATTGAATAACCCAAAGGAGTTTTCTCATGGCAAAGGGGTCAGCACTTTCTAAACCGATGAATTTGAGTCCCGAACTGCAGGGTGTCGTGGGCAAGGGGCCTATGGCGCGCAGTGAAGTCGTCAAGAAGCTCTGGGAATATATCAAGAAGAATGATCTCCAGGATCCTAAGAACAAGAGAAACATTCTAGCTGATGCCAAGCTCAAGCCCGTGTTCGGCGGCAAGGCCGTTGTTAACATGTTCGAAATGACCAAACTGGTGAACAATCACCTGTCGTAATAGGCCATGATCCGTCTTAAGGACTTCGTTTTGCCATCGGTGGTTGTTCAATCACCGATGGCAAACTGTACCGACCTCCCGTTCCGTCTGATTGCCCGTCGTAAAGGAATGAAATTCGCCTACCTCGAAATGATCTCCGCCAACGCGCTGGTTCAGCAAAGCCGCAAGACGCACGACCTGATGAAGACCCTTCCAGAAGACCGCCCTTTAGGAGCCCAGCTTGTGGGCTGTGATCCCGATATCATGGGCAAAGCCGCTCGAATAATCGAGGAAATGGGATGTTATGACCTTATCGATATTAACTTAGGCTGTCCTGTACCTAAGATAACCGGACATGGCGGGGGATCTGCGCTTCTGAAAGAGCCTGAAAAAGCGCGGGAGATATTCCGCAGTATGATTAAAAACATAAAGACTCTTCCACTTACTGTGAAAATGAGATTGGGTTTCAGCGATGTAAGTGGAAAAGAAGCTAGCGAGATAGCAAAAATAGCCGAGGCGGAAGGCCTTGATGCCATCGCAGTTCACGGTCGTACCCGGGAACAGCAATATTCTGGATGTGCCGATTATGAGGCCATCTCAAGAGTTCGTGACTCCGTGAAAATTCCGGTTTTTGGGAACGGGGACGTCATGGGCGGCGAAGCAGCGGTGAGATTAAAATCAATATCCGGGGTAGACGGGGTTATGATCGGGAGAGGTGCGCTCGGTAATCCATGGATATATAGAGAAGTTGAATATGCGCTTGAAGGCAAAATTCTGCCTGCTCGCCCGACGTTTGAAGAGCGAAAGCAAACATTGCTCGAGCATTTGGCGCTGGAGGAAATTCACAATCCCCGGACCGCTCATCTTCAGATCCGCCGGGTAGCTTGCTGGTATTTCAAGGAGATGCCGCGCGCGGCCCGTTTCAGGGACTCTATCAATCAGACCAGAACCGTGGATGAAGCCCGCAAAGCTATCCAAGCATTTGATCCATCGATTTCAGATAATCTCGGTATCAATATTCCTGCGGAGAGCGTCAATCCTGCCAAGGGAGAGTAAGACCACAGTTCAGCGAATAGCCCCCCACTTTTTTAATCATTCCGACCTTTGGGCGTGTTGATTTACATGCTTGACTGTGTTAGCATAGCTCACTTCCCTAAGGAGAAAATCTTTATGTCCTCTATTTATGATCAACTCTCTAAAGCCGAGATGGCTCCTAAACCTGATATTTCAGCCTCCGATGTTGCGATCCCGAAACTTACTGTTGCTGGACCTCTCGGGCAGCCACGCCGTTCTTACGGCCTCAGAATAATTGCCGCGCTGTCATTTATTATGTCTCTTGCCGCATGCGGTTTCGGAGTTTACATATACGATTTGGTTAGGCAAGAAGTAACACAGCGTGAGCATCTAATCTCTCAAATCCAGACTTTAAAAGGAGGCTCCGATCAGCTCCAGGAAAAAGCTTTTACGTATCGCGGAGAAGTCGACGAGCTTCAGAAAGAATTCCAGCGGTTGCGTAACGATGGGCAGATCTTCAAAAAAGAACTGGAGAAAGGAAGAATCGAGGTATCCGATATCCAGGAAAAAATTGCTCAACTCGAAGATAAAGACCAGCAGATAGAAGCAGCGGTTTCCGATTTACGGCGCCCTGCAATGGGGCCTGTTGTCGAGCCCTCTTTTTCTGAACCAGCCCAGTTTTCCGAACCTGAAAATTCAAATGAAGCTGCCGTGGAACCCGCTTTTAAAAATGACGGCGCACCTCAAGCCGAGGCGACTTTTGACGATATCCCTGCTGTAACTTACCCCAAGATTATGACGGTGAACCGCAAATTCAATTTTGTGGTGCTGAATATGGGTTCAAAAGATGACTTGCATATGGGGGACAGACTTATTGTGGAGCGAGACGGCAAAGCGGTTGGCTCTGTGGCGGTAGAAAAACTTTATGACAACTTCGCAGCCGCAGCTATTGTTGAGGAAAAACAAAGCGGCGAAATTAAGGAAGGCGACATTGTCCGCAAATCTTAAAACAATTCTTATCGTTGGCGGCTTGGTTTCCGCTTGTCTTCTGCCCTCGGACGCAATGGCTCAGCAGAAAAATGTGAGTCCTGCCGAATCCATGAATGAAATACTGGACCGTCTAGTAAAGATTGAAAAAGATCAAGTGACCATTCTTGAAAATCAGCAAAAAATCCTCGATGAACTTAAGAATCTTCGCGTGTGGGTGCGCCGCAGTTAATAAGCGCGTCTTCTCATTATGACCTCTCGAACTATTAAAGCGTCGGCTCAGCCATTAAAGGGATCCTATGTCCCCCCCGGTGACAAGTCCCTGTCCCACAGGGCTGTCATGTTTGGCTCTCTCTCTGAAGGAATCAGCACTTATAAAGGTTTTCTCGCATCCGAGGACTGCCTTCATACGCTCGCAGCCTTCCAAAAAATGGGAGTAAACGCAGCTTTGGAGGGTGATGTCCTGAAGGTTCATGGCGTCGGACTTCAAGGCCTGTCAGAGCCGAATGAGGAGCTCTATCTCGGCAATTCAGGAACATCTATCAGGTTGATTCTTGGTATTCTTGCCGGCCAGCGTTTCGAAGCTATTCTTTCAGGCGACCCCTCTTTGTCTTCCCGGCCAATGAAGCGTGTCACCGAACCCCTTAAACAAATGGGAGCTCAAATTAAAGGCAAAGATAACGGTAATTTTGCGCCTCTTCGAATCCGCGGCGGAAAATTAAAGGGAATTGATTATGAGAATCATCTGGGCAGTGCTCAGGTCAAATCTGCTCTTTTGTTTGCCGGTCTGTATGCGGATGGAAAGACACGTATTCATGACATGCTTCGCTCGCGTGATCATAGCGAGCGCTTTCTTCTTTCTTCGGGAGCTTCTTTGCTGGTGAAGGACGATTGGATCGAAATCAGCCGTACCGAAAAGCTTATAGGTTTAAATGGACAGATCCCTGGTGATATTTCTTCCGCTGCTTTCTTTATCGCGGCGGCTGCCATGACGCCTGGCTCTGAATTGACGGTCAAAAACGTCTGTCTCAATCCTACGCGAATGGGAATTCTGAATGTTCTAAAAAAAATGGGTGCCCATTTTGAAATCGAACAATCCGGTGTTATTCCTGAACCCTATGGGACTTTGAAAGTTTTCGGCGGGCGATTGAAGGGTACGCGAATTGAAAAGATGGAAATTCCGGCTGTTATCGACGAACTTCCAGTCATTATGGTTCTCATGGCGCTGGCAGAAGGAGAGAGCATCATTTCAGGAGCTGAAGAACTACGCGTGAAGGAAACCGACCGCATCGCTTCGATGACAAAAAATTTAAACGCCGCCGGCGCGCGAGTTGAAGAACTCCCTGATGGCTGCATCATTCGTGGGATTGCGAGTTTAAAAGGAGGTCACGCCGAAAGCTTTTTTGATCATCGTACCGTGATGAGCATGGCCATTGCATCCCTTCGAATGGAAGGTGATTTGCATATCGACGAAACAGCCTGCGTCTCCACGTCTTACCCCTCCTTTTTTAGCGACTTTGAGCGTCTTACAGGTTCCACAATTTTATAAATTTTATATGACCCAAGCATTTCTAAATTGATGTAAAGCATTGACCTGATGGGAATTTCCATTGACACGCCTAGGCGGTTTTCCTATACTCCTGAGGCGTGCATCCCTTAAGTTTTCGCCAATTCTTGCCGACTCTTATGGGGACTGTAGCTATTTCAGCCATACCTCACTGTACAACTGCATGACCAGTCAAGCCTTAGCGCAGTACTATACGGGATTTAATCCCAAAGGAATTAGAGCTCAATGATGCTGCTCGATAGAGTTCTTGGCTTCTTTTCAAGTGATATTGGCATAGATTTAGGCACCGCAAACACTTTGGTTTATGTAAAAGGCCAAGGCGTTGTCCTCTGTGAACCGTCTGTTGTCGCGATTGATAAGGTCACTCATACTGTTCTTGCCGTCGGCGAAGAAGCGAAGAGAATGCTTGGCCGTACGCCTGGGAACATTGTCGCTATCAGGCCAATGAAAGATGGTGTCATTGCCGACTTTGATATTACGGAAGCCATGCTTCGTTATTTCATCCGAAAAGTTCATCGGCGCAATAATCTTGTCAGCCCCCGCGTCGTTATCGCTGTTCCCAGTGGGATTACCGAAGTAGAGAAACGAGCGGTTAAGGATTCTGCAGAACGGGCTGGTGCTCGTAATCCCGTTTATTTGGTGGAAGAACCCATTGCCGCTGCTATTGGTGTTGGTCTTCCGATCCAGGAGCCTGCCGGAAATATGATTATTGATATTGGTGGTGGAACAACCGAGATCGCAGTTATTTCTCTGTCCGGAATCGTATTCTCCAAGAGCATCCGGATCGGCGGCGATGAATTTGATGAGTCCATCATTATGCACCTCAAGAAAACTTATAACCTGATGATTGGTGAAAGAACAGCAGAAGAAATCAAAATTCGCGTCGGTTCTGCTTATCCTTTGGATGAGGAAACCACTCTCGATGTTAAAGGCCGCGACATCCTAGCGGGTCTCCCTAAGACCGTGACGATAACCAGCGAGGAGATTCGCGAAGCGCTTTCTGAACCTTTGACGTCGATCCTGGAGGCTGTCAGACTGGCACTTGAAAGAACGCCGCCTGAGCTTTCAGCTGATTTGATCGACAGGGGACTTATTCTCGCCGGCGGTGGTGCCTTATTGCGGGGGCTTGATAAGTTGATCAGCGAAGAGACCGGCCTGCCGGTACATGTAGCTGATGATCCTCTTACGGCGATAGCTCTGGGAACCGGTCGATATTTAAACGAGATTCATCTGCTTAAGAGACTTGCTGTTAATAATCACAACAGCAAAGAATATTAATAGAAAACCCTGCGTTTTACAGCCTCAATCAATTTTTGCCTTAGTCAAGGATTCTGTCATCCTGCCTTCTGCGCGCAAGTGTCTATTATGCCTGGACGTTTTCACAAGACATCCTTGGTCCTATGAATATTAAGCGCAGATACTATTTTCTTCTTCTTTCTCTGCTCCCCCTTACGTTTGTTCTTCGATTTCCTGAAGTAACCCAGCAGGCTCAAATGATCTCTCAAACTATTTTGAAGCCGGTGCTCTCCACCGGGAGCACCCTTTCGCACTCGATCGGCGATTTGATGGATTATTTTTCACTTTTCTGGAAGACCTTTGAAGAGCAGCAGAAGAATCAGAGAAAAATCGCCGAGCTCGAAACCAAGCTCGAGCTCTATGAGGAAACCCGGAGGGAAAATGACCGGCTGCGTAAGATCCTCAAATTTTCTGAAACACTCGAAAGAAAAGTTATTGCCGCCAGAGTCATAGGCTGGGATCTTTCTCCCTGGAGAAAAAGTCTTATCATCGATAAAGGTGAAAAACACGGGATCGTCAAGAATATGGCCGTCATTGTCCCCGAAGGTCTTGTCGGGAGGGTCCTGGAAGCTGGGCTGACAACATCCCGCGTTCTTGTTTTGATTGACCCGGATTCAAGAACGAGCGCTCTGGCTGCGGAAACCCGAAGCCATGGCCTCGTAACCGGGGACGGAAGCAAAAATTTAACGTTAAGATATCTTGATTTGGATTCCGATGTTCAAGTCGGTGAAACCGTTCTAAGTTCCGGCGTGACGGGGCTCCTGCCTAAAGGTGTCCGGATAGGTAAAATCATATCTCTCGGAAAAGATAAAGAGGGTCTTCACTTAGCTGCAGAAGTAAGCCCTTTTGTAGCTTTTTCACGTATAGAGGAAGTGCTGTGTATCGCGTCTTCTCCAACAAAGTAATTGTCTATTTACTGGTTTTGCTTGTCGTCGATTTGTCTATCGCGCCTGCCCTGAGAATTCATCTGGTCCAGCCGGTTTTTCTCTACCTGCTCATTATTTATGCCGGTTTCAACTGGGGCTGGGGGAGAACGCTTCACATCGCGACGTTGTCAGGCATGCTTAGAGATATGACAAGCAGCTGTTTTCTCGGCATGGAACTGGTGACTCTTTCCGGTCTGGCGTTGATTCTGGAGGCGGCCCTTCAGAAGATGGACAGACAATCGAGTTTGGCGCGGATCACGGCCACATTCTTTTTTGTGTATGCCGCGTGCCTGGGAACTCTTTTGCTTTCGGCCCTGAGCGGCTCAGGCGTTAAGATTGATGCCCAAAGCATTATGTTCGCTTTTTATACGGCTGTTTACACGGCCTGTGTCATGCCGGTTTTTTTCTGGATAACGTCGGGACTCTTTCACGACAGATCCTCACTCAGGCAATATGAACTTTTCAGGTAACACGTGCGCTATCTTATCTTTAGAATCTGTATTTATCTGGGCCTTGCATTTCTCCTCGGTGGATTGTTTCATACCCAGGTGATCCAAGGGCAGTACTATATGGAGCTTGGTGATAAGAACAGAATGCGTCTCATCCCTGTCGAAGCGCCCAGAGGAAGGGTTTTTGACCGCAACGGCAATCTGCTCGCCACAAACCGTCCCGCCTATGACATCGTGGCCACACCCGAGGACGTAACTCCCGACGTGATAAAAACTCTTTCCGCCATGCTTACACTCTCTAACGAGGAAATTAAAAAAAGACTGAGATCGCCGCGGGAATATCCTTTTGCGCCTGCTGTCATCAGTGAAGACATCAGCCAGGAACTGGCTTTTAAAATCGAGGAAATGAGGCCGGATCTTGCCGGCGTGGAAATCCGGGTGTCCGGTCTCCGCTTCTACCCTTACGGAGAAACAGCCGCACATATTATTGGCTTCATCGGAAAAATCAATAAACAGGAATATCTCGATCATGAAGAAAAGGGCCGCTACGGTTTTAACTCAATGATCGGACGGGCGGGACTGGAAAAACTATATGACGAGGAACTTCGCGGGTGGCGCGGCGGCCGTCAGATCGAAGTGAATGCGCAGGGAAAACTCGTGCGCGTACTTTCCGAAAAAAATCCTGATCCGGGAAAAGATCTTATTGTAACTGTAGACCTTGAATTTCAAAAAAGGATCATGGAGCTTTTAAAAGATCATCACGCTTCTGTTGCTGTTCTTGATATCAAAACCTCCGAACTCATTGCCATGGCGAGCACTCCTTCGTTTGATCCGAATGTTTTTGTTGCTCCAGGGCTCGAAAGTAAACGTCTTTCTTTCATCAAGGATAAAGAAGCGCCCATGCTCGACCGCGGTATCAGTTCATCCTATCCGCCCGGTTCTATTTTCAAGCTCGTAACCGCTCTGGCAGCGCTTGAGACGGGTAAGATTACACCCGGGACACATTTTTTCTGTTCTGGCCAGTTCCGCCTTAAACCAGGCACGAGCCCCAGAAAATGCTGGTACGCTCAAGGACACGGTAATCTGAATCTTTATGAGGCCATCGAACGCTCCTGTAATGTATATTTCTATAATCTTGGTAAGCTGCTTACGGCCGATGAAATCGCCCACTACGCTCGAGAACTGGGCTTGGGAAAGGAAATGGAGATCGAGACCACGAATATATCTCCCGGGCTTGTTCCGGATTCCGCCTGGAAAAAAAGTCATTTCAAGGAGAAATGGTATCAAGGCGAAACTCTCAGTTTCGCGATCGGACAGAGTTATCTTTTGACCTCCCCGCTTCAGATTCTGCGCCTCGTAGCGACCATTGCAAGCGGAGGCAGAAGTATCGAACCTCGTCTATTGCGTGATCCATCCATCCCGCCCGACACAAGCCGGGTTGCTATCACTAAAGCGCACATTGAAATTGTAAAAAAAGGCATGCTGCAGGTCGTTCAGTCGGACTATGGGACGGGCCAGCTCGCGAGATTAGATTTCGGAACGATGGCTGCGAAGACGGGAACCGCCCAGGCACCGCCCTTGAATTCGCATGCCTGGATGACGGGTTTCTTTCCGTATGAAGACCCGGAAATCGCGTTTGTGGTTTTTGTCGAGCACGGCGGCTCAGGCGGCATTGCCGCCGCAGGAATTGTCAAAGGCACATTTGAAATCTGGAAGGAAATGTATGGCCCAAAAGTGGCTTAAGGATATCAACTTTCTGCTTATTTTTACTTTTCTGTCCCTAACGGCGGTAAGCATCCTTTTTATTTACAGTTCCTCGTATGAAGAGCCGGCGAATTATGAAATGCGCCAGCTGTTCTGGGTGAGCGTGGGGTTAATGATTGCCTTCATGATCCCCCTCCTTGGCTACCGGACATTCCTTAATATGTCGTATCTTCTATATGTCATCTCGATTCTGCTGCTTGTTTGTGTGGAGATCGCCGGACACACCCGTTACGGAGCCCAGCGCTGGCTAAGCGTTGGCCCCGTTATTATTCAGCCTTCCGAATTCGCAAAGCTTACGACGATTATGGCTCTTTCAAACTTTCTGGGTTCTAATTATTCGTGGGAGAGAGAGCACAAGGTTATTATCGGGGCCCTTGGGCTTATTCTTGTTCCGATGGTCTTGATCATGAAACAGCCCGACCTTGGATCCTCGCTTCTTTTCATTCCGATGCTGGTGGTCATGCTTTTTGTATGGGGAATCCGGTATCGTTACATTATCCTCGCTTTTGTGTCTGTCGCTACCGCAGCGCCGATCCTGTGGATATTTCTCAAAGAATACCAAAAAAACAGGATCCTCGTTTTCTTGAATCCAAAGCTCGATCCTCTAGGTGCCGGTTATACTGCGATTCAATCAAAAATTGCCGTAGGAGCAGGCGGTATGTGGGGAAAGGGCTTTCTTCACGGGACGCAGAGCCAGCTTAACTTCGTTCCCGAGCATCATACGGATTTTATATTCTGCGTTCTTGGCGAAGAGTGGGGATTTGCCGGCTCCTGCCTGCTTATGGCGATGTATGGAATTTTGTTTCATTCTCTTTTTCAGATTATTTCTCACACGACGGATGTAAAAGCAAAACTGCTCGCTTCCGGCATTATCGCGGTCGTCTTCGCCCAAGTGTTTATCAATATCAGTATGACCATAGGGCTTATGCCGATTACGGGCATCACGCTGCCCTTCGTAAGTTACGGCGGCTCTTCGTATCTGGCCGTTTCAATCGCCTTCGGTCTCGCACTCAGCATTCATAAGGAACGCTCTATTTTCTAGCCAAAGCACTTGAAGCTTGTTTTTTTTTAGTTATTTTTCTTTTCTGACATTTATGATAAATTTATGAATTCCGCATCGACGGGGCGTGGCTCAGCCTGGCTAGAGCGCCTGCTTTGGGAGCAGGATGTCGCAGGTTCAAATCCTGCCGCCCCGAATTCGCGTTGAGCGTCATGACGCCGCTGAACGCGCGGGATCAATCGCAGAGAAAGAGGTTATTATGAGCATGCCGGGTCCCATGGAAATTGTTGTCATTCTTCTTGTTGTGCTTCTCCTTTTCGGCGCCAAACGGCTGCCTGAAATCGGGCGCGCCCTCGGTGAAGGCATCAGAGAATTCAAGAAATCAATCAAGGGCGGCGACGATGACGACAACAGCAAACAGATAAAGCCCTGAAATTCTGGTTGCTTATAAGGTTCCTTTGCTGAACCTGCCCGCGTGGCCTGGAGGTGTTTCTTCATGAGTCCGCTCTTATCGCATTTTCCAACAACCCTGCACAATCACTCGCCTCTTGTCATTTCCCAAATCAGAGAGATTTATTGATGTCATTTACCGCAGCGTATTGGATTCAAGCGCTAAATCTCACACCTCATCCGGAGGGCGGTTATTTCGTTGAAACTTACCGTAGCCCACGCTCCGTATCCGCACAACCCGCTTTCTCCGGTAAAGACCCCACTCGTTCTGCAGGCACGGCCATTTACTATCTTCTCGATAAAGGGGACCGTTCAGCTTTTCACAAAATCGCCTTCGATGAGATCTATCATTATTATTTCGGCGGAGTATTGAAGCTCTGGCTTATTGGAGCCGAGGGCACTCTAACGGAAAAGATTTTAGGCCCTGATCCCAGGCAAGGTGAGTCTTTTCAAATCTTTATTCCGGGCGGCAGCTGGTTTGCTTCGGAGGTTATCGAAGGAGATTACTGTCTCTCCGGCTGCACTGTCGCTCCGGGCTTCGACTTCCAGGATTTTGAACTTGCCGACGCAGCTGCTCTCACACGGATGTTCCCGGCCCACGTTGACCTAATACAGCGCATGTCGTCCCTGAAAAGTAATCGAGGCACCCGATGAAGGTTGTCGTCTCGGTCGACCTGGGAACGACAGGTAACAGGGTCATGGCCTTTTCTAAAAGCGGTGAAATCCTGGGCAGATCCTATTACGAATTTCCACAGATATATCCCCAACCCGGCTGGGTCGAACATGATGCGAAACAGATATGGGACACGGCTCTTAAATCCCTCAGGGAAGTGACGACGAAGGTCGGCGTTGAAAATATTCAAGCGGTGGGAATTACCAACCAGAGAGAGACGACAATTCTCTGGGACCGGAAATCCGGAAGGCCGGTTTCGAATGCCATCGTTTGGCAGGACAGGCGGACGGCGGGGATGTGCCGCGAGTTAAAGCCTCACGAAGCCGAGGTGAAGGGAATGACCGGCCTGTTTATCGATCCGTATTTTTCGGCGACCAAGATCCGTTGGATTATGGAAAATATCGAGGGCGTGGAAAGCAAAATCCGCAAAGGCGAAATCATTTTTGGTACCGTGGATACCTGGATTCTATGGAATTTGACAAGGGGCAAAATTCACGCTACGGATCCGGGCAATGCCTCGCGAACCCTTCTTTATAATATCAAAACGCTTCGTTACGACGAAAAACTTCTTTCCCTTTTCAATGTACCCGAATCGCTGCTTCCCGAGGTTAGAGATAGCGGCGGGTCATACGGTGCGATCGATAAAGAGTTACTGGGAAGAGAGATTCCCATCACGGCTGTTCTCGGGGACCAGCAGGCCTCTCTTTATGCCCAGGGAGGCTGGCAGGAGGGTGTCGTGAAGAATACATACGGGACAGGTCTTTTCGTGATGACTGCCACAGGTTCCGAAATTCCGCATTCGGGCAGGCTTCTCAATACCATTGCCTGGAAGACAGCGAGTAAAACCGTCTATGCGCTCGAAGGCAGTATCTTCATCGGCGGCGCCGGTATTCAGTGGCTGAGAGACGGTCTGAAGATAATTAAGTCCGCTGATGAAACGGAAGCACTCGCCGAGTCGCTGTCCGGTAACGAAGGCGTTTATTTTGTCCCGGCACTTGCCGGCCTCGGTGCGCCCTACTGGGACCCGACAGCCAGAGGAATGATTATCGGCCTGACCCGCGGGACGGAGCCCCGCCACATCGCGCGCGCGGCTCTGGAATCCCTCGCTTATCAAACCCGCGACGTCATCGAGGAGATGAAATCCATCATGCCTCAAAAGACCTTCAAAACATTGCGGGTTGACGGAGGTGCCGTCGCGAATAAATTTCTGATGCAATTTCAGGCCGACATACTTGGCTTTGATGTGGAGCAGCCTGCGCATACAGAAACGACCGCCTTCGGAGCAGCGGGGCTGGCGGGCGTAACTTGCGGGTTTTGGTCGGAAAGCGATTTGCTGGCCATCCAGAAAAGCGGCAAAGTTTACCATCCAATGATGAAGAACGATCTCAGCAGGGATCTTTATACACGATGGAAGAAAGCGGTCGAAAAAGCTTTAAAGTGGGAAAGCTGACAGAGCGTTTTTTATGGTTAACGCCATCAAGAGGATCCAAAGAGCGGGAATCCGGCTGCGGTTTGTATTCTGAGGGCTCCGAGAGACGCCGAATTGATGCAATATTGTGACTCGACTCTGAATCTTTCTGAAACCGCGTATCTGTTTCCGGAAAGTGGAAACTTCCATTTGCGCTGGTTTTCTCCCGCAGCAGAAGTTGATCCCTGCGGGCATGCAACTCTTGCCGCGCGGCTCACGTCTTATGGAAAGAAAAAAAATACTTCAGCAGTATGAAACCGCCATTTTTAATACACGCAGCGGCCTTTTAAAAACTTATCTGCATGAAGGGGAATTCAACTTGATTTTCCCTCAGATGAAGGCGTTCCCTCCGTTCCGGATGAAAATTTGCAGGCTGCCGGCAGCAGCTCCACGGCTCTTTAAGGAAGATCCGGGTTCGACAATCTGATTGAAGTAGCCTTTTTTCAGGATGTTGCCGAGTACTTGCCGGGAGCTGGGTCTGATAGGCCGTTTGCCTGCCCGTGGTCTGGCGACCACAGCAGGGGGCACGGGACCTTTTGATTTTGTCTTTTCACCGCAGTTAGGTACTAGCGAGGATCCCGTTACGGGCTCTGCTCAGTGTGCTCTCGGCCCTATTGGGCCAAAAAGCTTCAAAAAAACCCTCTTCTGACGCGGCAACTTTCACAAAGGGGCAGAAAAAAAGCGATGAGCGTGGGCGAGAAAGATTTAGAAATGCGGGGGTAAAATCCTCACAAAAACCCCCTATTCTGAAAGGGAAATTTAGAGAGGACTTGCTTTCAGGCGGCGACGAAGAGGTAATAAGAAACAATCAAGAGTGACAAGCCTGTTATATGAAGAATCCAGGGATCGAGGTCCATCGTTCCCTCCTTTTTGGTACTCAAGTTATCGTCTGCCTATCCGCGTATCTTGAGATGTTCCTGTTGGGGGCAGAGAATTAACTTTAAATATTATAAGGAATTGTCGATAACCTCTATGAGATTAAACGGACACCGGAACGAATGCCGGCTGATTCACCATAGGATTATCTATGAAACTACTCATATGTGCTTTGTTATGCGGGATCATCTTCGTTCTATTTCTTGCAACCATCTTCGCGGATCGCGACAAGAATCTGCTAAGCGAATGGGAAGAAGATTTTCTTGGCGGCAGGCTGGGAAGACCCGAAAAAGAGAAGCGCGTTTAGACTTCCCATCGAGTTTTTTGAAACTGCCCGTCCTCATCCTCCTCATCTTGTCCCTGATTTCCGACAATTCCCTGGGAGAAAAGCCGCGCGAAAATTTTCTACAGATTTGTTTTGATCAGACCTGTTTCGCGCTTGAGATTGCGGACACCCCCGAATCGAGAAAACAGGGGCTCATGAACCGCGACTCGCTTGACTCTGGCCACGGAATGCTTTTTATTTTCGAAGGCGAAAGCCGCTATTCGATATGGATGAAAAATATGAAATTTAGTATCGATATCCTGTGGCTGGACAAAGATTTAAAGATAATTCACATGGTTGAAAATGTTCCACCGTGCATCACATCTTCCTGTGAAAGTGTTTATCCTGCAGCTCCGGCTCGATATGTCCTGGAACTTCCCGCGGCAACCGCTTCTTCTCAAAAACTTAAGCCCGGAATGACAGGCGCTTTCGCTGCGCTATAGTAATTTGAAGCATTACCTTAGAATCGAATAAAAGCGAAATTGTTTTCCAGCATGTGTGTTATCTTCCTTATATCAGCCGCCTGCTGATTTCATTATCCAGTCGAAAAGAAAAAAAAGGGTCCGGGCGGTTGAAAATCCGATCTGCCGAGGTCTATGTGCTACTTCGCCGACACATAGCTGAGGGTGACAGGCTAACCCATAGCTTTTTTTTCGCCCTCTTCGCTGCTGTCTCCTTTTTTTATCCCTCGCACGCGCTAGCAGAAGAGTTTGCCTCCGTAGAACAGAATTATCGTTTTTTAGAACCCTTGCCCCAAGCTGGAAAAGGATTCCCCGGTTCCGGCTTCAGTGGAAATGAAGAGCAGCAAGGGGAAGCTGCCGTTCAACCTCTTGAATCGGGGGAGGAGCAGCGGGAAAGATCTAAGATCAGAAACTTGCTGCGTCTTGTCGATGGTGACACGGTCACGGTGAGCGAAAAAGTCCATGTCCAGCTTCTTGGTGTTCAATTCGCCGGTTACAATACGGAAGACAATGCCCGGTATGAACAGATAATAAAACGAATCAGGGACTGGCTCGGAGACTTTATGGAGAATCCGGAATCAGCCTTGAAGAATTATGAGGGAATGAACTCTCAAGTGAACTACAACAGCGGAAAGGGAACGGATCTTTCGTTTTTTTACCTCTACGTCCCGGATTTTATCCTCGAAGAAATCAGGCGCAACGGCCTTGCCGAATACGATGACTGGCTAAAAAAGAAAAACGTAAAATCGGCTCCCACCGATGCAGCAGCTTTCACGCTGCCGCCAGACACCCAGCCAACCGATACCTTCAAGTCCCGTCTGTTAAATGGAAAAGCCGGTGAAAAACCGGGAGAAGTGAAAGAATATTTGGTCAGCGAAGCCAAGTATTATTACGAGGACGGATCCCTGAGAAAGGAAGAGGTCTACAAAGACGGTAAGCTGGCCGTTACCCGGCATTTTGACCGTAGAGGCGATCTTCAGAAAGAAGAAGTCATCGATTCCGCGCTCAAACCATTCAAAAAGAACTAAAGCCCTCCCGTTGCCGCAAAAAAGAATTGGCCGGACTCCGGGAAAAAGCGTAGAATAACCCATCTCGCAAGTTAAAGTGATTCTACGCCATGAAGATCCGCCATTATTGCAGACTCTCGATTTTAGCCGCCGCATTTTTTTTGAATGCGGATCTTTCCTTTACTGCCGATCTCCAAGGCGTTCATGACGAACCCGGCAATCAAAGCGCTGAAATGAGATCTGCGGATTATGGTCGATATAATTCGCGAGTAGCAATTCATAAACCTGCGATTTTACCCAAAGGAATTATTCCTGCAAGAAAAGTGATCAGATTTCCCCGGAATGAGAAAATCCGCATTGCCGAACCCCGCATCATGAAAATCGCCGAACCTGCCGGCGCCCAGGTTAAACCCATCAGCACCGTTGTGACTCTTGCGCAGCCGCCTGTCGAAACGCGCTAAACGCACAGGCCTTTTTCTTTTATTCAGCGAGTGAATCCATGATTTGCCTCATCGTCGGAGCGAGTTCAGGCATTGGCCGCGCGCTTGCGTATGTTTTTGCGCAAAAGGGTTGGGAGCTCATTCTGACCGCACGGCGAACCGGGATGCTCGAGGAAATAAGGCAAAGCCTTCCCGGCGTTTCTATTGAAACGCACTATATGGACGTGACCCATACCGAGGAGTCTCTTGAAATTATGCAAAAAATCTTCACCCGAAAAATTGATCTTGTCATTCTCAATGCGGGGACGAATATGTATGATCCTGCTTCGCCTATCTCAACCGAAGCGGTAACTATACGTACGAACATCAGCGGTTTTGCTGCGCTGGCGAGGTGCGTTTTACTTCGTTTTCTCCACACAGGCCAAGGGCATCTTGCAGGCGTTTCTTCCATTGCGGGCCTTCGCGGGAGTCCCCAAAACCCGGCTTACAGCGCTTCAAAAGCTTTTGTTTCCAATTATCTGCAGGGATTACGCGGCCAATTACCCGCCAATTCTGCCATCGTTATTACCGACATTCTTCCTGGTTTCGTCGAAACCGCGATGATTTCACGCACGCAGGATATTTTTTTTGTTTCTTCTTCCGAGAAGGCAGCCCAGCAGATTTACAGGGCACTCATGAAGAAAAAAAAGAGAGTATTTATTACCAGCCGCTGGGCGTTCCTTGCAATTGTCTACAGGATTCTTCCGGAAACAGTTTTTTTCTGGCTGTTTCGTAAAACTCACCCAAAAGAATATCTGGGATCCTGATGAGATACCTCGATCCCGAAATTCATTTTGAAGACGCGCATCTTCTTGTGCTCGACAAACCGGCGGGAATGCTGAGCCAGTCAGACATCTCAGGTACGCCCAGCCTGGTCGACTGGCTGAGAGATTATTTTGGCAGACATTATGTGGGCTTGATTCACCGGCTCGATAGAAATACTTCCGGCATTATGGTAATTGCCAAACGTTCGAAATCAGCAGCAAGGCTGACCGAAAGCCTGCAGGGAGGAAATTTGAAGAGGATATATAAAGTCTGGCTGACTGGAAACTTTAAGGGGCAGGGGACGTGGCGTGACCATCTTATCAAGGACGAACAGCGCAATATTGTTTCCGGCGCAAGTGAAGAGAAAGAAGGAGCTCGGGAAGCGGTTTTACATCTTGAAAAGGAAGTCTTGGGAAAATGGATGGATCAGCCTGTAACTCTCTGCAAAATGGAACTCGAGACGGGACGCTCCCATCAAATACGAATACAGAGCGCTTTACACGGCCACTCCGTGCTAGGCGACGCAAAGTACGGCTCTTTTCAAAAGGAACCCTGGACGCTCAAATTTGGAAGGCCGGCCATTCATTCGCATCGTATCGAATTTCCTCATCCCATGTCGGGAGAACCTTGCTGCTTCGAGGCTTCTCTGCCGGCTGATATGAAACGGCCGCTTCTTCATTGAGCAGAGCGGGTAAAACTTCGAGCTATTCGATTGAGATTTTTCTGGGCATCCTTTATACTCCCCTGGTTCTTGCCGAGACTCGCGATACCATTTCCAGCATTCAGATTATGAAATCTTACGGAGGCTAACGCAGATGTCGTCTCAAAGAGATGCCCTTATCGTTACAGGCGGGGCGGGGTTTATCGGCGCAAATTTTGTCCGAACCCTTTTGCGTGATACTTCCTTAAAAATCGTGGTTGTCGACAAACTGACTTATGCAGGTAATCTGATCAGTCTCGAAGAAGTCAGCTCTGACCCAAGGCTTGTTTTTGTTCAGGCGGACATCACAGACGGCCATGCGGTCGAAAAAGTTTTTTGCGAACACCGGCCCGCGGGGTTGATAAACTTTGCGGCGGAATCCCACGTAGATCGTTCCATCGACAGTCCCGGCGACTTCATCGACACCAATATCGTGGGCACCTATATGCTTCTCACCGTGGCATTGAACTATTTCCGGGAGCTTCCAGAGACAGACAAGAATCGGTTCCGCTTCGTCCATATTTCGACCGATGAGGTTTACGGCTCACTCGGCTCAACAGGTCTTTTTACGGAGTCGACGCCCTATGCGCCTAATTCACCCTACTCCGCTTCAAAGGCTTCCGCTGACCATCTCGTGAGAGCGTATTTCGAAACCTTTAAGCTTCCCGCCCTCATCACCAATTGTTCCAATAACTACGGACCGTTTCAGTATCCTGAGAAATTGATACCGCTGACCATCCTGAACGTACTCGAAGCAAAAGACCTTCCGATTTATGGCGATGGCAGTAATGTCAGGGACTGGCTTTATGTTAAAGATCACTGCGAGGGAATTTTGCTTGCTTATCAATCGGGCAAGCCGGGTGAGAAATACAATATCGGCGGTAACAATGAACGCACCAATCTCGAGATTGTGGACAAGATCTGCGGTACACTCGAGCAATTGCGTCCCGCTGCTAAAAATCAGGCCATGAGGAACAAAGGGCTTTCTTCCTACACCGCCCTCAAGACCTTTGTTCAGGACCGTCCTGGCCACGATAAAAGATATGCCATCGACGCGGCGAAAATTACCCGGGAACTCGGGTGGAAGCCCAAACATCATTTCGACTCAGGTATCGTCGAGACGGTCGAATGGTATTTAGCCCATTTTGATTGGTGTGAAAAAGTACAGCAGGGGAAATACGAACGCCAAAGGCTGGGAGTGGCGCCTTCTGAAAACCGGAAGCCCCAAGGGACGGAGAAGCTCAAATGAAAGGCATTATTCTCGCCGGAGGTTCAGGAACCCGCCTTTATCCCGTAACAAAAGGAATCAGCAAGCAACTCGTCCCCATTTACGACAAACCCATGATCTATTACCCCTTGTCGGTCCTTATGCTGGCCGGTATCCGGGATGTTCTGGTGATTACGACGCAGCATGAGCAGGAAAGCTTTATACGGCTTCTTGGCGATGGAACGCAGTTCGGAATCAATCTTACTTACGCTGCGCAGCCTGAGCCCGGAGGCCTCGCACAGGCCTTCATTATCGGGAAAGAGTTCGTTGGCAGGGATCCGGTTGCTTTGATCCTGGGCGACAACATTTTCTATGGGCACGGGTTACCCGAAATGCTGAAAAGAGCTGGAGAGAGGGAAAGCGGCGCGACTATATTCGCTTATCTGGTCAAGGACCCTGAACGCTATGGCGTGGTCGAATTCGATCAGAACGGCAGGGCAGTAAGCCTGGAAGAGAAACCCTCTAAGCCCAAGTCGACCTATGCCGTGACCGGACTTTATTTTTACGATAACCGGGTTCTTGAAATCGCATCCCGCCTTAAGCCTTCTCCCCGGGGTGAGCTCGAGATCACGGACGTGAATATCGCCTATCTGAAAGAGGGGCCGCTCTTCGTCGAAAAGATGGGCAGAGGCATTGCCTGGCTCGACACAGGCACCCATGACTCCCTTCTTCAGGCCTCCCACTTTATTCAGGTTATTGAAGAAAGGCAGGGACTGAAAGTCGCTTGTCTTGAAGAGATCGGTTATAGAATGGGTTATTTGACGGCGGAACAAGTGCGCGCCGTTGCCGAGCCTTTGAAAAAAAGCGGTTATGGCCAGCACCTTTTAAGGATACTTGAACAGGATTTTGTGTGAAAATACTTCTCACGGGATGCCGTGGCCAGCTTGGCACGGCGGTAAAAAACTCTTTCACCGAGCATGAACTGACCTGTACGGATTTTGATACTCTAGACATTACTTCCCGCGAAGCCGTGCTCCACTTTATCAGCAAGAACCGGTTCGATGCCGTTCTCAACGCTGCCGCTTACACGCAGGTGGACAAGGCCGAAGAGGATCCGGAAAAAGCATTCGCCGTCAATTGCATGGGCGCTGAAAACC
>Ga0163146_10000101_pt1 | contig 109373 bp, 83 predicted proteins | sample OliLakLV19MP7G1_FD_148648 | JGI IMG/M metagenome (GOLD analysis project Ga0163146, IMG submission 148648) | Freshwater microbial mat bacterial communities from Lake Vanda, McMurdo Dry Valleys, Antarctica - Oligotrophic Lake LV.19.MP7.G1 | ecosystem: Environmental > Aquatic > Freshwater > Lake... | reverse complement strand
GTAGTGTCGCGCCTGAGGGCGCGACACTACAGGGCGCGACACTACATACCACCGGTCTCTGCGGGGAGCTGCGGCATGACCCGGCGGATTTGGTTGTTACGGCGGATGCGGGGATTCGGTGGCGGGAGTTGTCGATTCGGCTACGCGAACGGGGGCAGCGGTTGCCGCTGGATCCTCCGGTCAACGCGCAGTCGACGTTAGGGGGCGTGCTCGCCTCGGGTCGATCGGGACCGCTCACGCTGACGCGTGGGCGCGCGCGGGACTGGGTGCTCGGCGCGCTGGTGGCGCGAGGCGACGGGACGCTGGTGCGATCGGGCGGACGAGTCGTGAAGAACGTGACCGGGTATGACCTGCACAAGGTGCAGCTAGGGGCGCAGGGTCGACTCGGCGTGCTCGCGCGCGTGGATCTGAAGCTGGAGCCGGCGCCGGAAGAGACGGTGTGGCTCGCGGTGGCGTGTGGTTCGCGCACGGCGGCGTTGGAGGCGGTTCGCTCGCTTCTCCAGTTGGATGCGGGGCTCGCTTCCGCCGTGCTCGTTCCGGGCGAGTGGGGCCAGGAGCAGTTGCGCTCGATCTTCGCCATCGACGGTGGTCGCGCCATCCTCCCGACGGGCGCACTCTCTTATCGCTTGCTCTTCCTCGGGCTCGAAGGTCGATCCGAATCGATCACGAAGTCGGTCGACACTGCGCGCCGTCAGTTGCGTCGACTCGGTTTCGGCGGCACGCCGGCGGTGATCGACCCTGCGCTCGCGCCGACCGTGCCCGAACTGTGGGGAGACTTGAGGTTGGCGGCGTCCACGGCGCTGGTCGCACGCGTACAGGCGCCGGCGGCGTCGCTCATCCGTATGCTCGATGAGGCCGAAGCGAACGGATGGCTCGAAGGGGCCACGGAGTTGCTCGTACCGGGAGGGGAGATGGGGTGGCTATGTTACTCGGCCAGTCACACGGCGGCGGCAGCCGCCGTGTCTCAGCTCGAAACGCTCCGCACCGCCCTCCAACAAGCCGGCGGCGGCCTCGTCATCGAGCGCAGCACAGTTCCCATCTCGTTCGATCCTTGGGGACTCGACCCAGCCCAACGCGAGATCCATCTGCGGTTGATGCGCGCGTTCGATCCGGCGGGGATTCTCGGTCCTGAGCTTTTCGCGAGTGCGGGAAACATAGAGAGCGCGAGATGAGTCGCGGCGCCGCTCGGCCCGAGCTCGACAACGGCATGGCTTCGCTCATGCCGTTGTTACAGGAATGCGTGCACTGCGGCTTCTGTCTGCCGACCTGTCCGACCTACGCCGAGTTGGGGACCGAGGCCGACTCGCCGCGCGGACGCATCCATCTTCTGCGCGCGTTGATCGAAGGGCGACTCGAGCCGGACGACGAGACGCTGGCGCCGCTCGATCGCTGTCTCAACTGCCGCGCCTGCGAAACCGCCTGTCCGTCGGGCGTGCGTTACGGCGAGATCTTCGAGGGGGCGATGGCCAGTCGTCCGCGCGGCCACGCGCGGAGTCCGCGGAATTTCCTCCGCCGTTGGCTCTCGAGTCGCTCCCGCCTCGCCCTGGCCCTCGCCCCCCTCCGCCTCGCCGAATCACTCGGCCTCGCGTCTTTCGCTCGCTCCTTCGCCCAGACTCGCCTCTTCCCGCCGTTCCTCGGCGCACTCGTGCGAACGCTCCCTCCCAGGCTCCCGCCCGCATTCCTCCGCTCCGCGCCCGATCGCATCCCTCCGCAGGGCGAATTTCGCGGCCGGGTCGCGCTCTTCGTCGGTTGCGTGATGGAACAGGCGATGGGCGAGACGCATGCCGCGACCGTGCGCGTCTTGACGCGCAACGGTTTCGAGGTCGTCTTGCCGAAGCAGCAGCAGTGCTGCGGCGCGTTGCACGCGCACAGCGGAGATGTCGAGACCGCGGAGAAGTTGTTGCGAGTCAATGCGGAGCTGTTCGGGGGCTTGGAGCTGGACGCCGTCGTCAGCAACTCGGCCGGATGCGGCGCCCACCTCCAGTCGCGTCTCCCTTCGAATCCGCCCGTGGTCGACGTCGCGGTCTGGCTGGCGCGGGCCGGCCTCGTTCCGCCGACGACTCAGATCCGCCGCGTGGCCGTCTACGACGAGCCGTGCCATCTCGTGCACGGACAACGCGTCTCGGACGAACCGCGCACGCTGCTCGCGCAGATCCCCGGTCTCGAACTGCGGCCGCTCGAGGAGGCCGACTGGTGCTGCGGCGCGGCCGGCCTTTACTCCGCGACACAGCCGGATCTCTCACGGCGGATTCTGGAGCGCAAGCTCGCGCACGTCCAACGCAGCGGCGCCGATCTCGTCATTACGGCGAATCCCGGCTGCCAACTCCAGATCGCGGCAGGAGCGCGCGCGGCGGGATACAGCGTCGAGGTGCTCCACCTGATGCAATTGCTGGATCGGGCTTACGCCGATCCGGAACCGGTGTAGGCTGGCGAGGCAAGGTATCCGGTCGCGGGATCGCGCTCTGGGTACAAGGGAATCCGCCGCAATCCTGTCCAGGAGGGACTCATGCCTAGAACGACGACGCTGCACACCCGTTCACTCCGATCACTGCTCGCACTCGCCGCGGTCACCTGCGCCGCCGTTTCCGCATTGTTCGTGGCCCCCGGCGCCCACGCCGCGGAGTGGAGTCTCGGCACGAACTTCGGCATCGGTTTCCTGAACTCGGACGGAGACGATGCGACGTTCATCGCGTTGCCGGCTTCGGTCGGCGCTCTCATGCCCGGCCTGCGTGTCGCCAAGCGGCTCTACAACCGTCACCATGAGCTCTATATCGACACCGGGGTGAGCGTCCTGTCGGCGGAGGACGTTTCGACCACGGGGATCGAAGCGACCGGAAACTACCAGTACAACTTCTCCGAGACTCGCAGCGGGCCCTACGCCACCGGCGGGGCCGGAATCCTGATCAACAGTCTCGATGTCGGCCCCTCGGATGCCACGGCGGCGAGCGTCACGATCGGTGTCGGCCTCGGCCTGCGTCGCCCCTTCATGAGCGACCGCGGCACCCTCCGCGCCGAAGTCCGCTACGACGTCTTCACTGAAGGCAAGGACGGCGATGTCGTCGTCATCTCAGACGGTCATGTCGTCGGCGTGAAGTTCGGGTTTGATCTGTGGAGCAACTAGTCAGAGATCGACAAAGTCGATCTCTGACCTCCTGAACCCCAGTCACCTCTTCCAGCTGCCCTTGGAGCGCACCCGACGCGCCGGCCATCATATGCCCCATTACGCCTCATATGGGGCATTATGGGGCAGTTTCTATGCACCAGTCCGCTCCCTAACTTGTTGCCGTAGCGTCATTTTACCCCTGGCACGCCCCTTCTGGGCCCCCCCCTGGCAACCCGAACCCAGGGAGGAAAGTCGCCATGCGAATCAATGGATTGCGTTTCGTCTGCCTGTTTTGTTTTGCCTGCGCCCTCGCCGTGGGATGCGCCAAGCGATCGACCCGTGGGGACAGCGTCGGCGGCGCCACCGAGTCGATGCTCGGACAAACCGGTAGCTCGGGCGGGGGCACCGGCTCGAACCCCGCGAGTGAGCTGCTCGGCTCGGAGGTCCGCGACGTCTTCTTCGAGTACGACCGGGCGGCGCTGCGCGAAGACGCCCGCGCGACGTTGCAAACCAACGCCGCGACTCTGAAGAGCGGCGAGGGGGAGCTGATCCTGGAAGGGCACTGCGACAGTCGCGGGACGGTAGAGTACAACCTGGCCCTCGGGGAGCGGCGCGCGCAGTCGGTGCGAGAGTACCTGGTCAACCTCGGGCTCCCGGGGAGCCGACTCCAGGCGATCTCCTACGGCGAGGAGCGGCCGTTCGAAGAAGGAGACCACGAAGGCGCCTGGTCGCAGAATCGTCGCGTCCACTTCCGTTCGCGCTGAGGCGGGTCGTTTCCGAGATGCGAGCACGAAGGATCGAGCATGAGCGTCGGGACCAAACTGTTCGTCTGGCTCATCGGCCCGATGATCCTCCTGCTCGGACTCTTGGGGTACATCGAGGGCATCAACAGCAGCCAACGTCTGCGCCAGGAGCTCGCCCGTGAGGGTCGCGCCATCAGTCGGATCGTGCAGCTTGCGTTCGAGGATGCCCTCCGGGATCGTCAGATCGGCGACATCCACGAGCTGGTCGATCAGATCTCGGGATACGAACGGATCCTCGGGGTCCGCCTCTTCGACCGCAACGGTGACATCAGTTATCAGGGTGAAGCACTCGCTCCTTACACCTTCTCACGCGCGGACGACCTGGAGCGCGTGCTCGCGACCCGCACGCCGATCGAGTACCGACGGCGGTACGGCGATGAGCCGGCGGTGGTCTTCTTGAGGCCGCTCGTCGGGCCCGACGGCGCCCTCCTCGGCGCTGTCCAGGTGATCCAGCTCGAGTCGTACATCGAAGAGGATCTGCGCGCGTCCTGGATCTTCATCATGGTGCTGACCGGCGCGATGATCCTGGCGATCGCCGCCGTGCTCTCGCTCGTCACCCGCATCGTCGTGGGTCGGCCGATCCAGACGCTCGTGCGCGGCTTTCGCGAGATCGGCGCCGGCCACCCCCCTCGACCGATCGGGCTTTCCAGCCGGGACGAGTTCGGACACCTCAGCACCGAGTTCGGTCGAATGGTCACGCAGCTCGACGCCGCGCGCGATTCGCTCGACGCCGAGCAACGTCAGCGCGCCGAGATGGAGAACGAGCTGCGGAAGACCGCCCGACTGGCGAGCCTCGGCCAGCTCGCCGCTGGCATCGCGCACGAGATCGGGACGCCGCTCAACGTGATCGTCGGGCGGGTCGAGTTGTTGGAGCGACGGCTCGCCGGACAGACGGGAGTGGGGGAGAACCTGCGCGTGGTGATCCAACAGATCGACCGCATCTCACGCATCGTCCGCCGCATGCTGGATTTCGCGCGCGCGCGCGAGATTCGGCTGACCACGATGGACCTGCCGGGAGTGGTGCACCGCGCCGTCGAGCTGGTCGATCACCGACTGCGCCAGCAAGGCGTCCGCGTCGTGCAGAAGTACCCCGGCGATCTGCCGGCGATCGTCGGGGACTCCGAGCAGCTCCACGAAGTATTCCTCAACCTGGCGCTGAACGCGAGCGACGCCATGCCGAACGGCGGTGTTCTGACCTTCTCCGCGCGTCGGGTGCAGCGCCCCGTTCCGGAGACCGGAGAACCGAGGGATCTCGTCTGCGTCTCGGTCGAGGACTCCGGGGCGGGGATCCCGCCCGATCTACTGGATCGTATCTTCGATCCATTCTTCACGACCAAGGACGTGGGCAAGGGGACCGGACTCGGCCTCTCGGTTTCGTACGGCATCGTCGAAGACCACCAGGGGTGGATGGAAGTCGAGAGCGAACCCGACCTCGGAACCAAGATGCATGTCTTCTTGCCGGTCGACGGGCCGTCGCGGCGTCAGGCGTCGGCGGCATGAGCGCGACGCAGGGCCGCATCCTCGTGGTGGAAGACGACGACGCGATGCGGCAATTGCTGGTCGAGGAGATCGGCGACGCCGGATACGCGGTGGTGGCGGCGGCCGAGGGAGAGGAAGCGCTGGCGCAGGTGGCGCGCCACTCCATCGACGTCGTCGTGACCGACCTGCGGATGCCCGGCATGCGCGGCGAGACACTCTTGTCGGAACTGAAGGCGAGGGAGCCGGACATCCCCGTCGTGATCATCACCGCCTTCGGGAGCATCGACTCGGCGGTCGAGACGATCCGCGCGGGCGCCTACCACTATGTGGCGAAGCCGTTCCGGATGGCGCAGCTCCTCCATGCGCTGGAGAACGCGCTCCGCGAGCGGCGGCTCCGGCAGGAGTTGGAGACGTTGCGGACGATCACTCCGACGGGCGGGTCCGCCATTGTCGCGCGCTCGCGAGGCATGCGACGGGTACTCGATGTGGTGGCGCGGGCCGCCGCCTCCAACACGGCAGTTTTGATCGAAGGCGAGAGCGGGACGGGGAAGGAGCTCTTGGCCCGCGCTCTGCATCAAGGGAGCACGCGTTCGCACGGACCGTTCGTGGCGCTGAACTGCGCCGCGATTCCAGAGTCGCTGCTGGAGAGTCAGCTCTTCGGACACAAGCGCGGAACCTTCACGGACGCCCACGAAGATCGTCAGGGCCTGCTCGTCGACGCGCACGCCGGGACGCTCTTCCTCGACGAGATCGGCGACCTCGCGCTCGCGCTGCAAGCGAAACTCCTGCGAGTGCTGCAAGAGCGGGAGGTGCTCCCGTTGGGCGCGCCCTCGACCGCCGCGATTCCGATCGACGTGCGCATCGTCGCCGCCACGAACCAGAATCTCGACCAGGCGGTCCTGGAGGGGCGCTTCCGACGCGATCTCCTCTACCGACTGAACGTCATCTCCGTCCGCGTGCCGCCGTTGCGTGAGCGGATGGATGACCTGGCCCCGCTCGTCGCGCACCTCTTGGAGAAGCATGGACGTCGCGTCGACCGCCCCGGCTGGAGTGTCGGGCCCGAAGCGCTGGAGGCGCTGCGCCGGTATTCGTGGCCGGGCAACGTGCGCGAGTTGGAGAACGCGATCGAGCGCGGGCTCGTGCTCGGACGCAACGGCGCGATCCAGCTCTCCGACCTGCCGGAGGCGATCCGTCGTCCCGGCGACCTGGGGCCCGATCGTGACGAGATCGGACGGCCGATGAGCGAGGTCGAGCGAGAGCACATCCTCCGCACGCTGCGCTCGGTTCGCGGGAACAAGGCAGCGGCCGCGCGGCTCCTTGGGTTCGATCGCAAGACGCTCTATCGAAAACTTCGAGCTTTCGGGCTCGAGTCTCGCTGACCCTTCCCGCCTCGGTCGGGGTGGAGCGCCTCACGTCGCACTGACCACTCGGACGCTTGACCGCGTCGCATGCCCTCCACCGCTGTTGGCACGGCGGTCGCCAGACGTAACCCCATGATCAGCCCGTTGGCCGGACCGAAGAGTCGTCACCTGGGAGTGGCGCCCCTCCTCCTCGGCCTGATGCTGGCGGCGGGCTGTTCTCCTTTTCCCACCCGTCCCGAGACGCGCGGCGCAGAGGCCTGGATCGAACCATCGTCGGCGGCGCCGGGCGCGCATTCCGATGTCGTCTCCGTCTACGCCGAGCCGTTTCTCCTCTGGCAACAACTGGACGGTGACTACTACCTGACGCCGCGCGTGCAGACGCACCTCAAGGCGGAAATGGCGATGGCGATGGCCAGCGTCGTGACCGGGAATCGCGCCTTCGGGGAGTCGGCCGCGCGCGATCTGGAGTGGGTGGTGAGGGCTCGGCTGCAAGACGACGGCGGCCTGCAGTGGGACGGGCCCGCTAATGACTACTTCTTCGAAGTGCACCAGCACTGGTTTCTGCTCGCGAGTGAACTCGTGAGGCCGTACTCCCCGCAGGCGTCCGAGTTCGACGCGCGGCAACTCGCGGTCTGGCGGTTTCTGGTCGAGGAAAACCCTGCGCACGTCGACTTCTATCGCGCCAACTACGCGAGGAGCGGCGCCTTCTTCGCGTTTCGCGACGTCAATCGCGCCGGACTCTTCCAGACGCAGGCCCCTTTCAAGGGCTCGTACGAGATCGGGGCGGCGCTCTGGTCTCTCGCGTTGCACGAGGTCGCGGGCGGTCCGCTCGCCGGCGTCGGAGCGGTCTATGAGGGTGTCCTGCGGCAGGCGCTGGCCTCGCCCCAACGTCAAGGGTTCTACGACTTCGGCCGCGGTGTCTGGGTGCGCGCGCTTCGTTGGAACGGCGCCAAGTGGAGCGGCCACGAGATGAACGATTGGAAGTACTCGCTGCACATGCAGGAGGGCGCACTGGAGGCCCTCCGCTTGCGCCGGGATCCTTCGCTGGAGCGCGCCGCGGCAAGACACCTCGACTACCTCTTGGCGCGGGTTCGAGGCGACGGATTCATCGTGGGACTGCCCGACGTCCACGGCAGCGAGCGGTATGAACTCGGGCTGGCGCTGTCGTGTCTCGCACTGGGGGCGCAGGTCTATCGAGACACCGACCCACGTCTGGCGGCGCGTTGCCGAGCGGCGTCGGACCAGGTCCTCGCTCGCGCGCTGAATCTGTTCCAGCCGGAGTCGAGCGAAGACGGCGCCATCTTGCTGCACGCGTTCTGCCGCCGCGCGCTGCTCGACGCGCCGATCTAGACGGCGCCGGTCGAGGCGCGGTCGCAATCGGTGTCGGCGCACTCCAATTGGATGGTGGCGTGCTCGATCCCGAAGCGATGGTGGAGCTCGCGACTGATGCGGGAGAGGAATGCGTCGTCGACGCTGGCGTCCGGTTTGACCAGATGCACCGTCAACGCGGTTTCCGTCGTGCTCATTCCCCACACGTGCAGGTCGTGGACGACGGTGACTCCGGGGAGCTCCTGCAGGTAGCGCGTGATGGCGGGGAGATCGGTTCCTTCGGGGACTGCGTCCATGGCCAGGAGGAGCGACTTCCTCGAGAGACCCCAGGTCCCCCAGATGATCGCGACGCCGACCGCGAGACTGACGATCGGGTCGAGGACCATCCAGCCGGTGGCGCGGATGACGACCGCGGCGAGGACCACCCCCGCGGAGACACCGGCGTCCGCGAGCATGTGCAAGAAGGCGCCCTGGATGTTCAGATCGCGCTTCCGGCCAGAGAGGAAGAGCAGCGCCGTCAGCCCGTTGATGAGGATTCCGATGGCGGCGACCAGGATGACGGTATCGGTCGCCACCGCGTGGGGCCGTCCGATGCGCTCGATTGCTTCCCACGAGATCCCGCCGACGGCGAGCAGGAGCAACACGGCGTTGCCCATCGCGGCCAGAATCGAAGCGCGTCGCAGTCCGTACGTGTGTCGCGTCGTCGGCGGGCGTCGCGCCAGGAGCGCCGCGCCCCACGCCAGACTCAGCCCGAGCACGTCGCTCAGGTTGTGGCCGGCGTCGGAGAGGAGGGCGAGCGAGTGGGCGCGGAGGCCGAAGATCACCTCCGCCGCGACGAAGAGCAGGTTGAGAAACATCCCCAGGGCGAAGGAACGCGAGACGTTCCAGGCGCCGGGACTGCCAGCATGAACGTGCATCGGCCTCTCAGACCTCGGACGTCATCTGCAGATGCGGCTTCGGATCCGGATGGAAGATCCGATAGAGCACCGGCAGCACAACCAGCGTCAGCAGCGTAGACGAGATGATCCCACCGATGACGACGGTGGCAAGCGGTCGCTGCACTTCGGCCCCGGTGCCATGCGCGAGCGCCATCGGCACGAAACCGAGGCTGGCGACCAGCGCGGTCATGAGGACCGGGCGCAGTCGCGAGAGCGAACCTTGACGGACCGCCCGGTCGAGCGACAACCCCTCCGTGCGCAGCGCATTGATGAATGTGACCATCACGAGTCCGTTCAGCACAGCGACCCCGGACAGCGCGATGAAGCCGACCGCCGCCGAAATGGAGAAGGGCAGGTCGCGCAGCGCCAGAGCCAACACGCCGCCCGTCAACGCCAGCGGTACGCCGCTGAACACCAGCAGCGCGGAGCGGAAGGAGCTGAACGCAAGAAAGAGGAGACCGAAGATCGCGAGGAGCGCCAGCGGAACGACCACCTGCAGCCGCTTCTGCGCGGCGATCAGGTTCTCGTACTGTCCGCCCCAACCGAGCCAGTAGCCGGCCGGGAGCGTCACCTCCGCCGCCACGGCCCGCTGGGCATCGCCGACAAACGACCCGAGATCGCGTCCGCGCACGTTCACTTGCACGACGACGCGTCGCTTTCCGTCCTCCCGTGAGATCTGATTCGGCCCCTCCGCCAGCTCGATCTTCGCCACGGCGCCGAGCGGGACGTAGTTCGCCGTCGGATTCTGGGATTGGGGAAGCGGCACCGGGAGATCCTGCAGGCCGCGGAGATCTCCGCGCAGAGCATCGGGGAGGCGCGCCACGATATCGAAGCGCTGATCTCCCTCGAAGATCTGGCCGGCGGAACTGCCGCCGACGGCGATCTCGATCACCTCCTGCACATCGGCCACGCTCAGTCCGAAGCGCGCGATGGCCGAGCGGTCGATCTCGATCGTGAGGATGGGAAGCCCCGAGGTCTGCTCCACCTTGAGGTCGGCGGCGCCGTCGATGCGCCCGACGATCTGGGCGATCGCGTTCGCCTGTTTCGTCAGCACGTCGAGATCGTCGCCGAAGACCTTGATCGCGACGTCACTCCGGACACCGGAGATCAGCTCGTTGAAGCGCAGCTCGATCGGTTGGCTGAATTCGTAGGCCTGTCCCGGGAGCCGCGCGAGGACTCGCTCCATCGCTTCGGCCAGTTCCTCCTGCGTGCGCGCGCGGCGCCATTGCTTGCGCGGGTGCAGCATGATGTAGGTATCGGAGACGTTCGGACCCATCGGGTCAGTCGCGATCTCGGCGGTGCCGGTGCGCGAGAAGATGTCGGAGACCTCGTCCGGGAACGAGTCCCGCAAGGCGCTCTCGACCCGACATTGCATCGCCACGCTCGTGGTCAGACTGATCGATGGAATGCGCGCCGGCTGGACCGCCAACGCCCCTTCACCCAGCTTGGGGATGAACTCGCTGCCCAGTTTGGTCGCGACGAACCCACAGACGAGCAAGAGCGCGAGCGCGCCGCCCACCGTAAGCCAGCGGAGCCGCAGCGCCGCGTCGAGCGCCGGAGCGTAGAGACGTCCCGCTCCGCGCATGACCGGATTCTCTTTCTCCGCCACCTTGCCCCGGAGGAAGAGTGCGACTGCCGCGGGAACGAAGGTGAAGGCGAAGAGCAGCGCGCCGGCCAGCGCGAGCAGCACGACGGACGCCATCGGGCGGAACATCTTCCCCTCGATGCCCGTGAGCGAGAGGATCGGCAGATAGACGATCATGATGATGGCGACGCCGAAGAGGGTCGGACGCGCCACTTCTCGAGCGCTGGTGAACGACGTCTCGAGGCGCTCCTGGGTGGAGAGCACGCGACCCAGTTGATGCTGTCGCTCCCCGAATCGCCTCAGGATGTTCTCCACCATCACGACCGCGCCGTCGACGATGATCCCGAAGTCGATCGCGCCCAGGCTCATCAAGTTGCCGCTGATCTTGCGCTCCACCATGCCGGTCACGGCGAAGAGCATCGAGAGCGGGATGACGAACGCCACGATGAGCGCGGCGCGCAGGTTTCCCAGCAACAAGAAGAGCACGGCGATGACGAGGAGCGCCCCCTCGATCAGGTTCTTCTGCACGGTGTGGAGCGTCGCCTCGACCAGGTAGGTGCGATCGTAGAGCGTGCGCGCCCGGACGCCCTCGGGCAGCGACTTGTTCACTTCTTCGATCTTGGTCGCCACCCGCTTCGAGACCGTGCGGCTGTTCTCGCCGATGAGCATGATCGCGGTTCCGATCACCGCCTCATGGCCGTTCTCGGTGGCGGCGCCGGTGCGCAGGTCGTGCCCGACCTCGACCTCGGCCACGTCGCGGATCCGCAGCGGCACCCCGTGGGTGGTGCGCAGCGCGATCTCTCCCAGATCCTCGATGCTCGCGACCGACCCCGTCGAGCGGATGAGGTACTGCTCATCGAAGTGCTCGATGTATCCGCCACCCGCGTTCGCGTTGTTGCGCGCGAGCGCATCGAGGACGTCGCGGAACGTGAGTCCGTGCGCCACCAGTTTGGCCGGATCGGGCAGCACGTGGAGTTGCTTCTCATGACCGCCGATCGAGTTGACCTCGGTCACGCCCCGCACGGTTCTGATCTGCGGCTTCACCACCCAATCTTGCAGCGTGCGGAGGTCGGTCAGATCGTAGGCGGCGCCGTCCGGTTTCTTCGCACCCGGTTCGGCCTCGACGGTCCAGAGGAAGATCTCGCCCAGCCCGGTGGAGATCGGTCCCATGGCCGGATCCCCGAGGTCCGGCGGCAGCGAGCCCTTCGCCTCCTGCAGCCGTTCGTTCACGAGCTGCCGTGCGAAGTAGAGATCGGTTCCTTCGTCGAAGATGACGGTGACCTGCGAGAGTCCGTAGCGCGAAAGGCTGCGCACTCGCTCGACGCCGGGCATACCGCCCATCGCCCACTCGATCGGAAAGGTGATGCGTCGTTCGATTTCGACCGGGGAGAGCGCGGAGACCGCTGTGTTGATCTGCACCTGCACGTTCGTGATGTCCGGCACGGCGTCGATCGGAAGACGGGTGAAGTTGTGGATGCCGATCGCGGCGATGCCGATCGCGCCCAACACGACCAGCCAGCGTTGCGCGATGGCGAAGGAGAGAATCCGTTCGAGCATTGATGGGCTCCTCGCGCTCAGTGGTCGTGGCCGGCTTCGGACTTCATCAGTTCCGATTTCAGGATGAAGCCGCCGCGAGCGGCGTACCGGTCGCCGGAGGCGAGACCGGAGAGGATCTCGGTCCACTGACCGTCGGCGCGTCCGAGCTCGACGGGACGCGGCTCGAAGGCGCCATCCTCTTGGACGAAGACGACTTCACGGCCTTCGAATCGCTGGATGGCGCCCTTCCGTACCGCGATCACGTCAGCGGTCTGTTCCTCGACGACGCGGGCGGTCACGAACATCCCTGGACGCCAGACGCGCGACGAATTCGAGAGGACGACCCGCGCCGATGCGGCGCGGGTCGCTTCGCCCAACGCCGGGGCGATGTAGTCGATGCGGCCACTGGCGGAGGGCTCACCGCCCGTGGCGGAAATCTCGACCTGCGCGCCGGTTCGCACGCGGGGAAGGTCGCGGGAGTAGACGGAGATCTGGACCCACACCGTCGAGAGATCGGCCACAACGTAGATGTCCGAGTCGTCACGGACGAACTCTCCGAGCGTGATGTGCTTCTCGATCACGGTGCCGGCGATGAGCGACCGCACCTCGTAGGGCGAGAGGCTCTCGTTGCTCTCGAGCGTCGCCAGCACTTCACCCTGCTCGACATGATCGCCCAGGCTCTTCCCGACTTGCTTCGCGATGCCCGGGAACCGAGGCACGATGTGCGCGAGCCGGTCCGCGTTGGGGACGACTTCCCCCGGCAGGTCGAGCGTGAGGTCGAGCTGCCTCGGCCCCGCTGTTTCGACGACGACGCCCGCGGAGGCGAGCGTCTCGGGCGGGAGCGTAACGCGATCCTCGTGCGCCTCACCTTCGTCGGCATGGCCTTCGTCGGCGTGCGCCTCGCCCTCGTGCGCCTCACCTTCGTCGGCATGGCCTTCGTCGGCGTGCGCCTCGCCCTCGTGCGCCTCGCCTCCATGGGCGGCGTGGTCGTGATCGTCGTGGTCGTCGTGTGCTTCTGGTTTGCTCCCGCAGGCGGACGCCACCAGGAGGTAGGCGACCGCGGCGAGAACGGCGAAAAGGGGTCGATCGAACCGCAGGGTCACTTCTCCTCCTCCTCGAACGACGGCGAGCCGAGAGGCGCGCCGAGAATCTGTTCCGCTTCGAAGCGGGCTTGGTGGTGAGCGTGCAGCGCTTCGAGTTCATCAAAGTGCGTCTCGGTCCAGGCGCGGCGGGCCTCCAGCAGGTCGACGTAGGTGAACCGCCCATTGCTGTATCCGAGGCGGATCTCTTCGAACACGCGCTCGACGGCGGGGAGCGTCTCGTGACGCAGAGTCTCGATCGCTTCGCGCGAGCGCGCCATGGCGGCGAGCGCCTGTCTGAACGCGAGGCTCTGCTCGAGGCGACTCCCTGCCGCGAGTGCGCCCGTGCGGCCGACTTCCGCGCGCGCTTCTTCGACCGCTCCCGGACTGCGTCCGAAGAGAGGCAGCTCCACACCGGCGCTGACGAGGAAGGTGATCGCGTCGGCGTCTCCCAAGCGGCGCACTCCTCCGCCCAACGTCAGGTCGGTGCTCTTCACCGCATCGGCCAGCTCGACGGCTCGCTCGCGCGACGCTAGGTTCGCCGCCTGGAGCGCGAGGGCCGGCGACTCGTCCAGACGGCCGACGAGCGCATCCGCTGAAACCGGCGCCGACAGGCTGTCGAAGCGGGTCGTCAGCCCCGTGAAACGCGGATCCAACGAACCCCAGAGCGCGGCGAGGCTTCGCCGCGCCGCCTCCCGCTCTGTCGCGATCTCGTCCCGCCGCAGTCGCGCGCGCTGGAGGTCGACCAATGCGCGCGTCTCTTCCGCCGGTGAGACGGCGCCGGCTCGCGTCTTCGCAGCGACCGCGGTGCGGACCTCTTCGGCGATCGCGACCGACTCGTCGTGCAGCGCGAGCGTTCGGTCGGCCACGACGACGTCGAGATAGAGCGACGCTGTCGCCGCCAGCGCGGCTCGGCGCGCGAATTCGAACTCGAGACGATGGACCTTCGCTTCGGCGTCGGAGATCGCGACACGCGCCGATCGCTTGCCGCCACGCTCGAAGGTCTGCGAGATGGAGAGCGTCAGCTCGGACTCAGACGCGCCGGGGAGCTGTCCGGAAAAGTTCTCCATCTCCAACTCGAGCGTCGGGTTCAGCCTTCGGTCGGCCTGGAGACGACGCGCCGCATCGGCTCGCACCTCCCAGTCGAAGCTGCGGAGCGACGGATGGCGCGCGAGCACGAGCGCTCCGACTTCGATGAAGGAGAGCGACCCTTCGGGTTCCGACAACGCCTCGTCGGCGTGCACGGCCGCAGTCAGCGCCGAGAGGAGGGCGGCCGCTGGGATGAGCGCGAGCGCCCACGCGCGGCGCGTGCAAGGAGACAGCATGAGACTTCCCTCGAACAGTGGAGGAACGGACCGCGGCCGAACCGCGGCCGAGTGGTGGCCGGGTGGCGACAGAGTCGTCAGGTAGACGAGAGAGAGATCACCGGCGCGAAGTCAGAGAGACGCGCCGCGGACGGTCACAACAGTCGAGGGAGAGACGAGGAGAAGAGCGGGAGATTGGGAGACTCGTCTCGACAACTCGCGTAGGCCGCAATCGCGGCGGCAGGAAGATACGTTTCGCGATCGACGAAGTGCGGCGCCGGTTCCAACGTGGGCCCGGTCAGTTTCGTCAGCTTCCCATCGGTCGGCGTCGGCGAGGCGACATCCGCGCAGGGATCCGAGTCGCACACCTCTTCATGCCCGCACGTCACGCCGCACTCGCACGGATGCAGCAACGCCCCTCCCACGCACAACACGGGGGTGGCCACGAGAACCCAGAGCGCAACGAGGAGGAGAAGGAGGCGGGACATCGAGCGGAGAACCTACCCTCGGGTGATCGGATCGACAACGGGCGCGAACACTACATCGGTGGCCTGCGGCCGGTTCTACAGAACTTCCCCTCTCGGATCGGTCGGCGTTCGGCTAGTCGAGAATCAGATCTCGATCGCAGGAGCCGCTAGAACGCCTGCAGTTCCTTGGCCGCCGCCACGATGCCGTCCACGCTCGGGAGGATCGAGTCCTCCAACGGCGGGCTGTAGGCGTAGTGCGTGTCGGCCGTAGTGACGCGTCGGATCGGCGCGTCGAGCCACTGGAATGCTTGCTCGTTGATGCGCGCGGCGATCTCGGCGCCCAAGCCGCAGAAGGTGCGGTCTTCGTGGACGATGACGAGCTTGCCGGTCTTCTTGACGGTGGTGAGGACCGCGTCGAAGTCCAAGGGCTTCACGGTGCGCAGATCGAGCACGTCGACGGAGCAGTTCTCCTGCGCTAGCCGCTCGGCCGCTTCCAGACAGAGATGCAACGTCGGTCCGTAGGTGACGATCGAGACATCCTTCCCTTCGCGGCGGAGGAGCGCCTGGCCGATCGGCACGGCTTCGGCCACGCGGCGAAGGCGCGCCTTCAACCGCCGATAGAGGTACTTGTACTCGAGGTAGAGAACCGGATTCGGGTCGTGGATCGCTGAGCGCAGCAGTCCACTCGCGTCCTCGACCGTAGCGGGCGCAACGATCTTGATGCCGGGCACGGTGAGGAAGAAGTTCTCGACGTTCTGCGAGTGGAAGAGGCCGCCGCGGATCCGGCCACCCGACGGGCAACGTACGGTCATCGGGACGCCGATCTTGCCGGCGTGGCGATAGCACATGGTGGCGGCGCTGTTGGCGAGTTGATCGAAGCCGCAGGAGATGAAGTCGGCGAACTGCATCTCGGCGACGGGCCGCATCCCCATGATGGCCGCGCCGACGGATCCACCGACGATGAGCGACTCGGAGATCGGGGTGTCGATCACGCGCGACTCGCCGAACATCTCGAGCAATCCCTTGGTCACGCCGAAGGCGCCGCCTTGGACGGCGATGTCCTCACCCAGGAGCAGGACGCGCGAGTCGCGCTCCATCTCGTAGATCAGGGTGCTGCGGATCGCCTCGAGATAGGTGAATTCCTCCTCGGGCGCACTCTCGATGGCGCCGGTGACCGCGCCATCGGATGCCGCCGCGTTCGCGGAAGAAGCGGGCGCGGAGAACATCGGCGCGCCGTAGTTGTCGTCCGTGATCGGTCCGGTGCCGCCTTCGCCGGGCCCGTAGAAGATGGCGGTGCGCGCCGCCTCCGGTTCCGGGAAGGGACTCGCCTCGGCGAACTCGACCGCTTCGTCGATCCGCGCGCGCACGTCGTTCTGCACTTCGGTCCGCATCGCGTCGACGTCGTAGCCGCGCTTCTCCAGGTAGAGCTCCCAGAGTTCGATCGGATCGCGCGCCGCCCACTCGGTCACGTCGTCGTCGCTGCGGTACTTGGCCGGATCGTGTTCGCTGTGTCCGCGGATGCGATAGGTGACGCATTCGATCAAGGTCGAGCCCTGGCCGGTGCGCGCTCGCTCCAGGGCGCGCTCGACCGCGTCGAGAACGCGGTTCAGATCGTTGCCATGCGTGCGATCGCGGTGGAGACCATAGGCATCGGCGCGCTCGGCCACCGTCTCCACCGGCATCTGCTGATGGAGCGGCGTAGAGAAGGCGAGCTGGTTGTTCTCGCAGATATAGACAACGGGCAGCGAATGGATACCGGCGAAGTTGAGCGCTTCGTGGAAGTCGCCGCGACTGGTCGATCCTTCACCGAAGAGAGCGACGGCCACCCGCGGCTCTCCGCGAGTCTTGAAGGCCTGGGCGCACCCGGTCGCGACCGGGAGCGTCGCCCCGAGCATGCTCGTCGCTCCGAAGACGCCGAGACTCGGATCTCCCGTGTGGAGGAACGAGTCGCGCCCGCCGGAGAGCCCCGTCGCTCGGCCCAAGATCTGCGCCATGAGCACGCGCGGCTCGACCCCGCGCAACAAGAAGACGCCCATGTCGCGATGCAGCGGGAAGATCACATCTCCCGCCTGCATCGCATGGCACGCGCCGACGACGATCGCCTCTTGGCCGACGCCCGAGTAGACGCCGCCGATCACCTTGTTCTGGCGATGCAGCGTGGCCACTCGCTCGTCGAAGAGGCGGACGAGCCAGAGCTTCGCGTAGAGCTCGCGATCCAGGCTCTTGCGCTCCTCCGGGGAGACCTGGACCGCGGGGCTCACTCGGGACCCGCGTGGACTCGATCGCTTCGGCACAGGGCTCACGACTTCTTCTTCATGACCTCGACGCCGAAGTCGATCGTGACTTCGTCGCCCAGCATCGCGCCGCCGGTGTCGAGCGCCTTGTTCCACTTCACGCCGTACTCGAGTCGGTTGATGACGCCGGAGGCGATGAATCCGCCGCGGCTGCCGCCCCAGGCGTCCGGCCCGAAGCCGAGGACTTCGACATCGAGGGTGACCGGCTTGGTCACGTCCCGAATGGTGAGATCGCCGGTCACCTTGAACTGGCCGGCCTTGTCGCCCTTCGCCACCTTCGTGCTCTTGAAGGTGAGGGTCGGGTAGGCCTCGACGTTGAAGAAGTCATCGGTCCGCAGGTGCTTGTCGCGATCTTCGTTGTCGGTGTCGATGCTCGTCGCCTGGACGACGATCTCGACCGTGGAGTTCTCCGGAGCGTCCGCGTCGTAGTTCAGCGTCCCGGCGAAGTCGGTGAAGCGGCCGGTCACCGGCGTGAAGAAGTGGCGCACCTTGAAGAGAGAGGTCGAGTGGCTGGCGTCGACGGTCCAGGCTTCGGCCGCCGCGAGAGTCGGCTGCGCGGTGAAGATGCTACCGGCGAGCACGAGACCGACGAAACCGGCCCGTACGAAATCATGCGTCAACATTGACGATTCCTCCTGCATGTTTGCTCGATGTGGATGCGAAGCGAACCGCGAATGAAGTGCTGATCGCCGCCCGGACCATAACACGGAAAACCGATTGGGTTCCGGGCCCGGGGGGGATCACCGCGGGGACGCCGCCGTCGTCAGACCGAAGAGAAGCGAATAGATTCCATCCAGTGTCGACTGGAGGAAGACGGCATCGGTCGCGCGCGCGCGGGACCGACGCGGCGTTTCCGGTTCCGCGGCGCTCGCCTCACGCAGCTCGAGCAGACGGCTGAGGAGGAGATGCGCAACGTCGCGTCCCGAGAGGGGACCGCCGTCCAAGGGCTCGCCCGCGGCGCGCAGCGCCAGGTCGAATCCCTCCAATAGTCCATCGCGATCCCCCTGCTCCACCCACCGATCGAGCTGTCGAGTCCAACGGCGCGCCGGCGGGTGACTCCGCGCCGGCCACGGTCCCGCCCCGATCGGCTGCCCCTCGCCATCCACGGGATAGGGGAGCGAGAGCACGATCTCGAGGTCGACCTGCGCGAGCGGACGCGAGACCTCGGGCGAGTAGATCCGATAGATCCGCTGCAGCGGTTCACTCGCGAGCGCGCCCAACAAGAGGAGCGGCGGGATGCGCGGCGAGGTCTTGCTGCCGATTAGATGCAGATTGTTCAGGCAATAGAGCCCTTCGCGATCGACCGCGCCGATCAGCCGGTCGCCCGTCTGGCGCAAGAGGATCTTCGACTGGCGGTAACGCTCGAGGTCGAAGCCGCTCTTCCAGATCACAGTCAGGTTCTCGCGCGCCTCGGGTAGATAGAGATAGCCGCCGCGCGGCAGCGCGCGGTACGGCATCACCTCGGCGCCGCTGAGCAGAGCCGGGCGCCAATGCCGGAGCGCATCCTGTGAGACGTAGACCAACGCGCCCCGCGCGTCGCGCAGTTCGAAGGTCGAGCGCGGCGCGTCGGCCTGCACGCTCTTCTGTCCGTGGCGCGCGATCAATCCCGAGTAGGTCCAGGCCACATCGCGGAAGCGAAGCGGTGAGCGCTCCATGCGGTCGATGAACTCGAGCTCCTCCGGCTCGCGATAGATCCGCATCGGGTTGCCGTGTTGATAGCGCTCCAGCGGGACCAACACTTCGGGTCCGACGGCGCGCGCGGTGGTCTCCTCGTCGTCGTTCCCGCGCGCCAACTGCAAGACGCGATTGCGCACATGCATCGGAGGCGGCAGCGAGCCCCCTTTCTTACGCGCGGAATAGAACAGCGTGAAGCCGGTGCTCGCGCCGGGCCACGGCGCCGACTCGAGCAGCGAGAGTTCCAGCAAATCGGCCTCTTCGAGCAGCAGCTCTCGGATGCGCGAGAAATGGTGCCCCGAGAGGAGCGAGTCGGGCACGAGATAGCCGTGGTGCCCGCCGGGCCGACAGAGCCGCAACGCCAGCTCGATGAAGAGGGGATAGAGCGAGAGCTTGTACTGGGCGGCGGCCGGATAGAGGCGCTCGTAGTAGGTGCGCTCTTCTTCTCCGGCCCCGTCGCGATCGCGCAGTCCATAGCTGATCCACGGGGGATTGCCGAGGACCACATCGAAGCCAGGCGCTTCGCGCTCGAAGACGTGGGGGAATCTCCGCTCCCAACGGAATCCCGCCGAGAAGGTGCTCGGCTCGGAAGAGAGCGCGTTGCCCACCTGGATCCGATCCCCGAGGAGATACGGATAGGAGGCGCCCAGCGCCGCGTCGGTCGCCAGCGGATCGTCGTCGGCGAGGCGCACCGCCATGAGCGACAGGTTGTGCGCCGCGATCCAGGCCGCGCGCGGATCGAGATCGAGTCCGTGCATGGAGCGGAAGACGGAGAGGCGCGCGCTCGGTTCGGACCGTTCGCCGGGCGCGTCGCCGCGCGCGGCGAGCATGCGTCCGACCGCGGCGAGGAGGAACTGTCCGCTGCCGCAAGCCGGGTCGACGAGGCAGAAGTTCGCGGGATCGGCCTTCCGGGCGGTCGGCGAGAGCAGCGCGGGGTCGAGGACCGCTCGGGCGATCGAATCGGTCAGGACGAGCGGCGTGTAGAGGATGCCGTTGCCGCGGCTGCGCGTGCGGTCGGCGCGGAAGGCCGGGCGTCCGCGGGTGCTCCGCACCAGGCAGTGACGCAGTCCATGTCCGTGCACCAATCCAGGGAGATCATCCTGCGGTTCGGCTTTCAGCGCCAATGGCAACAGCCGACGCACGATCTCCTCGACCTCGCTGCGTGTCAGGTCGAGTCGTTCCGCCAACGCGCGTGCGCGCCCGAGTCCCTGCGTGTACGCCTCCTCGCGCGAAGGCGCCGGTTCCCCCAACGACCATCGCGACTCATCGAGAGCGGGGGTACGGGACCATTCTTCCAAGAGGCGCGTGGCCGGGCTCCCGCCGAGGCGGCGTCGTTGGCGCGCGCGAGCGACCGGTGAGGGGACGAGCCCCGCGCCTTCCATCTGGAGCAGCGCGATCAACTCGACGCCGAGCGCGTGGATCCGCTCGTGCAGCTCCTCGGGGAGCGGTTCATCGCTGCGAGCGGGCGGCGAGGCAGGCGCCGTCGTCTCTCCGTTCGAAGCGAAGAGATCGAATTGGGTCGGGTCCTCCTCGGCGGCTCGCCGGTTCGGCTTGCGACCGCCCGCCGCCAACAAGAGGATGCGGCGCAGTTGATCGAGCACTTCGCTCGGATTCATGGCGTCCCTCGCACGATGACGAGCCGGGTCGAAGAAACTGCCCCGAGCGGATCTCGGAGTTGCGCGAAGTAGACGCCGGCCGCAAGCGGCTGCGCCGTCGCGTCGAGCGCGCGCCACGCGATCGAACTCGCTCCGGCCGGCCAGTCGACGCGCGCGACCTCTCTTCCGGCGGCGTTCAACAATCGGAGCAGCTTGGCCCCTCCGGCGGGGAACGCATAGAGCAGCTCCTGACCGCCCAGCGCTGGATTGGGACGCAGCACCAGTCCGTCGGCAGGCGAGGCGAACGGGGAAGGCAGGGTGAGGGGATCGGACCACGCCTCCATCGAGAGCGGGGGTCCCCATGGGTTGGTGCTCGTCGTCGCCGTCAATCGGTAGCGGTGCGTGCCGACGCCGGGGCGATCGACCCACGATTCGATCTGCGCCGCGTCCAACGACGATGCGATGCGCGTCAGATCATCGGCCGACTCCTGGCCGAGCCGATCGATCTGGAGCAACCAAGTGAGGCTCGACTCGAGAGTCCAACGCAACTCGATGCCGCCCTCTGCGAGCGCGCGCGCCTCGAAGGCGGGTTGGAGGATCGGCGTCAGTTCGTCCGACACGACGACCGTCGATTCCGCGCGCACGCGCCAGAGTCCGGCGGGAAGTCCGGTTCCATCGGGAAGGCGGCTCAGGGAGAAGCTCCCGTCCGCTTCGCTCTCGGCGGCGGCGAAGGCGCCCGAGCTGTCCTCGCGGGCCCAGATGACAACGCGGGCCAGCGGCGAGCCCGAACTCCCATCGACCACACGACCGCGCAGGACGACCGACGCCTCCGGTCTGAACCGGACCCGCGTGAGGGTGTCCGGCGGGATCGTGACCTGCAGCGTCGTCGCGTCACTGCGGTCGTTGACCTCGTCGTAGTACTGCGTTCGGTACGGACCCTCCGGCTCCAAGCGCACGATGTAGGCGGCGGGCCGCAGGCAGGGGACGACGTACTCGCCGGCCGCTTCCACCACCAAGCGCACGGTGTCCTCGTCGCTCTCGGCGATGATCGTGGCGCGAAGCATCTCGTCGAAGGCCGCTTCGATCGTGCCGAAGATGTGGCTCTGATTCGGGGGCGCCAGGCGACAGGCCCCCTCCGGGATCCCCTCGAGATCGATGTTCGAAACGGTCGTCGGCTCGATGACGCGCACTGCGCGTGCGCCCGAGGGATCGGCGCCGCTCGGGTAGTACTCGCGGATGGTCGGGCTGTAGACGCGATAGCTCCCTGAGCTCAAACCGCGGATCGAGTAGAGGCCGAGATCGTTGGTCGACGCGGCGGCCTGCGCGCCGGTCGTCGTTTCGGTCGCGATCAGCTCCGCTCCGACCAGCGCACGGCCAGTTCCCTCCTCGCGCACGACACCGAGGATCGTTCCGCCGAGATCCAATTGGAGGTCGACGTCGGCGCGCGCGTCGCCTTCGAGCAGCACGATCGGCTCGGCCAGCTCGCGCGTGCGCGCCCCGCCGGCATATTCGGAAACGAAGTCGGTGCCGGACGCGTCGACCAGAACGTGGTAGGCGCCTTCGGGCAATCCCGCTTGGAGATAGCGCCCCGTCGCGTCGGTGCGCGCGATCCACTGGTGTTGCGCGTCGTCCGAGACGAGCACCGCGAAGTCCGCGGCCGGTTGGCCGTCCGCCGTGACCCGACCGCCCACGCGCGCACCGCGGAGTGTGACTCCCGCGACCGCCAGCACAGTTTCTTCGCCGTCGACTACGGAGACGACCTCGGCCTGCGCCGAGTCGACGCAATCGCCGGGTGTCGGGCATCCGGGATGGAAGACCGCGCGCGTTCCCTTGTTGGTCGAGAGGTAGGAGTCGCCCGCATAGCGAATGTGAGCGGATCCGGACGGGACTCCCTGGACGACGAACCGACCCTGCGCGTCGGTCAGGGTCTGACTGCGCAATGTTCCCGCCAGCGCTTCGACCAACACGCCGGCCGCCGGCGTCGAGCCGCCGGGCGCCTCGACGAAGAGTTGGCCGCGAATCGAGCCACCGGAAGCGGTGAGCGGGAGGAGCAACTCTGCGGAGGCATCCCCGGGACGCAGTTGGATGCCGGCCGCCGCGCTCGAATCGGCGACGCCCGGGTAATACTGCCGCGGATAGAGACGCGCAGGGTCGATCCCGCTCTCGGCCCGCACCGAGAGCACGCCGCCGCCGAGCAGCAACGCGGCGACGAGGGGCGCGATGACCGGCGCAACGATCTGCTTGGCCTGCTCGATCGCCCGTTCGAACGACAGGTGTACATCGAGACTTCCGTCTTTCCTGCGCCAACCCGCCTTGGCCAGCGCGCGCGCCGGCTGATGTTGGAGTCCGCCGATGATCACGCGCACTCCGACCGCTTCCAGCTTGCCCAGCGCCGACTCGAGATTGACGAGGCCGGTGGCGTCGATCGCCGACACCCTGCGGAGATCGAGCACGACGACTTTGACGCCGGCCTGCACGGTCCGCAGCGTGCTCATCGCCTTTTGCGCGGCGCCGAAGAAGAGCGCGCCGGTCACTTCGTAGACGAGGATCCCCTTGGGCAGATCGGCGGGGAGCGACGGATGCCCCGGCCCGACCAGGCTGATGGCGGAGACATCGGCCATCCGCTTCATGAAGAGCAGCGAGGCCAGCAAGACGCCGAAGGTGACGGCGATCGCCATGTCGAAGATGACGGTGAGTCCGAAGCAGGCGACGAGCACGAGCGAGTCGCTGGAAGGCGCCACGCGGAGTGAGTGCAGCACATGTCGGATCTCGCTCATGTTCCAGGCGATAACCAAGAGGAGCGCGGCGAGTGCGGCCATCGGCAGAGACCCGAGGAGCGGCGCGAGGAAGACCACCGCCAGGAGCACGAAGACCGAGTGGAAGATCGCGGCGAAGGGGGAGCGCGCGCCGGAACGGACGTTGGTGGCGGTTCGAGCGATGGCGCCGGTGGCGGCGATGCCGCCGAAGAACGGCGCGGCGATGTTGCCGAATCCCTGCGCCATCAGCTCCGCGTCGGGATCGTGGGTCTGCCCGGTCATGCCGTCGGCCACGACCGCCGAGAGCAGCGACTCGATCGCCCCCAGCATGGCGATGGCGAAGGCCGCAGGCGCCAGGGCTCGCACCAGGGCGAGAGAGAGGTCCAGCGGTTGTCCGTCGGGTCCGGGCCAAGCCCAGGGAAAACTCGGCATCGGCGGGAGCCGAGGAATGCCGTGGCGCACGACGCCATCCACGAGATAGCTGAAGCGTGTCTGGATCGTGTCGACCGCGAGGTCGGGCCGCGCGAGTCGCAAGACGAACGCGGCGACGGCGGCCAGGGCGAGCGCCACGAGCGGCGAGGGGACCTTGCGATTCAGCTTCGGCCAATAGATCAACGTGAAGAGCGTGAGCGCGCCGATCGCCATCTCGGGCCATCGCGCGGTCGGCAGTGCGCCGATCAACGCCCAACATCGCTCGAGGTAATGCGGCGGCAGGTTGGCTACTTGGAGTCCGAGGAAGTCCTTCACCTGCAGCGTGGCGATCACGAGCGCGATCCCCGCCGTGAATCCGCTGGTCACCGGATAGGGGATGTACTGGACCATGCCGCCCAATCCGGACACGCCCATCAGCAGCAGGATCACGCCGGCCATGGTCGTCGCGATGAGGAGCCCGCTGGTCCCGTACTGCGCGGCGATGGGAGCGAGCACGGCGACGAACGCGGCGGTCGGTCCGGACACCTGCACGCGCGAGCCGCCGAGCGCGGCGATGACGGCGCCCGCCACGATGGCCGTGTAGAGACCATGTTGCGGGGGAACGCCCGAGGCGATGGCGAGCGCGAGCGAGAGAGGAAGGGCGACGATCCCGACGATCGTTCCCGCGATCAGATCGGACCGGAGGCCCCGCCGGTCATACCCGTCCCGCAACACTTGTCGAAGCGCGATCGCGGGTCGCGTCCGCCAGGGGTTCTGCAGCGCTCCGAACAAGAAAGGACTTTGGGATGCCACGACGGGACAGTAGGTTAGCAGCGCCGAGGAGTGTTCCACAACCCGCGGGTTGCGCCGACGCCGGCCCCCGGCCAGAGTCACGCGCCATGAACCATCCTCCGCTGTCGCCGATCGCCCTGGAGGGTTGCTATGTGCGACTCGAACCGCTCACCCTCGAACATCTGCCCGCGCTGACCGCGATCGGACTCGAACCTTCGCTCTGGGAGTGGACGCCGATGCGGGTCTCGACCCCGGACGAGATGCGGGCTGAGGTCGAGTCGGCGTTGGCCGACCGGAAACGCGGGGTCGCGATGCCGTTCGTGACGCTCGACCGAGCGACGGGCGAGGCGCTCGGAGCCACCCGATTCGGCAATTACGACGCGAAGCATCGTCGCGTCGAGATCGGCTGGACCTGGATCACGCCGTCCCGCCAACGCACGCCGGTCAACACCGAGGCGAAGTACCTCCAGATGCGGCACGCGTTCGAGACACTCGGACTGCAGCGCGTCGAATGGAAGACGGATGCGCTCAACGCGCGCTCTCGCGCCGCCATCTCTCGCCTGGGCGCCCGCGAAGAGGGTACGCTGCGGCGCCACATGATCTGCGACACAGGACGTGTCCGCGATACGGTCTATTACTCGGTGATCGCGGAGGACTGGCCCGAAGTGCGCACCCGGTTGGAGCGGTTTCTGAGAGGAGACGCATGGACAAGCGCCCGATGACCGTCGATGAACTCTGGGCTCTGCCGCGGGTCGGCATGCCCGCCCCGTCCCCCGACGGTCAGTTCGTGATCGTGCCGGTGACCCGGTATTCGATGGAGACGAACCTCGGAACGACCCGCCTCTGGATGATCCCGGCCGACGCGCGCCGCGCCGGGCATGGCGACGCGAAGGATCCGGCTCGACCGCTCACGGGCGCCGGCGTCTCCAGTTCGCAGCCGGCGGTGAGCCCCGACGGTCGATCGATCCTCTTCGTGCGCAAGCACGGCTCGGCCGTCGGCAAGCACGCGAGCTCTCCGAAGTACGGCGACAAGCCGCAGATCCACCTGCTCTCGTTGGAGGGGGGTGAGCCCGAGCGGCTGACCGATCTTCCGCTGGGGGCCGAGGACCCGCGGTGGTTCCCCGACGGCCAGCGGATCGCCTTCATCGCGCCGGTCTACCGCGTCGCGCGGACGATCGATGAGACGGCGAAGTGGGCCAAGCAGCGGGCCGAGGATCCGGTCAAGGCGCACGTGACCGAGGACCGCGTCTATCGCTATTGGGACAAGTGGCTGACCGAGGGGATGGTCCACCATATCTTCGCGCTCGACCTGGCGACGCGGACCCTCGTCGACCTCACTCCCGATTCGGAGCGTTGGTTCGACCCGATGGACGCGACCGGCCAATACAGCATCGCTCCCGACGGCCGCGAGATCGCGTTCGCCGCCTGCCGCGTCGATCCCCCGTACGACCCGGTCCTCTGGGGCATGTTCAGTGTGAAAGTCCCGGTCAAGCTCGATCCCGAAGTGAAAGCCCCGCCGGTGCGCGATCTGACTCCGAAGGGGATCGCGGATGCGGGCAATCCGTGCTACTCGCCCGATGGACGTTGGATCGTCTATGGCATGAAGCGTCGGTGGGACTTCTGGGCCGACAAGCAGCGCATTTCGGTCTATGACAGAAAGCTCCGCCAACACCATGTCTTGACCGAGGAGTGGGACCGCACGGCGGTGTCGTGGGTGGTCGGACCGGACAGCCGAACGATCTATGTACAAGCGGATGATCGCGGTCGGAGCTGTCTCTTCAGTTTCGACCTGGTCCGCGCGGTGAAACGCCCGGCGGAGGTGAAGCCGAAGCGGGTGGTGCGTGGGGGCGGACTCTGCGCGCCGCGGCTGGGGGGGAATCGACTGTATTACACGCGGGCTTCGCTGAGCGCGCCGCCGGAGATATGTAGTTATGATGCACGGACTTCGCGTCTGCGCGAAGTCAGTGGTTTTACGGATCCGGGGATGAGTCAGTTGGCGATTGGTGAAGTAGAGGAACAGTACTTTATCGGCGCCGAAGGGCGCTCGATCCAAATGTGGGTGGTGCACCCGCCGTCTGCTCGTGAGGAAACAAGAGGAAGTCGACGCGCGGCGCGTCGGCTTCCTCTTGTTCATCTGATCCACGGGGGTCCGCACGGCGCGTTCAACGACGATTGGACCTGGCGCTGGAACGCGCAGACGTTCGTCGCGCCGGGGTATCGCGCGGCGTTGGTCAACTTCCACGGATCGACCGGTTGGGGTCAGAAGTTCACCTCGTCGATCCTGGGTCGATGGGGGGATCAACCGTACAAGGACATCATGGCGGCGACCGATCATCTCATCGCACAGGGTCTGGTCGACCCCACGCGGATGGCGGCGACCGGCGGCTCCTACGGCGGATACCTCGCGAGTTGGATTGCGTCGCAGACCGATCGCTTCACCTGCATCGTCAATCACGCCGGCGTCGCCGATCTGCACGGGCAGCTCGGCAGCGACATCACCCAAGACGACGGCCACGCCTTCGGGGGCGCGCTCTGGGGCGACCTGGAGGGCCTCGATCGCTACAACCCGGTGCGTCACGCCAAGGGCTTCCGCTCTCCCATGCTGATCATCCATGGGGAACTCGACTACCGAGTGCCGTACGGCGAGGCGCTCACCTGCTACAACACCTACAAGGCGCTCGGCCTGCCGGCGCGCTTCATCTGCTATCCGGATGAGAATCACTGGATCCTCAAGCCGCGCAACAGCCGGCACTGGTACGGAGAAGTCTTGGAGTGGCTGGACCGCTGGTTCCTCGCCTCGAAGTCCGGGATCCTCGGCGGCGGTCCGCGGCGGAAAGCGCGATGAGTCTTCCGCTGGTTCCGGGTCCGGTGGCGACGGGGCGGATTCCGCTGAGGCCGTCACCGGAGCTGGTCACGGAGCGGCTGGTGCTGCGCATCCCGAGGCGGGATGAAGCGGAGTTGATCCGCGACTTCCACCGCGTCAACGCCGAGTTCTTGCAGGCGTGGAGTCCGACGCGCGATCCTGCCATCGACAGCGTCGACTACTGGCGCGACAAGATCCACACTGCGCACGAGGAGTGCCGCCAGGATCTCGCGGTCCGATTGACGCTCTTCGATCGCATGGATCGGATGCGCGTGCATGGAACGGCGTCGTTCACCTCGATCGTTCGCGGCGTGGCGCAGTTCTGTTATCTCGGCTACTCGCTGGCCGAGACGTCCCAGGGAAAGGGATACATGACCGAGGCGTTGCGCGGCGCGATCGCCTACGCCTTCGGCCCGCTCGATCTGCACCGGATCATGGCCAACTACATGCCGAGGAACGACCGGAGCGCCCGCGTGCTCTCGCGGCTCGGCTTCGAACGCGAAGGACTGGCGCGCGGCTATCTGCGGATCAACGGAGTCTGGGAAGACCACGTCCTCACCAGTCTGGTCAATCCATCCTGGAACGACAGCCCGCCGCGACGCCTGTAGAGTGGACCGGAGAATCTGACCGCAGCCAAGGAGGCGACATGCGTGGTCCTCGCTCACCGAAGAATTCGATCGTCGCGATCCTTCACCTTTCGATCCTGACCGGGATCGTCTTCGCCGTCGGGTGTGGAGGAGCGCGACCCGACCTCGGCCCGCTCTCGCAGCAGTTCGAGTATCTGCGTCGCGACACGCGAGCGCTCGATCCGCAGCCGCCCGCTTCGCTCGTGCTGGCCGCGGGCGAAGAGAAGTACGCGAGGGCGGAGGCGCTCCAGGCCGACCGCAAGGAGGTCGATGCGCAGCCGCTCCTCACGCGCGCCGTGGCCGACGCTCGTTTGGCGCTCGCGGCGGCCCGGGCGCGGCGGGCCGAGGTGAAGGCGGCGGAGTGTTCCGGCCGGATCGGCGAGGCGCGCCAGCAGTGGGATGAAGCGATGCGAGGGCTGACGCAGACCGAACGCATCTCCGGTCGCTCGACTTCGGTCGTTCCGCGCGAGGATCCTGGCGAGGCGTATGCGTCCGAATCCGCGGACGCCGATCGACCGTTTTCCCTGGAGAACACCGACCCGCCGAACTTGCCGGCGGGGGACCTGAGCCAGGTCTGGCGCACCGCGTTGGCCGAAGCGAAGGGGCTCGATCTTCCGACCGCCGACCTGGAGTCGCGTTTCGACGCGGCGCTCTCGCTCTTGCATGACCCGAAGATCAAGGAACCGCAGAAGGCGGAGCCGACCTATCTCGCCGGGCGCACGATCGAAGAGATCCAGGCGCGTTCGGCCGAGGCTCGCGCGGATCAGCGGTGCGACGATGCGCCGGCCGTCGTCGGCGCGTATAGCGCCCGGCGCGACGAAGCGCTGCGCGCCACCCTAGAGCTGGAGCGGGGCCTCCAAACCGATCTGCGGGGCCAACTCGAGCAAGCCCGCCTCGACGCGGCGCGCAAGCAGACCGAGTTGTACGACGCGCTCGCCTCCTTGCAGGGTAAGTTCGCCACCATCACGCGCGATGCGCGCGGCACGATCGTGAGCTTGGCCGACATCCTCTTCGACTTCGACAAGGCGACGCTGAAACGCGACGTCGAGTTCAACCTGGTCAAGGTGGCGACCATCCTCGGGCAGTTTCCCGAGATGAAGATCCAAGTCGAGGGTCACACCGACAACGTCGGCAAGCCGGACTACAACCTGGATCTCTCGAGGCGACGCGCGAAGGCGGTCTACGAGTTCGTCTCTTCGCAGGGCGTGGACGCCGGGCGGATGGTCTACGACGGCTTCGGCATGACGAATCCGGTCGCCGACAACTCCACCGACGCCGGACGCGCCAAGAACCGCCGCGTCGATCTCATCATCCCCGACATGCCGTGAGTCCGCTGGCCTCCGAAGCGATGTCAGTAAAACGGCGCGACTTGCACTGAACTAGAAGGGAAACCCGTTCGATGCCGCACCTCACGATCATCTTCGGTTACATCCTCGTAGCGCTCGGCATCGTCGGGTACCTGATGGCCGACGGCGCCAGCAAGACCGCGCTCATTCCCACCTACTTCGGATTTCCATTGGTCATCCTCGGTCGACTCGCGCTCAGCCCGCGCTTCCGCAAGCACTCCATGCACGGCGCCGTCGTGATCGCCCTGCTCGGTTTCCTGGGCTCCGCTCGCGGACTGATGAAGCTGCCGGCCCTCCTCTCCGGCGGCGAAGTCGAGCGCCCTCTCGCCGTCGGCGTGCAATCGGCCATGGCCGTCATCTGCCTCGTCTACATCGTGTTGGCGGTGCAGTCGTTCATCGCGGCCCGCCGCGCGCGGGTGTAGACGCGACTCTCCCGCTGCGCTTCTCGACTGCGCTGCTCGACTGCCGCGAATCGTCGGATCAAGAAACTTGGCCGGGATTCGACTGGGGGCTAGACTTTCCGCCGCCTGAAGCGTGACGGCCCCCCGCTTCTCCAGGTGAGTCTCGTTCCCCGATTTCCGTTCCGCCTGCGCGGGCCGGAGGAGGTGGCCATGTCCGTCGCGCGCTGTCATCCCCGCTCGATTTCACTCCTGCCGCTGCCGCTGCCGCTGAAGCTGAAGCTGACGGGGACCGCGGCACTGACCCTCGTCGCCCTTTCCCTTGGCGCGACGCGGAGTCTGGCCGGACCCCATGCGCACGGCGCGCTCATCGTCCATTGGAACGAACAGCTCGTTTATACGGACGGCGTCGACTACTGCGGACTGTCGGCGCTCTCGGCGTGCGCGGACGCGGTCACACCGCGCTGACCCCGACGAGAGCTCGAGCCCGCAAGTGATCACGATCCTCGCGGCGTTTCCAGAGGGGAGTCTGCCTCGATTGAGGGGCGCGACCTTCGGCGTCGATTACAGCGCAGATGTCGAACTGCTCGATTGGGGAGCCTGCGCGGACTTCGTCTTGCCGACCGGCGAGTGGCCGGCTGCCGGGTCGGGGGTGGGCCTCGTGTGGGACGAGCCGCAGTCGACGCGGTTGGTGGAGTGCGCGTGGTTCGCCGTCGCCGATCCGAGCCTCGTCCCGGCGTTCTTCGCGGTGACGCCGCACCCGACCCAGGGCGGGATGTTCGCGGATGACTCCGTACCGTCGCAACTCGACGAGGTGGAGTTCTACGGATCGTTCGGCTTCTTCCAAGACGGCTCGCTGCCCTGTCCGTCGCCCGTTCCAGGCGCGTGCTGTCAGCCGACCGGCGCCTGCGAGATGCTCCTGCCGGATGCCTGCGACGATGCCGGCGGCGTCTATCTCGGAGTCGACACGGTGTGCGCGCCGAATCCGTGTCTGCAGCCGGCGGGCGCCTGCTGTCTGCCGATCGGAACCTGCACTGAGCTCCCCGCAGCCGAGTGCGATCTACAACTCGGCGTGTGGCTCGGCCCCTTCACCCATTGCGTTCCGAATCCTTGCCCGCCACCGCTCGGCGCCTGCTGTGATCCCGCGACCGGAACCTGCGTGTCGGCGACCGAGGCGGAGTGCGGAGCGGATGGATGGAACTATCTCGGCGCCTTCACGAACTGCGAGCCCAACAACTGTCCCCAGATCTATGGGGCGTGTTGCCTGAAGACTGGAGTCTGCGAAGTGCGGACGCTGCTCGACTGCGCCGCGGCCTCCGGCGGTTTCCTCGGAGCGGACACGGTCTGCGAGCCGGGCGCCTGTCCTCTCGGAGGCGCTTGCTGTTTCCCGAGCGGCATCTGCGAGGTGCGCACCGAGATCTATTGCGGCGACAACGGTGGAGTCTTCCTCGGCGAGGCGACGGCCTGCGAACCGGACGCCTGCCCGCAGCCCTGCAACGGCCGCGGGGTGGCGGAGGGCGAGCGCGGGCGGGAAGTCCCGAGACCGACCGGATCGCAGTGGCCGTTCGGAGATGCGGATCGATCCGCCGCCGGCTCGAATGCGGGAGGGGTTCTGATCCTCCACGCGAATCCGGCGATCGTCTACACCGACGATGACGCCGACTACTGCGGCGAGAGTGGACTGCCCTCCTGCGATCAAGCGGTCACGAGTACGTTTCTCGGCGCGCCCACGGTCGTGCACGTGCTCGCGGCCTTCCATCCGTTCGCTTCGCCGCGCCTCAAGGCGGTCGAGTTCGGGATCGACTACGGAGCTTGTCTCGCGATCTTGGGCTGGGGTCCTTGCGCCGAGTTCGAGTTGTCGACGGTCGATTGGCCTGACGCGGGGTCGGGTGCGGCGTTGGTCTGGAACGAGGTTCAGACCGGCGGAGTGACCGAGGTCTATTGGTTCGCGGTGGAACCCGATTTCAACGTCGTCGAAGAACTCGTGCTCGGGCCCTATCCGGGGCACGGCGCCAACTTCGCGGACGATTCGATCCCGTCGATCGTCGATCCGGTCGCGGGGCTCGGTAGCTTCGGATTCCAACAACTCGGACAGGCGCCTTGCCCGACGGAACCCGGCGCCTGCTGCTACTACGTAGGGACGTGTGTGATCGCGACCCCCGAGACGTGCGAAGCGACGGACGGCTTCTTCCTGGGGATCGGGACGACGTGCGATCCGGACCCCTGCCCGGACTCGCTGATCGGCGCGTGCTGCACCGATTGCTCACCGACGTGCGTGGTCATGAGTCAAGCCGAGTGTGACGCGATCCCGACCTGTCACTACTTCCTCGGACCCGGCTCGAACTGCAACGCGGATCCCTGTTATCCCTACTTGGGACTCTGTTGTCTCCCCGACGGCTCGTGTCAGGAAATGACCTACCGAGACTGCGACGATGGGGGCGGCGATTACGGCGGCGACGGTACTCGATGCGACGCGTCGCAGTGCGGCGGACCGGTCCCGACCGAAGAGTCGAGTTGGGGTCTCATCAAGCAGCGCTACCGCAATTGAAGACACAAAAAACAGCTGAGGGCTCCAGGATGTCGCCAAGAGTTCCGTTCACTGCAGCGGCCGCCGCCGTCTTGGTCGCTCTCGTGTCGTTCGTCCCGATGTTGGGCGCGACGACCGCGAAGGCGGGTCCGAACGCACACGGCGCGTTGATCGTCCACTGGAACCAACAGCTCGTCTATACAGCCGGGGCGCTGGATTACTGCGGGCAGGCCGCGCGCTTCCGGCGTGCGAGGATGGAGTGACTCGACGGGATGTGAGCCTCGGTCCCACGCTCGTCACCATCCTCGCGGCCTTCCCCGCCCAGAGCGCGCCTCGTCTGAAGGGCGCGGTCTTCGGCATCTCGTATGACGCGCCGATCTCGGTGGTCGAATGGGACGCTTGCGCCGAGTCGTTGCGTCGAGGACGGGCGTCTCGAGATCGACAACAACCGCATCGAGAATGCGATCCGCCCCTTTGTGGTCGGAAGGAAGAATTGGCTTTTTTTCCGACACGGTTCGAGGCGCAGAAGCGAGCGCGAATCTCTACAGCATCATCGAGACGGCGAAGGCGAACGGGCTGGAACCCTATCGATACCTGTGCCACCTGCTGAGCGAGCTGCCGCAAGCCACGACCGTCGAGGAGATCGAACGGCTGCTGCCGACGCGATGGAAGCCGGCCGTCGAGCATGATGCCGCGCTACTGGACCCGGCGCCCCGAGGCGCATGTTGTTTGTTCTGCGGAGACGAGTGTTTGATCGTGACATCGATCGTCTGTGAGATGTTCTCCGGTTGCTACCACGGGGATGGGACGCTCTGCCAGCCCCTGCCGTGCGACGATCCCGTTCCGACCCAAGAGTCGAGCTGGGGCGAGATCAAGGCGCGGTATCGCGAACCGCGTTGAATGTCCATGATTTGAAGGTGGTTGGAAGTCCGGCTGTGGGCATAGAGGGGGCGGCCATGTTGGCCGTGCCTTCCATCCGAGTCTCCGCGCAAAGCGGATCCGGGGAACTCCGGACATTTGGGAGGCATGCACGACAAGACGCTGAAGAAGACGTCGCTCACGCCGCGCCCGGTCCGACGGGCGCAACGGGATCACCGATCACCCGCACCACCCGCTGCGGATACGGAATCTCGATCCCGTCCGCCGCGAAGCGGGCTTTCAATTGTTTGATGAACTCGTGCGTCACCGAGAAACGATCGGTGAACTCGTGGACGCGGAGGTTCACGACCATGGTGATGGCGGAGTCGGCGAACGCGGTGAAGCGCAGGGACGGCTCGTGTTCTCTCACTGCGCCGGCCGCGTTCGCGAGGACGTCGCGGGCGACCTCCAGGGTCACGCGCTCGACGAGATCCAAGTCGGACTCGTAAGAAACGCCGAGGGTGACCTGCACTCCCTGCTCGGATGTGATCGCGCTGAAGTTGGTCACGATCATGTCGACGAGACGGGCGTTGGGGACGGTGATGAAGTTGTCCGGCAGCTCCCGGAGCCGGGTCTCGCGCCATCCAATGTCCTCGACGTAGCCGCGGGAACCTTGCTCGAGCTGCACGAAGTCGCCGACGCGGATGTTCCGACTGACCGCGAGGTGCACGCCGGCGAAGAGATTCGAGAGGGTCGGCTGCAACGCGAGCGCGACGGCGAGCGAACCGATGCCGAGCGCGGTCAGGACGGGCGTGACCGAAATCCCGAGGTTCTGCAGCACGAGCAGCCCCGCGATCGCGATGATCGCGACGCGAATCCCGTTCTGCATGAGGCTCGTCGTGCCGATGCCGGCGTGATCGTTCCCCGCGTGGCGGGCGAGGAAGCGTGTGGCCAGCGACGATCCGGCGAAGGCGAGCGACAACACAATCCCGACCGCCGCGATCCGGTCGATGACGTTGACCGTCTTGTCCGGGATCGGGGCGACGCGGGCGGCCACGACTGTTCCCGCCAGAATGCACCAATAGAGGAGGTGCCACTGGGTGGCGGCCAGCCAGAAGTCGTCGAGATCGGTCGCGGTCTTGGCGAAGACCGCTCTCAGTTTTCGCACGAAGACGAAACGGAAGACATAGCCGAGGGCGATCGACCCGAGGAGGACGATGGCGGCGGAAACCCAGCGGTGGGCGAAGAAATCTACCATCGACCTACAACGCGCTGCAGGCTGACTTCAACCACTCCCGATCGGCCTTCTGGAGATGCGGCGACAGCGTGCGGAAGACTTGGCGGTGGTAGTCGTCCAGCCAGCTCACCTCTTCCTTGTTCATCAACGACTTCTCGATTAGATGCGTGTCGATCGGGCACATCGTGATCGTCTCGAAGCCGTACCAGGGCAGCCCGTTCGAGAGCGCGGCGTCGCGCTGCACCACGATCAGACTCTCGATGCGAATCCCATAGACACCCGGTTCGTAGTAGCCGGGCTCGTTCGAGAAGATGTTCCCCTCTTCGATCGGGTGCTGCTGATCACGCCACGGACTGATCGACTGCGGTCCCTCGTGCACGTTGAGGTAGGCGCCGACGCCGTGTCCTGTCCCGTGGTTGTAGTCGAGGCCGGCCTCCCAGAGGGGAATCCGCGCCAGCGTATCGAGCCGCAGCGCGCGCGTGCCGGCAGGGAACTTGGCGCGCGCGAGGGCGATGTGCCCCTTGAGCACGCGCGTGAATCGATCGCGCTGCTCCTTCGTGATCCCCTTGCCCATCGCCACGGTCCGGGTGATGTCGATCGTGCCGTCGAGATACTGCGCCCCGGAGTCGACCAGATAGATTCCCTTCGGCTCCAGCGGGATGTCGGTCTCCGGCGTGACCGAGTAGTGGATGATGGCGCCGTGCGCGCCGTAGCCGGAGATGGTGCGGAAGCTGAGTCCCTGGAAGAGTTCGCCCTCCGAGCGGATTGCGGCCAACTTGTCGGCGGCGGAGATCTCGGTCAGCTTTCGCTTCGGCGTCTCTCGCTCGAGCCAGTGGAGGAAACGGACCATCGCGACGCCGTCGCGCACATGCGACGCTTTCATGCCGGCGATCTCGGTCGCGTTCTTCCGCGCCTTCATCGGGAAGACCGGGCTCATTTCCTTGACCAGCGGGGCGCCCTGCGCGAGGTCGAGCATCCAGCGGCTGGCCGAGGTCGGGTCGATCCAGATCTTCCCCTGGCGCGAAGCCAACTGCCGCAACTCGCTCTCGAATTCCTCATAGGGCCGCACCCTGACGTCGGGCGCGAGCGCGCGCGCAACCTCCGGGCTGACCTTGGCCGAGTCGACGAAAAGCGTCGCTTCTTTCAGGGTCACGAGTGCATACGAGATCACGACGGGGTTGTACTCCACGTCGCGCCCGCGGATGTTGTACAACCAGGCGATCGCGTCGAGTGCATTCAGCGGATGCGCGTCCGCGCCCCGCTTCTTCATTTCGGCCCGTAGCCGCCGCAGCTTCGAGCGAGTGTCCTCGCCGCTGTATTTCTTCGAGTGCGCGACGACGGGACCAGCCGAGAGCGCCGGCCGATCGATCCAGACCAGGTCGACGAGGTTCTCGTCTATGAAGACAACGCGCGCGCCCGCTTCGGCGGTCGCCTGCTCCAAGGCGCGCGCTCCGGCCGGGGTCACGATCTTGGGGTCGACGCCGAGCGCTTCGCCGGGGCGCAGGACTTGCTGCAGCCGTTCCGCCAGCGTCGGTACGCCCGGCTCGCCCATCTTCATGAGCTGGATCCCCGAGCCGCGCAGCTCTTCGGTCGCCTGCAAGAAGTAGCGACCGTCAGTCCAGAGGTAGGCGTTGGAGGCGGTGACCAGCACTTCGCCCGCCGATCCGGTAAATCCGCTCAACCAGACCCGGCGTTGCCAGCAGGCGGGGACATATTCGCTCTGGTGCGGATCGGTCGAGGGGACGTGGAACGCGGCGAGTCCCTGGGCGCGCATGGCGACGCGCAGCGCGGTCAGTTTCTGCTTCGTGGTCTGCATCGTGGTCTGCTTCGTCGCCTGCTTCGTGGTCGTCTTCGCGCGGGAAGTCGCCTTCGTCTTGGTCGTCGCTTGTGGCATCGCCATCGAATTCCTCGGGGTCGTCGGTAGTGGGGGATCCGGGCTCGCGTCGGCTAGATCGACGGAGCCGCGGCAGTATAGCCTGCGAACATGAACGCTGCGCCTCTGAGCTGGCGGATGGAGGGCGCCGCGGTCGATCCCGGCGCTCCGCTTGTCGTCTGTCTGCACGGTGTCCGGATGAACGAGGCGCTCTTCGCGCGGTTGCTCGCCCGACTTTTCGATCTGCCGCTGCGGTTTCTGTTCTTGCGGGCCTCGCTCGACGCTCCGCCCCTCACCGGCCAGACTCACGGCGCGAGCTGGTACGACTACGATGGCAATCAGGATGCATTCAAGGGCGCGCTGGAGCGGGTCGAGGCGCAGGTGCGCGAGACGATCCACGCGGTCGAGCGCGAACAGGGCCTCTCCCCGCGCCGCCGCGTCCTGCTCGGGTTCTCGCAGGGCGGCTACTGCGGGTCGGTCCTCGCGCTCCGACATCCCGAGGAGTTCAGCGGACTCATCGTCTCGGGCGCGCGGGTCAAAACCGAGGTCCTGACCGACGCGATGCCGCGAGCCGCCGCCGCCGGCATGCAGGTTCTCCTCTGTCAGGGTCGACAAGACACCGTCGTCCCCCCAGACTCCGCCGAGCGCAGCCTGACCGCGCTCGTCGCGGCCGGAGTCTCGACCGAGTTGGTCTGGTTCGAGAGCGGCCATTCGATGGGTCGACGACAGATCGAGGCGATCCGGGGGTGGCTGCGGCGGCATTTCGACCTGGGGGCGGCGACATCAGCATCCATCTCCTGAGGGCGAAGCTTCTCTGTCTGGTCGGAATCCTCCTCGTCGCTCAATCTCTCGGCGGATGCGCGACCGTGCACCATCCGCCGGCCACCTTCGAGACGTTGGCGGCCGACGCTGAGGTATTGCGCGCGTCCCAACTGGCCGTGTCCGACACGGTCGTGGCGCGGCTCGCGCGCCGAGCAAAGCTACGCGGCGATCACACGCTCGACATCCTGCTGCTCTCGGGCGGTGGACAGAACGGCGCGTACGGGGCCGGCTTCCTGCGCGGATGGCGCACGCGGAGCGATGCTCCGATGCCGGAGTTCGATCTCGTGACCGGAATCAGCACGGGCGCGCTGCAATCGCCGTTCGCACTCCTCGGGACCGAAGCGTCGCTGGATACCTTGACCTCGCTCTACCGACACGCCTCCGAGCGGATCGCGCCGACCATCAACTGGTGGTTCTGCCTGAGGCGTGACGGTGGGTTGTTGAAGACGGGGCGTCTCGAACAGACGATCGAGCGGGAACTCGACGAGCGCATGTGTGACGAGTTGCGCGAGGAGTTCAGACGCGACCGACAGATCACGATCGCCACGACCGACTACGACCTGGGCGTAGGACGGCGTTGGGATTTCGCGACGGAGCTGGGCGAGTCACCCGAGTCACCCGAGTCACCCGAGTCACCCGAGTCACCCGAGTCACCCGACGGCCGCGAACGGATCCGCACGCTTCTGCTGGCCGCCACCGCCATCCCCGGGCTCTTTCCTCCGCGCATCCTCGACGGGCATATCCACGCAGACGGCGGCGTGATGGGAAACCTCCTCCTCGGACCCGACCTGCACGACTATCGGGCACTGGCCACCCGCCTTCGCGAACTCGGCGTGACCGACACCGTGACCATCCGCGCGTGGGTCGTGATGAACTATTGGACGCACGCCCGGCCGCTCATCATCGATCCGGCCAGTCGAAACGCGATGAAGAAGCGAACCGACATGTTGCTCTTCACGGCCCAGCAACCGCAGTTGCTCCAGCGCATGTCCGAGTTGAGTGAGGCGGTGACCGCCGGCGTTCCAGGCTTGCGGATGGAGCTGCGCTGCACCTCGATTCCGTCGGAGCTGGCGAGCGAACCGGGCGCCTCCCAATTCTTCACTGGCGAATGGATGCAGCGTCTGGAGAAACTCGGGTTCGATCGCGCTCGCGGCCCGGCCCCATGGGGGCCGACGCCGCCGGATCCATTCCCCAGCTCGTTCGCACGTCCGCTCATCGGCGTGCGGTGAGTTGCACGCCGAACAGTTCGAGGAGGTCCCCATGTCCGAGGCAAGGCAGCCCCTGCGTACCAGCGTGGTCCCCTGTCTCAGCTATCGCCGAGCGACCGCCGCCATCGAGTGGCTCTGCTTGGTCTTCGGATTCGAGAAGCACCTCATCGTTCCCGGTCCCGACGACACCATCGCGCACGCGCAGCTCTCCCTCGGAGGCGGCATGGTCATGCTCGGACCGGTGCGCGAGGGCGAGTACGGCAGTCTGATCAAGCAGCCTGATGAAATCGGAGGCGCGGAGACACAGACGTCGTATCTGGTCGTCGCCGATGCCGACGCCGTCTACCAGCGAGCGAAGACCGCCGGCGCGTCCATTTTGATCGAGATCAAAGACGAAGAGTACGGCGGCCGCGGCTTCAGTTGCCGCGACCTCGAGGGCCACATCTGGAACGTCGGCACCTACGATCCGTGGGCGTGAGCTGAGGAGCGGCGCGAACTGGGTCCGGACCCAGTCCCGAAGCACAGATCTGCTTCGTGTTGGTTGTGCGCGCGACACCGCAGCTCGATGTTCTCGACGGTCGCCTCTCCACCTCGTGCGAACGGGGCCACGTGGTGGAACTCCAAGAAACCAAGTTCGCGACATCGCCGCTCGCTCTCACCGACAAAACTGCACCGCCCTCCGTCGCGTGCCCAGACTCGACGCTTCACTTCGGCCGGCAAATGACGTGACTGCTTCGATGCGAGCGGCTGCTTCCGCTGCGGCGACCGGCGCGGACCGTTGGCGGCGAACTTCTTGCGACCGATCTGCTCGATCAGTGCGCTCAGCGCGCGGTCGAAGACGCGATCGAGATTCCCGTCCGGGAGTTGATGTCTGAGGAGGTCCTGGGCGAGTCGAAGCTTCTCGAGTACCTCTGCGGTCGCCGTGAACTGGATCCTGTAGCGGTCCGACCCAAGAGGCTCCGTCGTCGCGACCCGCGCCGAAGGACGCGTGGATGGCGCCGATGGCGCCGAGGGCATCGGCGTCGTCGGAGGGAACAGTGCTCCTGCCGGCAACTTGACCCCGCAGGGCGCCTTCACGACCGGCGTGGCGCTGGCAGGTATCGCGCTGCCGCTCGCCGCCGACGGCAACTTACGAACCGTATCGGGTACGGTCGGGCGCGGCCGCGCATCGGCCGCCAATCGAGCGACCTCGCGCTTGCTCCGGTGTCGAGCTGCTCCCAGCAGCGCGAGATGATTTGTTTCCGTGAGGCAGGGCGAGAGCAGACCGACCGTCGTCAGGTTGAGGTCGCCGCACGCGAGCATCTCGAGGACAACCGGGAACTTCCGTGCGACTCGCGCGGCCTCGATCCGCGCGTACGACTGGTACTCCGACAGATGCAGCACGTCAGTGCAGTAAGTGAACAACGATGAACAGGCTTGGCCCAGGTAGAGCCGCCGGACATCGAACTCGGCGAGGTGCGCGATCAACGAGGCTGTCGCCTCGCTCTCGCGAGCGGCAAGCTGATGTAGACGCGTGAGCAACTCATGGTCTGAAAGCGAACTCGGACGGACTTCGGTCGTCGATCCGCGCTGATTCGAAGAGATGTAATTGTTCATTTCACATCTATATCACGCCGGTTTTCCGGCCTGCCTGGGGGCCGCAGGCCAGGCTCGGAACGGTGAGATAGTCGCGAGGCCGTCTGCGGTCGAGATCGCGCGTCAGCGATCACCCAGGCGTCTTCCACGCCGAATTTGCATGACAGCACATCTCCGACGTGGTTCGTCATCTTATATCTGTCAACAAAAAAAGATCATTTCGACAAATATATTCTCGAGCGAAGTAATCGCCAGCCGCGCCTGTCCCGATCGCTCGCCGCTGCCGACGCTGGCCGCCGCTGCTGCCCGCCGCCGCTCGCCGCTGCTGCCGGCCGCCGTGCAACGCCGCCCCCCGCGCCCCGCTCCGAGCTACTCCCTCGGCGCCTCCATCAACTCCATCACTAGCGTGTCCCACGCATGCGCAAGGCCGAGGGCAACCTCGGGACGCTTCAGCGACGCGCCGGGGATCGAGCCAGCCGGCGCCTCTAGCGCCGCCGCGACTTCGTCGACGATCTCCACCAACGCATCCGAGGTCAACGCCGCGGGATGCACGCTCGTGATGATCGAGATTCCATCGCACTCCACGACCCGCGCCAGCATGCCGTCTTGTAGCACTAGATCCGCGGACGCCCCGGGGTCATGCACGAAGCAGGATTGACCCGTGAGCCGATCGGTGAGCTGCAGGCCGATGCCTGCTTCGACCACCTGGACCTCCCAAATCGAGAACCAGGCGGCGCGCTGCGCCTCGAACCACTTTCGCTGCGGAGCGTCGAGGGTGTCGAGACGTTCCGCCGCGAACAGGTCGGCGACGGAGACTCCCTCTTCCGCCTGGAAGTGGTAGAGCGACCAGTCAGGCGCGAGGGAAACGTCGGCCTCCGGGTGGTCGCAGTTCTCCGCCGAGTGCTCGTGCTCCCCATGCCCTTCATGATCTTCATGCGCCGCCGCCAGGAACTCGTGCTCGGCCGCGAGCGACCATTCCGGCCCGAAGCGCGTCTCGGCGAATCGCCGGATCGCACGTCCCACCGTCGCATCGATCTCCATCCACTTGCCGGCCCGATACTCGGGCGAAGCCACGAGCGCGGCGTCATCCGCAGCGAGGCAGCACTGCTTGTACTTCTTCCCGCTGCCACAGCGGCAGGGGTCATTGCGGCCGAGTCGTGACATTCAGCGCGGCATCCCTTCATTCAGTTCGAGCCAATACAGCCCGAGTTGGCGGACGGTCTCGATGAACGGGACGAAGTCGACCGGTTTCCGCACGTAGCTATTGGCGCCGAGACTATAGCTGCGAAGGAGATCCTCGTCCTCGATCGCGGAGGTCAGGATGACGACCGGGAGGTACCTCGTGAGTTCGTTGCTGCGCAGCTCCCCCAACACCTCGAGGCCGTCGAGCTTCGGAAGCTTCACGTCGAGGAGCACGACCTGCGGCATCGCCGACGGGTCGCGGTTGGCGTGGGCGCCGCGGGCAAAGAGGTAGTCGAGCGCCTCGACTCCATCCCGCTCCACTACCACTGGATTGACGACGTTGCTCTTCTCCAGGGCGCGGAGCGCCAGCTCCTCGTCCATCTGACTGTCTTCGACCCGCAAGATGACGCGGTCGTCCGGGTAGACGAGATCCATGACCGGGATCGAGAGCAGCTCTTCGCGGCTGTAGCCGAGAGCATCGAACGACGGGCTGACGCGCAGGAAAGATCCGTCCGAAGACGAGATACACATCATGTCGAGCGAGAGCGCGAAGAAGCGCTCGAAGATGTCGCGCTGGTAGGCCAGCTCGCGCTGGGCTTGGAGCAGCCTCTTGTCCGCGGCGATCTCGGCTTGCTCGACCTTCTCGTCGGCCACGCCCTCGGCCGCCTGGAGCTTCGCCTCGGCCACCCCTTCGGCGTGACGAAGCTTGGCCTCGGCCGGCGCCTCACCGACTGTGTGCTTGCGATCAAATGCAGCCATGGACACTCACTCTAGGCCCTTCGAATCAGGGATCCGAAGCAAGTTCCGGGGCGGCGCGCTCGAAGCATGCGACAGCGACTCGTTGCTCGGCCCACACGACTGCCCTATCGTCGCCCCGCCGCCCCGTCGCCACCGAACTTCGTCGCCCAGGAGTCGCATGTCTTCGCATTCCGCACGATCGTTGGAGTGGGGCGCCCTCATTCCGTACCTGGCCCTCCACGTCGCCTGCTTCGCCGTGTTCTGGGTGGGTTGGAGTCCGTTCTCCGTCACACTCTGCGTCGCCCTCTACTTCGTTCGCATGTTCGCCGTGACGGCGTTCTACCATCGGTACTTCTCGCACCGCACCTTCAAGACGTCGCGCGCCGCGCAGTTCGTCTTCGCCGTCGCGGCGAACGCCTGCGCGCAGAAAGGGCCGCTCTGGTGGGCGTCGCACCATCGCCATCACCACCGGTTCTCCGATCAGCCGGGCGATACGCACTCTCCCGTGCAAGACGGCTTCTTCTACAGCCACGTGGGATGGATCTGGCTGCGCAGTAACTTCCGTTCGACCCGCGAGGGGATGGCCGACTTCCAGAAGTTCCCCGAGCTCAGGTGGCTCGATCGCCACGACCTGCTCGTGCCGACCGCGCTCGGGGTCGTCCTCTTTGCGCTCGGAGCCCTCCTGGAGCGGATCGCGCCGTCGCTCGGCACGAACGCGTGGCAGCTCTTCATCTGGGGCTTCTGCGTTTCGACCGTCGTGCTCTATCACGGCACCTACACGATCAACTCGCTCTCGCACCGCATCGGCTGGCGACGTTTCGCCACCACCGACGACAGCCGCAACCACCGCGGCCTCGCGTTGCTGACGCTGGGCGAGGGATGGCACAACAACCATCACCACTACCCTGGCGCGATGAGGCAGGGGTTCTTCAAGGGGGAATGGGACATCACCGGAGAGATCCTGCGCGTCTTCCAACGAGTCGGGTTGATCTGGGATGTGCATCAGGCGCCGGCCCGTGTGCTCGCAGACAATCGCGACGCTCGCGTTCCGGTTCGAGGGGTAGAATCTCCGCCACGCCGGGTGGACCTTCGCGTCGTCGACCAACAGGAGATGCCGTCATGTTCGTAGCGCCCGAGAATCATGGCAGACGATCGCGCTCTGACTACCGCGCAGTCGCTGTCCCAGTCGCTGTCGCTGCTCCGTTCACGCTTCTCCTCCTCTCGCTCTCGGCCTGCGCCGGGCGTGACGCCCGCGACGCGAAGACCTCCGCGCCCGCCGCTGAGGCGCGTCCCGAGATCTACACGCCCGAGCTGCTCGCGCGATACGCGGCGCTGACCGACTCCGGCTACGCGCTCCTTTCCGCGAAGAAGTTCGACGAGTCGGTCGCCGTCTTCCAGGCGCAGAACGTGCTGATCCCGAAGAGTCGACTCGCGCACTACAACGAGGCGTGCGCGTTCGCGCAGGCGGGGAAGCTCGACGCGGCGTTGGCCGCGATCTCCGCGCTCGTGGCGGGCGGCTTCGACAATCCCGAGCAGTTGGAGAGCGATAGCGATCTGACGCCGCTCCACGCCGATCCTCGCTTCGCGACGCTGGTCGAGCAGTCGCGCGCCAATCGACTGGCGGGCGACCTGAAGTTGGCCGCCGGCATGCCCGAGTACGATACCGGCGCGCCCGGCATTCCTCCGGTCGACAGTCTCGATGCCTGGGCCGCTCGCGAGACGAAGACGATCCGCGCGCACGGCAGCATCTGGAAGGGGTATCAGACGACCCAAGCGCGCCTCGACCTGGAAGCGCGTCGTCTCGCGACATTGCGCGCGCACCCTCCGGCCGATTTCGACTACGGCCTCGAGCGCGTTCGCTCCGTCTCCAGGATCGAGTCGCCCTACGAACCGTGGGGCGCCATGAGTGACGCGGCGCAGCGGGAGATCGACCGGTACCTGGCCGGCTCGCCGAGCGAAGCGGGCAAGGCGGAGGCGCACTATCGCTCCGGCGTCGCCGCCTACAGCCGTTATCGCCTGGAAGACGCGAAGGATGAGCGATGGGCGAGTGAGTCGGCCAAGGCGCGGGCGCAACTGCGCCAGGTTCCGGCCGGCGCGAAGCATGAAGGCGCCGCCGCCGCGTTCCTCCTCACGCTCGATCTGATCGAAGCGGGCGACGCGCGCGCCTCGTTGGCCGATCGCGTCCGCCAGTTCGGGGACACGTGGTCCGCCGATGCGGGAGCGAAGCAGGTCGCCGGCATCTTCTTCCAAGAAGACATGGTCAGCGCGCGCTGGCCGATCGCGCTCGCGGGCGTGGACATCGACGGCAAGCCGGTCTCCCTCGATCAGTACAAAGGCAAGGTCCTCTTGATCGACTTCTGGGCCACTTGGTGCGGACCCTGCCGCGCGGAGTTGCCGGCGCTCCAGGCCGCCTATGAGCAGCTCCACCCCGAGGGCTTCGAGGTCCTGTCCATCTCTCTCGACTACGCCGACAAGACGACGCCCGAGGCCTACCGCGCGTGGATCGCAGAGAACGGCATGCCGTGGCGCCACATGTACGACCAGCAGGACTGGAAGGGTCCGTTGGTCGCCGCGTACATGGTGACGGGGATCCCGAATCCGGTGCTGGTGGGACGAGACGGATCGTTGGCGGGGATGGGGGAGGCGTGTAGAGGAGAAGAATTAGCGCGTTCCGTCAGGAACGCGCTGATCAGAGGAATCTGACACGCCGCGCGCTGCGCGCGGCGTACCTCATTTACAGCGTTTCCACTCGAACCCCAACAGACCCAGGCAACCTCGAGTTCATCTCGGAGTCGCCAGAAAGCAACCCGCCGCGCAACGCGGCGGGTTACTTCAAAATCAACTGCCCCTGCCTCGAGTAGTCGATCGACTCCGCCAAGATCCTTGCCGCCTCCTGCGGCGCATGAAACCCCATCGAGTTCTCCGCCTCGACGTAGTCGAGCCGGAACTGCGCCTGCCGCTGCAGCCGCCGCGCCTCGCCGATCGCCTCATCCGTCCGACCCGCCACGGTAGCTTCCTCTAGGTCGTCGATCAGATCGACGAGCGCATCCATCGCGCGATTACGCAGCGCGAAGGTGCGCGACTGGATCTGCTCCGCGCGCGCGAGCATCTCGGCTTCCGGAAAGTGGTGGCAGGACTGACACGCCGCGTTCACGTTCAGCAGCGGGCTGCGAATGTGGTGGTCGCTCACCTTGAGCGCCCCGACTCGCTGGTACGGCATGTGACAGTCGGCGCACGCAACGCCCGACCGCGCGTGGATGCCCTGACTCCACATCTCGAATTCCGGGTGCTGCGCTTTCAGGACGTCGGCCCCTGTCCGAGCGTGCGTCCAGTCCTTGTGCCCATCCTCGTCGTAGTACTCGAGCACCTGCTCGATCTTCAGCCCCTTCGCCCATGGGTAGGTGAGCCGCTTCTCCGGACCCTTGAAGTAGTACTCCACGTGGCACTGGCCGCAGACGAAGCTGCGCATCTCCTGGCGCGTGGCCATCGTGTTCGGATCGTAGTCGGCGACTCCCTTCATCGCCTCGAGCGCCCGGATCCCCTCCAGGAACCCGGGTCGCGTCACGCGGAGCTGCATTGTCTCGGGGTCGTGGCAGTCGATACACGCGACCGGATGCGTGACGTGCTGGCGCGCCTCGGCGTACGGCATCTGGTTCATCTTCTCGAAGCCGGCGGTGATGTCGCCGTCGCCCAGCTTCTCGTAGGCCAGATAGACCGAAGCGTGGCAGTGCAAGCAGGCCCCCGGTTGTTTGGCGGCATGCTGCCGGTCGGTGAACTCCTGATCGACCAACATGAAGGCATGGCCCCGCTCCTCGCGGAAGTCGACGGAGAACGCGTAGCCGTCCCACATCCGCTTCAGCCGGGGATCTTCTTCCAGTCGCGACTGCGCGACGATCGATCTCGGGTCTGCGTCCGAAGGAGTCCGCGCGATCGCCTCGCTCCCGCCGTAGCGCGTGCGCGTCTGGTCGACCGTGCGTCGGTATCCGTCGTACTGATAGGGGAAGTTCTTCCCCCAGATCTCCGGGTCCTCGGTCTGATCGGTCAGTTCGACCACGCGGAAGAACGGATTCTTCGCCTCTTGCTTGCGTTCGGCGATGTTGCCCAGGAGAAGCATCGCGAGCAGCCCGGCGATGGCCGCGACGAGCACGAGCAAGAGCGTCCAGCGCGCCCAGCCTCCCTCGCCTTTCATTGCATGTGCCCGACGGATGCGTGACAACGGAGACATGCGAGTTCCCCTCCCGGACGGTGGTTGGCGTCGATCATCTGGACCAAGTCGGCGTGACATGATCGGCAGGCATGTTCGGTGATGGCGCGATTGCGCGCGGTGATCTGGATCGGCTCGACGAAGTTACCGGTCGTGAACGCCTTCGAGTGATTCCATCCGTTGATCGCCTTCGTCGTGTACTTCCCGATCAGGTCGTGCGGAGCGTGACAGTCATTGCAGACCGCGACCGCGTGGTGGCTCCCTCGCGACCATGCGTCGTATTGCTCCGTCATGATGTGACAGTTCGCGCACGCGGCGGGATCGTTCGACAGATACGACGTCCCATGCGCGAAGACGAACGTGAAGCCGACCGCGGCGATCGAGGCGCCCACGACAACCGCCGCGATGATCGGAAAGATGAATCTCACTGCCGCAAACAATCACGCCGTTCGCCCCGCGGCGCAATCGCGATCTGATCAGACAGTTGTGTCGGGATTCCTCGTGGAACGCGAACTCGTTTTGAAACGAGTGCGCGTCGCACCCACCGCGGGCATCGCAGAGAGTCTCTCGAAGCTCGCCTCGACCGCGTCGAGGAAGCAGACACAAACAGTGAGACCCGAAGCAACTACCTCGCCACGACGATTCGTCGACTCACTTCCGCGCCGTCGGACTGGAGCTGCAGGAAGGAGACGTCGGGGGCGAGCGACTGTGCTCGTCGGTCCATCGGGGTCCATGCGAGGCGATGGGCGCCGGCGTCGAGGAACTCGGAGAACGGCGCCGCGACCTGTCGACCCGATGTGTCGAAGACGCGGAGGGTGACGGTGGCTGGGGACGGAAGTGCGAAGCGGAGCTCCGTGCTGCTCGTGATGGGGTGCGGGGAGGGAAGCGAGAGTTGCGGCCCGTGGGAGTTCGGGGAGTCGTCCGGGTCTTGCGCCGAGGACGGCTCGAGAACGCGGACGATACTCAGCTCATCGATGTAGATCGGCTGCGCGCCCGCGAAGTTGTAGATGTCGATCGCGAAGCTGCCGAGCGTCCCTTGCAGTTCCGGCCGCGTGTCGAACGCTTCGATCGTCCACGGGCCGGGCTCCGCGAGCGCTTCTGGCCACACCTTCGCTTGGATCAAAGTCGTCGCCGGATCGCTCTGCGTCACGCGAAAGCGCAGTCGATACCGCGTGTCGTTCTGCAGTCCCCCCGCGATCGGATTGTTCCCCCACGCGAACTGCGTCTCGACGCCGTTGACCTCCCACCAGAGTCCGAGATCCTCCGGCCAGGCCCAGTTCCCCTTCAGGAACATCGCGTACCCCTGCCCGTGCGGCTGGTACTCCTGCAACGTGCCGCCGTTCTGCCGCACGTAGAAGCCGATCCCCTGGTTGTGCACGTCCTCGAACTCGAACGTCACTTCCGCTTCGACATCCAACTCCGCGTACCCAGACAGAATCATCCGCGCCACCCGCGTCGCGTCACCGTTCAACCGCCCACGGTTCTGTTGCAAGTCCCACACGGTGACATGGAACCCACCGTCGAACCACGGCGCGGGCCACGGCGAGCCGTTGGGACCACTGAAGACGGTCGAGTAGGGGAGGTCGAGCGCGCGAGCAGGGAGCGGGGCCGAGAGTGCGGCCCCGAGTGAGGCGATCGACGCGAGGCCGACCAGGCAGTGACAGAGTTTTGCGTGCTTCATCCGGGGACTCCTCGGGGGCAGGGGTGCGCTACGACGGTTGGCCCGAACTCGTGAATCGTGCGGGAAAGCGTAGCGCGGGAGCCGGCCCGAAAGAATAGTGGCGGATCTGGCGCGCGTTTCGCGGCCGTCTCTTCCAGCGAGGGCTTTCGGCGTCAGCCCTTGACGCACATCACCTGCTTGAGCTCGGCGACGATCTCGACCAAGTCTTTCTGGTTTGCCATCACCTCGTCGATGTCTTTGTACGCTCCGGGGATCTCGTCGAGGACGCCCGCATCCTTGCGACACTCGACGCCTTCGGTCTGGCGGCGCATCTCCTCCAGCGAGAAAGTGCGCTTCGCCTGATTGCGGCTCATGCGCCGGCCCGCGCCGTGCGACGCGCTCTCGAAGGAGTCAGGATTCCCGAGGCCGCGCACGATGTAGGACTTCGTGCCCATCGATCCCGGGATGATCCCCATCTCGCCGCGGCCCGCTCGAATTGCCCCTTTCCGCGTCACGACCAGTTGTTCGCCGAAGTGGGTCTCTTCGGCGACGTAGTTGTGGTGACACGAGACCGGCTCGCCGAAGGAGATCTGCGGAAAGAACCTGCGCATGACCTCCTCATAGAGCGCCATCATCGCCGCGCGATTGAGCCGCGCGTATTCTTGCGCCCAATAGAGGTCGCGACGGTAGGTCTCCATCTGCGGCGAGCCGGCGAGGAAGACGGCCAGGTCGCGGTCGACCAGCGCCTGGTTGTGCCCGAGCTTCTTCGCCTGCGCGATGTGGTGCTCGGCCAGGCTCTTCCCGATGTTGCGACTGCCGGAGTGCAGGAGGAGCCAGACGCGCCCGCCGGAATCGAGGCAGAGCTCGAGGAAGTGATTCCCGCCGCCGAGCGTGCCGACCTGATGGACCGCGCGCGACTCCAGCGACTTCACGGCCGGGGAGAGCTCGCGGAATTTCTCCAGATGCCGCCGCACCTCGCGACGCAGCCGTTCGGGCAGCTTCTTCTCCACCGAATCGCGATGCGATTCGAAGCCGAGCGGAATCGCATCTTCGAGCGCGGAGCGCAACGCGCGCAGGTTGGCCGGGAGGTCCTCGGCGCGAAGCGACGTGCGAACCGCCGCCATCCCGCAGCCGATGTCGACGCCGACCGCCGCGGGCGAGACCGCTCCGCGCATCGCGACGACCGATCCGACCGTGGCGCCTTTGCCCAGGTGTACGTCGGGCATGACCGCGATGTGATGCGCCACCCACGGTAGGCTCGACATGTTGCGGAGCTGCTGCAACGCAGCGGACTCCACGTCCTCGACGCGGGCCCAGAGTCGGACGGGCACGCGCCCGCCTTTCAGGAGAGAAGGCATGGGCGCGAGTCTAACGTCGCGCGCATGTCTTCCCGCCGCTACTTCCTCGTCGCCTGAACCGAGTAGGTGATCGGGCCGCCGGGCAGTTGGAACGGCGCCGTGGTGTTGCCGAACCGATACTCCCCCTCGAGCACCCAACCGGCCCCCGGCGCGCGCGCGGAGATCGTGCCGCTGAACCGTACGTTGACGTTCGGTCGTCCGGCCACCGTCCCCGCACCTTCGAGCACGAAGGCGCCCAACTGCGAGATCGTTCCCTTCCCGTGGACGAACGGCGCGGAGCCGGTGGCGCCGAGCGCGTTCCCCGTCCCCGAGAGCGAGAACGAATGGATGTTCCGCCCGCCGACGAACGGATCGTGCGGCGGATTCTGATCCTGTAGGACGTCGAAAACGCAGTCCCAGAACCCTTCGATAAAGATATCCGGGCAATCAACACAGAGGCTCCCGACTCCCCCGAACTCTCCGAAGCAGGCCTCGGGGGTCGTCATGACACAGCCGTCGAGCCAGCTGCAACACGCGCCGGGCGTCGACGGACACGGGTCCGGTTCGCACGAGGTTCCGTCGCCTTGATAGCTGCCTTGGAGCAGCGCGCAGTCATTCTCGAAACCCAACGTGCACCCCTCTTCCGGCAGACAGCAGGCGCCGCCGAAGCCCGCGCACGGATTCTCCGGCTCGCAAGTCGACCCGTCGCCGAAATAGGTTCCGCGCTCGTCGAGGCACGCGACTTCAGTCGTGACGATGCAGGTGCGCACCTCGATACAACAGGCGCCCTCACCTCCTTCACACGGATCCGGCACGCAGTCGGATCCGTTGCCGAGGTAGTCGCCGAGCGCGATCGCACAGGTCTTTGCGTCCGTGAGTACGCAGACTCCGTCGACGCAGCAGGCGCCTTGCTCGGATCGTTCGAGATCTCGAGATCGCCCGCCGACCGGATCTCGCCGTCGACCAACGTGAGCTCTCCGTCGCAGACGAGTCGGATCGAACGGAGCGTCGTGTCGGTCGCGCAGGCATTGCGGATCTCACCGGTGATCGACATGGCCTCATCGCTCTCGATCGCGATCTCGACGCACTCGCCGACGATCTCTCCGGCGATCTCCACCGGACCCGTGCAGTGCAGGTCGAGGTCGTCGCTCACGGTGATCGTCACACCGGCGGGGATCAGGACGGAGGTGACGTCCATCGTCCCTTCGATCTCGGCGTCTTCCGTCGGGTGGAAGGCGCCGACCGGCGTGGGGTCAGGATCCTTGTCGTCGTCGTCGCTGCACCCCGGGGCGAAGCAGATCACCGCGGCAAGGACGAGGGTGAGGACAAAGGCGAAAAGAGGGGAGAACGAGCGGGTGGTAGAGCGCGGCACGGGGGCCTTCAGAGGCGGTTGGGGACCATTCGACGCGCGACGACGATGCGCCGAGTTGTCGAGCACGTCAAGCGGTGGTGCTCAGGCGGGCCGGACGCAGGCGAGCAGGGCGTGGCGGGAGTCGGGATCGAGCGGGACGGGCGCGGGGTCGGACTGGGCGTCGGACTCGGCGTCGGACTCGGCGTCGTCTTCGATCACGTCGTCTTCATAGGTGTGCACATCGAAGCCGACGGTCTCGAGTTCCCGTACGAGTTGCGAGACCTCGAGCGCGAGTAGCCGGTGCCGATCCTCGGCTTGCATCTCCTCGCCGCCCTGGTGGATTCCCATCCGCACGACGGTGGTGATCGATTCGCTCGAACCGTCCCAGAGCCATTGGATGCCGTAGCGGAGCCCGAGTTCTTCGTCGAAGTTCTCGTGCTCGCGTGAGTCGAGACCGGCGCGCCGGTCGATCATGTCGCAGAGGAAGACGCCGCCCGGCGCGAGCAGCGCGAAGATCTGCGCGAGGGTCTCCCGCAACGAAACGGGTGTCTGCACCTGCAAGAGCGAGTGGCCGACGCAGGTCACCAGATCGAACGGACCCCGCAGCGCGATCTTCCGATGATCTCCGCGCACCACCGCCGCCAACCGGCGGGCGGCCGCCCGCAGCATCGCGCGGCTCTGGTCGTAGCCGACCGCGCGATAGCCCCGTTCGCTCAGCCGCGCGGCGTGACGACCGGTGCCGCAGCAGAGGTCGAGGAGGCGCCGTCCGCCGACCGGCGAGAGTTCGCGATGGAGCCGCGCGTAAAGGTCCGCTTGTCCGCGGTAATCCATCGTGCGGTAGAAGGCGTCGTAGAGGGGCGCGAGCGAACCGTACAGCTCCCAGCTCTCATCGGATGGCCCCATGGCCGGGAGGATACAACCTCTGGCGCTTGCAGGACGGGGCGGATCCATCGCACCATCGATGGCACGCGAGTCTGGCGCGATCACATCGTAGGAGTCCCATCCATGGTTCCGGTCCGCGGCCGTCGCGCGCTCGCGCTGCTCTCGCTCGCTCTCTTCCCGCTCTCGGGTGAGGTCTCTCCGGCCGGCGCGGAGTGCATCGACTATCGGGACACGCTCCACCGCATCGCCACGCTCGGCAGTCCGCCGGGCGGGGTGCAGCTCGCGGTCGAGGGACCGCGCGGCGTGATCGCGCTCGGCGCCGCCGGGTTCGCGGTCCTCGACCTGGCCGACCCGTACGAACCTGCGGTCTCCGCGCTGGTCGACACGCCCGGTTGGGCTCGCTCCGCCGATCTGCTCGACGAGCGGTTGTACGTTTGCGACGGCGACTTCTTCCGGATCTACGACGTCTCCGATCCGTACGCACCGATCTCGAGCGCGAGTGTCCTGGCGCCGGCCTGTGGCGGCCTCTTGGCGGCGGGGAATCGGCTCTACGTCTTGGTCGGGGCGCAGCTCTGGCTCTACGACGTGACCGACCCTTCGGCGCCGAGCCCGATCTCGTTCCTGCCGTTGGTCGGCGCCTTTCCGCGCGGACTGACGCGCGTCGGAGACTCGATCTTCCTCGCCTGCACGTCTGAAGTGAAGGGGCCGCTCTTCATCGCCGTCGTCGATGTGAGCACGCCGTCTCAACCGACCGAGCTGTTGCGATTCCCTCTGAGCGATTACACGACGACTTCGTTCGGCATCGGGATCGAGACCAACGGCGTGGTCCTGGCCGCGGGCGGAAGTTCGATCGTGGACTACTTCGACATCTCCGATCCGATGGCGCCCGTTTCGCTCGGCTTCGGGTATTGCGACGGCGCGGCGCTCGATCTGACGGCCGATCACCTGCTCAACGGATGCGGCGCGACGGTCGCGTTGACCGCGTTGGCCGCGTTGTCGCCGCCCGCGCTCGACGGGTTTCTGGAGACCGGCGGCTACGTCGCGGACATCGCGCACAGCGGCGCGTTCGGCTACGTGCTCCAAGACGGCGCCGCCGGCGTTCTCGACGTGCTGGACCTCGGCGCGCCGGACTTGCCGGAAGAACTCGGCGTAGCGACGACGACCGGCGCCGCTCGCGGACTCGCGGTGGTCGACGATCGCCTCTATGTCGCGGACGGGAATGCGGGGCTTCGCATCTTCGACCTGGCCGATCCGCTGGCGCCCTCCAGCCTCGGCGGCATCGATACTCCTTCGTTCGCCCACGATGTCACTCTGGCGCCGCCGTACGCCTTTATCTGCGACGGCGCCTCCGGGTGTCGCGTGATCGATGTCTCCAATCCCGCCGCGCCGCAGTCGGTGGCCGCCCTCGACACGCCGGGTACGGCCTACGGCGGCGCGCTCCTCGGGGATCATCTGCTGGTGGCCGACGGTGACTTTGGTCTGCAGGTCCTCGACGTCGCGATCCCGACATCGCTCAGCACGGCCTCGAGCACGCCGATGTCCGGCAAGGCGTACCGCGTCGAGGTGGCGAGCGAGGACGACGCGCTCGCGTGCGTCGTCGGTGGCGAGACGGTTGGGTTCGTGCAGTTGGTCGACGTGAGCGATCCGGAGAGTCCTGTCTTGCTCGGATCGCTGTCGCTGGCGCGACCGGCTCGGGGCGTGGAGATATCCAACGGCATCGCCTACATCGCGTGCTTGGCCGACCTCTCGGGGCAGGGGAGCATCGCACTCGTCGCCTTGGCCGATCCGATGGCGCCCGTGCTCCTGCGCGAGACACGCACCCCGTTGTCAGCCTACGACGTGACGGTGGCCGAGGTGGTGACCTTCGTATCCGGTGGGGAACTGGACGGAAGCCCGAGCGGGCGAGTCTGGGTCTACGATTTCTCACGACCTGACGTCGGCGCGCTCTTGGCGACGTTGCGAACGGATGACGTGGGGCGCGCGATCGAACACTCGTCCGAGGCGCTCTACGGAGCTTTCGATTCCGACGAGGTCCGGAGCTTCGCGACGCAGTGTGTCAGCGTGTCGGATGCGCCCGATGTTCCACCGAGCGATCGATCCGTCGGACTGGTGGCGCAACCCAACCCTGCGCGCGGGTCGGTTCGGTTCACGCTGCAGCCCGCGCAGGCCGAGGTCGAGATCGAGATCCACGCGCTCGACGGACGACATGTTCGCACCTTGGTCGCCGCGACGGGATCGGTCGACTGGGACCGGCGCGATCAACATGGACGCCGCGTCGCGGCCGGCGTCTACTTCGTGAGTGGTCGGACAGCGAAGGGAACAGTGTCCCGTTCGGTCGTGTTGATCGACTAGCCGCGCTCACGCGGCGCTCACTCCAGGAGGTCACGTGCGTTCGTTCTTCCTTCCGCCCGAGAGTTCGACTCGGCTCGGCTCGGCGCTGCTCTTCCTTCGCGTCATCGCGGGGGCCGGATTGATCTTCCATGGATGGGGCAAGATCCAGACGCCGTTCAGTTGGATGGGCGAGGGTGCCTGGGCGCCGCCCTTCCTCCAGGCGCTGGCCGCCTTCTCCGAGGTCTTCGGCGGATTCGCGCTCATCGTCGGACTCTTGGCCCCGCTCGCCGCGTTGGGCGTCGCCTGCACCATGATCGGCGCGGTGGCGCAGCACATGGCGAAAGGGCAGCCGTTCGTCGGGAGGGGCGGATCGTGGGAGCTGGCCTCGCTCTACCTCGCGATCGCACTTCTGATCTTGTTGAACGGTCCGGGCAAGTTCGCGCTCGACACTCTGCTCCGCCAGCGCTTCGTGCGCGACCGGCAGTAAAGCCGCGCCGGGGCGCCCACGCCCAAAAAAGAATCGAGGGGAAGCGCGTGAACGCTTCCCCTCTTCTTCAAACCCGTCTTTCAACCCGCTTGCGCGAGCCGCTGACGAGAGTCTTTCAACAGCGAACCAGCGAACCAGCGAACCAGCGAACTAGTAGCGACGCGCTCCGCCGCCGCCACCGCTGCCGCCGCGCGGAGGACCGCCACGGCTCGGGCCGCCAGGTCCGCGATCTTCGCGGGGGCGAGCCTCGTTCACGGTGAGAGCGCGGCCCTTGAAGTCACGGCCGTTCAGGGCGGAGATGGCGTTCTGCGCCTCTCCATCGGTGCCCATCTCGACGAACCCAAAGCCCTTGCTGCGTCCGCTGTCCCGGTCCATGACGACCTGAGCACTCCGAACGGCGCCCTGCGAGGCGAACAATTCCTCGAGATCAGAGTCGTTCGTATCGAAGGTCAAGTTGCCAACGTACAGTTTCGTACCCATCGTGCGTTCCCTCCTGTGGGGATCTAGGGGACCCATTCTTTTTGCTTTCCGGGTCCAAGAGGAAAGGGGCCACCGTGTGGGCCCGAAGGCGAGTGAAGAGAACGAGCGTGGGCACTATGGACCAGATCAGACTCTCATTCAGCCAGCCAGACCGCGGAACCCTAGCACCGATTCTCCGATCAGGCGACACTCCTATTTTTCTCGGGTTCGGGCGCCGATTCCGGAGGTGGTCGTGATCGACTGGGAGGAGTTCCCTACGCTGACTTCGCCGCGGCTCCGGTTGCGCCGCATCGAGGACTCCGATCGCACCGCGCTCTTCGACGTCTTTTCCGATCCGCAGGTCATGCGGTACTGGAGCAGCCCGCCGCACAACGATCTAGCGCAGGTGGATCGACTGATCGGACGGATCCACGAAGGGTTCGCGCGGCGCGACCTGCTGCAATGGGGCGTCGAGCGGATCGAGGACGGCCAGATCTTGGGCACTTGCACCCTCATGGGGATCGATCCCGGCAATCGCCGCGCGGAGATCGGCTACATCTTGGGCCGCGCCTACTGGGGATGCGGCTACATGAACGAGGCGCTCGTCGCCGTCGTCGATTTCGCCTTCGGACCGCTGAGACTCCATCGGCTCGAAGCGGACGCCGATTCGCGCAATGCGGCGTCCTGCCGCGCGCTGGAGCGACTCGGATTCCAGCGGGAGGGGCTCCTGCGGGAGCGGTGGATCGTCAACGACGAGATCTCGGACACCGCCTTCTACGGACTGCTGGAGCGAGAGTGGGTCGCGAGTTCGGGGTCCCGTCGGATATCCTGATGCTCAGTCCAGGCCCACCGGATTCGTCGAGACCCTCGCCTCCACGCCCCCCGCATCTCGAGAAGGGACGCCACCCGTATGCACTTGAGAAACATCGCCGCCTTGACCCTCTGCTTCGTCTCCGCGACCGTCTCTTCCGCTCAAACTTGGGAGCAAGTAGCGAGCTTCCCGGGCGTCGGTCGCCACCATCCGGTGACTTTCGCCCTGGACGGATTCGGGTATCTGGTCACCGGCTCCACCACCGGCGGGTCCTCTATCTCGGACGACTTCTTCCGCTACGACCCGGTCGCCGATAGCTGGACCGTTCTGCCTGATTTCCCGGGACCTGACCGCACCTATTCCTACGGTGGTCAGTGGGGGGGCAAAGGCTATCTCGGCTTCGGATCGGGCTCGGTCTTCTTGGCCGACCTGTGGGAGTACAACCCGCAGACCGCGCTCTGGACACAGCTAGCGCCGCTCCCCGCGCTGGGTCGCACGCATCCCGCCTTCGTCATCACCGATGACGGGAAGATCTTCGTCGGTTGCGGCGGCGCCCAGACCGGCAATCTCAAGGACTGGTGGGAGTACGACATCGCCACCAACATCTGGGTGCAACGGCCCGATCTGCCGGGGCCCAACCGCCATCATCCTTACTACTTCAATATCGGAAACACGCCGTACGTCTGTTTCGGTCACGGCGCCGGCATCTACAAGGATGTCTACCGCTACAACCGCGACACCAACACCTGGACCCGCATGGACGATCTCCCGTCCGAGGGACGCGTCGCGGGCACGCAGTTCTCGCGCGGCGGGAAAGGCTACGTCCTCAGCGGCGAAGACGAGTCGCACGATCAGTTCCCCACGGGCGAGATGTGGGAGTATGACGGTGTGCTCGATAGTTGGACCCAACTGACGCCGCATCCCGGCGAGGCGCGTTGGGCCCCGGGCACGTTCATCATCGACGAGACGCTGTATTTCACCGGTGGCCTGCTGAACAGCGGGTTGAGAAGCGACATGTGGAAGTACTCGTTCCTCGATCCGGCCGATGTCGCGACTCCGATCGGTCAGCGCGACGATCTCTTCGTCGTCTTCCCGAATCCGGTGCGCGGCCAGAGCGTTCGCATCGTCGAGCTGGCGCAGAACGCTTCGTCGGTTTCGAACGTCCGCGTCCTGAACGCGGGGGGACGCGAGATCGTCGGACTGACCAGCGCGGGCGGCGCGGTCGACATTCCGCGGTCGCTCGCGGCCGGCCGGTACTTCCTCTCGTTTGCTGCGCAAGACGGGACCAGGCACACGCGTCCGATCACCGTCATTCGTTGAGGGGAATGGAACCTCTCTTTCGGTCGTCGAACACGCTTCAGCACCTGTTCGACGACCTGTTCGGGCCGGCGGACGCGGTCCGCACGCCGTAGAATCCGCCGACGCTGGAGAGCGGATGTCGAGTCCATGGGTCGTCCTGAAATTCGGCGGCACGTCGGTCGTGTCGGCCGAGCGTTGGCGGGTGATCGCAGAGCGCGTGCACCCGATCCGTCAGAGTGAGAACGGGCCCCGCCTCGCGTCTTGATCGTCGTCTCGGCGCTGGCTGGCGTGACCGATCGGCTGCTCCAGGCGGTGTACGAGGCGCGCGCGGCGGGAGACTCGACCGCGCTCGGCTGGATCCGCGAGACCCACGAGCGATTGGCGCGCGAGCTCTCTGCGTCGCCCGAGGAGTGGGCGCCAGTCGAAGAGCTCTTCCGAGAGTTGACCCGGCGACTGGAGGGAATCCGCCTCACCGAAGAGGCGACACCGAGGGTCATCGCGCGTGCCTCGAGCTTCGGGGAGATGGCGTCGACGCGAATCGGGGTCGTCGCGCTGCGTCGACATGAGCTCGAAGCTCGGTGGCTCGACGCGCTCGAGTTGCTGCGCAGCGAGCCGCGTCCGAACGAACCGGAGGAGCGCGCGTTCCTCGAGGCGCAGGTTCCGATCACACACGATCCGGGCCGGATCGAGCCGCTGCTCGAGGGGGCGGAAGTCGCGCTCACCCAGGGATTCCTCGCGCGCACGCGCACGGGCGAGACCTGTCTGTTGGGACGCGGAGGGAGCGACACTTCGGCGGCGTTGCTCGCTGCGTTGCTCGGCGCTGAACGGCTGGAGATCTGGACCGACGTGCCCGGTATGTTCACCGCGGATCCGCGCGTCATCCCATCCGCTCGACTGATCCGGCGTCTCGACTACCGAGAGGCGCAGGAACTGGCGGCGATGGGCGCCAAGGTGCTCCATCCGCGCTGTTTGGCGCCCTTGACCGGCGAGGGCATTCCGCTCGAGGTGCGCTCGACCCTCGATCCGCAGGCCGACGGCACGCGCGTGACGCCGCTCGATGACGATCGCCCGCGTCTCACGGCCGTGACCTGCCGTCGCGACGTGACGTTGCTCACGCTCTCGACCCTCTCGATGTGGGAGGCCCCCGGCTTCCTCGCGCGCGCGTTTGCTTGCTTCCAGGAAGAAGGGGTCTCGATCGATCTCGTCGCGACCTCCGAGGCGTCGGTCAGCGTCACGCTCGACAAACTTCCGGGCGGAGTCGATGGGCGATCGTTCGCGGCGCTCGTGGAGCGGCTCGGTTCGCTGGGACAGGTCGAGGTGAGACATCCGTGCGCTGTGATCTCCATCGTCGGGCGACGGCTTCGCACCGCGCTCGCACAGCTCGGCTCAGCGCTCTCGGCCTTCGGTGAACGGCCGGTGCACCTCGTGACGCAGTCGACCGACGACCTGAACTTCTCGTTCGTCGTCGATGAGGACGACGCGGCCGTGTTGGTCGAGCGACTGCACGCGGCGCTGTTCTCGGCGCAAGGGCAGGAAGACCGGCTGGGGCCAACGTGGGAGATGCTCTCGGGGCGGCGAGCGTTCGATGCCCGAGCCCAGCAGGGGAAGGGCGAAGATGAGGGTGAGGTTGAGGGTGGACGCGGGGGCGCGGTCTGGTGGCGCACGCGTCGCGCCGAACTGCTGAGTCTCATGGCGGACGGCCGCCCGCGCTACGTCTACGACCTCGCCACGATCCGGCATCGGGTCGCGTCCCTACGCAGCGAGCTGACCAACATCGACCAGATCTTCTACGCGATGAAGGCCAACGTGCATCCGCGTGTGCTCGCGACGATTCGTGCGAGCGGGCTCGGCTTCGAGTGCGTTTCGGCGGCGGAAATCGCGCGCGTGCGGGATCTCTTCGGCGCGAGCGTCGCCGTCCTCTTCACGCCGAACTTCTGTCCACTCGAGGAATACGCAGCGGCCTTCGCGGCGGGCGCGAACGTGACGATCGACGGGCCGCAGCTCATCCGCGAGGCGCCGGAGCTCTTTCGCGGTCGTGAACTCGCGCTGCGGATCGACCCGGGTCTGGGCCGCGGGCACCACGAGAAGGTGAAGACCGCCGGCGCGCACGCGAAGTTCGGACTGCTGCCCGACGAGGTGGCGGGCCTCGCCGCGTTCTTCGCGTCTCACGACGTGCGGATCACCGGACTGCACGCCCATGTCGGAAGTGGCGTGATGGATCCGGAGTGTTGGGCCGGGGTCGGCGAGGCGCTGTACCTACTGCGCGCTCACCTGAGTGATCTTCGCTGGATCGATCTCGGAGGAGGACTCGGCGTGCCGGAGCGGCCCGGTGAACCGCCGCTCGATCTGCGGACGTTGAACGCAAGCCTCGCGTCGCTGCGTCGCGCGGCGGTCGGGCTAGAGCTGCGGATGGAGCCGGGGAGGTTCTTGGTGAGCGAAGCGGGGGTGCTCATTGCGCCCGTGACCCAGGTGCGTCGCAAGGCCGGTGTCGGGTTCGTGGGGCTGGCGACCGGGATGAACTCGCTGCTGCGCCCGGCGCTCTACGGCGCGTGGCACACGATCCACAATCTGACGCGGCTCGACGAGGCGCCTTCCGGCTACTGGCATGTGGTCGGTCCGATCTGCGAATCGAGCGATGTCCTGGGGCGGGATCGGCTGTTGCCGGAGACGCATCCTGGCGACGTGATGCTGATCGAGAATGCGGGGGCGTACGGGGCGGTGATGTCTTCGTCGTACAACTTGCGGACGCCGGCGGAGGAGTGGGTTCTGGAGGAGTGAGTGCTGGAGGAGTGAGCGGAGAATGTGGCGCGGGCGCCAACTCGTTTCGAGAGGAGTTGGCGCCCGCGGGTGCAGGGCGGAAACGGCCCGCGGGCGCCGCGGGCCGTTGACTTAGCTCCGCACGAGCTTCCTGTATTTCAAGCGATGCGGCGTGTCGGCTTCGGAGCCGAGGCGGCGACGCTTGTCGAGTTCGTAGTCCTTGTAGTTCCCCTCGAACCAGACGACCTGGCTGTCTCCCTCGAAGGAGAGGATGTGCGTCGCGATCCGGTCGAGAAACCAGCGATCATGGGAAATCACGACGGCGCAGCCGGCGAAGTCGAGCAGGGCCTCTTCGAGCGCGCGGAGCGTGTCGACGTCTAAGTCGTTGGTCGGCTCGTCGAGCAAGAGCATGTTCCCGCCCGCCCTCAAGAGCTTGGCCAGGTGCACGCGGTTGCGCTCGCCGCCGGAGAGGCCGCCGACCGCGAGCTGCTGGTCCTGTCCCTTGAAGCCGAAGTTGGAGACGTAGGCGCGTGAGCTGATCTCGCGCTTGCCGACCACGATCTTGTCCTCGCCGCCGGAGATCTCTTCCCAGATCGACTTGTCGCCCGCGAGCGCGTCGCGCGACTGGTCGACATAAGCGGGCACCACTGTGTCGCCCACGACGAGTTCGCCGCCGTCCGCTTTCTCCTGTCCGAGGATCATGCGGAAGAGCGTCGTCTTGCCGGCGCCGTTGGGGCCGATCACGCCGACGATGCCGCCGCGCGGCAGATTGAAGTTCAGGTCATCGAAGAGCAGCTTGTCGCCGAACGCCTTCTTCACGCCCTTCGCCTGCACGACGACATCGCCGAGCCGCGGTCCCGGCGGAATCACGATCTCGGCGACTTCCTGTCGCTTCTCCTGATCCTGCTGGAGGAGTTCCTCGTACGCCTGCAGACGCGCCTTCGACTTGGCCTGCCGCGCCTTCGGACTGAGGCGCACCCACTCCAACTCGCGCGCCAGTGTGCGCTGCCGCTTCGACTCGGTCTTCTCTTCGCGCCGCAGCCGTTCCGACTTCTGGCTCAGCCAAGACGAGTAGTTGCCTTCCCAGGGGATGCCGTGTCCTCGGTCCAACTCCAAGATCCAGCCGGCCGCGTTGTCCAAGAAGTATCGATCGTGGGTCACCGCGACGATCGTTCCCGGGAACTGCTCCAGATGATGCTCGAGCCACGCCACTGATTCGGCGTCCAAGTGGTTGGTCGGTTCGTCGAGCAACAGCATGTCCGGCTGCTGGAGGAGGATCTTGCAGAGCGCGATGCGACGTCGCTCGCCGCCGGAGAGATTCGTCACCGCCCAATCGCCCGGCGGACAGCGCAGGGCGTCCATGGCGATCTCGATCTTGCGGTCGAGATCCCAGCCGTCGACCGCCTCGATCTTCTCCTGCACGTCGGCTTGCTCGGCGAGCAGCTTCTCCATTTCATCGCCGTCCATCGGCTCTGAGAACTTGTTCGAGATCGTCTCGAAGCGCGTCAGCAGATCGCGGATCTCCTGCAGCCCCTCTTCGACATTCCCCTTCACATCCTTCTCCGCGTTCAGCACCGGCTCCTGCGGCAGAAATCCCACCCGGATGCCGGGAGCGGGCGTCGCCTCGCCGATGTGATCGGGGTCCAGCCCGGCCATGATGCGAAGAAGCGAGGACTTGCCCGCGCCGTTGTGCCCGAGCACGCCGATCTTGGCCCCCGGATAGAAGGAGAGCCAGATGTCCCGCAGGACGACCTTGTCCGGGGGATGCACCTTCCCCAGACCCTTCATCGTGTAGATGAACTGCTGCGCCACGAACGCCTCCGCTCCGCTGGAATCTGCTGGTGTTTGGGAGTTCCGGCCGCCTCGCCGGGAGCGCGGCATTCTACGCGGTTCGGGGGCTCTAGTCGCGGTCGAGATTCGTCGGCGATACGCGTGCGAGCCTCGTCCGTGTCGCCGCCGTTCTCGTCTTCGGGTCCTTCTTCGCGCCGCACATCGGCTTGGCGGCGAGCTGGGCCGACGTCAACGACCCCTTCGAGGGGAGCCAAGACCCCGCGAACTGGGGCGACGCCGCGTTCGTTGCGGCCAACGATCGCACGTTCGGCCGTCGAGTCTGATCTGCCTAGGGCTCGGGCTAGGGCTCGGGCTCGCGGGAGTGATGGCGGCGCGTCGCGGTCGGCGACGTTCGTAGCGGAATCGGAGAGATACGGGTGGGTCGAAGCTTGTGAAAAATGGTGCGACTATTGCCGGCAACAGTCGCACCATTTTTCACAAGCCCCGTTGCCCGTTGCCCGTTGCGCGTCTCGCGCCGCTCGCTGCGTGAAGCGCTGAGCGAATCTCGGAGCTAATCCGCACGTCGTGACCGTCTAATCACCACGCTTCTGTACAATTTTATAGTCGAGAATCGACATCGCGGATCACCGCTCGCTCTGGGAGACTTGTCTCGTTCCAGAGGATCCGCCCCATGATCTCGATCCACGATCTCCGCTCGAATTCCGCGCTCTTGAAGCTCGACCTGTTCTGCAAAGGCGTCCGGTTGGACGAGACGTGCCATGTCGAAGAAGACGGCGGACGCAAGATCGTGCGGACGCGAGCCGGCTTGGGCAGCGGTCTCGAGATGATCCTGCCGGGCGGTCTCTGGACCAACGCTCCCGTCGTCGAACACTTCGTCGAGCGCTCTCCCTACTCGCTGCACCGGCGCGAAGGTCGCTATCTCCTGCGTCACTTCGATGAAGACGTGACGACGGTCGAACTCTCGCCGCGTCCCGGCTGGTACGACCGGAGAACCACCAGCGGCAAGCCGATGACGCGGATCGGCACGCTGCAGGGCACGTACCTCGGCATCTATCAGGCGAAGGTCTGCGAGTACTGGACCGCGAAGCCGATCAAGGTGAACTGCCAGTTCTGCTCCGTCGGCCTGAACCTCGGCATCGATGATGCAGACGACAAGTCGCTGGACGAGGTGATGGAGGTGGTGCGCGCGGCGCGGGACGAGTCGGGGATCACCTACGTCGACTTCAACACGGGACACTACGAAGGCGACACCTATCTCGACATCCTCGAGCCGTTCATCGTGCGGATCAAGCAGGAGCTGGGGCTCTTGGTCGGGGTGCAGACTCCGCCGCACCGCGACCTGAAGCGATACGACCATCTGCGCGCGATCGGCGTGAACCGCGTGTCGTTCTGCTTCGAGATCTACGATCGCGAACTGTTCCGGGAGATCTGCCCGGGGAAAGACGCGGAGTACGGGCTCGATCACTACCTGGATGCGATCCGGTATTGCGCCGCGCTTCGGGACAAGGGGCCGCGCGACGAGCCCTGGGTCACGAACGGAGAGATCATCGCGGGGCTGGAGCCGGCGGAGTCCACGATCCGCGCCATCGATTGGATCACCGAGGCCGGCGCGGTTCCGACGGTCTGCGTCTTCCGTCCGCTCGTCGGGACCGATCTGGCGAAACGAGAGCCGCCCGAGACCGAGGAGCTCGTGCCTGTCTTCCGCCGACTCTACGAAGCGTGCATGGAGCATCGGCTCCCGATCGGCATCGCCCCCAACGTCCACGTCAGTCTGGTGCTGCTCCCAGAGGAGTGCCGCGCGCTCAGCTCACGTCACTACCCGCTGCAGGATCTGAAGCACGCCGCGCTCCGCACCGTCTTTCGCAGGCAGTTCGAACGGAAGCTGGCCAAGAGAGCGAAGTCGCTCCCGGCTCGGTCCGTCTCGTCATCCACAGGAGGTGAGTCATGAACTACGAGAACAGTCCGGTCGGCCAACTCGTGCTCGAACGGCCGGCGCGCGCGCGCGTCTTCGAACAGCGCGCCATCGACTACTGCTGCCAGGGCAAGAAGACGCTGGCGCAGGCTTGCGAAGCGGGTGCGATCCCGCTCGCGGCGGTGATCGACGAACTGGCGGCCTCCGACGCGAATACCGACGCCAACTCGGCGGCGGCTCCCGCGGCGTTGCCGACCGGGCCGGTCGAGTTGATCCGCTACATCCTCGAGACCCACCACGCGTATCTGAAGGCCGAGCTTCCGCGCCTGACCGAGCTGGCCACGAAGGTGCAGAAGGCGCATGGCGAGCGACATCCCGAACTCGCGGCGGTCGTCGTCGCCTGCGGGGAACTGCGCGCCGATCTCGAGCCGCATCTGCTGAAGGAGGAGCAAGTGCTCTTCCCTTGGATCCTGGAGTTGGCGAGTCGCGGAGGTCCGCTCCCGGGTCGGCCGCCGGTGCAGGGGCCGATCGAGATGATGGAGTTCGAGCACGAGAGAGTGGGTGAGATCCTCGCCGAGTTGCGATCCGCGACCGCCGGGTTCGTCGTGCCGAGCGACGGGTGTCCGACCTACCACGCGTTCTACGAGGCGATGGCGCGACTGGAGGCGGACACGCACCAGCACATCCACGCGGAGAACAACCTGCTCTTCCCGATGGCGCGGCGGTTGGAGGCGGGGGCGTAGGCGGCAGTTCGCGCCCGCCGCCTGCGCATTCGCCGAACCGACCCGCTACTGCAGATTCACCAGGACGAGGATGAGTCCGCGGCCTTCGGAGAGGTTCTCCATCGCCTTGCCGATGATCGCGCCGTGCGCACGCTCGCGGTCTTCGGCCTTCATCGCATAGCCCGCGGTGTCGGAGGTCGTCAGCAGGTCTCCGATCTCGATCGCGCCCTGAGCCGCATCGCAGCGAACGTAGACGCGGCCCGAGAGCGCGATCGCCGGGGCGTCTTCGTGTCCGGGCAAGTTGCCGAGGACCGCGCCGGCGGCGAAGTCGTTCGCCCCGCTGACGACGCCCGCGACGCGGCGGTTGTAGGCGCCTCGCGCGAGGCAGATCTGGCCGCGGTTGTTCGGATCGAGCGCGACCACCATGCCCGGCTCGACTTCGTCCGAACTGGGGAATCGCTCCGCCAAGTCGGCGCCGGTGATCTCGAGCACCGGGACGCTCACGACGCCGCCCGCGCCCGGGGAGAGCACGATGCTTCCTCCCGCACGCGCGTTGCGGACCGTGAAGTGCGGACTGCCGGGCGTGCCGAAACCGGCCCAGGCCGTTTCGCTCGAGTTGCTGTTCCAGAAACCGAGGTAGCCGGACTGAGTGGAGACCGGACCGGAATCTTGGAGAATCAAGACAGGTTCCTCGCGACGGACCTGGAGCGGCATGGCGGGATTGATCGTGCCGATTCCCACGTTGCCGCTCGATGTGACCGTGAACACCTCCGTCTGGGGGAACACTCTCAGGTTGCCGCCGCTGCCGGGAACGAGTTCGATGTTGCCGCCGCTGCGGGCGTTCAACACCGAGAAGTGTGGACTTCCGGGCGTGCCGAAACCGACCCATCCGGTCTCAGCGGAAGCGCTGTTCCAGAATCCGACGTATCCCGATTGGTTCGCCGGCGCGTCCGTGTCCTGCAGGAGCATGACCGGCTCAGCGCTCCGAAGGTGGACCGTCGTCGCGGGCGACGCCGTGCCGATGCCGACCTTGCCGGCTGCGTCGACGATGAGGGCGTCCGTCGGTGTTCCGTCGGAAGCATCGAGGGAGAATCCGTCGACGCCGCGCGTCTTCAAGGCATACGGCGCCGCGGTCAGCGGCTGCCGCGGAGTCAGCGTGACGAACGAGCCGCTACCCGCGGGACTCCGCACCGCGATCTCCAGCCAGCGCTTGTCGCCGGTGAACGCGCTCACGCCGAAGTCCAACGAGACGGTGAAGACGCCGGCGCCGACCGCCACGCCGTTCAAGGCCTGCGTCGAACCGACCTGACTGCCGCCGGTGACGGCGCCGAAGAGTTTGATCTGGAAGTCGGCGGTCCCGGTGACCGGAGCGCCGGACAATTCGAGACTTCCTTGGTAGCTGAACTCCGTGCCCAGCGGCGTCTGTGCGGAGGCGGAGACAGCGCCAAGGATCAAGCACAACCCGAGCAATCGGGCGAAGAAGCGGCCAATTGACATACTCATGACAGAGTTCTCCTCATCCTGGCCCTACGCGAGGGCCGAGCTTCGATTCGTGAGTGGGTGGGGTCTCGGGAACTACTGCGCGCCGACTTTCACTACTCCGCCGATGGCGCGGATCACGCCGCGTTTCGACAGCGTCCCGGTCTCGGGCGACGTCCCATCTCGGACCTTCATGACGTAGTCGATCGGAGCGGCGGTGTGCGCTTGGAAGAGTGAGTTGTAGGGACGCGCTTGCGTGCCGCTCTCCGTACCGACGTAGTCGAAGTCGACCCAGATCGAGCCGGCCTCGGGGCAATCGAACGCGTCGCCGTCGGTGTCATGTGCGGTCACTGCTGCGCAGATCGCGTCGAAGTGAGGCGTACCGTCGAAGATGTCGCCATTGTCATCGTCGGCGATGAACATGGAGAGACACTGATCAGGCTGGTTACCCGGCTGCTCGAGCTTGCGGCCCCAGTGCCAGAGGATCGCCGCCTGTTCCTTGCCGGCCGCGGCGCCCAAGGAACTCACGAGATTCTGGCGCGCGTTCCACAGCACGCCGGCGATGATCCGACCGTCGGCGTGGACTCCGCCCGTCAGGTCTTCCGGGTACTGGAAGCTGTTGCTCGAGTTGCGAATTCCGCCCGAGCAGTTGTTCAGACAGAACCCACGGCCGATGATCGATTCGTCGGTCATGAAGTTCGCGAGGATGTCCGCGTTCCCCTCGTGGATCCCCTCGTTCCCGCTCCCTCCGACGACATGATCCTGCACGCCATGCCCGTACTCGTGGTGGATCACGCTCTGGATCTCGCCGGTGTTCGCGCATCCGCCGCCGCCGCAGCCGTTCGCGCTCGCGTTGTAGAAGTTGATGCTGCTGCCGTTCCAGAACGCGTTGCACTCTCCCGAGACTCCGACGTTGGCGTTGACGCGGCTGTTGGCGAAGCCGAAGCCTGGATCGATCGACTCGAAGAAGTCGTGAAGGTCGGCCACTGCGTCGAAAACGTCTCGTTCGTCCTGGCGCGAGTTCGCGTCACTCCAACTCAGAGCAGTCGGGAAGCCCGGGAGGACAAAGTCGAGGATGAATGCGTCCGGCCCGCCGGTGGCGCGGTTGACGTCGACGAAAGGGCCGCGGAACTGAGTGTTTGCCTCGCGAAAGCCGACGTCCGCCCCTTCGATCGACCAGTTGCCGTTCCCGTTCGAGGTCGTCGTCCCGAGACCCGGAATCGTCACCTCTGCGTACTTCAGCGCCTGGTTCGTCTCGGCGTTGCACCACGTCGTGTGCTGGACTCTGGCCTCGACTCCGCCTTCGTAGAACGCGTAGTGCACGCCGTTGTAGCGCCAGAGGATCTCGCCCGAAGCGGCATCGAGGTACGTGTGGAAGACGCCGCTCCGACCGTCGGTCTCGACCGTCACCTTCCAGACCAGCCGCGGATCGAACGTGTCGGCCGACGTCGGATAGGGGAGAACGAAGAGGCCTGTTTCTTCGCCCGCTTTCGAGGAGACCGATCGCTCCGCGTGCGGCAGAGCGTCGATGGCGAGTCGCTCGGCGTCGGCGTTCGAAATGGCCGGCGTGACCTCCAAGTTCTCGATCGGGTAGAAGTCGGAGCCCATGACGAAGACGCGGCCCGTGTTCATGAACGTCGCGTGCGCGCGGCCGCCGACAACGTCCAATCCCTCGTAGGTCTGTTGAAAGTGCGCCGACGACTTGTCCTCGGCCTCGACTACTTGGTCGAGCCGGAGTTGTTGCGGATCGAGTCGGAGCGCACTCGCATTCGAGCTGAGCACGGCGAGCGCGGCCGACTCGGCGTCGGATCGGTCGAAGAGCGCCGGCGCCACGTCGGCGCCCGATCCGATGACATAGTGCGGACTCCGCGCGTGGCGGTTCCACGAATGCACCGACCACAGCCCGCCGAGCTGGCGTTCGATCGACGCGCGGACCTCGGGGTCGGCCGTCGACGTGGCCGCAGCTCCGTAGACCAGAGTCTCTCGCTGGTACGGAAGCGGGATCTCCAGAGCGGCTTGCTCCTCGGCGGGGACGAAGGCGTGCGCCGAGCCCACGCAGAGTCCGAGGGCGACGAGCGCGCGCGCGAACGACGAGAGTCGGTTGCGCCAACGCGATGTCTTCATGACGAAGTTCTCCTATCTCGGCCCGAGGCTCGGGCCGAAGTTCCTCTCGCGGGCTCGAGGGGTGCTCGAGCCCGCGGTTTTCGGGCGGGTGGGACTAGTCGAGAACGACGATCTTTCGTTGATCTCGATCCGTTCCGGCGTCGAGCCGGAGGAAATAGATCCCGGCCGGGACGCGAGCGCCGGCCTGGTCGCTGCGATTCCAATTCCGTTGGTGCTTGCCGGCCGGGAGGGCCCCGTCGGCGAGAACCCGCACGAGGCGTCCGGATGCGTCGTAGAGCACGGCGCGCACGGAACTCGGCGTAGGCAGATCGAAGGCGAGCGCCATCTGCGCCGTGACGGGATTGGGGCTGGGTGGATAGACCCGGAACGTGAGCGGAAGGGAGGTCGGGCTCGCGACGTCTCCGTCCCCTTCACCGTCGCTGGCGGTGTCTTCGCCGTCTTCGCCGTCTTCGACGCCGGAGACAACGCCGCCGCCGCCCATCCAGAAGCCGCCGTTCAGTGTGAAGTTCGCGCCCGACAGGCGGCCCGCGTCCGGCTGACCGATCGTTCCGCTGAGGGCGTAGAACCCGCCCGACGAACCGGCCCCGCCGCCTCCGTCGACCGTGAATCGAGAGATGCTGAACTGCGCGGACGCGGCGCCCGCTCCGAAGACGACCCCGACGCCGGCTCCGACCACGGCCCCGACCCAACAGACGAGCCGGGTGGGGTTCAGCGCGGGAACCAAGCGATGGAACGCGATGAATCGATGGTGCATGTGTCCTCCTTCATAGGAGGCAACACGGCGAGGGGCGAAAAGCGCACAGGCTCGGGTCGAGATCCTCCACCCGACGCCGTCGGCAGCCGTCGCCTCGCCCGCGACGCGATGCTGGCCATCGCCGTTTGGTCTGGGTGTGCTTGTGAAAAAAGGTGCGACTAGCCGCGCGGCGAGTCGCACCTTTTTCACAAACTGTCGAGAGGATCCCGAGCCGCGCGGGCGGCGGGTGCGCCAGGCCCGGCAGGCGCAGCAAGCGCAGCGGGTGCAGCGGGTGCAGCGGGTGCAGCGGGTGCAACAGTCGCAGGAGGCGCCGCCAAGAGATACGCGACGACATCGGCGGCTGCGTAGCTCGTGCGGCCGCGCAGGAAGGCGCTGATGTTCGCGAGATCGTCGCCGCTCGTCACGATCGGCGGCTCGACGATCCCCGCTCGGACCTGCGGGAGGCCGACGGCGGAGAAGAGCGCGTTGCAGAGACAGCGACGGCCGACCGTCTCCTCGATCGATCCGCCCTTCTCCACGTAGGCCGCTTCGGGCTCGGCCGGGCAGCGGTAGCCGACCGCTCCGTCCTCTCGCGAATACGCGATGCGCAAGTATCCGAGATCGCAGACCCGTTCCCGCGGGGCGTCCGGTTCGAGATTCTCCGGCCAATCGACGACCTTGAAGGGATAGCCGGTGGGGGACGCGAGAGCGTCGGTGAGCACCGTCACTTCGTCGCGGGCGGCCGAGTCGAGGACCGAGTGCTTGAGCGCGGGGTCGAAGCCCGATTCTTCGCAGAACGCGAAGAGCGTGCCGACTTGGATCCCGGCAGCGCCAGCCTCCTGCGCCTCGATGAGGCGACCGGGGTGACCGGCGCCTCCCGCCAACCAGAACGGCAAGCCCAACTCCTTCATCTTCACGAGATCGACCTCGTCACGCTCCCCGTAGATCGGCTCGCCCCTCTCGTTGAACTGGGCCTCGCCGCGAGGGGGAGCGTTGTGGCCACCTGCGGTGGGCGCTTCGATCACGAATCCATCCACCCGACCGTTGGCTTTGCGGGCGAGCATGGTCGCCAGAGAGTTGCTCGCGACGATCGGTAAGAACTTCGGGCGCAGGAGGGGCGGGGGCGTGGTCGGCGTGGTCGTCGTCGCCCAATGCACGCGCGGGTCGAACTCGAGATACTCGACCGTCCCCGCCGGAGGCCCTTCCAGATCGAAGCGGAATCGGGCCGGTTGATGCTGCGCGAGTTGATCGAGCACGCCCGGGATCTCACGCGGAATGCCGGCGCCCATCAGCACGTACCCGACGCTGGCGAGCATCGCGCCATAGAGAGTCGGGAGCGTGGGGAGCTGGATCTTGGCGAGGAGATTCATGCCGACCGGATTGGCGTGACCTTCCCGCGCCAGGAACACTTCGACGAATCCGGCCAACATGGTGAGCTCTTGCCGCGCGATCGGCATCGCTTGACGCCCGAGCGGAAGCAGCTTGTACGGCTCGCCCGGCTCCCGTCCGTCCGCGCGAAAGAATCGCCGCAGCGTTTCGTCGGCGATGCGCTGAATCGGGAACTGCTCCATGGCGCGGCGCATGTGGCCGCCCGGGTCGCCATCCTGTAGCCGTCGCACGAAGACCGAATCGAGACACGCGCCCGAGATGACGCCGAGCTGGCCGGTCCGCGAGACGGCGTTGGCCAGCCGCCAATTGGAAACGCCGATGCCCATACCGCCTTGGATGATGAGAGGTAGCATGCTGCGCTGCTCCGTTAGCCGAGTCGTCGATTCTCCGGGAGGCGGAGCGACGCGATCGTCGTGTCCCTCATCATCCGATCATACCCCTCGCGGACCTCTTTCCACTGATCATGCAGCGGGCAGGGCATCTCGGCGTCACACTGGGCGAGGCCGAAGATGCACGGCGGCGATCCTCCGGCGGCCCGTCCTTCCAACATGACGATAATGTCCAGAATCGGGCGATCGAGGACATCGGCGCGGATCCGAAACCCGCCACCCCATCCTTTGGCCGAATCGACCAGTCCTTCCCTCGCCAAGCGGCTGAGGATCTTCGAGAGGTAGTTCACCGGCACGCCGGTCCCATCCGCGATCGCTTTCACGGGCGACCAGCGATCCGAGTGATTGACGAGGTAGCCGACGATGCTCAGCCCGTACCGCGTGGTCGTGCTGACCATCGTCCCCAATCGTCCTCGGGCCACCTCGGGCTGTTTCAGATGCGCACCTGTCTTCCGTCGACCATGATTCGTCGCGCCGTGATGAGGAGGACGCCCAGCGCGAACAGGCCGACGAGCAGCGTGCCCACGTGAGGGTAGGAATGGGTGGTGAAGTTGGCGATCTGCTTGGTCCCGACGATCACGGGCATGAACGGCGCGACGGTGACGGCGGCCGTAGGATCGAGATCGTGACCATAGCTGTAGAGCATCAGGACGAAGCGGGCGAAGAAGAATCCCGTGATGTAGATCAACAGCACGCTGAGATCTATCAGATCTCGAACGGTTCCGACGGCCGCGACCCTGAGCACGAGGAGTCCCAGGAGCCCGAATGCGAAGGGAATCCACCCGAGTTCGGGGATGCGGCTTTCCTCCAGCGGGTGCATGCCGATGTAGTGGTTGAGATTGTTGATCTCGGTGATGTCGTGTCCGTTGTTTCCGCCGTCGAGACGGTGGGCATAGATATCGAGTTGCAGCCCCCGCGGATATTGCGGGGCCTCCATCTCGATGCGCCACAGCGGGAAGAGGAAGCTGGCCGCGAGCGGGAGGACGAGGGAGGCCAGGAGCAGCCTGGATCTCCCGTTCAGCCCGTGTCCGAGCGCTGCATAGAATCTCGCGAGACGATGCGCCATCTGGTCCTCATTTCGCCCGGCCCGGGTCAGATCAGGTCCCCGTGCACGAAGTTGTGGCGCGCGGCGGCCCAGGAGAGAGTCCCGACGAGGAGGGGCCACGCGATCCCCACGATCGTCACCCAATTGGCGCCCAGGCGGTGCGCAAGATAGAACCCCACCGGTCCCAAGACCGAGAGGGAAGGTTCCGCCGCGACGAGGAGCGCGAGGCGCGCCCCCTCGACCGGATTGAGGGCGGCGAGGAAGAAGATCGTCCGCGGTTCCAGGCGCCACTGGAGCATGACTCCGATCAGCGCGAAGTCGAGGAACGCGACGGTCGCCACCCAGATGGCGAGAAGCGTCATGACAGCGCGCGCCGGATGCCGGACGAGGACCGAGACGAAGAGGCCGATCCCGGTGAAGGCCCAGATCAACGCGGCGCTGGCCAAGAGACTCCTGCCCAGGAACTCCCACGGCGGCTCGCTCCCCAGCCAGGCGCGGCCCGCCAGGGCGATGAGCAGCACCAGGACGACCAACGGTGCGAGCAAGACGGTGGTCCGAACCAACGTCAGCGCCAGGAAGTAGTCGCCGCGAGAGAACGGGTGTCCGAAGAGCAACTCCAGCGTCCCATCATCCCTGGCGCGATTGATCACCTGCCCCGTGGCCGTCAGGGCCAAGAGCGGCAGGAGGATGGTGAGGCCGTGGCAGACGGAGAGCAAGACGCGCCCCGTTCCGGTGAAACCGACGACGCTGGACTCGCGGAGCCCCACGAAGATGAAGATCACTGCGAGGAGCGAATAGAGTCCCACACAGAAGACCAACCAGCGCGAGCGGAGCACCTCCGCGAAGTCGAGCCGCGCCGCCGCCCGGGTCTGATCATTCATGGTTCTCGCGCTCCCTTCCCGCGCTCGTTTCCCACGCGGCTGAGCGCCCTTGCGCGCGCCGCGTCCATTCCGAACGCGCCGTCAGTCCCGAGATCGACGGCGCCGAATTCGAACGCCATCGGGGATGGACGCGCCGTCACGAACGCGACGTCCGGGGCCTTCAGCCAGCGATCCTCTCGAACGTGGTGGAAGTAGAGCGCGTGAGGGCTCGCCTCGGCGCTCTCCAGATAGAGGAATAGACAACCCGGGTCGTCGAAGTCGAGGACGCGACCGTCGTCGATCTGGAGCTGCGCGGCGAAGGCCCGTTCGCTCACCGCCATGCGACATTCCGCGCAGGAGGTTCGGTCCCAGACCACCGGCCGCACTCCCGAGGGGAGCGTCTCGGACCTGGCGATCAAGAGCGCAAGGAGCGCGACGGCCCCGCCGAGCGCCAAGAGAGTGATCGCGATCCGCGCGCCACGTCGGCTGGTCATCGGGCTCCTCCACGTGGAGACGCCGACGACTCGGTCGTCCGGTTCACGGTCGCCCCACCCGCCGCGATCGCCTCGAGATCTCGCACGTTGACGGCGTCGATCCGTCCGTCGAGTCCGATCATCAGCTCGCGCAAGAGCGGGAGGAGATCGGCGTGCTCGACCACTCGCGCCCAATCGCCGCTCCCGCCGGTATGGAACCCACGCGCTCGCAGCCACTCGAACGTTTCGCTTCCGTGCACGCGCACTTCGAGCAGCGAGTGCGACGCATGTCGGAGGTACTCGGAGAGCGGGCCCTGCCAGGCGAGCTTGCCGTCCTCGAGCGCGACGACGTGATCGACGAGGTGACGCACCTCCTCGAGTCGATGGGAGCAGAGGATGAGGGTGGCGTGGCGAGAACGCTCGGCCACCAGGCGATAGAAGGCCGTTCGACTCGGCGCGTCGAGGCTCGCGGTCGGCTCGTCGAGCAGGATCAGACCCACGTCGGCCGCGAACGCCAGCGAGAGCAGCAGTTTCTGTTTCATGCCGCCCGAGAGCGCGCGAACCGGCTTCGATGCGACCTGACTGAGGTCGAAGTCGAGCCGCGCCGCGATCTCGGCGATTTGCGCGCGCTCCAGTCTCCGCACCGAGGCGATCGCCTGGACGACTTCCCCGACCGTCGCCCCGAGCTGCGGCGCCGACTGGGCGACGTAGACGAGCCTCTGCGCCAGCGCGCGCCGGTCGGTCGACGGCGAGAAGCCGTCGATGCGCACCTCGCCTTCGCACGAGAGCATCCCGGCCAGGATGCGCGAGAGGGTGGACTTGCCCGATCCGTTCGGGCCGATCAGCGCAACCTTCGAGCCGGAGGGGAGCTCGAGGCTCAACCGATCGAGCGCGGTGAGCCGACCGAATCGACGGGTGACCGAATGCAGTTCAACGCGCATGGGTCGGGACTCCCGGTGGCGCTGGAGCGAACCGCGGGCGCGGGTCGCGCAGCAACGGCGTGGGACGCAGCAGCGGGAAGACCTGTCCCGCGAGGTCGAGCAAGCCGAGGGCCAATGTGCCGCGGAGGAAGCGCAACTCCTCTCTCGCGCCGACCAACTGGTTCGAGAGGTCCACGAGTTCGTACGGAATGTCGCCCACCCCATCTAGGTCGAGATCGTAGCCGGCGTAGTCGTCGAAGTAGTTGCCGACCCAGTCGACCCCGAGCGCGTTCCCGCGCCCCTCCACCCGCACGGCCACGCTGCATCCTCGCCATTCGTTCGCCGAGAAGAGACTCCGGGCCTCGCTGCGATGGAAAGCGACGCCGGTGTCGCACGAGAGGAGACGGTTGCCCGTGAACTCGTTGCGGTGGGTCCGCTGGAGCGGTGATGTATCGAGGTAGATCCCGACTTGATTGCGAAGGAGTATGTTGTCCCGGACGGAGAGTTGGCCCGATTCCTTGATCCCGATCCCGAGGCCGCCCACCGGATCGGAGAAGGCCGCGCGATTTCGAGCCACCACGACCGAGTCACTGTACATGACGAAGATCCCGACCAGATTCCCGAGATAGGTATTCCCCGATACTTCGTTGCTGTGGCTGTACATCAGATGGGCTCCGTAACGTCCGAACTCGCACCAGTTGTCGACCACCCGGTTGCCGGGGGAGTACCAGACGACGACGTCGCGACTCTCGGTGATCCGATTCCCGCTGATTTCCGAGCCGCGCACCTCCCAGAAACGGATCGCGTCGCCGCGCAGGCCCAGGTCGATACCTCCCAGCCCCTGGATGTCGTTCCCTCGAATGACCACTCGCCTCGAGGCGTCGACCGTGACGCCGAAGAGCGCATCGCGGATCCGCAGGCCTTCGACCCGACAGTCGTTCCCCTGCACACTCACCGCCGCATCGGTCTGTTCGAAGCGTCGTCCGCTCCCGCTGACGGAGAATCCGAGCAACTCGACGCGGTCGGCGCGGACTTCGATCGTGTGTCCGACGCCCGCTGAGCGGATGACCGCGTCAGGCGGCCCCCACAGCGTCAACGACCGGTCGATCCGAATCGGCCCCGGGTGATCGCCCGGCGCCAGCAGGAGGACGTCGCCCGCCCGCGCCGCCTCCAGCGCCGCCTGGAGGGCGCCGCCTGCCGGCACGACGGCGCCGCCTCTCGGGCGGACCGGCTCACGCCACAATGGCTGCGGCCAGTCCGCCGCGGCAGATCGCGCGATCGCGCGGGCGAGGCCTTCGGTCGCGGTGGCGCCGCCCTCCATCACCAGCTCGGCGCGGATCGACGTCGCGCAGTTCGCCAGCGCGAACGTCGCCAGCGCGACCGCAGTGACTGCGATCGCGGCGCGCGAACCGAGGGTGACGAGACGCACCTCGACCTCAGCCCTTGACCAGCAGGTAGCCGGCCATCTCGAGGTGCAGCGCCGAGCAGAATTCGGTGCAGTAGTACGGATAGACGCCGGCTCGGTCGGCCACGAAGCTGACGTTGCAGGTTCGCCCCGGTTCGACGCTCAGGTTGATGTTGTACCGATCGACGGCCAGTCCGTGGGTCGCGTCGAGCGCCTGTTCGAGGCTGGTCACGTGCAGGTGCACCGTGTCTCCCTTGTTCACCTCGATGATGTCCGGCCGGATGTGACTCCGCACGAGCGTCATGTAGACGTGAACGTCCTTGCCCCTGCGTTCGATCCTCGACTTCGCCTCGGAGTCGATCGCCGACGGGTCGAGCTGTCCCGTGATGGGGTTGGTTCCGACCGGCGTGTACATTTCGATCGTCTTGATCTTTTCCGCTCGGATGATCTGCGCGTAATGCGGTTCACCGAGTGGAATCGGAAGGTCGTAGATCACCTTCATCTCAGGCCCGGAGATGTCCACGAGTTGGAAGTTCTGCGGGAGCAGCGGCCCGACCGGGTTGAACCGGTCGATCGCCCACTTGTTCATCACGACGAGGTACTTCCCTTGGGGATGCAGGGCGTCGCCCTCGGTCGCGGCGAGATGACCGATGTTGTAGTGAACGGAGGCTTTCTCCAGGAGCTTCAAGTCGGCGAGCGACCACCGGGCCACTTTCGACTCGATGAAGAGCGACGTGTAGACGTTGCCGCGATCGTCGAACTGGCTATGGAGCGGACCCAATCCGATCTCGACCTGGCCGCGGATCGCCTCACGGAACGGCAGGATCGGGACTCCGTAGGGGTCGACCCCCTCGAAGCGCCCCTGCTCGATCAGCGACTTGATCTTGTTGAAGTCGTAGACGGTGCAATGCGTGTCCAACTTGCCGGAGACGACGATGTCCGTGCCGTTGGGCGCGATGTCGACCCCGTGCGGGCTCTTCGGTTCAGGGACGAAGTGGAGCAGCTTCTCCGCGATGGCGGTCTCCAGGGTGATGACCCGCATGCCCGCGATCGTCTTGGTCTTGCCGGCGCGGACGACCTCTTCGGCGCGCTTCCAGTTGAAGACGTGCAGGTAGTCCATGTCGTTCTGCGAGGCGCCCGACTCCAGCGGGGGCTTGCCTTCCAACAGGCCGCCGGTGGCCCGCTCCGTGTTGACCGAATTGCAGAAGATCCAACCGTCGCTGGCGAGCTTCCCGGCGTCGGCCAGGTCCTGCATGTACGGAGGCAACTCGACGGCCCACGACTCCTCCGGAATGAGACGCCCCTTCGCGCGATCGAACTTCCAGAAGATCTGCGCTCCCCGGTACTTCTCGTTGAACTCCGAGAGCGGGGCGTAGCCGCCGCCGAGCGGGGCGGCGAGTTGAGAGGTCTCGATGAGGTACTCGGTGTTGGGCGTGACGAACGATCCGCCGTGATCCGAGTGGATCAGCTCGCTGGAAACGATCTGCTTCGTCATGAAGTCCTTCAGGTCGACGACGGCCATGCGGGCGTTCGCCTTGTCGTTGACGAAGATGTACTCGCCGTCATAGTCGCCGTTGGTCTCGCTCATCGCGGGATGGTGCATGTCGCCCCACGAGAGCTCCACGCCTTCGGGATTGCCGCCGTCGAGCACGCCTCGGGTCTCGGCGTCGAAGCCGTATCCCTGCCACGGCTCCGGCGTGAAGACCCCGACGTACTTGAGAATCCGCATGCTCGGAACCCCGATGACGATCAGGTTCCCTCCGTGTCCGCCGGAGGCGAAAAGCAGGAACTCGTCTCTGCCGCCAGTCGGCGTGTAGGTCTTGAGGGCGGCGGAAACATCCGCTTCGGTCAGGCCGCGCGCTTGCATCAACGCGTTCAAGTCCTGCGACATCCCGCCGCCGGACTTCGGTCCGCTGCATGAGATGGAGAGGAACGCGAGACCAATGAATCCGAAGAGGACGAACGCTGCGGCGGTCATGAAGATTCGATTCCTGGACATCTCTCGGCTCCTTCATCGGGATGCGCCGTTGCGCCCCGGCCGGTTCACGGACAGATCGACTCGTCTGCTTGGTTCACTGCTGTTTCACTGCTGTTTCACTGCTGTCCGAACTTGCGGATCTTCATCCGGAGCGCCGTCACGACGCCCGGCTTCGCCTGGAGATCCGGGTTGGACACCATCTGCGGGCTCTTCCCGACCGCGGCGCCGCCGTAGACGATGGCCTTCTCGATCTCTTCGTTGGTCACGGTCGTCTGCCAGGTGGGATCGGTGTAGTTCTGCGGCTTGGGATCGAGACCGAGTGAGCCCGGTCCGTCCCCGCGCCCGTCCTTGCCGTGACACGCGGCGCACCGGGCCATGAACAGCTGCTCCGCCTGAGCGCGGTCCGAACTCGTCGTTCCCTCGAGCGAAGGTGGGGCGGACGAAGCCGCGGGCGTCGTCGCCGAAGTCGTGGCGGGTGTCGCCGCGGGTGGGCTTGCACTGCCCGATGCCGGGGTCGCTGCGCCGCGAGACGAGTCCGTCCGCGCCGATGACCCGCTGTCCCCGTTGCAGGCCGGGAGCGCGACGAGCGCGCCGCAGAGTCCCAGGCCGACGATCCAACCGATCCCTCTCATGTCTACCTCCCCCTCCCTCGGTACGAAGAGTGCGTCACTCAAACGCTTATAGCATGAAGATGTCCGTTAAGTGATGCGACGTCAACCGGGAAGTTCGGACGAGAGACACGAGAGAGAGAGCCGGTTCTGATGTCGCCCGTAATTGACTACGCCACAGCGTATTAGCACGATGTCGAGGCCCCTATCGGGCGGACTTGGACGGGTCGGGAGCGACAGCGGGCCGGCACTGACGGGGGCTTGTGAAAAGATGCGCAACTATTGCCGGCAATAGTTGCGCATCTTTTCACAAGCGAGTTGGCGGAGCGCGAGTTGGCTGAGCTGCGACTTAACCGAGCTGCGAAGGCCCGGGTTCGCCCCCGCGCCCATCTTTCCCCGCAACCACGCCACGCGGACCCCAGATAAGAGGTGCGTCCCGGCCACAACGGCCACAACGGCCACTCGACCGACTCGAGCGACCCGCCATCAGATGGCGGGGACCACAGAAGGAAACAGAACCATGTCGAACGTCATCAGCCCCTCGCACCTCGCTGCCAACGCGTCGCAGGGATCCCAGATCAACCGTCAGCTCGACCGCCTTGGCCTTCCCGATGCATTCGGCGACGCCGTTGGCGCGCTCGTCGACATTCGCGGCGGCAACGTCGCCGGCGCCCTTCGCAACTTGGTCGACCTGCAGAGCGGTCTGCCGACCAGCCAGTTCGATTCGCTCAACCGCGGCGCGGCCTGCGCTCGCTCCGCCCACGTCACGCGTTGTGGCTTCGCCGGTCCGCATCTCGCCAACTACTCGAACACCTACGCCGTGCATCAGGCCGTCGGACGTCGCGCGCAGGTCGGTCAGCAGTACGGCTTCAAGCTCGGCCCCTTCCAATGCCGCGGTCGCATCACCGGTCGGCAGTACGCTGGCTCGTTCTCTCGCCCCATCCAGTTGAAGAACCAGCAGTGGCTCTATCAGGGACGGACCTACGGGAGCCTGGGCGACATCTGGCGGGACCGTCGCGACGGCCGCGTCGACGGCAACGCGACCTTGCGGTTGCACTTCCCGACTCAGCAGACGGTCAACCCTGGGATCTACGTGAACGCCCCGAACTTCCCGTCGCTCGGCGCCGCTCTGACGCCGTGGCAGCCGAGCCCGGCCGCGACCCAGACCATCCAGAACATCATCGAGCAGTTGTTCGGCGGTGGTGTCCCGGGAAGCCGGAGCGCTCCGGCCAACGGAACGAACGGAACGAACGGAACGAACGGCGCGTCCGCGGCGAACGATACCTCCAGCATCCTCTCCAGCGGCGCGTCGCTCGAGGACAAGCTCCTGCTCCTCATGGCGAAGCTCGCTGATCACCTCGACAAGCAGATCGAGGATCAGATGAAGAAGATCGAGGCCGAGATGTCGAAGCAGAACGGCGCGAACGGCGCGAACGGCGCCAACGGCGCGGGCGAGAAGAAGAAGAGCGGCGGGATCTTCGGTTCGATCGCCGGCGCGATCGGCGGAGCGGCCAGCGCGGTTGCCGGCGTCGCGGGCGCGGCCTTCGGCGGCCCGATCGGCGGGATGCTCGGCTCGCAGTTGGGCGGCGTCATCGGCGGCGCCGTGTCCGGCGGTGGCGTCCCGGGAAGCCCGAACAGCGCCAGCGGCGGCTCCGACAGCCAGAAGTCGAACCTCCAACTCATGCAAACGCAACTCCAGCAGATGCTCGAGCGCCGCTCACAGATGTTCAGCCTCTTCACGTCCATCTTCAAGTCGCTCCACGATGCCTCGATGGGCATCGTCCGCAACACGAAGGCGTAACTGATCGCGCGAAAGCGCGGTCGCGGCCCTGACCCGGACCGAGACGAGTTCGTGCCTCCCTCACCCCGACTCGTCTCGATCCAAAGCCCGAGGCCCGCAGCAGCGTGAGCCTGAGGTGGACCGCGACCGGGCGCGATGGGTCGATCGGCACAGCCTCAGCCTACGACCTCCGGCATTCCTTCGTGACCATCTCCGACGCGAACTGGGACTCCGCGACTCGAGTAGACAGCGTTCCCGCGCCAGATTCAGCAGGCGCCGAGGAGGCGTTTACCGCGACCGGACTCGAGCCTGGGCTCACGTACTTCTTCGCCATCCGCGCCATAGACGACACGCCGCTCGAATCCACGCTATCCAACGTCGTGAGTACTTCAACTCGCACCCGACTCCGCCTGACCACCAGCTCACGCCTCGGTGGTGCGATCTATCCGCACTGGTCGCCCGACGGGTCCGAGGTGTTGTTCAGCGCTGACTGGCAGCCGGACAGTCGCCCACAGATCTACTTGATCGGAGCGGACGCCGCCTTCACGCTCCGCGAACTCTCGGTGATGGAACCGAGGGTGGGCGCCGCGCCGGTTGTGATCGCGAGTCACGGTCGACCGACAGTGAACGCCCTTGCCTGGTCACCGGACGGAACGAAGATCGCGTTTCACTCCGAACGCGGTGGGAGCTTCGATCTCTGGACGATGTCGCCGGACGGCCGACCGCGCAACTCTTGGCGCCGTATCGCTCCCCGCCGTCACCGCACGCGCACGATCCGGATGGCGCGCTGTTCGTTGCCGACCCGGAGGCGCGCCGCGTAGACCCCCGACGGCGCCTCGCGTCCGTCGTCGTCGTCGCCGTCCCAGGTGAGGTCGTGCAGCCCCGCCGCGAACCTCCGGTGCGCGACGGATCGCACGCGCGCGCCGACCGCGTTGTAGACGTCGACGGTCACTTCGCCGGCGCGCGGGAGGGCGGCGCGCATGACGACGGCGCCCCGGCTCGGGTTGTTGCCGACGAGCCGCAGACTCGCCTTCGACGGGAGCCCGTTCTGTGCGACAGAGCTCGTACCGCTGACGGTGAGGACAACCTGGTCCGAGTCGGTCACCGTCCCCTCGGAGGAGAGCGCGGTCGCGACGACGGTGACGGTGTCCGTGGAGCCGCCGCTACCAAGCGGGGCTCCCACCCAGACCTGCAGTACCTCGGAGGTCCCATAGTCGAGCAGGCGCCACGTCGGGGAGGAGACCTGTCCCATGTCTTGGAATCCGTCGACCCAGAGCTGCGTGTCGGTCGCGTCGATGCGGATCGACTCCTTCACACTGCCGTCGTTCGCGAGCGCGAACTCGAGCATCACCGTCTGTCCAGGCGACACCGCCTGGTCCGGCCCGCCGACCACGGAGAGCGCCAGGTCCGGGATCGTCGACTCCTGCGTATTGCCGCTGAGCGGAGAGAGGTTCGTCACCTCGTCGCCGGTGCGGACGGCAACGTGATAGGTCTGGTGCGCGGAGGGGACATCGAACGACGCGTCCACCGCGCCGGGCACGGGCGCCGGGAATCCGCCGGGCGCGTCCCTCCGCAGGAGGCGCGACGCGAGATCCCAGTCCGACAGCGTCGCGATCGGGTCCTTCGCGAAGCGCACCATGTAGGTGCTCGCACGCGGATTCGCCCCGGGCGGGATCGGCGCCGTGTTCTCGTTCGGATCGCTCCACCGCAGGCGCACCGCATTCCCGCCCGGCTGGCGCGACGCGACGAGATCGGTCAGCGCGACGGGCTTCGAGTTGTCGTACGCCCAGATCCGGACGTCGTCCACGTACAAGACGCCGGGCTTGTCCGTCTCCATCACCACGTGCGCGGTGACGCCGGGGACACCCACGAACGAGGTGAAGTCGAAGGACATCGTGCCGGAGCCGCCCGGGATCGGGGTCGAGAAAGCGAGCGCGGCGCCGATCCGAAGCTCGAAGCGACAGAGGTCCGGGCCACCGCCGCCCGGGCACGGGAAGATCACGTGGCAGTAGTCGAACTTCACGAACGCCCTCGAGTACTCCGTCCAGTCCATCACCGGCGAGATCATGGGGTTCGGCGGCGAGGGATCGAAGTCGCAGGCGGGACTGATCGGGTGCGGCGACGACGCGAATTCCCACGTTCCGTGGTGGCTCCAGAGCGGCTGAGGATCGCCCACGATCCCCCAGCCCCCCATCATCATGTAGGGCGGCGGCGGCGAGAACTCGCGCAGCTCCATGTCGAACTCTTCGACGAAGTTGATGAACCGCGTGTCCTCGACCTCCCCGTGGTCCGAGAACCCCTCCGGGGTGGTCACCGGATCGTCGCTACCGTAGCGCAGGCGCGTCCGTACGGTGAGCGGGTTCCCCAAGATGTGCTCGTCCAACGGCAGGATCGTCGGGCGGACCTCCATGGAGTCTCCTTCCCACTCCTGCGGGTTCATCGCGTATCCCACGACCTCGCGGTCGTACGCGAAGTGGAACGAGCCGTCGCTGCCCCAATCGAACCAGGCGTCCAGGTAGAGACGCTTGATCGCTTCCGGGCCATACCGCGGGCCGTCGTGGCGGCTCGTCGAGACGAGCACCTTCAACGACTCTGCTCCGCTGAGGTGGTAGGGCAGGAACGGCAGCTCGCTGAACGAGCGGGGGAACACGCCGTCGTTCCCGCCGTCGGCCACGCTGTTCGGCACACCGTCGTCGTCCGCCGGGTCGTCGTCGGAGGCCTCATGCGTCACGTCCTCGCCGAGCCACTCCCAGAAGTGGTTCTTGTGATACGTCGCGCCGTAGACGGCGACGTCGCTCGCGTCCTCGAGCCGCGGGAAGTCCACGCGACCGTGGCCGTCCTTGTTCGGCTGTGGAGTCGCCACCGTCCGCGCGCGCAGCCAGGCTTCGTCGTGCGCCTTCATCTCGGGGAAGCGCGCGCGCAGGAGCCCGCAGACCCCGGCCACGAACGGCGTGGCGAACGACGTGCCGTCGACCGCGATCACCTCGGGGAAGCGCGCAGGAAAGCGGAGCGAGTCGGCGGTGTCGTTCCCCGACGCCGCGACGACGATCGAGCCCTTCCCGATCGCGTAGAGGACGGCGTCGCGCTCGAGCTTCGAGTACTGGAGGCCGCCGAGGCTCAGGTTGATGACGTCGCAGTTCTTGTCGGCCGCGAACTTGATCGCATTCGCGGTGCGCTCCACGTTCCCCTGGCAACCTTCGAGGTTGCAGTCGAGCGCGCGCACGATGATCAACTCCGCGCAGGGCGCGATCCCCACGATCCCGTGGTTGTCCGCGGCCGCCGCGAGGACGCCGGCCACCGCGGTCCCGTGTCCTTTCCACGGACCCTGATCGGTGGGGTCGGTATCGGTCTGCACGAAGTCGAAGCCATCGTTCGCTCCGTTCAGGACGTTGGGCGCGATCGAAGGATGCGGCGAGGCGTAGTTGTTGATCCCAGAGTCGATGACCCCGATGCGTACGACCGTGTCGGTCGGCGCCAAGTGACGCCAGAGCGAGTAGACGCCGGTCTGGAACACGCCCCACTGGCCGCGCGTCGCAACCGCGCTGGTGTTGTCGCGCAGGTAAGGGTCCTGCGGCGAGTTCGAGCAGTCGAGCGCCTCGCGCAGGTAGTTCGGCTCGGCCCAGACGACGGCGGGGTCGTCGTCGAGCCGCGCGACCGCCTCCTCGACCGTCGTGCCGGCGAGGAGCTCGAGCTTCGCGTAGTCGAGCCCGGGATCCCGTTTCACGATCTCGCCCTGCACCCGCGCGGCCGCACGCTCCTGCGCGGGCCGGTCCGCGCCGCGCCGGAAGCGCACGAGCACCTCGCCTTCGACATACCCCTGCGACCAGGCGGGGCTCGTCAGCAGACCGACTGCCAGTAGGCCGACTGCCAGTAGGCCGAGGAAGGCGCGGGAAACGAGGGACGTGCGCATGGCGGGACTCCTCCTGTCAGGGGGCGGCGGGCGTCGCCGTCGCGCAGGAATCGATTCAGGAGGGGGGATCTAACAGTGAAATCGTCGGGGGACCCGACCAGGGTGAAGTCCGCTACCTAGGCCAAAGCGAGTCGACGAATGCGCATTGGCGTGCGATGCCCTCCGCGTGCGCGACTCACGACTCGTTCACAGACGCGTCGGGCTCCGCAGAGCGGTGTCAGCGTGTTTCGCTCGCCGTGGACGATGTGCACCGGGGCATCGGTGCTTGTAGAACGCGCCGTGTCTCACCCAACCTGAAAGAAACCATTGACAACATGTTAGGGGGGGGGGGCGAACGTGACTGCGCCGCCAACTTCGCTCGATCTCGGATCGGACCCATGCTGGCGGTCGCGCGACTCGGAGACGGTGTGTGCATTTGCATTCGTCGCCAAGGTGTGGTGAGGGCCGTTTCGCGACGGGTGGGGCCAACCACACGCGACGCCGTGACCGATCTCTGAGGGCGCGATTCCTCGGTCTCGACTCGAGGGGCAATCGCCTTGTGCGGTCTGCGCGGTCCGAGCACAAGCACCTCCGCGGACATCGACCGACGTCCCGCGCCGACAGGCCAACGATCCCTGAAGTCGAGGTCGCCGCTCTAGTGAGCTGGGAAGGAAAGGGATGAAACATGTTCAAACTCGCACTTACCATCCTGACGGTCTGCATTGCTTGGACCGTCCCGCTGGACGCTGGGGTCGCGTGTCCGAGGTGCGATCAGGTAACTGCCGGGTGGTGCATCAGCAACGATCCGGACTGCGTTGCGCACATCGAATGGACGGGTTCGTGCTCGTCGGGGAATCGGAAGTGGAAGTGTGTGTGGACAGGAGTTGAATGTAATGGTGGCGAGGGCATTTTCACCTGCTGCAACTGCAATCCAAGCGCGCCACACTGTGACTGCTTGCTGCCCGGAACCTTGATCACGCTCGCCGACGGCAGCACGAAGCCGGTCGAAGCGATCCGTGCGGGCGACGAAGTGCTTTCGTACGATGAAGGCGACGGGAGCATGAAATCTTCGCGTGTCGTCAAAGTGTTTCGTCCCTTTGCAGTCGAGGAATTCGTGGTAGTGAACGAGAAGATCCGCGTCATTCCGTCCGGCGAGCTGTTGAGCCGACTCTCGTCTACAACTTCCAGGTCGAGCTAGGTACCTACGTTGCCCAAGGCGTGATCGCCCACAACAAGGAGGACTGCCTGCTCTACGAGCAGTACTGTTCAACTTGTGATTGACGCTGGCGGCCAACGGGTCTGACCGTCTTGGTGGGGGAAGCACAGACACTGCGTGCAGACCACTCGCGGTGATCGCGTGCTTTCCCCTGTTCCTCAGCTTGCTCGCGCTCCTTTCCGGCAGTAGGAGGTCCCTCGATGCGGTTGTCGACTTTGGCGACTCTCATGACTCTCCTCGGCCTCCTCACCGCCTGCTCCGACGACGACATCTAGCCCACGCCGCCGGACGTGACACCACCCGCCGCCATCGAGAGCCTTCGCCTCGCGAAGAACACCAGCGACGAGGTCACCCTGACCTGGACCGCGCCAGGCGACGACGGGAGCAACGGCCAGGCGGCAATCTACGATCTGCGCTTCGCGGATCGCGTGATCGTCGAAGCCGGTTGGGACTCGGCGACGATCGTTCCATCGCCACCGACCCCGAAGCGGGCCGGACAGCCCGAGAGCTTCAGCATGGAGGCGCTCGCTCCAGGACTCCGGTACTTCGCCTTGAAGACCGCGGATGAATCGCAGAACTGGTCCGAGCTCTCGAACGTCATTGCCGCCACGGTCCTCGGAGACTCTCCGCCCGCAGCGATCGGCGACTTGGAGATCGTGACGGAAACCCGCAGCAGCGTGAGCCTGAGGTGGACCGCGACCGGGCGCGATGGGTCGATCGGTACAGCGTCGGCCTACGACCTCCGGCACTCCCTCGAGGCCATCACGGATGAGAACTGGGGCTCCGCGTCGCGAGTAGACAGCGTGCCCCAGCCGCAATCAGCGGGCGCCGAGGAGTCCTTCACTGTGACCGGACTCGAGCCCGGGCTCACGTACTTCTTCGCCATCCGCGCCATAGACGACACGCCGCTCGAGTCCACGTTATCCAACGTCGTGAGTACTACAACTCGCACCCGACTCCGCCTGACCACCAGCTCACGGCCGCCGGGCGCTGGTTACCCGCACTGGTCCCCCGATGGGACCGAGATCTTGTTCAGCGCCGATTGGGCCGCAGACAGACGCCCACAGATCTATCTCATCGGGTCGGATGGGGAAGGTCTATCACGGCTAACCAATCTCGAAGAGGGGGCGGAACATCCGAAGTGGTCCTCGGACGGCAAACGGCTCGCGTTCATCTCTCGGCGCCCGGACGGCGCCTTCACGAGCCGCGAACTCTCGGTGATGGAGCCGAGGGTGGGCGCCGCCCCAGTTGTGATCGCGAGTCACGGTCGGCCGACGGCGGTTACCGCCCTTGCCTGGTCGCCGGACGGGACGAAGATCGCGTATGCCCTCCGACTCACCGAGTTCGGCCAAGTACCCATTCGATGTGAGATGTACGTGGTGTCGTCAACGGGCGGGACGCCGACCCTGCTCCTCGAAGCCGGCTGGAACCTCTGGGTGATGGATTGGTCGCCGGACGGAAGCACGATCGCCTACACCTCGCGGGAGTCTGGAAACTACGACATCTGGACGATGCCATCGAGCGGAGGCGCGCGGACTCAGGTCACCACGGATCCAGCCGACAACTTCGGCCCGGCTTGGTCGCCCGATGGGACCCGAATCGCGTTCAGCTCGAGACGGGCCGGTGCGTTCGACCTCTGGATGATATCCGCGGTCGGTGGCGAACCTACGCAGCTCACGTTCGACATTGGTTCGGAGGCGGTTCCTGCCTGGTCGCCCGATGGCCAACAGTTGGTTTACGCGGCGAGTGAAGCCAACATCGGCGACATCTGGATCATGCCGCTGGAGTAGGGCCGGGCGGCCGACCGCGCAACTCTTGGCGCCGACTCACCGATAACACCGACAGCAGCATTCGCGCCCGGGACCGGACCCCGGTCTCGGGGCGCTGGCGTGCGTGCTGTAGGATGCTGCGGCGCCGAGCGATGGGGCCAGCGCGACCCACCGCGCGCGCGACGCGCGTGGTTAGATGGAGACCCCCATGTCACGGATCGACAACATGATCGCCGACATCAAGAGCGGGAATCTGACCGCGCTGGTCGCGAAGTACAGCGACATGTTGCTGGCGGGGTTCCTGATCCTCGCGCTCGGGCTGATCATCATTCCGCTGCCGCCGTTCCTGCTCGATATCTTGTTGGCGCTGAACATCTCGATCTCGATCACGATCTTGTTCGTCGCGGTCTACACGCAGGATCCGACGCGGCTGGCGGCGTTTCCGGCGATCCTCCTGTTGACGACGCTCTTCCGCGCGTCGCTCTGCATCTCGACCGCGCGATTGATCCTGGCCGATGCGCACGCGGGCCAGGTGGTCGAGGCGTTCGGCAACACGGTGGCGAAGGGCAATCCAGTCGTCGGGTTCATCCTCTTCCTCATCATCACGACGTTCCTCTTCGTGGTGGTGACGAAGGGCGCGGAGCGGGTGGCCGAAGTCGGCGCGCGGTTCACGCTCGACGCGATGCCGGGCAAGCAGATGAGCATCGACGGCGATCTGCGTTCGGGCTCGATCACGCAGGATCAGGCCAAGGCGAAACGGGCCGACTTGGCGCGCGAGTCGCAGTTCCACGGCGCGATGGACGGCGCCATGAAATTTGTGAAGGGCGACGCGATCTTCACGATCATCGTCCTCTTGATCAACATCGTCGGTGGGCTCGCGATCGGCGTGATGATGAAGGGAATGGAGCCGCTCGAGGCGCTCCAGCTCTACACGCTGCTCACCATCGGCGACGGGCTGGTCAGCCAGATCCCCGCCGTCGCGATCACCTTGGCGGCCGGCTTCATCGTCACGCGCGTCGCGACTGACGACGTCGAGAGCAACGTCGGCAGGGACATCGGCGCGCAGATGCTCGCGCAGCCGAAGGCGCTCGCGGTGGTGGCGGTGCTCTTGGGTCTCCTCGGACTGGTCCCGGGGATGCCGATGGTCCAGTTCCTCCTGCTGGGCCTGATCGGCGGCGCGATCTCGTTCGGTCTCATGCGCACGAAGCGGATGGAGCGCGAAGAGGGCGAGCGGGCGGCCGACGAGGCGCAGGATGCGGCGCGGCAGGAGCCGGGACTGAGCTTGGCCGTGCCGGTGCTGGTCGAGGTGAGCGAGAGCCTGACCAAGCTGATCGATCGCAACGGCGACGGAGGGAAGACGCTCCAACGCCTGATCCCCGAGCTGCGCGACTCTCTCTACTATGAGCTCGGCGTGTTGGTGCCGCCGCTCAAGATCCGCGGGAATCTGCCGCATCAGGAGAACACGTTCACGATCTTGCTGAGCGGGACGCCGATCCACCATGGGCGGATCGAGCCGGGGAAGGTGCTCGTGGCTGAGCCGGCCGAGAATCTCGCGCTCTTCCAGATTCCGGCGGAAGAGACGACGAATCCCGCGACGGGTCAGCCGGCGGCGTGGATCCCCGAAGAGTCGGCCGATCTCGCGCGGCAAGCCGGCATGCAGGTGGTCGATCCGGCCGAGGTGCTCGTGCTGCACATGGCGGGATTCCTCAAGCGCTACCTGCACGAGTTCCTCGGGCTGCAAGAGACGCAGACGATGCTCGAACATCTGGCCCAGGCCTACCCGAAGTTGGTCGAAGAAGTAGTGCCGAAGCTGATCAGCCTGCATCAACTCGCCGAGGTGTTGCGCCGCCTGGTCCGCGAAGGGATCTCGATCCGCGACCTGAAGGGGATCCTCGAGGCGATGAGCGAGTGGGGGAGGATCGAGAGTGATCCGATCGCGCTGACCGAGTTGGTGCGGAGCAGTCTGGCGCGGCAGATCTGCTTCAAGTACGCGCGGCGCGACGGGCGGTTGATCGTCTATCAGATCGATCCCGAGATCCAACAGACCGTGGCCGACTCGATCCGCCACACCTCGACCGGCAAGTACATCGACATCCCGCCCGACATGCAGATGGAGATCCTGGCCGCCATCCGCAACCAACTCGGCGATCGGCCGCCCACTGCGGCGAAGCCGGTGGTGTTGACCGAACCCGAAGTGCGGCCGTTCATCCGCCGTTTGGTCGAAATCGAGTTCCCGGATGCGGCCGTCATCTCGATGCGCGAACTGACGCCGGAGTTGATTCCGCAGCCGATCGGGGTCATTGCGCTCAGGTGAAGTCGTGCGGCGAGCACGCCGCGCGACTCCTTACTACCCGACGCGCCCCTTCACACTATCGCTGGGGCAAGAGCGTCACCGCCACCGTCCCCGCTGTTCTCTTCGCCGCCGCGCCAACTGCACCCGCTGAACTCGTCACCCGCAACCAATACACCCCCGGCTGCCTCTCCGCCGTCGACCCGAGTTCCAAAGCGATCTCACTCGTCGCCTCCAACAACTCGCGGGTCTCGACGAGCACGCGTCTGCCGCGCACATCGAACAGCTCGAGTTCGACCTGCCCGCGCACCGGCGCGCTCAGCATCAACCGAGCCGAACTCACCAGCGGGTTCGGCAAGACCCGAAACTCAAGCGACCCCGCATCGGGCGTCGGAGCCTCGACCGCGCCGCGCGGCCGAAGATCACGCACCTGCAACAGATGGTCGCTCGCGTCCGAGTCGTTCAGTTGCAGCCCGTTCGCCGTCAGCGCCGCGGCTGACATCTCCTCCGTGAAGACCAAGAAGTGATTGCCCGTCTCCAGCACCGAGTCGGCGTAGATCAGGAAGTCGAGCCTTCCCGGCCAGAAGGAGCTGGCATCGCTGCGCCAGGTGTAACTGGTGCGCTTCTCGGTTTGGCGCGAGATCAGATCGGTCATCGCCGTGCCGTCCCAGTCGGGCGCGAAGTCGGCGCCGTAGGTCGACTCGTCGACGACGTCACCGGTGATGAGCGACGTGAGCTGTTTTCCCTCGCCGACGAGATTGAGATCGCCAGTCACCGCGATCACAGTGCCCGCGGGGACATCCAGCACCCCGCCCGGCTCGTGCATCGCGTCGCGGAGGAACCGGAGGATGCGATCGATCTCCTGCTGCCGCTGCGCCTCGTTGGCGCAGCAAGGGAGATGTGCATTGACCAAGAGGAGCTTCCGACCGAGCGGAACGGTCGTGTCGAGAAGCGAGGCGAGGTTGTTGTCGATCGCCCAGCTCGCCTCGATCGGGTAGCGAGAGATCGTCTGGCAGTCGTTGACGTCGGCGGAGTACCAGGTCCCCGGGAGCCACGTCTGGATGAGCGCCTGCGTCTGCGCCGGGGTGTGGTCGTAGATCTCCTGCAGCGCGAAGATGTCGGGCGCGGCGGCTTGGTAGAGACGCCGAAAGCGCGGCTGCTCGGCGCCGCCCCAGAGCCCATCGCCGAGCACGTTGTGCGTGGCGACTCTGAGGTCGGTCGCCTCTTCACGCGCGAATCCCAAGGCTGTGGTGGTGGGCGCGGCGCCCTGATCCATCGTGTAGCTCAACACCTGCGGCGCGTTCGGGATCTGATCGCCGCCCGCCGCCGTGTCGCGCAGGAAGAAGCGGACGGTCGGGCCGAAGAAGAGCGGCTGGGTTCCATTGGGGAGCGTGTCGCGGCCGAAGCAGAGTTCGAACTCGGTCGCGGTCACGGTGGGGAAGGCGCGGAAGCGGATGTCGTCGTGGTAGACGGTCGCAGTCGAGGCGCCGCGGCGATAGACGCCGTTGCGCACGCCGAGCTTCCACTCCAACTCCGCGCCGAGTCCACCGATCGCGAGGCCGGTGGCGGCGTTCGCGTCGGTGTCGAGATAGAGCACCAGCGCGTTGTTCTCGTCGAAACTACTGACCGGCCCGACCTCGATCCGCAGGTAGAGGAACCGCGCGTCGTCCGCGGCCCAGATCCGCCCGAAGTCGAAGGACGAGCCGTCGCCGCTCGGATCGGCGGCCAACGGCGCGGCCGCGCCCCAGTCGTCGAAGACGCCGTCCATCACGATTGGGAGCGCCGCGGCTGGCGCAAAGGAGACTCCGGCGAAGCCGAGGAGAGACGCCGAAACGAGGGCGAGCGGGAGCCCCGCCGCGGAGTGTGATCGGCGAATGGCGGACCCCTTTCGCTGAGATCGTGCAGTTCCGGAAGGCCGGCGCCCGGTTGGACTAGCGGAGCAGTCGCACCGAGTGCGACTGCTGCTGGCCATCAACCAAGACCCGCAAGACGTAGCTGCCGGCCGCGGACGGCTGGCCCGAGGCGTCTTTCCCGTCCCAGCCGAACAGGTGGGTCCCCGGCGCCCACTGGCCGGTGGCGACCCGCTGGATCCGGCGGCCCGAGAGATCGAGCACGTCGAGCGAGAGCGAGCCTTCGCGCATGAGAGTGACGGGAATGCGCAGATCGGTCCGGAACGGATTGGGGTACGAAGGCGCCAAGAAGACCAAGGAGGGCGGATCGAAGCCGGGCGCATCGGTGGTCGACTCCACCATTTTGTACACCTCGCCTTGCGTCGAACTGTCCCGGTCGATGATGTACAACTCGCCGTCGGGGCCTTGCCCGAAGGAAGAGATCAATCCGATCGCGAGCGCTCCCGGCGGATCCAACTCGGCCGTCCGCTCGAACAACTCCGTGACCTGTCCGCCGACATACTTGAAACTCCAGATCCGCGCGGTGACATAGTCGGCAAAGAAGTAGTGTCCGAACACCTCGGGATGCTGGAAACCGCGATAGACGAAGCCGCCGGTGACCGAGAATCCGTTGTCGCCGTGCTCGTATTCCCAGACGGGAAAGGTGAGTCCGCCGGTGGGGCAATTGATCGGCGGGTTGTAGCAACCGCTCCCTTCCATCAAACGCCAGCCGAAGTTCTGACCGCTCGTCCCGGCCGGGATGCGGTCGATCTCTTCCTTGGTCGCCTGTCCAACGTCGCCGATCCACATGTCGCCGGTGGCGGAGTCGAAGCTGATGCGCCAGGGATTCCGCAGGCCGTAGGCAAAGATCTCCTCGGCCGCGCCCGGCACTCCGACGAAAGGGTTGGTGGGCGGGATCGCGTAGGGGTCGCCGCCGTCGATGTCGATGCGGAGGATCTTACCGCGGAAGTCGGTCAGATCCTGGGCGCGATTGCTCGGATCGCCGACGCCCCCGCCGTCGCCCGATGAGATGTACAGATAGCCGTCAGGCCCGAACGCCACATACCCGCCGTAATGATTCGGGAATTCATGCGGAATCTGCAGGATCTCGTAGCGAGTGTTCACATCACACAGATCGGGGTTGTTCGCCAGCGTCCGGAATCGCGCGACCACGCCTTGCTGCGACTGATTCACGTAATAGACATAGAAGTAGCGATTGGATGCGTAGTTGGGATGGAACGCCATGCTGAGCAGGCCGCGCTCGTCGCCGCCCGAGACGTTCGGCACCAAGAAGTCCATGTCGAGGAACGGCAGCGGCAGGATCGCGCCGTTCTTGAGGAGCTTGATCTCGCCGTTCTGCTCGACGATGAAGAGTCGAGTGTCGCCGCCCGGGGCCGCCACATGGACCGGATACTTCAAGCCGGAGGCGACTCGCGTGGTCCCGAGAGCGTCCGCCTGGCTCGACCCTCCGATCGTCGCTGCGAGTGCGAGCGCGAGTGCGGGCGCGAAGCTGCGGAGGACTGCGCAGGGACCGACTGGGCGCACGAAATGAGACATGGGTGATACCCCTCTACGGCTGTTGGCGCTTCGGCTGTGACGGGCGGCGACTGAAACCGTCGGCCCGATCGGGCGCGACAAGTATACGACCCGAGACGCCGCCAAGCCCAGTCTGGATCCCCCGGACGCCGCCCCACCGCCGCCGCCGTTTGACCGTCCCCCGGACGCACCGTAGTCTGGCGCGCATGGTTACCGTGTTCCCCCTCTGTCCGAACGTCGAGTCCCCTCCCGAGCCGTGTACCTCTCCTCTGGCGACTTGAAGGAGCACCTCCAGCGCCTCTTGGAGGGGCGTTGCGAGATCGACCGCGAGCTCGGCCGGGGCGGCATGGGGGTCGTCTTCCTTGCCCGACAGACCTCGCTGGACCGCCCGATCGCCATCAAGGTGCTGCAACCGCATCTGGCCGAGGAGCCGGAGGTGCTCGAGCGGTTCGCCCGCGAGGCGCGGACCCAGAGCCGCCTGGACCACCCCAACATCGTTCCGATCCTCGACGTTCTGACCGAAGGCGGCCTCAGTTTCTATCTGATGGCCTTCGTCGACGGGCCGACGCTCCGCATGCGGATGACCGAAGCGAAGCAATTGCCGGTCCAGAGCGTGATCCGCGCGCTGCGAGAGATCGGATCGGCGCTCGCCCACGCGCACCGTTCCGGGGTCGTCCACCGGGACGTGAAGCCGGAGAACATCCTGATCGATCCGCACAGTGGGCGGATGATGCTGACCGACTTCGGGATCGCCAAGATCCTCGACTCCAGCCTGACCGGACTGACGAAGACCTTCTCCCACTTCGGCTCGCCCCGGTACATGGCGCCGGAGCAGGCCGAGAGCGCCGCGTCGGCCGATGGACGGAGCGACCAATACGCCCTCGCGATGATCGGCTACGAGATGCTGGCCGGGCGGCCCGCGTTCGACTCGCCGAATCCGGCGGAGCTGCTCTTCCAACACAGGTACACACCGCCGCCAGACCCGGCCGAGGCCAGGCCCGATGCGCCACGCGCGCTCTGCGATGCGCTGCTGCGGGCGGCGGCGAAGTCGCCCGAGGATCGGTTTGCCTCCATGGATGAGTTCGTCGCCGCGCTCGAGGGACTCGACGCGAATGCCGGCACTGGGGCCGGCGCGAGCGCCGCCGCTCGTCGCCGTCCCAGCCCAGCCGCGCGGTCGGGGAAGCCGGTCCAACCCCGTCGTCGCGGCTTGCTGCTCGCCCTGGCCGGCGGCGCGAGTGTGCTCGGGCTCAGCCTGCTCGTGCTCCTGCTCACGCAAGACGACACGCCGATCGAGCGGACGCCGTCCACGCCGCGTGAGGCCGTCGCCGATCCCCAGGCCGATCGCGCGCCAGGGGATGGCGGTCAAAGGGAGGGACTCGCGCCGGTGGCCACGCTCGATGCGCCCGCCACCGTGGAGATCGACGCGACCGCGCGGCTCGATGCGGGCGCCTCTCGTGATCCGGATGGACTGGCCAGCGAGCTGCGCTTTCGTTGGGACTTCGAGGGGGATGGGAACTGGGACACGCCTTGGGTGGAGCTCGCGAGCTACCAGCACTCGTTCTCGTCCATCGGATTGCGGACCGTCGCGGTCCAGGTGAGAGACGCCGCGGGGAATCTCCACAGCGCGCAGCGACAGGTGCGCGTGTTGGATGCGGCGCCGGTGACAACTACCAGGACGACGGGGACGCCGCCGACGCCGGAGGGGCCGCGCGCTCTCGCAACGGCGCGGCCGACGAGCGGCCCGAGCGGGACCGAATTCGCGTTCGACGCCTCGCGCTCCACCGATGCCTTCGGTTCGGCGTCCGCGCTCCTCTACCGCTGGGACTTCGAGAGCGACGGCGTTTGGGACACCGAGTTCGGGACCGAACCGACCGTCGCCCATCGCTACGACGCGACCGGACGCCAGCGCGCCCGCGTGCAGGTGCGCGAGGGGAACGGCGCCGCGGCGGACGCCTCGGTCACCGTCACCGTCGAGGGCTCGAGCAATCCGACCGACCAGGTGAACGAGCTGTTGGCGCGCTTCGATCGCGCCGTGGCGGCGGAGGACCTGATGGCGCTCGGGAGCGACCTCTACCGCGGCGCGCTGCCGGCCGAGGATCGCAGCGTGTTCACTCGACTCTTCGATCGCGCCGAGAAGATCCGCGTCGCGCCGAGCGGCACGATTTCGTTTCGCGACGAGAACGGCACCGTCGAGGCGAGGCGGCGCGTCACCTTTTCACTCTCGTCCACCGGTGAGAGCAGTTCGTTCGATCTCAGGATCACGATGGTGCGCGACGGCCAGACCTGGCGCGTGAAGGAAACGAAGCGGGACTGAACGCGACCTACCGGGCGGCGCGGTTAGCGGCGCAGCAGCCACTCGAGTCCAACGGTGGCCACCAGGTCGTGTTGCTGCCGTTCTCCGTACTCGTCGTTGGGGGCATAGTTGGTGACGAAATCGCGCGCGTCCAGCCGCAGGTAGAGTCCGCGCGCGATGCCGCGCCGCGCTCCCAGTCCCAGCGCCCATCCGATCGACGTCGGCTCCTCGTCGAGCGGCGGCTCGTCGAAGAACGGTCCGCCGCGCTGCACAAACGTCACGCCGACGCTGGCGTAGAGCGCGGTCGGTTCGAGCGGGGGACGATAGAATGCGAAGAGGAGATGGAGTCCGCCCACGAGATGCGTCCCGTCGTCCTCGAAGGCGATCGGATCCTGGCCGTCGATGTCGGCCTCGAGCTCGAGCGGAGCGGAGATATATAGCGCCTGGGCCTCCAAGCCCAGGCGCCGCCCAAGCCACCCAGTCAATTGAACCGTCCCGGCAACCCCCGACGCTGACTTCAACCGAACCAACCCATCAGGCCGTAGCTCGCTGACCAAACTGTTCGACGGAAAGAAGCCTCCGCCTCCGACCGAAAGCGAGACCTGCCCCGCCGAAGCGACGCAAGGCGCGAAAGCCAGCAACGCCGCGCCGGCGCAGACCGACAGTCCGAAACTCGACCGCCCACGCCGGCCCGCCATCAGTCCTCCCACCGCGCGATGTAGTTGGAGGGCTGACCGCCCGCGGTGAGGAACCGTCCTCCGACGAAGAGGCGTCCTTGGTGTTCGAGCATCCACCAGGGATTCACGTCGGTGATGCCGCCGAAGCCTTGGCCGAAGGCCGACCACTGTCCGTTGCGCCAGCGCGCGATGTGGTTGACGGGGGTGGCGCCGGCCGAAGTGAACGGCCCGATCGCCACGAGGTCTCCGCCGAAGACGCCGAGGGCGTTGATCTCGCGCGGCATTCCTTCGCCGAGCGGCGAGTAGATCGTCCCGTCGTAGCGCGCAATGCGATTCACCGTCTCTTCGGTGGTGAGCATGGTGAAGAAGCCGCCCAAGATCAGTGCGCCGTCGTGGACGGTGAGCGCGGTCACGGTGTTGTTCACGCCCGGGGGCACCGAATGCCACTGCGTGCCGTCGTAGCGCGCGAGGCTGCGTTCGCCGAGCGGACGCGGCGGCCCGTAGAGGAGGCCGCCGACGTAGAGCGATCCGTTGAAGGCTTGCACCGCATAGACGTCGTTGTCGAAATCGGCGCCGAGCGAACGCCACTGCGAGCCGTCCCACCTCGCGACGCCGTTGACCTGCTCGCTCCCCGAGTTGCGGAAGGGGCCGCCGGCGATGAGCGCGCCGTTGAATACGGTGAAGGACCAGACCGGGTCATCGAACCCCTGGCCCATCGGCTGCCAGACATTCCCGTCCCAGCGCGCGATCTTGGAGGCGGTCGCGCCGCCGGCGCGCGTGAACTCGCCTCCGGCGATGAGCTGTCCTTCGAACTGGGTGAGACAGAGGACGATGTCGTCCATCCCGGAGCCGAGCGCGCGCCAGGCCTGCCCGTCCCATTGCGCGATGCCCGCGGCGGCGACGCCGCCCGCTTGGGTGAACGCGCCGGCCGCCACGAGTTCCTCGTTGAACTCGGTGAAGGCGAAGACGATCCCGTCCATCCCCTTGCCCAGCGGCGGCGCGTTGAAGCCATCCCACCAGCCGGCCTGGGTGACCGTGACCTGTGCGGACGCCCGCCCGGTGAGGCCGCCGATCACGCGCGCCTCGACCGTGACGGTCTCGGTCCCGGTGGAGGTGTAGGCGTGGCGAGCGTCTTTCGCGGGACCGAACTCGGTGTCCCAGACGCCGTCGCCTTCCCAATCCCAGCGCATCTCGACCAGTGATTCAGGGTCGTCGGCGCCGATTCCCTGCGTCTGGAAGAGGAACTCGGTCGACGTGTTCCCCTCGGTCGGCTGGACGGTGCAGGTAAAGCGGAGCCCGGGGCGAGTGCCGCCGTCGGACTGGCAGCCGTGAACGGCTAGACCGAGCGAGGCGAGAACACCGAGAGATAGGAGTGTGCGAACGGCGGGTGGCCCGAATCCCATGGGCGGCATTCTCCGTGCGTCGCCGCCAGGGTGTCAACGATGCTGGGAGCGGACGGTTGACGCCCGCTTCGAAAGCGTGCTTGAATCCGTGTCGAGGCCGTTCTGAGTACGGCGTCTCCTGCCGAACAGAAGCGTGTCCGGAGCTCGACGGTTGATGAGATAGGGCGCACGACCTGCAGGGTCGCGCGGGCGCGGATCGCGCCGCAGACGCCCTGAACCCGCCGATGACGCGCGCTGCGGCGCCAACAGCAACGACTGCGAAAGACACAAGCCCGGATCCAGTTCGTTCGACTGCCGCGACAGTCCCCATGGAAGAGGGAGAGCGGCTCATACACGAGACCACGCGATGCGCGTCGTCCTCCACGGACACTTCTACCAGCCGCCTCGAGAGAACCCTTGGACGGGAGAGATCCCGCGCCAGAGAGGCGCTCGTCCGTATCACGATTGGAATGAGCGGATCACCGACGAGTGTTACCGCGCGAACGGGTGGAGCCGCGTCCTCGGCGCCCAAGGACGAATCGCCGCGATCGTGAATGGCTACGAGCATCTCTCGTTCGACTTCGGACCGACCTTGCTCCGCGATCTGGCGCATCGGGCGCCGACGGTCTACGACCGCATCCTGGAGGCCGATCGCCGCAGCGTCGATGCGCACGGGGGACACGGCAACGCCTTCGCCCAGTCGTACAACCACACCATCCTGCCGCTGACGAGCGAGCGCGACCGGCGCACGCAGATCCGATGGGGCCTGCGCGACTTCGAGGCGCGGTTCGGGCGGAAGAGCGAGGGGCTCTGGCTGCCGGAGACCGCGATCGACGCGGCCACGTTGCGTGCGCTGATCGAGGAAGGGGTCCGGTTCATCGTGCTGGCGCCGCATCAGGCGAAGCGGGTGCGTCGGTCGGGGGATGCGGATTGGCGCGAGGTGCAGCCGCAGCATCCGGTGGAGACGGGGTTTGCGTATCGGTGCTACTTGCCGGAGGACGCTGGGCAGTCCGGAAGAGACGAGGGTGGAGTCGATCGGGGCGGCCCCGATCGACCACATGTCGATGTCTTCTTCTATGACGGGTCTCTCTCGGTGGCGGTCTCGTTCAACCATCTGCTGCGCAGCGCCGAGGATTTGGCCGGGCGGCTGCAACAAGCGGGACGGCAGGTGCGCGGCGGCCTCGTCCATCTGGCGACCGATGGCGAGATCTACGGACACCACGAGCGGTACGGCGACATGTGCCTGGCCTACTTCGCGACGCGCGAAGCGCCGAGCCGCCGGCTGAAGCTCACCAATTACGGCGAGGAGCTGGCCGAGCATCCGCCGGTCCGCGAGGTGGAGCTCAACTACGGCGACGGTGAAGGCACCGCCTGGTCGTGCGCGCACGGCGTCGGGCGCTGGGTCCGTCACTGCGGATGCACCACCACCTCGGAGCCGGGCTGGAGCCAGGCCTGGCGGACGCCGCTGCGCGTAGGGTTGGACACCATCCGCGACGAGATCCAGCGGACATTCGAAGCGGAGTGCGCCGAGTTGCTGCGGGATCCCTGGGCGGCGCGCGACGGCTACATCGAGGTGCTCCTCGCGCCGCGAAACGAGCATGACGCCGCGGCTGAAGCGAAGGCGACCGCGGCGCGCGGCGCGTTCCTGGAGCGGCACGCGGCGCGCCCCTTGCAGCCGGCCGAGCGGAGGAGGGTCTGGTCGCTGCTCGAGGCGACGCATCACGCCATGCTCATGAACACGAGCTGCGCCTGGTTTTTCTCGGATGTCTCCGGCCTGGAAGTTCGCCAGAATCTCGCGTACGCCGCGCGAGCGTGCGAGCTGGCGCAGCCCTACACTCGATCGGCGCTCGAGCCGATGTTGCTCGAGCATCTGCGGGAAGCGCGCTCGAACGTCCCGCGGTGGCGCGACGGCGAGAAGATCTATCAGAGCGTGGTCCGTCGACGACTGACGGCCCCGCACGTGGCGGCGCAGGCGGCGGTCGAGGCGGCGTTCCTCGCACGCACGCTGCCGAGAGTGGTGCACGGGTATGCCATCGCAGGCGAGACGCACCGCGACGGTGAGCGCGCCAGCGGGAGGCTCGCCCTGACCGATCTGGCGAGCGAATCGCACTGGGAAGCGACCTGGCGGCTGCAGCGGGGTGAAGGCGGGCGGGAGATCGTCCTGCACGCCGACGAGATCGAGCTGACCTACTCGCTTCGGCAGGTGCTCGAGGCGTTGCCCTCCGATCTTCGCCGCGAGTTGGGACGGCGCCTGCGCGCGCAGCAACTCGTGGCGGCGCGCGATTGGTTGGAGCGAATGCACCAGGTGGAGGATTCCGCCTGGCCGGAGTTGCCGGCGGGGCGTTCGCCGCTCGCACGCGCCATCGAGCAGACGATTCGAGGTTGGGAAGTGGAGGCGTTGGCGGAAGTCTTGGCGAGAGAGCCCGAGACATTCACGGCGATTCCGGAAGAGTGGTGGCGTCGCGCGCGGCGGCTGGCGCGGCGCGGACGAAGGCGGCGGCTCCGGCTGCCGTGGGAGGGAGTCGGTCGTCATCTGGCGACGCGGATCGAGCGAGGCATCGTCGCCGCGGCGGTCGCGCCTCGTGAGGAACGCGACCTCCTCTTGGCGGAAGCGCTCTCGTCGTGGAACGAAGCCGGCGTGCTGGGAATCCCCATCCATCGCACGCGAATCGAAGAACGGGCCTATGACCTCGGGCTCGAACTGCCCGAGAACGAGCCGACGAGTGAGACGGTGCAACGCTTGGCCGACGTTGCGAATCTGGATCTCGACGCCATCCGCGGAGACGAACTCCGCCGGAGCGCGCGCCTTTGAAATTGATACGACCGACCGGAGACCCATCGAAACATGCGGAGTGATGAGCTGAGAGAGAAGAGCCGCGTCGAGCTGCTCGACCTGGCGCGTGCGCTACAGATTCCCAATCGAAGCGCGATGACCAAGGACCAACTGTTCCAGGCGCTGCAGAAGTCGCAGGCCGCCAGCGCGCGCACGCGAACGAAACCGAGCGCAGAGCCGGCGCCCGCGACCGCCCAGGAGACCGCGCGCCCGACGCGCCGTCGCGCTGCGCCGTCTGAATCGACGCAGGCCGAAACGCCGCGTTCCGAATCGCCGCCGCTCGCGGTGGCGCCGACTCGCGTGCAGGCGGCCGCGACTCCGCCGCCTCCCGCGTCGCCGCCTCCCGCGCCGGCGCCTCGCGATCCGGATGCGCAGCCGCGAGGCGATTTCGAAGCCCAACCGCGTGTGGTCTCCGATGCGCAGCCGACGAGCAACGAGCTCCCGCGCGGAGATCGGCCGGACCAGGATCGGTACCGCGGTCGACGGGACCATCAGCCTCGCGACCAGCAGAGTCGCGACCAACAGGGCCGCGGAAATCAGCCGACGCGGGGCGCCGGTGACGATGAGGAGATCGATCCGTGGAATTCGACCGCGCTCGGCCGTGATCCGAACTACGGACGGTTCCTGGCCGATCCGAGTGCGCTGAATCCACTCGGACGTGGCGGTGGGCGTGGGAACCAGGGTGGTCGCTTCGGTCGACCGGGCGGCGTGCAGCAGCGAAATCCGCAAGGGGATCGCGGAGGCCACGACCCGAACGCGCGCAACGATGGGCGTCGCGGCAACTATGGCCAAGATCGATATGGACGTCCGGACCGCGGCGGCCGACCGGGTCCGCGCGGCGATCGACCGCAGGACCGACCCGACCGCGGGCCCGATCGCGGCCAGGACCGCGGGCCCGATCCGCGCGGCCGTGACAACCGACCGCCCGATCCGCGCCATCAGAATCAGCAACAGAACCGGAACCAGAATCCGCCGCAGAATCGTCCGCGAGACGATCGGGGCGGTCCGCCGAATGAACGGCGCGAGGACCGCGAACTGCGGTTCCGTTACGAACGCTCGGAGCGCGTTCGGCAAGACCTGCGGCAGAGCGGCGAGGCGCGTCGCGGCTCGGGCTACGTGCCGCACGCGCCAGATCCGCGTGATCGAGATCCGCGCGAGCGTGATCCACGTGATCGAGATCCACGCAGCGGCGCAGGACCGGAGTCGGGGCGGCCGCAGAATGAATGGGGACGTTCGCGCCGGGGTCGGCGTGACCGCGGTTTCGAACGGAGTGACGAAGGACGACCCGATCTGCGCAACCAACTGAGCCCGTCGCGCCAGCCGGAAGAGGTCCCGGAGCGGGCCGGAATCGACCGGTGCGTGGTGGTGGCGCGCGATCCTTACTGGCTCTATGCCTTCTGGGAGATCACGGAGCCGACCTTCGAGACGGTGCGGGAGCAACTCGGCGACGATCTCGACGGCAGCCGCGCGATCCTGCGCGTGCACAGCATCCCCTCGACCGACGAGGCCTCGGCGCAGCCGGCCGGATTCTTCGATCTCGAGATCGATCAGACGGCGGTGAGTTGGTACATCCATGCGGGAATCGCGAATCGTTCGTATCGGGTTGATCTCGGCTTGCTGACGCCCGCGGGAACGTTCTTCCCGTTGGTGACGAGCAATCTCGTCACGACCCCTCCGGACACCGCGAGCGAGCAGCCCGCGTCCGAATCCGACGTGCCGGCCGAAACCCAACAAGCACTGTCGGCCCCCACCGTCGGACGCGGGTCGGAGCCGCGTCATCTGCGTAGCGAGTGGGATGGCGACTCGGAGGAAGATGTCCAACGGGCGCGCGATGAGTGGCCGGAGCCGCGTGCGGCGGCGCGTACATTTCCTTCGCGCGAGACCGGCCCTTCGGACCGCGCCACTTCGCCGCGCGGAGGTTGGGAGTCGCCCGCAGGGACAGAGCCCGGCCAGCGCGAGATCGGCCCAGCGGGGGACCGGCCCTCGTCGCCGCGCGGAGAACGATTTCAACGCGGAGAGCCGGCGCGGTACTTCCGCTTCGTGCTCAATACGGAGTTGGTGGTCTACGGCGCCACCGAGCCGGACGCGTCGCTCACGGTGCAAGGTCGGCCGGTCCAGTTGCGACCGGACGGCACGTTCACCCTGCGCTTCGCGCTGCCCGACGGCGAGTATTCGGTTCCCGTGATCGCGGTCTCGCACGATGGGATCTCCACGCGGGAGATCACACCGACTGTGCGGCGCGCGACGCAGACCCAGCGCTTCGATCGCCCGCCGACCCCGGCCAGCGGAGTGACCGATGATATGCAGCCGGACGAGTGAGCGTCAGGACCGCGGCGCGCATCCCTGGGCGCACCGCAGGGGCCGGGGTTGCGCGGAAGTCCGCGAAGGAGGCCGCGCGGACGACGCTCGTGCTGGTCCTGCACGCGCACCTGCCGTATGTGCGGCACCTCGAGCATGCGCGCTTCCTCGAGGAGGAGTGGCTGTTCGAGGCGATCGCCGAGAGCTATTTGCCGCTGACCGCTCTCTGTCAGCGCCTCGCGGACGAACGGGCGCCGGTCAGCCTGACGCTTTCGATCAGTCCCACGCTGGCGGCGATGCTGGGAGATCCCACGCTACAGCAGCGCTTCGTTGCGTATCTGGATGAGCGGATCGAGCTGGCCGGAAGAGAGCTCTTTCGCACGGTCTGGATGCCGGAGTGGCACGCGCTCGCGCGTTGGCATGAGGAGACGTTCCTCGCCACGCGTTCGTTCTACGTCGATCGTCTGCGCGGCGACCTCCTGGGCGCGTGGCGTGATCTGGCGTCGGCTGGAATCATCGAGCCGATCACCTCGAACGCCACTCATGCGTTCCTGCCCTATCTCGTGGGGCCGGAGTCGCTGCGTCGCGTGCAGGTCGAAGTGGCGGTGGCGGAGCATCGTCGGCTCTTCGGAAGTTCGCCGCGCGGGATGTGGCTCGCGGAGTGCGGCTACGTCCCGGGGATCGACCGGCTGCTGCGTGAGAACGACATCGGCTACACGGTCGTGGAAGCGCACGGACTGGAGCACGCGACGCCGCGTCCTCCCCGCGGAATGAATGCGCCGATTTTGACGCCGGAAGGGCTCCTGGTCTTGGCGCGCGATCCAGCCGCCTCGCGCGAGATCTGGTCGCGCGGCGAAGGATTCCCGGGCCATGCCGAGTACCGCGACTTCCATCACGACGCCGGTTGGGATCTCGAGCTCTCCTACCTCGAGCCGTACCTCCATGCGGGCCGTCGTTCGCCGCTCGGACTGAAGTACCACCGCGTGACCGGCGAGGCGCGCGAGAAGGAACTGTATCGCCCCGCCCAGGGCGCCGCTCAGGCCCGCGCACACGCGCGCGAGTTCCTGCGTCGACGCGCGTGTGACACGTCCCCGAGATTCCTGACCGCGCCGTTCGACGCGGAACTCTTCGGACACTGGTGGCACGAGGGGCCGGTCTTCTTGGAGACGCTACTGCGAGAGTCGACGCATTCGGATGCCGTGAGCGTCTCCGCTGCGGGAACGGCTCTCGCCGAGACGCGCCGAGCGGCCTGCGCGCAGCCCTCGTTCAGTTCGTGGGGAGAAGGGGGCTACGGCGCAACTTGGTGCGCCCCCGAGAACGATTGGATGCTGGCGCGCGTTGCGTCGGTCGGGCTGCGCGTGGTCGCCGCCGCGACACGGATGGCGAGAACGTCGTCGGCCGAACGTCGATCGTCGAGCGAGCGCGCGCTCGCGCAAGCCGGGCGTGAACTCCTGCTCGCCCAGGCTTCCGATTGGCCGTTCCTGGTCAAGGCCGGCACGGCCGCCGACTACGCCCGCGCGAGCATCGAGACGCACCTCGCCGCTTGCGGCTCGCTCTGCGATCAGCTCGATGCTGGCGCGATCGATCCGGTCGCCCTCGCGGCGCTCGAGGAGAGTCGCCCGATCTTTCCCACGTTGGACGGACTCTCGTTCGCCGACCCGACTCTCGCCGGCTAGACCGACAGGTTATGGAATGAAGAAACCACGCGCCGTGAGCAGGGACAGCGAGTTGCAGCGGGAGCGTTGGCGCCGCGGAGCACAGTTCTTCATTCCACAACCCATGGGGTTGTCTCCGAGGATTCGCTCTCTGACCTGGTCCGCGCTCTGCGTGATCGGACTGTCTGCTCCGGCCGCCCCGGCCGCGGTCGCTGCGCCCCTGCTCCTTCCGGACGGCTCGACCCTCGAGCTCGACACCATCACCGAGCCAACCTTGCGTTCGGCGATCTATTCCTTCGTCGAGTCGTACCCGGACACGCTGGGACCGGCCGCCGCCGACTACGGTACGGTCGCGCAGTTCGAAAGGCTCTATCCCGACTCGGTCTGGGACCGCTGGATGATCGACGGGCTGACCAATGAAGACGGGAGTCTGGCCTGGCGTCGCAGTCGCGACATGATGGCATTGGTCGAGATGTACGAGACGACTCGCGATCCGCGCTACCTCGATCGACTCTGGCGATTCGCCAACCATGTCCTCGATGCGCGCGACGATCGGCGCCAGCTCGCGAACTTCAGGGGCAAGATCGCGCCCGCCTGGGGCGCGTCGGTCTACGGCAACATCCCGCGTCGTGCGGTCTTCCTCGTGCACTCGGGGATGATCCTCGAGCCGATCTTCCAGCTCCTCCTGTTGCTGCGCGAAGCCGAGGCCGACTCCCTGGACGACACGCGAGAGGCCATCGTCATCGCAGGCGCGACGCCCGAGGCGCGTCGACGGATGCTCTGGGCTTGCCTGGAATCACTCGAGTATTTCGAGCCGGTCTACCGCGAAGGTCCGCGGGAGGACGAGGGGCACTACGTCTCAGAAGACGAAGAGCGTGAACGCGAGCGGTTGCCGGAGCCGTACAACCGACAGAACGTGATGGCGCTGAACTTCTGGGCCGCCCACCGACTGACCGACGATCCCGGCTACGCAGATCGCGCGGAGCGACTCGCGCGTTTCTTCCAACGTCGTCTGGAACGGAGGGAGGGCGACTTCTACCTGTGGGACTACGAGCCGCCGATGACCGAACGCGGCATTCACGCGCGCCAACCGGGCGAGGCCGCGGTCATCTGCGACGACATCTCGCACGCCTACTATGCGATCGAACCGCTCCCGCGGTTGGTCGAAGGTGGGGTCGTCTTCACCGAGGAGGACCTGGCGCGTTTCGCCCGAACCTTGACCCGCTCGTTCCACTGGGGACACGGCGTCTTCTTCACCACGATCGGCTGCGGGCCGAACTTCACGCCGCGGATCATGCGCAACCTCCCCGGCTGGTTGTGCGTGGCGGACGCCGATCCGGAGTTGCGGCCGCTGGTGGAGGGATTCATGCGGCGGAACGTGGCCGAGCCGGAGCCGCTGCATCTTGCCTATCTGATCCGCGCGGATTAGACCCGGCGGAAGTGTCGTCGTGATTCGGTAGGAGGCGCCTCGCGGGGCGCGAGTCGCATTACGCCGCGAAGGTCGAACGCTTCTGCGTCTTCTCCTGCATCTGCACGGGTGAGGCGGCGAGCGAGTCGTAGATCGGCTCGCCGCCCGGGCCGATGCGGCCGAAGCTGAGCGTGCCAGTCGGGCAGCTCTGCACGCAGGCGGAACAGCGCACGCACTCGGGGTCCTCCATGGGGAGTCCCTTGTTGGCGAAGTTCATCACGTCGATCCCCTGATGACAGACCGAAGTGCAGACGTTGCAGGAGATGCACTTCGACTTCTCGGCGAAGATGCGAAAGCTGGAGAAGCGCGCGTAGATGTGCATGAGCGCCGCCAGTGGGCAGGCGAAGCGACACCAGACGCGGCCGGAGAACCAGAAGTAGAGTCCGGTGCCGATGGCGCCGCCGAGCGCAATGTCCACGACCGCCTTGTAGCTCGTGTGCATCCATCCCACGAACGGGTGCAACGCGCCGTGCAGGCTCGGGACCCAACTCAGCATGTTGATCCCCGTCAGCACGAACGCGGCGACCAGCACACCCTGGCCCAGCATGTTCCAGCGATTCGGCCCGGCGCCGTGCCACATCTTCTGTCGATGCGTGTCGCCCATCGTCTCAGCCAGCGCGCCGCAGGAGCAGATCCAACCGCAGTAGGCGCCCTTGCCGTATTTCCAGACCAGGAACGGAATCAGAACGAAGGTCTGCACCAGGCCGATCACGAGCCACCAGAACATCGGCTGTGGGCTCGCCAGGTTCACGAGGAAAAGCGGCCACGCCAGGATGAAACCGAGGGAGCGCCAGTACTCCCGGGTCTCGCCGACTCTCGGGAACAAGTTGTCGGCGATCGCCGTCGGCAGCCAGCCGTTCGCATCCATCCACGGCAGCAGGATCTCGGGCAACAGGAAGAGCGGCACGAGCTGGATCGCTATCAGCGTCAGGGTCTGCACGCGCACGTAGGGCGTCTTGCGGCGACGGATGCGCGCGATGCCGAAGGCCACGATGCAGGCCGAATAGACGGTGGTGAACCAGAAGCTGGGACCCTTCGTGGCGTTGGTGAAGGCGCCGAGGAATGTCTCGCGGCCCAAGCCCCAATCCCGGCCGATGGCGAAGATGTCCGTGTGGCCGATCCACCACGACTTCCAGACGTAGACCAGCGTGATGAGCGCGACGAAGCAAGAGAGCAGCGCCCAGGTGCGCGGCCGCATCTCGCCGCGGATGGCGATGCCGCTGCGGCGGAAGAACTCGAGCGGCGCTTCGCGGCCGATCATGGCGAGCACCACGTCGTTGGGGAGCGTTGTCTCGCGTCCGCGGGTGTCGCCGCCGCTCGCGTCGCGGTTCTCCAGATCCCGAAGGGTGACGGAACCCGGCGTGATCGACTTGACCGCGGTCGACATCCGCAGGCGCAGCGACCCCGCCGGGAGATCCCCGCGCATCTCCGACCAGGCGGCGGTGGTGACGCGATCCGACGTCGGTGTCTGCACCGCCATCTCGCTCGCAGGGTTCTTCACCAGCGCTTCGATTTTCTGCAGGTTCTCCGGCTTCGGGCGAGAGAACTCCTTCTTCCGGTAACTCAGGGTGACATGCGCGCCGGTGATGACGAGCGCGATGGCCGCCTCCAACGCGGAGTCGCCCCCTCCCACCACGAGAACGTTTTTCCCCGTGTGCTCCTTCGGGTCGTAGAGCCGGTTGTAGACCTTGTCGAGTTCTTCGCCCGGACAGCCGAGCTTGCGGTAGTTCCCGGTGCGTCCGATCGCGACGATCACGCGCCGCGCGCGGATGATCCCGCCCGCCTCGCGGACCAAGTGGATCTCGTCCCCTTTGCGTTCCAAGCGGACGATGCGCGCCGACTCCAACTCGATCCCCGCCGCGATGCGCTGCGCTTCGAGTTCGTCGATCAGCTCTTCCTTGAACGGCGCGCTGACGTGGAGTTGCCCCGCCGGCGTCATCTCGGTCGGGTAGGTGTAGATCGGCTTGCGCTTCGGGAAGTTCGCGATGGTCGAGAAGGCCTGGGTCGCCTCGAAGACGACGAAACGTAGTCCCGCGCGCTGCGCCTCGAGCGCCGCCGAGAGACCAGAGACGCCGCCGCCGATGATCGCCAGGTCGAGGAGTTCGTTCTCGCGGACCGGACCGTGGAGCGCGCTCGACGCTGTGCGCGGAGTTGCTCGGAAGTTCGCCTCCCGCAGGATCGCCGCCACGGCCCGCGCGCCGGTGTCGGCGGAGAATTTGAGGAGAGGGATGCCGGTCAGGTCGCCGACGATGCGGACGCCGGGGACGGAGGTCTCTCCGTCGAGCCCGACGATCGGGAGACGTTCGACAGTGCCGGCCGGCCAGCGCGTGTGCAGCCAGTGCGTGTAACGAGCGATCAGGTTCGCCATCGGGCTCCTTCGTCCGCTCGGGCCTACTTCCCTGTATCGGCCAACGAGACGCAGGATCTTCGCACCGAGGCGCGAGCGCGTCCACCCTGTCGAACGTCGCCGGATTAGCTCGCCAACGCCTTGTACCTCACGCTCGTCAGGTCGGCCGAGACGTCCCAGAGTCGCTGGGCGAGTTCCGGATCGTACGATCGACCCGACGAACGAAGCCGCTGGGGGAAGCCGGCCCTCTCCAGGAAACCGTTCGGCCCGTAGTACTCGCCGCCGCGCACGCCGGGCGCCGTCGCTGCATAGAGCTGAGGCAACGCACCCATCGACGCGGACTGCGACCAGCTCTCGAAGATGTTCCCCATCGTGCGGTGGAGCCAGGATCGTTCGTGCTGCATCAGGTCGGCGCGCAGCCCGGTGGCCGCGAATCCCGGATGCGCCGCGACACTGAGTGTCGTCGAGTGGATCAAAGTGAGCTTGCGCTGCAGCTCGTAGGCGAAGAGGAGATTCGCGAGCTTGCTCTGTCCGTAAGCAGCCCAGCGGTCGTACGACCGTTCTCCGTGCAGGTCGGCGAAGCGGATCGCGCCGAATCGCTCGACCGCGCTGGAGACGGTCACGACGCGGCTCTGTGGGACGGCGAGGAGCGAATCCAGGAGCAAGCCGGTGAGGGCGAAGTGTCCGAGGTGATTCGTGCCGAACTGCAACTCGAAACCGTCAGCGGTCGCGCGACGCGGCGTCGCCATCACGCCGGCGTTGTTGACCAGACAGTCCAGTCGATCGTGCTTCGCGCGGAACTCGTCGACGAACTGCTGGATCGAGCCGAGGCTTGCGACATCCAGGCGGATCACCTCGATCGGCGCGTCGGGCGTCTCCGCCCAGATCCGCTCTCGCGCGTCACGGCCGCGCGGCAGATCCCGACAGGCGAGGACGGTGCGCGCGCCCTTCCGTGCGAACACCTTGACCGTTTCGAAGCCCAAGCCGCTGTTCCCGCCCGTGACTACGACCGTTCGCCCTGACTGCGGGGGCATCTGGTCGGCGCGCCAGGTCCTGGCGCTCTGGGCGAGTTGCTTCGCATCGTTCATCGTCGCAGCGTTCATCTTCGCAGCATAGCGATCCGCGAAAGCTCGCTCTCGTCGATGCTCGACGGGGGCCGTCCCTCAGGCGCGGGAGTTGTTGGCGCGCGGAGAAGCTCCGCGCGCTCCTGAGCGGCGCCGTCAGGCGCCGGAACCGCCGTCGCTGCGGATGATGTCCTTCCAGGCGATCTCCTGTCCCTTGCGCTTCCCTTTGATCGTGATCTTCAGCCCTTCCGGCGCGATCTGGATGATATAGGTCTCTTCACCGAGCTGCAGTTCTCGCTTCAACGGCTTCTCGAGCTTGGTTGCCATGACTCTCCCTTGGGTTGTGAACGTCCCTGAGTTCTACCGCCGCGTACTTGGCCGGATGATACCCGTCCTGCGCGCTCGCGTCGTGAGGATGGTCGTGGCAGACTCTCCCGCGCTCGAGCCGTCGTGGACGGGGTGACCCGGCGGCGGAGCGAACGAGTGTTCATCTCGAGGATCAGAGGAGACGCGATGGCGACCGATTTCAATCCGTTCCAAGTGGCGCAGGCGCAGTTCGACGGCGTGGCCGACCAACTCCAACTCGAACAAGAGGTGCGCTCGATCCTCCGGTTCCCGCTGCGGGAGTTCCGCTTCCAGATCCCCGTCCGGATGGACACGGGACAGATCAAGGTCTACTTCGGCTTCCGCGTGCAGCACAACGACGCGCGCGGGCCGGCCAAGGGCGGGATCCGTTTCCATCCCGAGGAGACGCTCGACACTGTGCGGGCGCTCGCCATGTGGATGACGTGGAAGTGCGCGGTGGCCGACATCCCGCTGGGAGGCGGCAAGGGGGGCGTCATCGTCGAGCCGTCGTCGCTCTCGGTGGGTGAGAAGGAGCGACTCTGTCGCGGCTGGATCGACGGGATCTGGAAGAACCTCGGACCGCGCATCGACGTGCCGGCGCCCGACGTCGGGACGACGCCGCAGATGATGGGCTGGATGATGGACGAGTACTCCAAGCTCACCGGCCAGTACGTCCCGGGCGTGATCACGGGCAAGCCGGTCGGGAGCGGCGGTTCACTGGGACGCACCGAGGCGACCGGCTACGGTGTGATCTACACCGTGCGCGAGGCGATGAAGTACCTGAAGCTCGACCCGACCCGATGCACCGCTTCGCTCCAGGGATTCGGCAACGTCGCGCAGTATGCCGCCATCGGGTTCATGCAGCAGCTCGGCGGAAAGGTCATGGCCGTATCCTGTTTCGACCGGAAAGACCACTGTTCGTACACCTTCTCGAAGGTCGACGGGATCGATCCGCATTTCTTGCAGTCGATCACCGATCAGTACGGCGGGATCGACAAGATCCAGGCCGCCGCCGCCGGGTACCAGGTCGAGGATGCGATGGCCTGGCTCTCCAAGGATGTCGACGTCCTGATCCCCAGCGCGATCGAGGGACAGATCACCGGTGAGACCATCGGCATGATGAGTGAGCGCGTCAAGATCGTGGCCGAAGGCGCCAACGGTCCGACGACGCCCGAGGCCGATGTCGAATTGAAGAAGCGCGGAGTGTTCGTCATTCCAGATTTCTTGTGCAACGCCGGCGGAGTGACTTGCTCCTATTTCGAAAGCGTACAGAACGACGCGAACTACTATTGGGAACGCGAAGCTGTCTTGAGGCGCCTCGATCAGAAGATGACGACCGCGTTCCAGGGCGTCCTGGCCATGTCTCTACAGCGCGAAGCCTTCATGCGCGACGCGGCGTATATGGTGGCCATCGATCGCGTGGTGAAGGCGATGGATCTGCGAGGGTGGGTGTAGAACCGGGCGCGCGGGGGGCGTG
>Ga0163146_10000088_pt1 | contig 115164 bp, 91 predicted proteins | sample OliLakLV19MP7G1_FD_148648 | JGI IMG/M metagenome (GOLD analysis project Ga0163146, IMG submission 148648) | Freshwater microbial mat bacterial communities from Lake Vanda, McMurdo Dry Valleys, Antarctica - Oligotrophic Lake LV.19.MP7.G1 | ecosystem: Environmental > Aquatic > Freshwater > Lake... | reverse complement strand
CTTCGTGCTCGACTCGTGGGGACCAGTGGGACCAATGACTGTGCGCCGCGCCGATGTCGATGGCGACGGTGTCGTCGGGGGGTACGATCTCGCTGCAGTGCTGGGGGCGTGGACACCGACGCGATCGTACCCGCCGCGTGGTCGATGACTGTTCTGACCGCTACCGCCGCGGATTGCGCCCCTCAGGCGGGGGACCACCGCGCGGTCCTCGTCCGAGCGCGCGTGGTTGGTGCGTTGCCGCCGATGCGAGTCGCGAGATCGAAGTACCTTCGGTGTCGGCTGCGCGCTCGACCTTTGCAAAGATCATGCGGCCTGCGCTTGTTTGCAGCGAGTTCGTCACGACAGCGTGCACGATCGAACCGACGTGTGGACCTGCATCTTCGATGACGACCATCGTTCCGTCGGGCAAGTATCCAACGCCTTGGCCCTCGGTCTCGCCCGCCTTGATGACCGCGACCGTGAGCGTCTCGCCCGGCAGCGCCGCGGCCTTCAGCGTGTTCGCGAGATCGTTGATGTTGATGACGGGAACGCCGTTGATTTGCGCGACCTTCTTCAGGTTCGAATCGGTCGTCAAGATCCGCAGCTTCTGATCCTTCGCGAGCTCGATGAGCATGCGATCGACGCTCACGCCTTCGACGCGCGGATCGTCGATCGAGAGATCGAGATAGGGGTTGGCCTGCATACGCGCGAGGACGTCGAGACCGCGCCGTCCGCGCGTGCGTTTGATCTTGTCACTCGAATCTGCGAGCGCTTGCAACTCGTCGACGACGAACTGCGGACAGACGAGCGGTGCGTCGAGAAAACCCGTGGAACCAAGCTCGTTGATGCGTCCGTCGATGAGGACAGACGTGTCGACAACAAGCGGGCGGACGCCGCGCACTTGCTTCGCGAATTCGACATACGGAATGACGAGACGGAAGTCGTCTTTCGTCGTGAGTACGACCGACACCGACAAGTAACAGAGCACGATGCCGACGATGACTTTGCCGAGGCCGAGATACAGCGCTTGTCGTCCGCCGCTCAAGTCCCACGCGTCTGCGACAACATCAAGCAGCGAGCCAACGGCGATCGCACCAATTAGTCCGAAGCAGACGCCGAGATAGACGCCAACCACCGAACTCAGTCGCTTGTTCGGCGTGATGGCATCGAGCGTGAGAACGATGATGCCGATCGACGTCGTCGCAAGGAACAGGCCGCCGATCGTCGAGAAGCCGAAGTCTTCGGTGCGGCGCTCGCTCGCGATCGTGAGAATCGTGACTGTCCCGAGTAGGACAAGAAACAGCAGTCGCACCACGAGCATGAGCAGGCGGCGTGAGCGAGCCTCTTGCTTCGCCTGCACGGACGGGAGGTCGTAGCGCCGCGATTTGGCCAAGGCCAACTCGGCCGCGGATGCGTCCGCTGCGGCAGCGTCCAAAGCTCCCGCGCCAGCAACGACCTCTGAAGAAGGGGTCTCTAGCTCGGGGTTCGGCGGGACGCTCGTCGACTCATCCATCGCTCGATTGTACGGGTCGGATCTCGCTTGGGATCCCGCGTTGTCCGCGTTGACCACGTTGGAAGGCGAGATGGATCCAGTGAGCGCTGCGCACAATCGCGGACCTTTGCGGTAGACTTCGCGGACTTCTGGTGACGCAGAAGACGGCCGGGTCCGCTCGACGGGCGGCTCGTGAACTTGGTCAGAGCCTGACCGCAGCAGCCATAAGCGACGTTGTCCGAGCTTGCGGGTGCCTGGCCGTCTTCCGCGTCACTGGATTCCCTCGACCAAGAGAACGTCCGCCGGGACCGTGCCCCAGACGCGCCCCGGACGTGTGATAGAACCGCGACAGAAGCTTTGAGATGTAGGTTTGTGTATGGCGAAAAAGGCGAAGGCTACCGACGAGCCGACCACTCAGAAGCCTGCAACGGAGACGCCGGTTGGTATGGCATCGCTTGAGGCCGCCCCAGCGTCGAAGGGGGCCGCAACCGCCGAAGCCGGTGCCACGAAGGGCTACCAAGTACTCGCACGGCGTTACCGCTCGGTTGACTTTGATGAGGTCGTCGGGCAGGAAGCGATCGCGCGGACGTTGCAGAACGCGATTCGGACTGGCCGAACCGCGCACGCCTATCTCTTCACGGGAACACGTGGCGTTGGCAAGACGTCGATGGCGCGGATTTTCGCGCGAGCGTTGAACGCCGTCGATGCCCTGACCGAACAGGACGCCGTCGCCCGCGCAATCATGCGCGGCGACGATATTGATGTCGTCGAGATCGACGCGGCGAGCAATCGCGGCATCGACAACGCGCGCGATCTGATCGCGGGGGCTGGACTGCTTCCCGCCCGCGGGCGCTTCAAGATCTACATCATCGACGAAGTGCACATGCTCACGACGCCCGCCTTCAACGCGCTGTTGAAGACGATGGAAGAGCCGCCTGAGCACGTGAAGTTCATTCTCTGCACCACGGAGGGGCAGAGCGTTCCAGCGACGATCCAGAGTCGCTGCCAGCGCTTCGACTTTCGCAACATCTCGTCGACGCGGATCGCTGAGCACCTTCGTGATGTGCTCGCCCGCGAAGGCGCATCGGCCGATGAGCGGGTGGTGATGCAGCTCGCGCGACTGGGGAACGGTTCCATGCGCGACGCGCTGTCGCTTCTGGAACGTTTGCTCGCAGCAGCGGAGCCCGGAAGCGATGGCAAGCCAGTGCTCTCGTGGGCGCTCCTCGAAGAGATTTTCGGGCTGCCCGACGAGACGCTGCTTGAGCGCGCCATCGAGGCAATCGCGCAGGCTGATGCCGCCGGAGTACTTGTCGCTGGAGGCGAGTTGCTCGATCGCGGGCTCACAGTTGAGCGTGCGCTCGACCTCTTAGCCGAACGATTTCGTTGGCTCATGCTGGCGCTCGTGTGTGGTCGTGATACGCCACTACTCGAAGTCGCCGCCGAAACGCGCGAGGTCCTTGAGCGGCTTGCGAAGCCGTTTGACGCCGCGTCGCTCGTGCATCTCATCGCGATGTGCGACGCGGTCGCCGCGAAGGCGCGTGATTCATCGAACTCCCGCGCGCTCTACGACGCGGCGCTTGTGCGAATGAGCCTCTCCGAGCAATTTGCCGACGCGACGGCGGTGCTTCGGGACGCCGATGCGGCTACAGCCCCGAGCGGAACCAGCCCAAAAAAAGCCCCGAGCGGGCCAGCGAGTCAACCTCGCGGCCCGCGCTGACTCCGGCTGCTCGAGCACCGACTCCGAGTTCGCGCGAGAGAGCGCCGTCGCTTGCTCCGGTTGCGCCGCCAGCGCCGCCAGCGCTCGCACCGGTCACGGCTTCGGCTGGCCCGTCACTTAGTACTCCACTCGCTCAACCCGCCGCTCATACCGGAGGTTCGGGGAGTAACTTTTGGAAGAGCGTCGTTGAGAAATCGGTAGCGAGTCCGCGCGACGGCGCACTCCTCGCGGATCTCCGGTTTCGAGCGCTTGAGGCCGGCGTACTCACGCTCTCCGTGAGCGGGGGAGCCGCTGGGGGTGAGTTCGTTCGCGGGAATGTCGAGATCGTCCGCTCGACGATCGCGCGCCTCGCGGGGCGGTCAGTTGACGTTCGTATCGAGATGGACGCGGGCGCGACTGCTCGTGCGCCGATCGCTCAGCGCGGCCACATTCCACCCGAGGTGCGCGACCATCCGATCGTGAAGCTTGCGGCGGACTTGTTCGACGCTGGCATTGTTGACGTGACGCCCTTAAGGCGTGAAGAGAAGGCGGCGGGCGATGTCGCCGCGCTCGGACTGGAAGCGTCCAGCGAAATGTTAGAGGCTGGAGTGGCCGATACTTTCTCAGGAGAGAACTTGGATGTTTGATTCGTTGAAGAACCTCGGCGCGATGGCGTCGATCATGAAAGACCTGCCGCGCATCAAGGCAAGAATGGAAGAGGTGCGCCGGAAGGCTGAGATGGCGCGGGTCGCGGCAACGAGCGGTGGCGGGGCTGTGACCGTTGTTGCGAGTGGTCGACTGCGCATTGAGAGCATCACGATTGATCCGGCGGTTTTTGCGGCTGGCGGCGGAGACCCCGAAAGTCGGGCGCTGGCGTCGGAGTTGATCCGCGAAGCGACGAACGCCGCGCTTGAAGGGGCACAGGCAACCATGGCGGAAATGCTCGGCGAAGCGGCACGCGACTTGAACCTGCCGATATCCACCGACGACTTGAAGGGGTTGCTCTAGCCGTGGCGAGCGCGCTCCCCGACTCTGTCCGCCGGCTCGTCGATGAGTTCGCGACGCTGCCCGGTATTGGCTGGCGCTCGGCCGAGCGATTGGCGTTTTGGATTCTCAAGAGTTCAAAAGATGAAGCAATGCGCCTCGCTGACGCGATTGCCGACGTGAAGCGCTCAGTGCGGCACTGTTCCATCTGTTGGAACCTGACCGACCTCGATCCGTGTCCAATCTGCTCTGACGAGAAACGAGACGCGTCGAGCGTGCTTGTCGTAGAGCAACCGAAGGATCTCATCACGCTCGAAAAAACAGCGATGTTCCAAGGTGTCTACCACGTGCTACTTGGTCGACTCGACCCGCTTGACGGTGTGGGGCCAGAGAGCCTCACTGTCGCGTCGCTCTTGGCTCGGCTCGACACGCCAGCCAAGAATGCGCGCGGTATGAAGGTGACCGAGCTGATTCTCGGGTTGAATCCCGATATGGAAGGCGACTCGACGGCGCTCTGGCTCGCTGACCAGGCGCGGCAGCGCGGCATCGGGGTTTCGCGACTCGCTCGCGGCATTCCGACCGGTTCACAGATCGAGTACGCGAACTCGGCGGTGCTCGCCGATGCGATCGCGGGCAGACAGAAGATGTGATTCGCTGTGACAGCGGTCGCAAGCATGTAGGATCAAGTCAGATGCGATTCGAAACCGGTCAACACCATCGGATGAGCCAGCAGATGAAGCTGGCGCCGAGGATGATCCAATCGATGGAAATCCTGCAGCTTCCGCTGCTCGCGCTGCAAGAGCGCATCGACCAAGAGCTTGAGTCGAACGTCGCGCTGGAACAGGTCGAGCCGGGAATGGATCTCGCTGTCGCGAAGCCGAAGGACGAGCAGCATCCCGACGAACGGAAAGACGACGGAACCGCCGAGCAGTTTGAGCGCCTTCGGCAACTCGAACGCAGTTACGGCGATATCTACGACAACGACACGGGGCGGCCTTCGAGTCGGCTCGCTGGCGAGCGCGACAAGAAAATGGACGCGATGGCCAATGCGCCGAGTAAGGGCGCGAGCCTCATCGAGCAGCTACAGCAGCAGTGGAATTTCGCCGAGCCGCCTGAAGAACTTCGGGCACCGGGCAACCGAATCCTTGAATACGTCAACGACGACGGACTGCTCGGCGCCGACATCGACACCATTCTTGACCAAAGTAAGAACATCCCAGGCGTCGAGTGGTCGAAGGAACTCATCGAGCGCACCATCGCCGATCTGCAAGAGGTGCTTGAACCGCGCGGCATCGCTGCACGCAATGTGCGCGACTGCCTGCTGATTCAACTCATCGATCACGTCGAATCGGAACCCGATCCAGCGAAGGCCGAGGCTTGGGACGACGCGCGGCGGCTCGTCGCCGAGTACTTCGATGACTTGGTGCAGAATCGACTCCCCAAAATTGCCGAAAACTCACGCCTTCCGGTGGAGCGCATTCAGATCGCGAAGCTGCTCTTGAAGAAGCTCACGCTCGCGCCGGGGCGTGACCTTGTCGACGAAGACGTGCGCCCGATTATCCCGGATGTCATCGTTGAGTACGACACTGAACGCGACGAGTACACGGCGCGACTTCCCGGGCAGGCGATGCCGGAACTTCGCGTTTCGCCTGACTACGCGAAGATGGCGAAGGACAAGAAGGTCGACGAGAAAACTCGTGAGTTCGTCGGCCGCAACGTGCGCTCGGCGTTGTGGCTCATCGACGCGATCCATCAACGCAAGCAGACGGTCTTGCGCGTCGTCAATGTTGTCCTTGCGCGGCAGCGCGAGTTCTTCGACTACGGGCCGCAGTTTCTGAAGCCCTTGCCAATGGTCGAAGTCGCCGAACAACTCGGGATTCACGTGGGAACGGTGAGCCGCGCGGTCGCTGGGAAGTGGCTGCATACGCCACGCGGACTCGCGGAGTTGCGAAAGTTTTTCTCGGGCGGACTCGAGACTGCGTCAGGCGAAGATCGCTCGTGGGAAGCGGTGAAAGCGATCTTGCGCGAGATCGTCGACGCGGAAGACAAGCATGCACCGTTCTCCGATCAGGCGATTGCGGGCAAGCTCAAAGAGCGCGGCGTCGACATCGCGCGCCGCACGGTTGTGAAGTACCGCGAACAGCTCGGAATTCAAGCGGCGCGTCAGCGAAAAACGCACGGGGTATGAGTGCCTCTCGTATCCTGAGCCGATGCGCATTCTCATCACTGGCGCAACTGGATCGATCGGTCGCCGGCTCGTGCCGGTCCTGAACGCGCGCGGCGATCGTGTGGCAGTCGTCACCCGTCGTCCGCGCGATGCGCGACGACTCTTCGGCGGCGATGTCGAGGTGATTGCTGGCGACTGCTCGATTCCCGGACCGTGGCAGCAGGCGGTGGAGGGGGCAAGCGCTGTTGTACATCTTGCGGGCGTCGGCATCGCCGACAAGCGTTGGAGTGCGCGACAACGAACGCTCATCGAGACGAGCCGCGTCGAAAGTACGCATCACGTTGTGAATGCGATCGAGGAAGCGAAGGAGCGACCGCGCGTCCTCGTGAACGCATCGGCGACTGGCTACTACGGCGACGCGGGCGAAGAGAACGCGGACGAGCGATTCCCCGCGGGGAAAGGATTTCTCGCGGACGTCTGTGTGCGCTGGGAAGCCGAGGCTCAGAAGGCTGAAGCGTTTGGACTGCGCGTGGTTCGCGCGCGCATTGGTGTCGTCCTCGACGAGAAGGGGCCAGCACTACGACTGATGTTGCCCTGGTTTCGCGCCGCGCTCGGCGCGACGATTGGAAATGGACAGCAGCGCCTGGCGTGGATCTGGCACGGCGATTGTGTTGCGGCGCTGGCCGCGTGCGTCGATCGCTCGACCCTCAGCGGTCCGGTGAACGTGGTCGCTCCCGAGCCATGTACGCAGCGCGCGTTTGCGAAGGCACTCGGGCGCGCGGTTGGACGGCCCGTGATCTTGCGAGTCCCGTGGATTGCGCTGCGCGTTGCATATGGACCGATCGCCGACGAACTCGTCCGTTCGGCAGGCGTTGTCCCGACCGCACTGCTCGCCGACCGCTTTCTCTTTCGCGCCCCAACGATCGAAGCATGCATGGAGGAGTTGCTGCACGAAGAGTCGACGCGGGAAGCCTCGATGCGATCTCTACGAGGACGTCCGCTCACTCCGGTATCGCAGCGCCTCGCGAGTGTGGTCCTCGCGGCGGGCGTTGCCGACAGCGCGATTCCGGCAGTCCGAGTGTCCAAGCCATCGCGGCCACCAGCCCGACCGCGCATGCTCGTGGTGTCGAGCTCTCTCATCGATTCGATACTGGGCGACGCGCAACGTCCACGTCTGGGTTCGCGCGAGGCGGTGCGCCTGGCATCGAGCCGCGGATGTGCAGTGGTGATTGCTGGCGACGCCCGCGGTCCGCTGCTCGGTCCGCTGCTCGTTGATCCGCTACTCCACCCGCTTGCGATCGCAGCGAACGGTGCGGTGCTGTGGAACCATCGTGAGGGCCGCGCGATCTTCGCGGACCGCGTCGAACCAGCGACACTCGCTGGCCTGTCTCTTGCCGTGCGCAGCGCTGCCCCTGACATCGTGCTCGTCTTTGAGGGTGAGGACTGGATTGCTTCCGAGCGCGTCGACGTCGTTGGCTTCGGCAAGGTTGATCTTCGACTCACGACGGGAGAACTGCCGCCGAAGCCGAGCGTGCGCGTGCATCTCGTCGGATCGGCGGACGCCGTGAAGGCGGCGCGCATCGCTATCGAGTTGCCGTTCTGGCGCGAGCGAAAGGTCACGCTGTTCTCTCGCGGAACTGGTCTGCTCTCTGTGGCCGCGCCGCTCGTCGATCGAGCCGTTGCCGCGCAGCGGATTGCACGGAAGCTTGGCGCGACCCGGGAAGAGACGATGGCGCTTCTCGCCACCGAGGATGATCTCGGGCTTGCCGATTGGTGCGGTTTCAGCGTCGCCGCGTCAGACTCGCCAGCAAGTGTGCGCCGGCTCGCGGGCGCGGTGCTCGATGCGTCCGCCGATTCGCTCGGCGACGCGGTGCGGCGTTATCTCGCCGAGTCATGAGTGCGTGAACCCATTGCTGGAGGAACAGGCGGCGTCGCGGTCGTAAAAGCGCCGCTCGCTACACTGCCCGCCTTTCGTGAGCAGTCCGACCGTAACCCCACGAGGCCTCTGTTCCCACTTCTGGTGGGTAGGCCTCTGAACTGAAGAGGCTCCGCGTGACGCTGAAGATTTGGATCGACGGAAAGTTAGTTCCGAAGGCCGAAGCCACCGTGTCGGTCTACGACCACGGTCTGCTCTACGGCGACGGCGTTTTTGAGGGGATCCGCGTCTACGGCGGGCGCATCTTCAAGATGGGGCAGCATGTGACGCGCCTCTGGGAAAGTGCCGAGCGGATTCGCCTCACCATTCCGTACACACGCGACGAGGTGGTCGCGGCCATGCGAGCGACGATCGCAGCGAACAACCTGCGCGATGCCTACATTCGACTCGTGGTCACGCGGGGCGCGGGCACACTCGGTCTCGATCCACGGAAGTGCCCGCGTGCGTGCGTCTTCTGCATCGCCGACACGATTCAGCTCTATCCGGAAGAACTCTACGAGAACGGGATGAAGATCATCGTGGCGCAGCGACCGCGCATTCCGGTCGCGTGCCTCGATCCTTCCATCAAGAGCCTCAACTATCTCAACAACATATTGGCGAAGCTCGAAGCGATCGACGCGAATGTGCTCGAAGCCATCATGTTGAACACTGAGGGGTTTGTCGCCGAGTGCACCGGAGACAACATCTTCGCGATCAAGAATCGACGCATCGTGACGCCCCCGTTGTCGGCAGGGCTTCTGAACGGCGTGACCCGGCGGTTCGTCATGAACGAAATCGCGCCCGCGATCGGCTGCCCGGTCGAGGAGAAGCTCTTTCGAATGGACGAACTCTACGGCGCCGATGAGATCTTCCTCACCGGCACCGCGGCGGAAATCATTGGCGTCAACGCGATCGGTGACCGGAGTATCGGCAGCGGCGTCGGCCCCGTGACCAAGGCGCTCACGACCGCGTTTCGGACGAAGGTCGCGACGAACGCAGCGGAGGACTGAGCGAAGACGTCCGTGAGGCAGACACGGCGAGTTTTGACGATGATGCCGCCGTGCGTTGCCGCAAATGCGACTACTCGCTGTGGACGATCGAGGGCCGTACTTGTCCTGAGTGCGGCGAGGCGTTCGCGCCATCGCAATACGATTTTCGCCGTGGGTCTGTTGCGTTCCACTGCCCCCACTGTCGACAAGACTATTACGGCACGTCGCCGCAAGGTCATCTTGAGCCACCGGTCTTCGATTGCGTTCGCTGCAACCAGCGCATTGCGATGGACGAGATGGTGCTCGAGCCGACCGAAGGCGTGGGAGCGGCCGACGCGGCGACGGCTTCCAAGCCGAACCCTTGGACTGAGCGCGGGAACTCCAGCACGACTGCCGCGTGGTTCAAGAGCGTCGGTAAGATTCTCGTCGAGCCGCACGTGTTCGGCACCAGCCTGCAGCCCAGCGCGACGCTGAAGCAAGCGCTGATCTTCTGCGCGATTTCGGTGGGGCTCGAAATGGTGCTGACGGTGCTTTGCGCGACGCCCGGCGCAATGTTTCTCTTGTTCGGTGGCATGGGTGGCCCCATAGGTGGAGCTGGAGCTGGAGGTGGAACCGGCACGTTGGTGGCATCGAGAAACATGCTGCTCGGGACGATCGGGTTGCCGCTCATCGCGGTGCCGCTCTACCGAATCATCTTCATCCCCATCATGGCGGGCTGGATGCATCTGATGGCGCGGCTTGGTGGTGCGGCCTACGGATTCGGTCGCACGATGCAAGTGGCGCTCTACTGCGAGGGAGGATCGTCGGTGCTCAGCGCGATTCCGTGCATTCAATATCTATCGCGACTCTGGTGGAGCGTGAGTGCGGCATTCATGCTCCAACGAGCGCAGCGCTGCCACTGGAGTGCCGCCGTCTTGGCGGTGATTCCAGGAATTCTCCTCGCACTGGCGATGACGGCCGTGACGGCGCTCACGCCGATGATGGGCATGATGGGCGGCCTCGCAACCGCGCGGATGCTGAGCGGGCAGGGCGTTGGTAGCGTCGGCCCGGCATCGAGCGGAAATCCCGACTTCGCATCGGTGGCCGGGGCGCTCTCGAACGCGATCGAGGAACTCAGCAGAACCGGGGGTAATGTGATGAACCTCACGCCACTGGATCTCATCGCCGACGGCGACCTCGCAGGAGAGTCGCTCTTCGCGATGATCGCGCCCACCGGAACGACTTCGGGGATTGGCCAGACGCCGCAATCCGAGATCCTGTTCGGGGCAGGGCGGCAAAGCGTACGCGACGAGTCGGCGCGGCTGCGGGCTCGTCTGCCCGCGAACAACGCGCCGTTCCGCATCGGTCAAGCCGCGTTTTGTTATCGAGGCATGACCCCTGCGGCGCTTCGAGGTGCGCCGCGCTCCACGCGCGAGCCGTGGCTCGTCGTCGTGATGACGAGCGACTCAAGCGGCTCGATGACCGCAATGAGCGCCACGACTGAGCGCTTGATCTCCGTCGCCGAGTGGGCGGAAGCACTCGCTGCCGAGAATGTCATCCGTGGCGAACTCGGACTTCCACCGCTTCCGGACCTGACGCAGGTTCCCGACGTCTACTCCGGTATCGTGCCGAACATCCCCGATGCACTGCCGGACGTGTGACTACTCGCTGTGGACGATCCGACCTGGGCCATGCCCCGAGTGCGGAACGCCGTTTCGTCCCTCCGAGTTTCGCTTTCGTCCGAATGCAGTTCTGTTCCGTTGTCCGCATTGCCCGCAGACCTACTACGGAACATCGGGCGACGGCCATCTTCAGCCGCTGAACTTCACCTGTGTCGCGTGCGGACAGCACGTGGTCATGGACGAGATGGCAGTGACACCAGCGCCCGGAGTCGCCGAGGTGGATACAGGCTCGCCGCCGCTGGCGTGGATTGAGCGGGCGAAGATCGGCATTCCCCGCGCGTGGTTTCGCACGGTGCGAAGCACGCTCGGCGCGCCGGGCGACGCGATGCGGAGCATTCCGGCGACTGCGCCGCTCTCCGATCCAATCTTCTTCGCGGCGATCAGTTCGGCGTTGACGTCGATCGTCGTGCTTGGCGTCGCGGTGCTTGGGATCGCAATTGGTTCAGCAGTTGCCGCGAACACCGGCGGAGCACTCGCGCTCGCGATGTTTACGCAGGTTGGTCTCGTCGTCGCGAACGTACTCTTCGCCGTCATCGCGACGCTGCTCGGTGGCGTCGCCGGGCACGCGGCGCTCGTTGTCGTGCGCGGTGCCCGTTGTGGGCTGGCGCGGTCGATGCAGGCGTCGCTGTACGCGAGTGGCGCGGCATATGCGTTGTACATCATTCCGTGTCCGTGTTTCTTCTTTATCGGCTTCGTATGGTGGGCGATTTGTCTCGGCGCGATGTATCGAGTCGCACATACGGCACCGACGTGGAAAGCTGTTGTCGCCGCAATTGCCGCGATGCTCTTCGCAACCGTTGCGTCGCTCGCACTCGCTGCGTTACCCCAGTCGATTGGCGTGAAGAACTCTTGGGTGCAGTTCAATACAACGTCGACGACATCCGCAGGCGGCATCACCTCCGGGGCGACGTCCGACGCCATCGTTGATAGAGCGCCCAAGACCGAGCCCGACGCAGACATCGATCGCGATCCCGCCCCGGAAGTGGGCGATGTTCCATCTCCCCCCGCCTCTGGCGGAAACTAGGAAGGCTGTTCATGCGCTGCCGAACGTGTGGTTACACACTCTGGGGGATCTCGACCGGGCGCTGCCCGGAATGTGACGCGGCGTTTCGTCCGAGCGACTTTCGCTTTCGACCACGGGCCATAAGTTTCGAATGTCCACAGTGCCATGCGAGCTACGCGGGCACCGGTGAGCGCGGACATCTCGAGCCAGCCGAGTTCGACTGTGTGCAATGTGGGCGCCACCTCACGATGGACACGATGCTCGTCGCGGCTGCAAAGGGCGTGGCTGAGGCCGATACGATGGCGTCTCCGAATCCGTGGACCGATCGCCAGCGCCTTGGGCTCGTCAAGGCATTCGGCAAGTCCATCATGATGATCCTGTTCGAACCAGCGCTTTTCATGCGCTCCATGGTCGAGCGAAACCCGGCGGATGGATCCTTGCGCGACGCATTCCGTTTCGCCGGTTTCACGCTGCTTTGCGTGCTCCTCGTCGTGGCAGGGCTGACCGCGATCGGCGCGACGATCGCACTCGTTGCAGGCGGCGGCATCGGAAGCCGGGTGAGTGTCGTCGCCCTGTCGGCGGTCGTGTTCGTGCCAGCCGTAGCAGTCGTTGGATTCGCAGTCGCGATCGTCGTACTCCCGCTCATCAGCGCTCTCTTCGCTCATGGCGTGTTAGCTCTCGTCGACGGCGGAGCGGGTGGAATGAGCCGCTCGGCGCAGTCCACGCTTTACGCCAGCGCTGCGATCCTCGTGCCGTCGATCGTCATCGGCATGATCCCGCTCGGCGGCCTGCTCGCGATTGGCTGGCAGTGCTGGATCCTCGCGATGCTGTTGCGCGAAGCGCATCGAACCTCGACCGGCCGCGCGGTCGCTGGAAGTATTGCAGCGATCTTCATCCCGGTCTTACTCGCCGCAGCGGTGGTCTTCGCTCTCTTCTTTGGCCTATTCATGGGCGCGTGGCGCGCATCGACAGCACGCCCAACCGCCGTCCTGTCGCAGGCAACGGTCGTGACCGGTGAATCGCCGCTGGGTGCGGCCCTTCTGAGCATCAGGGAGGCAACTGGGCGTTGGCCGTTGACCCCGATTCACGCAGTCGCAGACGGCGCGTTAGCGGGATCGGTCGTCGCTGACATCGCGTTCGAACCGAACGATGGCTCGGTCACGCTCGGCGAGCTCACTGCGAGGGAACTTCGGACTGGAGTGGCTGATGCACTTCGCCGCGAGGCAGACGCGCTCGCGACGCGCATCCCACCGAACGGCGCGCCGTTTCGCATCGGCGCCGCGGTCTTCACCTATGGAACAAGCGATGGCGACGTCGACGACTGGATGTTCGTCGTGATGCCCAACGACGTGCAACCGTCGTTCATCATCGTCACCCCCATCGAGCAGCGGTTGGTGCCGAAGGACGGCTTCGAAGGCGAACTCACGGCGCTGAACCAAGCGAGAAAGAAGCGAATGATGCCGCCGCTGCCCGATCCACGCTTGGCGCCGGATGTCACGAGAGCGACGTCCGTGCCCGCAAGCGGGACCACCGCACCATAAGACGAGTTGTTAGACCTTGAGCTTCGCCCATCCGCCCCAGACGAATCGGGCGAGGAAAAGCAGCCCGCGCACGACGAGCTCGCCGCACAGCGCGATCCAGATGCCGACCAAGCCGAGATCGAGGACGACGCCGAAGTAATACGCGGCTGGTAAGCGAACGAGGTAACAACTCACGAGTGTGATCGCGAGGATCCACTTCGTGTCGCCCACGCCGCGCAGACCGTTGCGAACCACCATGGCCAGCGCGAAGAAAATCTGCACGATCCCGCAGATAAATAGCACCTTCGGCACCACATCCAGATGGATCGCCTCGCGCGAGATTATGCGCGTTAGCAGCTCGCCTGCGGTCATGAAGACGACGCCGAGCGATCCCATGATCGCCATTCCGACCCAAGTGCAGGCCCAGATCGCTCGCCGCGCCATCTTCGCGCTGCCAGCGCCGAGGTACTGCCCCGCGACCGCGCCCGCCGCCGTACCCATCGCGAATCCGGGCAGGAACGAAAACGCTTCCCATTGCACGGCAATCGTGTGGGCGCCGACGAGTCCGCCGCCGCCACCGTGAGCCTTGTCCGCGATTCCTATGAAGTGCATCACGAAGAGCTGCACCGCCCACATCGCGAGACCTTCGAGGAAGCTCGGAACCCCGACGCGGATGATGCGCGAACTCATTGCCCGTCGGAGCGCGAGATGGCCGCGTTCGAGTCGCAGATCTTTCACGCCTCGTGCGAGAACCCACCACGTCGCGATCGCGCCGACGCCGTACGACAGCGTGGTGCCCGCGGCGATCCCGAAGACGCCCCACTGATGCGGGTCGAGTTGACTCGGGTTCGCGAGCGACGCGTCGCCCCAGCGCAACACGACGCCCGAAAGTAACCACGACGCTACGGTGTTCACGATGTTGACGAGGATCGCGATGACCAGCGGCTTTGTCGCTTCGCCTGCACCATGGAGGCACATCGTGCCCACCATCATCACGCCGCAGAAGGGCATTCCCAGCGCGATGATGCGTACGTACTGCTCGCAGAAGGCGCTCGCCTCGGGCGTGAGACCCGAGTATGCAGCGAGCGGCGCCGCGAGGAACCACATGATTGCGCCGACTGCGATGCCCCAGAGGATGGACAGCGTCATCGACTGGCCGAGCGCCGCTGCACCTTCAGGCCGATCGCCAGCTCCCATCGAGCGCGCGATGATCGCCTGGCCACCGACGCCGAGACCCATAAGCGCGATGTTCACGAACCAACCGACGAACGTGCCGAGGCCAAGCCCGTCGAGCGCTTGTCGCGAGATGTCGGCGGGGAGGTGACCGCCGAGCAGCTTGTCGACGAGGCCAACGCACGCCTGCATGAACTGCTGCAAAAGCACCGGCAGCGCGACGATCGCGATGGCGCTCCACATCGACCTTCCCGCCAACTTGCCGGAACGAATGACGCCTTCTTCAGCCCCCGCGATCGGAGGCGAAGCAGGCGATGTTTCGGCGACGCACTCGTCAGGTTCGAACGCGCCAGCCCAGTCTGCGTCGCGACCAGCCGCGTCGCGAGCGCTGGTGGCTTGTCGGTCGTTGTCGGCATCGCGGCGCAAGGGACTAGTCTAACGACGGCTAGCGACCAGCATGCACTTGAGGTCACACGCGGACAAGCGTCCCTGAGCGTCCTTCCGAGCACGCGTCGGCCGCGGCCGACAGAGTGATGCGGCGCTCGATCAGGCTCACTACCTCGATGCCGCGTGAAGCGAGGAGTGCGACCGCTTCGCTCAGGGGGCCGTGGCCGCAGCCTTGGAGTCGCAGTGCACTCTCGACGAGCGGAGCGAGTTCAATTGCTCCCGACGTCGCGAAGAGAAGAATCGTCGCCTTTGGTCGAGCGAGTTGCATCGCCAACCCGAGGCTTTCAGCGTCGCCAACTGCATCGACGACGACGTGTTGATCGCCACGTCGCCCCACCTCGTCCGCGAGCCGGTGCTTCACGCCGAGCTTTTCCGCGGTCGCGATGGTGCCGGCCCGCCGGGCAATGATGCGCACGGCGACGTTGAGTTGGGTCATCACTTGAGTCGCCACGAGCGCGACGAGATCGTCGCCCAGCACCGAGATATATGCCTTGCCTTCGACCCGTACGATTCGCATCGCTTCGAGCGCTCGGGCGACCGTGACCGCGAACACGGCTCGCTCGTCGTCGAGTGCATCAGGAATCGCGACTAGATTTACGAGAGGAACGGCGACGCGCTGCGCCAGGCCGCCAGCGCGGGTGACGCCAAGAACTGCGCGCTGCTCGCAGTGCGAGCTGAGTCCCGCGAGACAGCGATCGCATCGGCCACAGCGGACGATTGGATGCACGACGACGCGCCGACCGATCCAATCGCGCGGACTGTCGCGGACGCTTCGCGCCGCGCCATCGTCGGGCGGCAGCGTCTCAACTGTTCCGACGAACGATTGACCAAGGACGACGTGCGCCGCGAGCGCGTCGGAGCTAGTACCACTGACGCGGCGCGATGGCTCGTGCTTGGGCAGATCGATCGACGTCAGAAGCGCTGCGGTCACGCGCACTATGCACTCACCCACGCTCGGGGACGGCTCGGCGACATCGACGAGCCGCGCTCCGTTGGCGGAGGCGACAACTGCGTTCATCCGCCGCTCCCCTTCGGTGGCTTCGGTTCTGGCTTCTCGATCACTGGAAGCTGGAAATCGGGAGCAGGCGCTTCGCCTTGATACGTCCGGCGCACGCCGATCTCCGGTGAACCGATGGGGATGCCGGGACTCTCGAAGTTAAGAGGCACCCAAAAGAGCACATAGTCGAGCCAACCGCGATCGCGCTGAAACGTCGGATAGAGATAGACGTCGTTCTTTGAGTACTCCTCTTTCGTGGAGTCTTTCCACGCGAGCCACTGAGTCTGCTCCAAGCCGAAATCGCGACCGGTGAGGGTTTGCAGCGAATCGAGCGCTGCCCAGTTCACTGCAAGGTCGCGTTGGTCGAGCGCGTTCACGAGCGCTTGAAATACAGAGTCGCTCTGATACTGGCCGAGCGCGATCGCGAGCTCGGTTCGGATGTCTGTGTCCTCGGTCTCGTTCACCATGCGCGTCCAGATCGCATCAGCGACTTCGGTTCCGCTCGGTTCGTGAAGCCGCTGGAGCGCTTTCGCTGCCTCGAGGCGCACGATCCGAAACTCCGAGTCGAGCTGTTTCGCGACCAGCGTCGAGTCTGCTGCGTCGCCGTGCCGACCCAGCGCGCGAATCGCAAACGCTTTGACGAGCGGGTCGGAGTTTTCTTCGATGTACAAGCGATACAGCTTGACGTAGGTTTCGGCGCCTCCCCACGGAGCGCTCGCTAACAATGCGATGCCACGGCGTTGATTCTCGGCGTCGTTCGTGTCGACCGCCCAAGTCGCTGCTTGGATTGGCGTGGGCGGACTGAACGTCTCACCGAATGCGCTCAGGTCAGAGCCGATCGTGTCACAGCCAGAGATGCCGAGGAACGACATCAGCGGCGGAAGTAGAAGCAGTCGCGCGCGAAGGGAAGCTCGCATGGGCGGCAGTCTATGGGGAACCCAAGCGTCGAGTCGGCGTGCGGGTTCCGTAGCTTGCCGTTCAGCTTCCGGGCGTCGGCTTTCCGCAGTCGAAGCTGACCGGAACGAGGCATAAGAATCGCAACTCGGTTCCGCGGTCGGCGCGGAACTGGTGCAATTTGTTCGGCGAAACGAGCAAGACGTCGCCTTCGCCGATCGCGTGCTCGCCGCCGTCATATTCAACGGTGCCTGATCCTCCGAGCACAACGACCTCGTGCTCGTAATCGTGGCTGTGCCTCGGGGTGAATCCACCCGGGCCGACTCGGAATTGCCGTATGGAGAAGTTGGGAGCGCCGTCGGTACGGCCGAGCATGACTTTCATCGAGACGTCTTTCGTCCCGTCCATGTCCAAGGGGGCGAGCGGTTCGGCCGTGAGATTGCGCTTTAGAAGCATCCCGATATTGTAACGACGCGATGAACCCCGCCGCTTCCAACCCTTCAAGCACTGTTGGTGTGATCGAACACCGCCCCGTCGTCACCACGTTTCCGCTGGGCTCGTGGCAGACCAACTGTCACGTCGTGCATGTGCCAAGTGGGTCGACGCCGAAGGACTGCTGGATCGTTGACTGCGGCGAATCGCCGCAGCCGCTGTTCGCATTCATTGAGCGCGAAGGTCTGCGTCCGGTTGGCATCGCGCTGACGCACTGCCACGTCGATCACATCAAGGGTATTGATCAAGCGCTGAGTCGATTCGGTGCGCTGCCGATTCTGGCGCACGAACTCGAACGCGATTTCAACGCTGAGCCAACACTGAACCTCTCTGCGTTCGCCGGGAGCGGCGACGTGAGCGTGACTGCGCCGACCGCGTTCGTCGCTGACGGCGATGTCGTTGACTTGTGCGGATCGCGCTGGACCGTACGACACGTACCAGGTCACAGCCCAGGCAGCGTCGCGTACGTGCATCTTCCGTCGAAGCAAGCGCTCGTCGGCGACACGCTCTTCAAGGATTCGATCGGTCGCTACGACTTTCCCACCAGCGACGGACGTGCGCTCAAGCGGTCGGTGCTTGAGGTATTGATGTCGTTGCCCGATGACCTCGAGATCCGTCCAGGCCACGGTCCGGCATCGACGATCGGGCGCGAGCGACGCGCGAATCCGTATGTCGTGCGGCCGCAGATGTGGTGAGCGGTTGAGCTCACGAGTCTTCAATGAAGAATTGAGATTTCCGCGGCAGGTACTCGCGCGGAACCGGTCGGAGCGTGGGCAGCGATCTCGCAAGCTCGATGTCGGCGTCGGAATGGCGGCGCCGAACGAAGTCGATCTGGGTCGGATCACCGGACTCGAGCAGCACCAACTCGAGCAGTCGCGAGCCCCCAAACGTGCCGTCCAGTTCGACGAGACGAGGAAGGAGATCAACGGGAATCGGTCCGCGCAATCGACTGATCGCTCGAAGTGCGCGCACCTCAGTGCCCGCGTCGCGGGACTTCTCGTCGCGTGTTCGTTCTGCCTTCGAGTGCCCGCGTCGCGGGACTTCTCGTCGCGTGTTCGTTCTGCCTTCGAGCCTTGAGCAATCGCATCATCGATGACGATCCGAAGGTCGCCGCGAAATTTCTGACTGCCAGAGAGGCCCATCGCGTCGACGACGTACGACTTCCAAAGTGGGAATGGCGCACTCGGTCGCTGCAACTCACGGCGGAGATATTCGGCGGGTCGGGCGCTCAGCTGATCCATGCGGATCAGCGCTGACGCGATGCTCAACTGTTGCGTCTGGTCGCCGGGCGATTCGCTGAATTGATAATGGAGGCCGATTTCTGGTGGCATCGTAAGAGGTTTGGGTTGCGCGACGACGAGGTCGGTCCGACTCGGTTCCGCTATCAGCGCTTTCGAAAGCGCTTGCGCAAGTTCGTCATCGGGACAGCGAGCGAGTGCTGCGGCCCAGCGCCAATCGGGCGTTTTCTCCGAGTTCACTAGCGCTGCCACGAGGGCCTGCTGAGTTCCCGGAAGCTGCGCTACCGCGCGAACCCCCGTCGCGCGCCGGGCAGACTGCTGGTTGCCACTCCGCAGTTGCTCGGCGAGAAATATCTGTCCATCCCGACCATAACGAACGAGGAGAACTGAAGCGCGAAACCGTGCCGACGCACTCTTCTGCGATTGCACGAGGCGTTCGAGCGCGTCGAGATTGGCGCTCTCGAGCGGCTCGTCCCAGCTATCCATGTACTTGTCGAGCGCCTGACCGCTTAACAACTCATCGAAGACGCCGGGCAGGGATGCGTCTGAGAAAATGACGCGAGCTTCGGCGAGCGCTGTGAGTTTCTCTGCGCGCTCGGCGGGCGGAAACGTTTTGAGGTAGTCCTCAAGTTTGAAACTCGGGAGCGTCCCATCCGTTGCAGCAGGAGGCGTCGTCTGGGTCGAACCGCTGGCCAATGGGCTGGCGAAGATCGACAGAAGAAGGAGGATCGCGGTGAGTTGCGGGAACATGATTCAGTACCTGCTGAGGTTCAGCAGTCCGGGGTCATCGCGCTCCGGTGGCGAGACGAGTATGAGGGCTCAGACGCCCAGCCTAGCAGCGGGAGCCCAAGCGCAGCGTGAAATGCAAGATACAGCAAGCCGCCACGACGCTGTAGCCGCGCAATGTGTGGGGCTAACAGGCTTGTTCGGAGGCCCAATTGCGTTCGCCCCGGACGGCGCTACCCAGCTCACCAAGTCGAGGGAGTAGGGGAGTGCGCCGCCCGCTCGAACGTGGTGCCGCGGCGCGAGATCAGCGCATTCTCATCTACTTTATGCAGCTCGACTCGCAGCCACATCGGTACTCTGACTGCGGCTAGCCGTTGCCGACGGAAATAGGCTGCGGTGTTAGGCTGACCTGCCGCATGCGGCAGATACGCCCGCGCGGTGCGGGGTAGTTACTAGTTAGGCAGATCAAACACAATGACGGAAGAAGCCCGAAACGAACTCAGACGACGCGCTGTTCGCTTCGTCGAGAATTCGGCCTTTGACGCGTACATAACGAAGATGCATGCCGCTGCGCTAGTGTAGTGAGTCACGCTGATTGCAACGTATCCAACACGGCCCTCGCGCGACGCACCTTTCCAGAATCGTCTCGGCCTTGGCGGTCCACGTGAACGTCTTCGGATCGCGGTTGTGCGCGGCGATGTACGACTCGATCGCGGCGATCAGCTCCTTCACGCTACGGACCACGCCCCGGCGGATTCGCTTGTCCGTGATGTCCCTGAACCACCGCTCGATCAGGTTCAGCCACGAGCTGCTAAGGCCGACCTCCGTGATCTAGGGGCAACCTAGAGTGATGGCCATAGGGACTGTGTTCGACCGCAGGCTCGAACCTTCAAGCGCACTGCGGCATTGAAATCTGCGAAATCGGCGTAATCTGTGGAGATGCTCTTTACTTGACGGTGCCTAACACGGCGGTGGATGGAGAGCCTTCAAACCATCCGCAGATTTCGCAGATTTCACAGATTCAAGCGCGAGTGGGCGACACGAACGCCGCAAGTCCGGCTGGAGGTCAGGATGCACGTCCTAACAGTCCGTGGCGAAACCGCTCCGTCGGCGAGAGCGAGCATGAGTGGGCAGATGCCCAGCTTTAGCGTGGGAGCCGCGACGCAGCTTTATCCACGAGATACGGCAAGTCGCGGCGACGCAGCAGATGCCCGCTCAGGCTCGTCCGCAGCCGGGATGGGTTTCGCCACGGACTGCTAGAACCACAACGCCCCTTAGCTTCTGCTGCGGCCCAGCGGCCGCGACGACGGCCCTGTTCTGGATCGCAAGCGTTGTGGTTTTCGCGCGCTACTACGGTCACACGAAAGCCTGAAGACCCGTTCATGACAATGGTGAAGACGGAGCCTTCGCGCCGAGGAACGACTGATGCTCGGTGAGTTCGAAGCGCAGTACGCCCAGTACCAAGCGCGCACCTGCCGCTTGGTCCCGTTCGTGTGGTAGCCGCCTCACCCGCGCACACGGCGATCCGTCACGGCATTTCGATCACCGGGCGTCGCGCAGCTGGTGTCGCGTCGATGCGCCCGGCGGTTCGTTCAGCGCCCGCTGCGCCAAGATCTCCGACCAAGCCGGGGCCACCGGCCGCTTGTGCTTTCATCTGCTGTGCCACCATTGCGGCGATTTGCACGAAGCGCGAACGCAGTTCACCCAAGACAGCCTGAAGGTGCTTCGACTCTTCGGCCGAGAGATTGCCCTTGGTCTTCTCCTCAAGCACGCCGATGAGGTCGATCGCGAAACGGCTGCCTGGCAAATCGATCACGACGCGTCCCTGCTCGTCGCCGTAGGCACCGAGTCCCATGACTGCCTGCGACGCGAGCACTCCGATCAGACTCTTGAGATCGGCTGGTGGCAATTCGTCCGGGTTGTCGGTCGACTTGTTGGCTCGCTCGCGAGATTTCTCTTCTTCGAGCCGTCCAAGGCGTTCTTTCTCTGCGTGAGCCTGCGCCTTCCAGTTACTGTCGACGTGAAGCGCTGGGCTCGTGCCGCGCGTGGGGTTGCCGTCAGGACCGAGGATCGTGGGTTCGGGCATATGTGCGTTCCGGTGTGCGAAGCTCGCAGTATAGAGTTGTTGCCGGCGCGATTACTCTGCGTCGCTACACTCCGCAAGAGATGCGGACCCGGGCACCGAATCGGTCGAACACGCGCAGCGTCCTCGCGCCGTTGGTCGTGGCTTGGGTGCCGACGCTCGCACTCGCCGTGGTCGCGGGCTGCGCGAGCCTCGATCCCGATCGACCGGCGGTGCGCTCCCTCGCTTTGGCGGATTTCACGCAGCCGGCCGAGGGCGCGGAGACTGAGCCGCGGACCTATTACGGTGAGCTGCCGTCGATGGCGGTGAGCAGCGGTGATCTTCTGGGCGACGACGCCGCACCGGCGGACGAAGCGACGTCGGCAACCTCTTCGTCGACGGCACCGGCGAAGGGAGCGGCACCGGGCACCGGACGGGCGTCAGTCGGGGATAGCACAGCGAACACCCAGCGCTGGATGGTTGACGGTCTCGTCGGCCAGATCAACGGACGACCTGTCTTCGCGAACGAGTTCCTTGAACCACTTGAGAGTCGACTAGAGCAACTGGCGGCGCTTCCGAATCGGACCGAGGCGAAGCGAGCGATGCTCGGCCTCCTCCACGATCGATTCGAGACGTTTGTCAACAGCGAGTTGATTATCTCGGAGGCCGAGAGCCAGCTCACGCCGGAGCAGCAACAGGGACTCTTTGCGTGGTTGCGAACGTTGCAGGAGCAAGAGGTCGCTGAGCGCGGCGGTAACCTCGCTGAGGCTAACAAGAGCATCGAGGATGAAGTTGGGATGCCGCTGGAGGAGTTCCTCCAAGAGCGACGCAACCAAGGCCTCTCCGCGTATCTCCTCAACCGCAAAGTCGAGCCACGGACGATCGTGAGTTGGAGTGATGTCGAGCGGTTCTACCGACAAAACCAGAAACTCCTCAATCCGCCGCCGACGGTACGCGTCGGTCGCATCAGGCTGGACAAGAAGAAAGATGCGGCGAAGATCGAGCAAGTGAAGGCGATGGTTGCGGCGGAAGCGAGCTTCGTTGAGATTGCTGCGGCGATGGCGCTCGAGCGTGAAGGCGTGTTCTTTACGTTTGAGCAACCGAAAGGAAAGTCGCTCGCGGAGGCGATCGATGCCAACGAGAGTCTCTCGGTGGTGATCAAAGAGAGGCTCCGGGTGCTGACTCCGGGGAAGCTCGGTGCTCCGGACGAGACTGATATCTCGCTCACGTGGATTGGCGTGATCGACGTCACCGAGCAACCGTATCGTTCGATCTTCGAGCCCGAGCTTCAGATTGATATCAAGGCTCAGCTCCGCGCGATGCGCCAAGGTACTGAGCAGTCACGCTACATCAACCGACTCCGAAGCCGGTGGATTTCGGATGACATCTCCCAGATCGAAGAGCGACTTCAGGCGATAGCGTTGGCGAGATATTGGAAAACGGTCTAACGCCTCGTTCGTCGTAGTTCGCCCCTTGTCGGAACTCGGCGTGGCCCATCGCCAACCGCGGCAACGAGGTGTCGCAGCACGCGGTCACGCGTTTCGACGCGGGCGTCGAGAAGGACCACAATCACGTCGATGCGCGGCACCGCGCCGCCAAATGCGAGCCGACGGTCTCGGGAGAGACTCAGCGCGAGCCGGCGGAGGGCGGCCTGCTTGCGCGGTCCGACTTGGAGTTCAGGCGCCATCGCTCCGCCGCGGCTCGATTTGACTTCGACGAGCACTGGATTGCCGCGAGGGTCGCGACACACGAGGTCCGCCTCGTCGCTGCCCACGCGCAGATTCGCAGCGAGCAACTCCCACCCGAGCCGCTCGAGATCGCGCGCTGCGGCTCGTTCGCCGCGGTCGGCCGCACGAACCCGTCGTGGCGCCAGCCAACTCCATGCCCGTGCGACAGCGCTCAGCGCGAGCGAGCCAAATACCCCCAACAGTTTCATGCGAACCTCAGCGGAAGACGTATTCGATGCGCGGTCGTGAAAGGTCATTCAATGCGTCGCGAAGTGAGTCGCCGTTGACGCGGATTTCGCTGGTTTCTCGAAGGTGTACTAGGCCAGCAAACTCGCCCATCAAGGATTCGGCCCAAAACGTGCGAGGTCGGATGATTCGGACGACGTCACTGCTGCCGACGGGGAGCCCGGCACGACGTTCCGCGATCGTGATTGCGTCGTCGAGGTAGCCGATCGAATCGATCAGACCAACCGCCTTGGCTGCGTCTGCCGTCATGACTCTCCCATCGAGTGACGCTCTCAGCGCGGCGGCGTCGCTGGCCTTGCCAGCGCGCCCCGCCACGACGCGTGAGACGAAGATGTCGTACGACTGATCGATGATGCCTTGAAGCACAGCACGGTCGGTCGTCGTCCACTTGCGATACATGTCGTTGGCATCGCTCTTGCGGGGTGACCCGGTTGCCACCATCGTGACGGGCTCGACACCGACCTTGTCCATAAGGTCGCCGAAGGTCAGTACCGAGGCGATGACTCCGACCGCGCCGGTGATTCCGGTTGGCTCGCAGGTGATCTCATCGGCGCCACACGAGACGAAGACGCCTCCAGACGCGGCGATACCGCCGTAACTCGCGACCACCGGTAGACCCGCTTGTTTCAGCCGCTCGATCTCACGCCAGATTCGGTCGCTGGGACTGACTGCACCGCCGGGGCTGTTGACGCGCAGGACGACCGCACGAAATGTACCGTCGGCGAGGACGTGTTCGACCGCGAGCCGTACGTCCTCGGCCATCGACTCGCTGACGGGTCCCTCGACGCCGAGAATCGCGACGCGCTGTCCCGTCGACGGCCGGAAGGGCGTCTCGAGAACCGTCGTCCTAGCTTGGCCCCCCGCGAGTCCGGCGACCGCCCCCACTGAGAGCCCGACGACGAAAACGACCGCGATGATCACGAGCGTGAGCACGAAGAAGATCGCTTGGCTCACGCCGCTGCGGCGGGCGACGACTTCAACGACTGTTGCAGACGGTACTGCCGCTGCCGAAATGAGCCCGGGCTGAGCCGAACGCTGCGAAGGAAACGATGGCGGGGGAGGTGGCAGGTTTGACATAAATCTCCCTTGAGATCGCTCGCTACTTCGTCGTCAGCGGGAGATCAAGTTCCGCGTTGGCAACGATCTCGTTGCCGAGACGAATACTAACAATCTTGACTCCGGCCGTTGGATTGAAGAGCGCGTAAAGCTCGTGCGTACCAGCCGACGGTTGATTCGGGAAGTTCGCGATCGTCTCGATGCCGCGCTTCGGGTCAAGCTTGATCGTCACGCCATCCTGTTTCACCCAGATGTAGCCGATCGGGGCATACTGATTGCCGCGTGCGTCGACGAGAAAGAGCGTCGCCTGCTCGCCCGCCTTCTCGCGCACCTTGTTGCGGTCGTTCCAGAGGTCGACGGAACTGAGTCGGCGACTGATGTTCAGGCGCAGGATGACCGTTCCATCTTGCTGATAGATGCCCTTGATTCGGTTCGCGGGAGAAGGCTGGTTGCCTCCACGTGGAAGCTCCTGCTCGCCTTCGGTGAGGTATTGATCGCTCTGTTCCAACGTTGTCAGCTCGTTAATGCTGACAACCGCAGGCGCGATCGACTGATTGATGGTGAGGTCCTTCGTCGCGACGCTCTTGGCGGTGGGATCGATGAGCGGAACGTTGGTGTTCGGGCCCGACGCTGCGCCGCGAGCGATCGCCTTGATCTGAGTGTCGGCTGGCGCGTCGACCTCAAGCGTCGGGAGCCGGAGCCGCAGTCCCTTGAAGGCGACGAAACGCGGTGGTTCTTGTCCTCCTCCAGGAGTCCCGAGGTTCGCCGCTGGGAAGAAGAAGAAGAACTTCGTCTTCTGCTGACCCGGGACGTTCGACGCGATGTTCAACAGGTCGTCAAAGGGCCAGATCTGACGCGATCCTGACTCGCTCGGCTGGCTCCACTGATCTGGGAATGCAATGCGAGCCTCACGCAATGAACCGGCAGCGACATCTTCGATCAGGCGGATCTGCGACGCAGTCACCGTGACCGTGCCGCCAGAGTCTGACGCTGTGCTATCGACATCGAACTCGAGAACGTACGCGCCCTTCGATCGGTCGACGTTCTCGCAATCTGGCGAGAACCAGAACCGACCGAGTTCGACGGCGCTCGCCGGCGCCGCAGTTCGGGCGCGACCGTCGGCAGCGGAGTCGCGGTGCAACGACATCGCGAGATCTGCGATCTTTGGGTACGCCGAGGTCATCGACCGACCCACCTCGGGCGAGAGCGAGCGGGCGCTGAGGTAACTAAAGGTTGACGCGGTCACGCGGTGGACCGGGACCCACATTGATTGGGCATCAAACTGCGGCTGGCCCTTGTTCTCCAAGGTGCGGACCGAACCAGAGAATCCCATGATGTCTTTTGTGCCTTGCAAGAACCCGCCGCCGAGCAGGCACATGCCCAAGGTGAGCACGCCCGAGATCAAGCCCGCCGCACCACCGAAGGCTAGGTTCGCCCACTGCGGAAAATTCACGTTGCCCGGGACGAGCTTGTCGGACGCGACGCGCGTGAGCAGCAGGTAGATCGCGAATGGCAGGAGAAGCGCGATGCCCCACGCGTAGTTCTCCATCAGCCCGCGGTTAATCATCAGGTTTGCGAGCGTCTCCCATGTCGTGAATGCCAGGGCCCCGGCGACGAGAACGCACACCAAATGGAGAATCGCGCTGAACACCCCCTGATTACCCCACCAGTAGGCGATGAGGAGCACAAGCGCGACGACGATGCAATTGAATGCGATGACCATGGATCGGTACCTAACGAAGACTTACGCCTTCGGTGCTGCGGCCTGAACGCTACTGCCTGGTTTGGGGCTCGGGAAGACACGAGCGAGTTCATCGACTGTGGTGATGCCGTCACGAACTTTTGCAAGCGCCGCTTCTTGCAGCATGATGAGCTTGCCTTCGCGACGCGCGTGAGCGTACGCAGCCTTGAAGTCACCTTCAGCGAGCATGCTTCGCATCGACTCGTCGATCATCAGCACTTCGAAGCAGGCGGTCATGCCGAAGTAGCCGAGCCCTTGGCACACTGGGCAATTCTCGACGCGGTTCTTGACCTGGACCTTGCCATTCTGGCGGAAGAGATTGACGGTTTTGCCTTGAGGGACTCCGAGCTTCTTGAGGAGATCAGGCGTCGGCTGGAGGGGCTGCCGACACGCTTCGCACACCTTGCGGATGAGGCGCTGGTGTGTGACCGCCACGAGGCCCTTCGATGCCGCCTTGAGGTCGCCGACTGCGCGGAACCAATCAGAGACCGCCGCTGCGATCGAGTCAGCCGGAATTCCGACGTAGATGAGCGGCCCTTGCAGGCCAGGATTGGAAGCGATCCTACCGACGTTTGGATCGGACACGTCGGCGACGTAGACCACGTCGGGATCGCGACGGAGGATCGACTGAAGGCTCGTCGCGAAATCAAGCGCTTGGTTCGCTGCGTTGAACTGATTGTGATCGATGCCTTCGAGCTGAAAATCGACGTGCTTTTCGAGCGTCTTGATGTTGCTCGTGTATGCGTCGTGGCGGGCAATGAGGCTGTACGCAGTCGTCGTAAGGCCTTGACTAGGAGAACCCGAGACGAGCACGATGCCGTGACGCCGCGCGGGATCCGCGAGAGCCTTGAGGGCGTCGAGCTGTGGAGGCAACAGGCCGAGCGATGCGAACGGCACCTGCAACCCCTTGACCCGGTCGAAGTCGATGCGAAGCGACTGGCCGATGTTTGATCCCCACACCGCGAGTGACCCGGCTGCATTGCGCGTCGGTCCTTCGACCTTGAACTCGGCAGTCTGGCGGCGGCGCCGATCTTGGATGTCGAGCCCAGTGATCTTCTTCAGGTAGTCAATCGCGGCGTTCGCGTCGTTGGGCGAAAGTGGTTCGGACTTGTAGCGGACGCCGTCAATCATTTGAGACGGCACTGCGGGCTGAGTTCCTGTTCCGGCTGTGAGCTCGAGGCGGCTCGCTCTGCGTTCGAGCGCGGGACCGATCAGTGACTCAACCACGAGATGGATCGGGAATTCCGGCGCGTCGCGGAGCGGTACGGGAACGGACTTATTCCGTTGGTCGAGGAAACGCAACTCGGAGTCAGCCAGCGCCTTCTTCGCGCGGCGGGCGTCCATCTTCTTCGTGATGTCGCTCGTTCCGAGCTTGAACTTCGCGTGTTCCGGAACCTGCTTGTCGCGGTACTGCCAGTATGCCCACAGCGTCCCGCCGAGGAGCAGAACCATGACTGGCCAACCGATCCAGAAGATCGGGATAAACAGCGCCGCGACGACCGCAAGAACGGCCACGACCATGAGCACGGCGTTCCAGATCGTCACCGGCAGGAGGAACTTCCGCGTATCACCCTCGATCTTCGTCGCGACCCACATGTAGGGAAGGAGCGCCGCGAGGATGAGGAGGGGCTTGATCGGCGAGATAAGCCAGAACGTCGTCGATTGAGCGCCAGCCGCCTGTGCGAGCAGCGTGATCATTGCCGACGAACCCGGCACCTGCGCGGCTGCATCATGAGCCAACGTCGCGTGCGCGAGCAAGAAGGGTGCGAGCATGTGGTCCATCGGAGTGAGCGGCCTCGAGGGTGGGGTATGACGGTTTAGGCGACGATGCCCTTCAGCCGCATCTTCAACTCTTCAGGCTTCGGTGTCGCTTCGAGCGCCACCTTCGCGTGAATGTATTCCTGCTCCACGAGCCTCACAAGGCTCGTCGTGAAGTCGACCATGCCTTCTTCGTGACTCTGCTTGATGAGATCGAGCAGTTCGCCCTCGCGGCCTTCGAGGATGTACTTCTGCACGCCAGGCGTCACGCGGAGAATCTCGAGCGCCGGAATGCGTGAGATGTCTTCGTGGAGCGTGGGGAGCAGCTTTTGATAGACGATCGCGCGAAGGTTGTACGCGAGCAGTTTTCGGATCTGGTCGCGCTCGCCCTCGGGGAAGAGATCGTAGATACGGCCGAAGGTCTGCCACGCGCTGGAGGCGTGAATGGTTCCGAACACGAGGTGGCCCGTCTCGGATGCGCGGACGGCTGCTTCGAACGTTTCGTAGTCGCGCATTTCGCCGATGAGAACGACGTCGGGATTCTCGCGCACGAGCGCTCGAAGCGCCTCATTGAAACTAATGCAGTCGATGCCAACTTCGCGCTGGTTGATCGTGGCCTTGTCGTCTTGGAAGATGTACTCGATCGGGTCTTCAATCGTCACGATGTGAACGCGCTTGCGCTCGTTGACGTATTGCAGCATCGCCGCGATCGACGTCGACTTTCCCGAACCAGTGACGCCAGAGAAGAGAATCAGCCCTTGAGCACTCAAGGCGATGTCGCCGAGTATTTGTGGCAGGTAGAGATCTTCGAATCGTTTGATATTGCTCGTGATGAGTCGGGCTGCGATCGACGGCTTGCCGCGGGCCATGAAGATGTTGACACGGAAGCGGTTGTGATCGTCGTAGTCGTACGCAAAGTCCATCGAGCCGTGCGACGCGAAGTGGGCGTATTGCTTCTGGTCGAGGATGTCCTTCGCGATCTGAAACATCAGATCGGTCGAGGTCGGCGGCGTCTCGAGCTTCTTGAGCGCACCTCGCAAGCGGATCTTCGGCGTCGTCTCGCTCTTGCAGATGATGTCGCTGCCCCCGAAGCGCACGATCGCGTCGAGATACGTCCGCCACGCCTTTTCGCCTTCACCCTCCGCGGTGCCGCGGTCGTGGTGGACGGGACTTGCCATCAGTTCGGTTCGTTCCACTATCTCGCTCCGTGGGGCCGTTGCGGCCCGAGTCAACATCCCGCCAGCCGCTCCCAACCGCTTCGCGGAAGCTCGCTGGAACTGATCCACCAGCGGTCTGAGGCTGGCGTCCGATCGCTTGGTTCGAAGACCCGAAAGAGTAACAGATGCCACGCTGGCGAGTCCGCTCCAAGCTCTCCTGAAGGACTTCGTATGGACCGGCGATCGGTTCCAGATCGAACATACCTCTCGTTGGGAGAGAAGAAGATTGACAACGCGCCGCGCGACGGCGAGACTCGCTGAATGGAAGCTCACGCGGAAGAGAAGATCGTGCTAGACGGAGTCACCTTTGACGACGTCCTCCTCATTCCGGCGCTGTCGTCGGTGACGCCCGATCAGGCCGATACCTCAACGCGTCTCACTCGGAAGATCCGGCTGAATATCCCGCTCGTGTCGGCACCCATGGACACGGTGACGGACGCGACGCTGGCGATTGCCGTGGCGCAAGAGGGCGGCATCGGCATCGTTCACAAGAACATGTCGCCTGCCCGACAAGCGCGCGAAGTTCAGAAGGTGAAGCGGAGCGAGAACGGAATCATCACCGATCCCGTGACCCTGTCTCCCGAAGACACGGTTGGCAAAGCGGCCGCACTGATGTCCGAGCATCTCGTCTCGGGATTTCCCGTCACTGTGGACGGGTCGAGCCACGGCGAGATCGTCGGAATCCTGACGCGACGCGACATGAAGTTCCTCGCCAATCGCGAAGGTGGACGAGACGCGGCAGCGCGCGTTGGCGACGTGATGACTCGCGCGAACCTCGTCACCGCGCCACCGAGCACGACACTCGAGGCGGCGGAGCGTCTGCTGAACCGCGCGCGGGTCGAAAAGCTCCTCCTCGTCGATGAGCGACAGCGCCTGAAGGGGCTCATCACGATGCGCGATATCGAGAACGTGAAGAAGCACCCGAACGCATGTCGTGACGATCGCGGTCGGCTGCGCGTCGGGGCGGCAGTCGGCGTCATGCAGATGGACCGCGTCGAGGCGCTGATCGCGGCCGAGGTGGACGTCATTGTTGTCGACACGGCGCATGGCCACAGCGAGAACGTACTGAAGACCGTAGAAGCCATCCGCGGTCGCTACGACATCGACATTATCGCGGGCAACGTCGCCACTGAGGAAGGAGCGCGAGCGCTGGTGAAGGCAGGTGCCGACGCCGTGAAGGTGGGGATCGGGCCGGGTTCGATCTGCACCACGCGCATCGTGACGGGTGTCGGGATGCCGCAGATCACGGCGATTCTCAACGCGTGCCGCGGCTGTAGCGCGACGGATACTCCCGTCATTGCGGACGGCGGAATTCGCCACTCCGGTGACATCGCGAAGGCGATTGCAGCGGGGGCCTCGTGCGTGATGCTTGGCTCGTTGTTCGCGGGGCTCGACGAGAGTCCTGGCGAACTGGTGCTGCATCGCGGCCGTCGCTTCAAGAGTTATCGCGGCATGGGGAGCGAGGGTGCGATGGCCGCGGGTTCGAGTGACCGCTACGGTCAAGCCGGCGTCAAGGACACCAAGAAGTACGTCCCGGAAGGCGTTGAAGGGCGCGTGCCGTACCGGGGCCCCCTCGGGGATTTCGTCTATCAGATGGTGGGGGGACTCCGGAGCGGGATGGGGTATTGCGGTTGTCGGACGATCGACGAACTCCGCAGTAAGGCGCGATTCGTCCGCGTCACGGCCGCGACGGTGGTCGAGAACCATCCGCACGACATCCAGATTACGAAAGAAAGTTCGAATTACACGGTCGGCCAACTGCAAGAGTGAGCCGGGTTGCTCGCAGTCACTCGGTGGAGCGTGGTCGGGAAGGCCGCGTTCCCGAGTTCCCGGTTCGTCGCGAATGTTCGAAAGGCGATGTTCGTCAAGTTCGAGATTCGCGCGACGCACCGCACTCAAGCGGTAGTAAGTTCTCTGACGTCAGCAGGTGCTTTGACGGAGCGCCATGGGTCACACGCTGGGTTAGCATCGTTGCGCCCGCGCCGGTCTGCCCGAAAAGGTCTGGCCTCTGCGCCGCCTAGACCGTCCTAGCTTGAGAGTTTTCATGAGACGAGACGCGAGGAGAATCACGAGTCGTGGATGCTTGGCGTGGTGGTCCGTCGTCGGCGCCGTGCGAGGCGCGCTAGGGAGCATCGGGGTAGCCGCCGCATTGGCGTTTGCCTTGTGCCTCGGATGGGACGCCGCTGCGACATCCAGTCGCACGGGCTCGGGCGACCGGCACCCCGTCGCTCGGCTCGAAACAGACACCAGTTCGGCGGTGCGTGAGAAGAGTGGTTCGTCGCCGGTGCAGGTCAGTCGCGGCACGGCACCGTGTCTTGAGATCGAAACGCACGAGATTCTGTGCCAAGCTGACGGTTCGTTCCAGTGGCTCATCACGCTGACGAATCTGTCGGGGCAGACTGCGACGCTCCTCTTCTTCGGCGACCCTGCGATCACACCGACCGTTGTTCCGCTGTCGCCGCCGCTGTTGAACGGGCAGTCGACGCTGCTTCAATTCACGATCACCGGACCGCCGCCGTCGTCGCACTTCTGTTTCCCGGTCATTCTCGCGAACGTCGAGGGAGAAGAGTGCTGCCACATCGAGCACTGCCTTGATCTTCCCGATTGCGAGTGTGCCCAGATCTCAAGTGTGGCGCTCGTACCCACCGCGACCCCCGGAGTGTTCAACCTCACCTTCACGTTTACGAATCTCTCGGCGTGGTCCACTGGGCACCTCGTGTTCCTCGTGAATCCTGGGACGATCAGTCCGGCTCTCGTGAACATTCCGTCGACACCGCCGTTCGGATCCCAATCGATCGGGCCACTCTCGGTAACGACGGCGGCGCTGCCGGGTACGCCGATCTGCTTCACCATCGGCAATCACAGCGTCAACTGGGCGCAGTGCTGTTTTGTCGAGGTGTGCACCGTGGTACCGAGCAATCCCGTGTTGTGTCCCCCCGGCGACCTGAACGGCGACGGCATCGTCGACGCGGCTGATCTCGCGATTCTTCTAGGAAACTGGGGCTTTCCCGGCATCGGCGACTTGAACGGCGACGGCGTCGTCGACGCGAAGGACTTGGGCATTCTCTTGGGCATGTGGGGGCAGACGTGTTGACGTCGGTTCAATCCAAACTCGCCAGCTTCTATGGCTTGATCACAAATGGCTTGATCGCATCAATGGCGACGTCGCGGGCGGGGGCGAAATGGGATTTTGTTAGCCGCGTGGGGTTAGCCGGAGCTTTCTGGGACGAAACCCCGGCCTTCGACTCTCACTGCAACTTTGGGCTCGTTGTGTGTTGACATCGGAATACCCGAATACGGGTGTAAGGAGCTTGTGGTCTTCATGCGTACTACTTTCAAATTCTGTGCCGCGATCGCCGCGGCGGCGATTGGTATCACTGCGATGGCGGCACCGCCCAACGACCTGTGCGTCAATGCCTCTCCGCTCGCGGGCACCGGCGTCTTCAATTTCGATCTCACTGGCGCTACGACGGGCCCAGGCGGAGTCGATGCCATCTGTGGTCCGGTGATCTCAGTCATCCAAAATGACATCTGGTACTGCTGGACCAGTTCGTGCAACGGCCTTGTGGAGATTTCCACCTGCGGACAGACGCAAGTGGACACGGTCATTCGCCTGTACGACACCTGCGCCTGTCCGACCGCCGGAGCTCTGTTCCAGCCGCTTTGCTGTGCTGAGGATGAGTGCGGCAAGCAGTCAAAGCTCGTCTGCGGCGTCGTCTGTGGTCATACCTATCTCATTCAACTCGGAGGCGGGAACGGCAGCGTTCCAGGCCCTGGAACCTTCACCATCACGTGCCTTGATGAACCGTGCAGCGACACGGGTGGCGGAGATTGCGATTGCTGCGGCACGCGTCCGCCGCTGGTTGACGCCCTGTCGGCGCCGTTCGTGCCCGGCCTCGTGGCTGCGGCGACGAACTATCAATTCACACCCGCCGATCCGGCCGTCTACCTCGTCGACCTCGGAAACAGCGGCTCTGCACCGATCGGTGCCAACTGGAACACGCAGCGGTACTCCGCTCCCGACTGGACAATGGCAAAGCTTGGGTCGGTGTTTGGCGTCACGATCGATAGCACGGGCAACGTATTCGTCGGTCATACCTCGGCGTATTCCGGCGACTTGCTTGGCTCGCTCGGCGGCGCAGGAAGCATCTATCAACTCAATGGTGTCACTGGTCTCGCGAACGAACTCATTCGGTTGCCGAACAGCATCGATCCGGTGATCCAGGCGCAGCAGCCTGGAGAGGGGTACCCCGGACTTGGCAACCTCACCTTCGACTGCACAACCGGTCGGCTGTACGCGGCCAATCTCGAAGACGGTCGCATTTATTCGATCGACCCAACGACAGCGCAGAAGGTCAAGTCGACGTTCGATATCGCAACCGGCACGATCACAGGTCCACTGCCGAACAACGGTCTCGCCGAACCCGGCGATCAGCCTGGTTTTGTCCCGCTTGGTCAGCGTCCATACGCCGTGAAGGCGCATGCTGGACGTCTTTACTACTCGGTGTGGAACGGTGGAATCGGCGGACCGGCGAACACGATTCGCTCGATCGGGCTCAATGGAAGTGGCGACTTCGTGGCTGGTAGCGATCAGCTTGAAGTGACCGTGTCGCCGTACTCCGTGGGCGGAGTCGGTTCGAACCCGGTGGTCGACATCACCTTCGACGACAACTGCTGCATGTTCGGCGCGGAACGGGGTGTCAACGAGTTCGGCACCAACGCGCACAGTTCGCGCGTCTTGCGCTGGTGCGGCGACGCCACAGGCGGTTGGGGCGCTCCGTTCCTCTATCAGGTCGGTGACGCCTGCCTCGGCGGCAACAACAGCTCCGGTGGTGTTGGCTTCGAAGTCGGCAACAATCTCGTGTGGACGATGGGCGACGCGATCAACTTCTGCGCTGGCCCACTCGTCTACGGTCTTGAGGGCCAGGTCTATGCTGGTGCCACGCCGCCTAACAGTATCTGGGTGGATATCGACGGCTCGCTCGCAAGCACCCAGAAGAACTACCTCGGTTCGCTCGAAGTGACGTGCCTCACCGCGGTGCCTCCGTGCGCCACGATCAACTCGACAGAGATTCTGTGCGCTGCGAACGGGACGTACACGTGGACGTTCACGTTCACGAATCAGTCTGGCGTTCCAGCATCGCTCTTGATCCTTCCCGATCCGTCGATGTCTCCGAACGTGATTCCGCTGAATCCTTCGGTAGGGAACGGCAACACGTCGCAGCCAATCACGGTGACGATCACGGGTCAGCAACCGGGCACGGATTTCTGCTTCGACTTCATCCTTGCGGACGTGCAGGGTCAAGAGTGCTGCCACCTCGTGCCATGCATCACACTGCCCGACTGCGAGTGTGCTCAGGTGTCTGGCGTGCAGATCACGGCGACACAGACGCCAGGCACGTTCCTTCTGAGCTTCACGTACACGAATCTGTCAGCGTGGAACTCGGGTCACGTCATCTTCTTTGGCCCAGGCGGGACGTTCTCGCCGGCGATCGTGAATTTCCCATCGACGCCGACGTTCGGAACGCAGAACATTGGCCCGATCACGGTGACGACGACGGCGGCGCCGGGCTCGCAGTACTGCTTCACGATGGGCAGTCACGCGCTGAACTGGATTGATTGCTGCTTCATCGACGTGTGCGTGACGGTTCCGAACCCATTGCCCTCGACGGGGAATCCAGCGGATCTGAATGGTGATGGCGCGGTGAACGCGGCCGATCTTGGGATTCTGCTCGGTGCTTGGGGATCGCGTGGCGGGGTTGCCGACCTCGACGGCGACGGTGTCGTCGGCGCGAGTGATCTCGGGATCCTCTTGGGCGCGTGGGGCTAACCTCCGCAGTCCGCAGCCCTTCAGGTGTCGGTTCTCGTTTCGTACTACGGCGGCCCCCGGGAAACTCTCCCGGGGGCCGTCTCGTTGACGGCTCGCGATCGCCACGCGAAGATGTCGACCTTCCGACGCCGGTGTGGCGGAATTGGCAGACGCGACGGACTCAAAATCCGTTTCCCCTGACAGGGAGTGCAGGTTCGATTCCTGTCACCGGCATTGATGCGGGTTTCTCGAAGATCAGGACATGCTGACGCGGTAAGTCCCCGCGGGTGCGAATCCAGCGCAGCCCGGCCGCCTCGAGTTCTCGCCGCGACTGCGCTTCGGTCATGGTGTGCAGCGGTTTGATTGGGACTTCCGGATCGTTGGCGCGGTACTCCACTTGGACGACGCGGCCCCCAGGACGCAGGCCGCGCACGATTGACTCCAGCATCTCCTTCGGATGCGAGAACTCGTGATAGGCATCGACAAAGAGCACGAGATCCACCGAGCTTGGTGCCAACCTCGCGTCATCAATCGCGCCGAGGATCAGTTCGATGTTTTCGATGTTCGCTGCGTCGGCTCGATCTGCGATGAGCGTCAGCATCTCGGGCTGGATGTCCACCGCGACGACTCGGCCGCGCGGAAGGTGCCGCGCGATTGGGAATGTCAACGTGCCGCTCCCCGCTCCGATGTCCGCCACGACAGCGTCGGGAGCGAGATCAAGCAGATCGATGAGGAGGTCGGTGCGCTCTTCTTGAGTGCGCTCGCTTCGATCGAGCCAGTCCGCGGCCTCGTGCCCCATCACTTGGGCAATCTCGCGACCGAAGTAGAACTTTCCGATGCCATCGGGTGAGGCGGGGGCGAAGACGTAGGGCTCGGCGCTGGGTGCAGCCTTCGCCGCTGGCGTCGTCGCTACGGCAGCGCTCGGTGTCACTGGCGGCGAGCTCGGCGGCGCTGGCTTCGGAATGGGTGCTGGCGTTGAGCGACCGCATCCAGCAAGCGAGGCGACCCCGACCACGATGGTCACGACGACAAACGACGCCGGAGCTCTGAACATGGCACGATCGTCGGGCTCGGTCGCAGCTGACGCAAGCGCGGTACAACAAATTCATGTGCGGTCGCTACGCCCTTGCGCTCACCGGCGACGCAGTTGCCGCCGCGCTTCAAGCGACGCCGGTTCTGCCGGCGATTCTGGCGTGGCGGGAGCGGTTCAACATTGCGCCATCGCAAGACGCACTGGTCGTCGTCAGGGGAAAAGACGGCTCGCGCAAGCTCACGACAATGCGATGGGGCCTGGTTCCATTGTGGGCCACCGACGCGGCGATCGGACGCCGGCTCACGAACGCGCGAAGTGAATCCGTTGCCGGAAAACCGGCGTTCCGCGATGCGTGGCGGGACCGCCGCTGTCTCATTCCGGCGACGGCGTTCTATGAGTGGCAGGCACCATTTGATCCGTCCACGAAGGTCAAACGCCCCTACGCGATCGCGATGGGCGATGGACGACCGTTTACCTTCGGTGGACTCTGGGAGCGCTCGACCGCGCTGGACGGGGCACCGGTGCACACCTTCGCGATCATCACTGCCGATGCGAACGAGTTGATGCGGCCTATCCACGATCGCATGCCGCTCATCGTGCAGGAGGAGTCGCGGAATCGTTGGCTCACTGGCGACCCACCGAGCGAACTTCTCGCGCCGCTGGCATCACGGTCCCCTCTCGACGCGATGCGCGCATGGCGAGTTTCGACCTTGGTCAACAGTCCGCGGAACGATTCCGAGTTGTGCGTCGCACCGGAGTGAGTCGCTTCACGTGATGTGCCGTCTGCATGGTTGCTCATCCCGCGATGTTGCGCGTAGACTTGGCCGTTCGTGAGGCGCGTCGCTTCACGTTGCGTCGCGATCGCTCGCGACGTGTGTCCGACTCCGATCGCCGGATCCGCCCGGCATGGCGCTCGCCATGCGCACTAGGGTTCCCGGCACAGGACATTCGCAGGAGGAAGAAGTCACTTATGGCCAAGCGCACTACCCATCGCAGCAGCACCAGCACGAAGCTCTACGCGGTTCGTTCCGCGGACGGTTCCTCCAAGGACATTCAGACCTTTAAGCGCGGGCATGTCGCGGATCTCCGCGCGACGAACGCGAGTGAGGCTGCGGCCGCCGCACCTGCGACCAAGTCGGTCAAGAAGGTAGCCAAGAAGTCATCGAAGAAGACGGCTGCCAAGCCCGCCGCCAAGCCCGTCGCCAACAAAGCCAGCAAGAAGACCTCGAAGAAGACGAGCAAGAAGAGCGCGGCGAGGCGCTGACGCTGGCAGCCGGGGGGCCGGTCGCCGTTCGAATACGCGTCGGCTGCCCGAAGCCCGTTGCGTTATCAAACGCCGCGCTGCGCTCAGGCAGCGCGGCGTTGTCGTTGAATGCGGCTTCGTTGCGGGTGATCGGTTGGAACAGCCGCTTCAGGGGTAGCACCAAGCGATTCATCGCTTTTTGCCGCAGATTGCGCGATTTCCTATTGACGGCAGTCTCACGCATGGTACCCTAACAGAAACCGATCATCGGTTCTGCTGTCGTCCGCGGATCCGTTGTTGCCGGTTCAGTCGTTGCCATGACCAAACCAAAGGCATTCACCGCAGAGGCGCGGAGAGCGCGGAGAAGAGTCGAACATGTTCGATCAGAGCGCGTCGATCCGAGTTCCAAGGCCTTCCTGCCGACGCTCTGTGTCATCTCCGCGCCCTCCGCGCCTCCGCAGTGAACGTCTTTTGAACCTACAGAATTGGATGACGCGGTGCAGTAGTGCGATGGTTCGTAGTTGGTGCGATTTGTGATTGCGCGGCAATCGCGAGTGAGGACACTCGCGCTATGAAATAGCAGTGGCTGGTGGCCGAGTGGCGAAAGTGATCCGCGCGGTGTGCGCGCCGCGTGGCGGACTCGTGGCGGACTCGTGGTGGACGCATGGTGGACGCATGGTGGAGTTGTAGATCGCGCGAACGTAGCGAGCGGACGTATCTGGGGCTCAGGTTCGGCGAGTAGAGGACTGCGCTTGAATGGCGACGGTGGTGGTGCCGTGCGCACATGTTTGACGTGCGTTTGGAGTGCAAGTTGCGACTGTGTTGTCGCATGCATGAGAACTGAGGCTATGAGATGAGATGCAGCCATATCCTTGCAGGAAGACGCTCTTGTGGAGGGAGGTTTTCGTTGAAGCGAGACCGCTATGAGGGAAAACGTATCGCGATAGCGAGCTTGCGTGAAGCTATTGCAGGCATCGAGTTGCGTGGAGGTCATTTCGATATAGCTGATCCTCAGGGGGTGAACGATCCTCAGGGGCGCCGTCGCTTCGCGCAAGCTGAGAGATATGCGAGCCAAAGGCTGTTAGATGATCTGGATGCCAGCCAAGTAATTGCCCACTCGATGCAGGAAGAAGGCGATCGCGCACCGGATCAGCGAGGGGTGCTGCCTGCTCACGTCAGTCCGACTTCCAGTACCAACGTTGGTGCGAGCGCTGGCTCTGGCTTGAGTGCTGGCTTGAGTTCTGGCTTGAGTTCTGGCCTGAGTTCTGGCCTGAGTTCTGGCTTGAGTTCTGGCTTGAGTTCTGGCTTGAGTTCTGGCTTGAGTTCTGGCTTGAGTTCTGGCTTGAGTTCTGGCCTAAGTTCTGGCACAGCTTGTCAGGCAGCTTCTGAAACCATCGCCACTTCAGTGGCGGGCATGGCGCGCATCCCAACCGGGTGGGCGTCCATCGATGCGGCGCTGGCGGGCGGCTTGCCATGGCGTGGTCTCCACGAATGGATTGGACTTTGCGTTCCACGCATCGCGTCATGCAGCGAGGAGTTTGCTAGCTCGGGCATCGATTCACGAGCGAGCTCTCGATCCTGTCTACGCGCATGGCTCGCGCCGATAGGGGTCTTGCTGCATCTCGTGCACACCGCGATGCGGGCGATTGGTGTCAAAGCCAACTCTCGTGACGGGCTCCATGACGGCACCCATGACGGAACTGGCCTTGGGCGCTCGATTGTTTGGATTGGACGTCGCGTCTGGCCTAATCCGCGCTGTCTGATGACCGGATTGCGCGGCGAGTTCCCCGATGGACAGAGCCTGGAACGTTCGGTTTTCGTCGATGTTCCCGACGATCCCGCTTCCCGTGTGTGGGCTATCGAGCAGGCGATCCGCTGTGAAGCATGCGCAGTCGTCGTCGCAGATACGCACAACTTGCCGATGGCGGCAACGCGGCGATTGCATCTGGCGATGATGGCGCGAGCGTCGCCGCAGCTAGCCTTGCTGGCACGGCCACCGAACGAGTGTCGCCAACTCTCATCAGCACTGACACGATGGATCGTACGCCCAGCAGTGGCGTCATCACCGCCGCATTGGCTCGCGGCATCACCTGCGATACGCCCAATGTTGGGTTCAATCTTGGGTTCAATCTTGGGTTCAAGGGGCGGTCCAATGTTGGGTTCAATGGGGGGTCCAAAAGGGGGGGGGGATCCAACATTGGTGCCATCGTTATGGCATGTGCAACTCATTCGTTGTCGCTCGGCACTGTTGGGCTCTCTCAATGCGTCGGCGTATGACGCGGGCATCGAAGCTCGCGCTGGCCCTGCGTGGGAGTCCGATGACGGTGCGCGGCGAAGCCACGCCCCGAAGGCAGTGTTTGAGTCAGTAGAAGTCGGCGCCTGCATGGGCTGACTGTTTGCGCGATTGGCCATATGACTGGAGCAATGCCGTGCCTCGCATACTCGCCATGTACATGCCATTTTGGTCGGTAGAACGCCGACGGCGCGCTGTAAGAACGACGGAGGCAAAGACGGGGTCAGAGGTCGTATCCCGATCATCGAATGAACGTGGCAACTGGCGTCATCACGATCGACAGCCGACGCTCGTAACGCGCATCAGCCATGGAGCGCATGTCGTAGTGACTGCTTGTCCGCTTGCATTGATTGCTGGCGTACGAGTTGGCATGACGTTGGCTCAAGCCCGAGCGATGTGTCAATCACAGGAGTCGTCTCGATCGTCGTTTGAACCTTGTTGCGTATTCGAAGAAGACGTAGCGGGCGATCGCACCGCGCTGCGCCGGCTCGCTGCCTGGCTCTTGCGTTTCGCGCCGATCGTCGCGCTCGACGAACCCGATGGTCTACTCGCTGATGTCACTGGCTGTGAGGCGCTCTTCGCGTTGCAGCACAGCGTCCGGGTCGAGATCGCTGATCGCGAAGGAGTCTTTGACCGCAGTAGTAGATCAGAAGGGGCCTTACAAGAAGGCCTAGGGTCCGAAGGGGCCTTACAAGAAGGCCTAGGGTCCGAAGGGGCCTTACAAGAAGGCCTAGGGTCCGAAGGGGCCTTACAAGAAGGCCTAGGGTCCGAAGGGGCCTTACAAGAAGGCCCCGGGTCCGCTGCAGAACATGCGTTCCTCACGGATCTCCATGGGCGACTCCGCCGCTTTGGTGTTACGGCGCGCGTCGCCATCGCGGGAAGTGTCGGCGCGGCGTGGGGGGTATCGCGTTTCGGGTCGTCGGCGATCGTCGCGGTGCCACATGACGGCGAGCGTGCAGTACTGAGCCCGCTGCCTATCGAAGCACTGCGACTCGACGAATCTGATGTTGCCGCGCTGCGCGAAGTGCAGGTTGAGCGCGTGCATCAAGTCTTCGATCTTGAGCGCGACGAACTCGCAGGTCGTTTCGCGCATGCAACGAAGCGTTCCAGTGCGACGTCTGGTGGGCGATCGAGTCCATCAAGAGCACTCGGCAACTCGCGGAATCGCTGCACGTCTTGCGATCCGCTCCGCCGCATCGACCAAGCGCTTGGTCGTCTGCCTGAGCCTCTTCACCCGGTGCGTCTCGCGCTGTCGTGCCGCGTTGAACGCGTCTTCGCAGGTCCGGTTTCGGATCGTGAAACGCTGGAGATCGCCGCCGCCGACTTGTTGCAGCGCCTGTGCCGTCGCCTGAAGCGACGTGAGCGCGGTGCCCGCACGATGCGTCTTGAAGCCGTCCGTTCCGACGCGTCTCCGGTGGTCATCGAGGTGCATCTCGGGCGACCAAGTCGACGTCGCGGGCATCTCTGGTCGTTGCTCGCGCCTCGGCTTGAGACGCTCCACATGGGTTTCGGCGTCGACGCCCTCGTGCTCTCAGCGCCGCGCGTCGCTCGTATGGCGACGCTCAGTGTGTCGCTCGATATCACACACGCCGATCACACGTTCCTGCGTAAATCGGGTCTAACCGATGCGGCCTCACTCGATGCCGCCTCGCTCGATCCGGCCTCGCTCGATCCGGCCTCGCTCGATCCGGGCATCAACGAGTGCATCGATGTCCTCATGGCGCGCTTCGGTCCGGCATCGGTGATGCGTCCGATGCCTGCGGCTATTCATGAACCGGAAGGATTCGCGCGGCTCGTTGCAGTGACCGATGAACCGAGTGAACCGAATGAAGCGTCAGCGGATCTCCGCGACGCACAGCATTTGGCCGTCCTGCCACGAGCGGAACGACCTACCGCACTCTGGGCGACGCCGGAGGCGATCACCGTCGAAGGTGGAACTAAGGCGCCGTTCGTTGCACTGCATTGGCGCGGCCAACGTCATGGCATCGTTGCCGTAGCCGGAAGCGAACGCATCGACGACCGTTGGTGGACAGGGACGGCGAAGGACCTATCAATAGCGCTGCGCACGCGGCTCTATCGGCGTGTTCTTCTCGAGAACGGCTTGTGGCTCTGGATCTGGCTCGACCCTGCCATCGGACGCTGGTTCGTACAAGGGGCGTGGCTTTGACGCTCCGCTGTTGGGCTTTGACGCTGTCTGGCGCACGCGCTGGAGGAGCCGCACGCCATGCCTGAACTTCCGGCACCGAAACATCGGGCGCATCCTTGGCAGAGCGGCGCGACGATCGTTCCAGTTCTTAGGCCAGTTCCCCCAATTTCTAAGAGTGATGAAGAACGGAGCGACAGGCGAAGCGCAGGTTCGGCTTCGGCGCGTTACGTCGAGTTATCCGTGACAAGCAACTTCTCATTCCTTCTGGGAGGAAGCCATCCCGAAGAGATCGTCGAGCGCGCCGCTCAACTCGGATACCGCGCCGTTGCCATCACCGATCGCCACACACTAGCGGGGATCGTGCGAGCGCACGTGGCGGCGAAGGCGCACGGAATCCATCTCGTCGTCGGCAGTCGCATCGGTATCGACACATCGCAACCTTCGTCTCCCTATCACGCGTGCGAGATCTTGGTGCATCCGACGGACATCGCCTCGTACGGTCAACTCTGCCGCATGCTCACGCTGGGCAAACGCCGAGCAGCCAAGGGTGCGTGCCATCTGTCGGTTCACGACCTCCTTGAGCATGCCCAAGGCGATGGGCTTCTCTGCACCGTGCTGCCACCACGAAGTGTAGCGCGAATGCTGGATGGCGCGTTCGTGGAGCTCGTCGAAGGCCTGCGTCGCGCCTTGGGTGATCGTCTTTCGATTGCAATCACACGGCTCGGCGATGCTGATGACGAATTGCGTTCACGCCAACTCGTCATGCTTGCAGAGTGGACCAGCGTTCCGTTAGTTGCGACCAATGACGTCCACTACCACGTGCCGGAGCGGCGGCCGCTCCAAGATGTTCTGACTTGCATTCGTCGTGGCTGCACGCTGGATCGCGCTGGGTACTCGCTCTTCCCGAACGCCGAACGTCATCTGCGATCGCCCGAAGCGATGGAGACGCTCTTCTCCGATCTGCCGAACGCGATTGCTCGCGCGTCCGAACTCGCCGATCGCACCGCGGGATTCTCGCTCGATCAACTGCGCTATCGCTACCCTTCAGAAGTCGTGCCGCCCGGCACAACGGCAATGAGTCACTTGCGTGATCTCACGTGGCGCGGTGCTGCCGAGCGGTATCCAACCACTCATACCTTCAGTCATGCTCTTGGCGGAATCCCCGACAAAGTGCGTCGCCAGATTGAGTACGAGTTTCGCCTCATAGACGACCTGCATTACGCGCAGTACTTCCTCACTGTCCACGACCTCGTTGCGTTTGCCCGCAGTCGCGACATCCTCTGCCAAGGGCGCGGCGCCGCTGCGAACTCCGCAGTGTGTTACTGCCTTGGCATCACGGCGGTCGACCCGAATCGCATCGACGTCCTCTTTGAGCGTTTCATCAGTAAAGAGCGCAACGAGCCACCCGATATCGACGTCGACTTCGAACACGAGCGACGCGAAGAAGTCATTCAATACCTCTACCGCAAATATGGTCGTGATCGGGCCGCGTTGACGGCCGAAGTCATCTCCTATCGCGGCCGAAGCGCTGTGCGCGACGTCGGTAAAGCACTCGGACTCTCGCTCGACTGTGTCGATCGTCTCGCTTCTGGCATTGATTGGTGGCACGACGGCGCAGTCGACGTCGAACGTGTGCGCGAAATTGGTCTCAACCCGCGCGATCCGACAATCCGCCAGCTTGCCGCGCTTTCCACTGAGATTCTGGGATTCCCGCGCCACCTCTCGCAACATGTTGGAGGGTTCGTCATCACCGATGGGCCGCTCTGCGAAATCGTGCCTATCGAGAACGCAGCGATGGCCGATCGCACCGTGATCGAATGGGACAAGGACGACATCGACGCGATGGGCATGCTGAAGGTGGATGTCTTGGCGCTGGGAATGCTGACGTGTATTCGGAAGGCTATTGATTTAGTGAATGAAGACATCTCCGCTCTTTCGGCGGGGGAGATGCTGAGCGAAGCGATGCAGAAGGAGCACCTGGCTTTCCACACCATTCCCGCAGAAGACCCGCTCGTCTACGACATGATTTGTCGCGCCGATACCGTCGGTGTCTTCCAGATCGAATCGCGCGCGCAGATGTCCATGCTGCCTCGACTGCGTCCGCGCGTGTTCTACGACCTCGTCATCGAGGTCGCGATCGTGCGCCCCGGTCCCATTCAAGGCGACATGGTTCATCCATATCTCAGGCGGCGCAACGGCGAAGAACCGATCAACTATCCCGACGATGCCGTGAAGGCCATCCTGAGTAGAACGCTCGGCGTACCGCTTTTTCAAGAACAAGCGATGTCACTTGCAATCGTCGCCGCCGGTTTCACCCCCGGTGAAGCCGATCAACTGCGCCGCGCGATCGCGGCATGGAAACGCAAGGGAAACCGACTCGCCGAATTCGCCGCGAAGCTGGAATCAGGCATGCTCGCGCGCGGCTATACGCAGAAGTTCGCGCAGCAAGTCTTCACACAGATCCAAGGTTTTTCCGGCTACGGCTTCCCCGAGTCGCACGCGGCGTCGTTTGCGCTTCTGGTGTACGTCTCATCGTGGTTGAAGTGCCACGAGCCTGCGGCTTTCGCGGCAGCGCTCATCAACAGCCAACCGATGGGTTTCTACGCGCCAGCTCAAATCGTGCGCGATGCGATCGAGCACGGCGTCCACGTGCGCGCCGTCGACGTGAACGCGAGTCGCTGGGACTGCACACTGGAACGGTCGAACCCGTTGGCGGAGTTGGAGCAATCGGTCAACTTCGCCGGGCCAACCGCTGCGTCGCCTGTTGCTATGTGCGGCTGGTGGCCGCTCGACCCAACGGATCGACGCGCTGGCGCGAAAAGTTCCTCGCGCCAGCGCGAGCGCGAAGCGCTCCTGCGCGACCCGTCGATGTGCGTACCGAATCGGCAGCCATCGATCGCGCGCGATCAGCCAGCGATTCGTCTCGGCCTTCGCTTGGTGCGCGGCGTGTCTGCCGACGAGGCAGTGCTCGTCGAGCGCGCTGTCGAGCGCGACGGCCCGTTTGCGACGATCGAATCACTCTGGCGCTCAAGTGACGTGCGCGTGGCAACGTTGCGCCGTCTCGCCGCCGCCGATGCGTTCCGGTCGATGGGCTTCGATCGCCAGCACGCGCTGTGGCAGATCCGTTCGCTCCGCGACGAGTCGCTGCCGATGTGGGAGGCGCGTGATGCACGCGAGACAGCAGCCAGCAGAACAGCCGAGAGCAGGGCCGAAGCCGAAGCAGCAGCAGCCGAGGCTAAAGCCAAAGCCGCTGCCGAAGCCGAAACCGCAGATATGGAAATGCACACCAGCGCGCCCCGCATCCTCCCCCAGCCTTCGGCTGGGGGAGGTGCCGAGCGCAGCGAGGCGGAGGGGGTGCGCGAGTCCACAGCAGGCCCACCCGAAGAGAAACTCGTACCCAACTACTACGACGAGTTACGAAATCCTCCTCCGCTTCGCTCGCGAGGGCTCAGCCAACCCACCAGCCGCCTCCCACCCGTCAGCGATCTCGCCGCAGTCGCGCACGACTACACCGCAGTGGGCCTCTCGCTCAAGCAGCATCCGATGTCATGCGTCCGCCCGCGCATCGCAGCGCGCGGCGCGGTTCCGTGTGGTGTGCTGCGCAACGACCGCCTCACGCCGCAAGGAACGCGCGTGGCAGTCGCGGGCATCGTCCTCGTTCGTCAGCGTCCATCAACCGCCAAAGGTATCGTCTTCGTGACGCTGGAAGACGAAAGCGGTATTGCGAACCTCATCATCCGTCCCAAGATCTACACCCGTTGTCGTAAGGCGGTGCGGAACTCGGTCATCCTCCTTGCCCACGGCATCGTCGAGCGTCGCGACGACGTCGTGCACCTACTCGTGCACCACGTCGAGGACGCGAGTGCCGAGGCCGACGCGATCGACGCGATGTCGCGGGACTTTCACTAGCAGTCCATCACGACCCCTGCGCAGCCGCTCCGGAAACTCTCGGCGCGTGTTTCACGTTCGAGCGCCCGGCTGCGCAAAAATTTTTGCATCCTGGCTCGCGCACGCTCGTCTGCCGAATCGAACTTGATAAAATCACAAACCTCGCAACTGCGAGAATCGCACCTGACGCGCGGGAGCCGTCGTGAGGGTCGCCGCTGGCCGTCCTCAGGCTGAGCACTCCGACGAACACACGTCTTCCACGTTGGTCCACCCCCCCCTTTTCGAAAAAGGGGAATGGTCTGCAAGGAGTACTTCTCATGGTCCAAATGTCTCGTACACGTAACGCGATCACGCTCGTTCTCGTCGCAACGCTCGCGAGTGGCGCAATGGCAACACCATTGGCGCCGCCACCGGTCGAAACATTGGTAGCGCAGACTCCACCCGCCGCGCCAGCGAAGCCGACCGTACCGCTGGCGGTACCGCCGACCGCCAAGCCCGCGGTGCCGGCACCACCTGCCGCAACTTCCGCTGACGCAGCGATGAGCGAGACCGACGTCATCGCGGGCACGATGGAAATCACGTTCAACACGCGCACGAAGAAGGATAGTTCAGGCGATCTCAAAGAAGGCTCAGCCGCCGTCGGCGCGAAGGATCTCTACAAGTTCGATCTTGTCGTCGCGAAGACGACGCAGTTCACGGGAGAGATCACTCGTCAGCCGAATCTCTACACGAGCACCTTGGGCCGGCAGAAGCAAGCAGCTCAACTTGGATTCGCCATCGATCTCATGGTCATGAATCCGAAGGACATGAAGCAGAAGCGGTCCGTCGGCAAGTGGGTCGGCACGGTGCCAATCGACACTGCCAGCGGCGCGTACAACCTTGGTGCGGGCGACGCCGACGGCGAGAGTCGGCTTCGCATCGACGTCAACGCGATCGGTCGCGCGCCAGCGTTCAAAGATCTCTTCCAAGGCAAGCTTGTCGGCAAGGCGGAGAAGAAAGAAGGCCTCGCCTCGTACACCTACAAGCGACTGGTTGGAGACAAGACTGTCGAGATCAAAGTGAAGAAGGCTGATCCGATGCGCTTCGAAGGCATCGAACTCGGCAAGGGTCCCGCCGAAAGCTATCCGCGTACGGTGGTCAATGGTCGTCTCGACTACGACTACGAGACCGGCAACTGGTTCACCGACGGAATTCGCTTCCACTACACGCTTGATGGCAAGGAGTTCGACGATGTCGTCACCGGGTCTATCAAGTGGGTGGAAGATCCGAGTCGTGCGACGAACGGCAAGGGCTATTACGAGTTCAACCTTCGCTTCAACGAAGAGAAGAATAAGTCTGCCTCCACCGAGTCAGCGGCCTTCGAGAAGATGTCTGACGAAGATGCGTTCTTTTATGTCGACGACTCCGTCCCTTCGCTCACCGGGCGAATCGGATACGTCGACACAATGATCTCGGGCAGCGACACGCCGTCGTCGAGCAAGGTTGCGTTCAACTTGAACGCGAACAAGCTCACGAAGCAGCAGATCATGAACTTCTTCAAACTGTGGATGCTTGGCGTCGGTCCCACCAACGATGAATGACGCCGCCAGTCGTACCACACACGCAGTCGTCCGACCGCCTCAGTGAACCTCCGTCCCCGCCGCAAGGGATTTGCGGCGGGGACGGTTTGTAGAATCCGCACGTCGCCCGTGCTTGTGCGCTTGCCTGTGCCTTGGCTTGCGTGCCTGTCTGAATTCTGGAGAGTCCAACCGTGTCCGAATCGCTCTACGTTCGTCTTGGTCGCCGCTACGGCGGTCTCGTTTCTACGCCAGCAAGCCGTCGCGATGTCTTGCGCGCGACGCTCGCGGGAGCTGCTGGTCTCTTGCTCAGCAGCCCGGCTCTGGGATTCATTGCGCCAAGCGCGAGAAGTCGCGCCATCGGTGCGGCTGGCACCAAGCGCGTCGTTGTGATTGGCGGCGGCTTCGGCGGCCTCGCGTGCGCGCACGAACTTGTCGCCGCTGGTTACGACGTCACCGTCGTGGAAGCCCGCAGTCGCACCGGCGGGCGCGTGCTGAGTTTCGGTGACTTCATCGCTGGAAAGAACGTTGAAGGTGGCGGCGAACTGATCGGCTCGAATCATCCAACGTGGGTGAGCTATGCGTCGAAGTTCGGACTCGAGTTTCTCGACGTCACCGAAGATGAGGATGCGATCGCGCCGATTCGCCTCGACGGCAAGGTCCTCGAAGAGAAGGAATCCAACGAGCTTTGGGAAGCCCTCGAAGCAGCGACGATCGCCATGAATATTGATGCGGCGAAGGTCATCGCCGACGCGCCGTGGACGTCGCCGAACGCCGCCGAACTCGATAAGCGGAGTGTCCAGACTTGGATCGACGCGCAAGATCTCTCGGCGCTCGTGAAGCGAGCGCTGCATGTCCAGGCCTCGTCAGACAACGGCGTCGAGACCGAACGTCAAAGTTATCTAGGAATGCTCGCGTCGATCGCCGGTGGCGGCGGAGAAAAATACTGGACCGACAGCGAGGTCTACCGCTGCAAGGGCGGCAATCAGCAGCTCGCGACGAAACTCGCTGAGGCGATCGGCGCAGCGCGCATCGCGACGAAGCTCGCTGTAACGCGCGTGACGGTGAAGCGCGACATCGTGGTGGTCGAATGCGCCGATGGTCGCACGATTGAATGCGATGACGTCGTCGTCGCCGTACCGCCCAGCACGTGGAAGAACATCGCGTTTGATCCGCCGTTTCCCGCGACGTTGAACCCTCCGACGCGAATTCAGATGGGAACAAACGTCAAGTACCTAGCCAAGCTCAAGTCGCGCTTCTGGAAGGAAAAGGGATTGAGCCCCGACAGTCTCACTGATGGAATGGCGAGTCAGACATGGGACGGAACGGACAATCAATCGGGTGAAGGTGCCGTAGCCATGGTCGCGTTCTCCGGCGGAAAAGCTGCGGAGAAGTGCATCGCCCTTGAGAAAGATAAAGTTGACGCGGCGTATGCGAAAGAACTCGAAACTATTTATCCCGGCTTTACCGCGCAATTCGTCGAAGCACGCTTCATGAACTGGCCGGGCGAGCGCTGGACTGCCGCTGGCTATTCATTCCCCGCACCCGGAGAAGTCACGACGGTCGGCCCCGCGCTACGACAGGGCGCTGGCGGGCGCGTGCACTTCGCGGGTGAACACTGCTGCTACGCATTCGTTGGCTATATGGAAGGCGCGCTCAACTCGGGGGTATCACTGGCGAAGCGGATTGCAACCCGCGACGGCATCGTGAAGCCCGAGTCAGTTGCTCCTGCGGCTCAGCCCGCGACGCCGGAGCGAAAGCCAGCGGCGCCGGTGTTGGTGCCATCGGGGCGTTAGCGTTTTGCCCTGACGTCGGGGCGAACTTCTGAATCAGGACATTACGGGTTCGAGTTCATGACCAAACCAAAGGCGTTCACGCGGAGACGCGGAGACCGCGGAGAAGAGTCGAAACATCTGTTAGCCAGTCCACAGGGGCCACACAGAGTCCACAGCGGCAACCCACATTCGAATGCAGCTCGGCGGTCGGCGTTTGCGGCTGAACGGGTCCCTACCGCGAGATCGTCGAGTGGTCAGGGGTGCGGTCTCTCTCGTTGAAACTCGCCGCCCATTCCGAGGAACTCGCGCAGCGACATCGCGCGTCCCGCGTGACGGGACACGACTCTCGACGTAGAGAAGGCCGATGCAGCGCAGGTGCATCGAAGCGTGCGATGGGTCAGTCCAAGTTGCCCGACGCTCCTTGTCGCTCACGCCGCTCGGGACGGTGGCGAAGTCGGCTCCCGTGAAAGCACGCAGAATTCACGCAGGAATGTCTGCGCTCCTTGGCGACGGTCAGCGTGGTGCCAAGTCAGAGGCTGCGGACCGGCGACTCTCGCGAGACGTCGTTGTGCGGCCACACTCATAAGGATCACACCGATGCTTCTCTCGACGTTTCTCGTGCCAACGTTGTTGGCGATGATGGCCCCAGCCAAAGACCGCATGCCAATGAAAGATGGCGCACCCCAGGGCGGCGTCGCCGGCGCGGTGTGTATTTGCACCGGCGACCTCAATCAAAGCGGCTCGGTTGACGCCGCTGATCTCAGCATTCTCTTGGGTCAGTGGGGCGGCAATGCCAGCGCTGATTTCAACTCCGATGGCATCGTCAACGCAGCCGATCTTTCGGTGCTCCTCGGTGCGTGGGGACCGTGCCCGAGTGCCCCGGCGAACGACCATTGCGCCAACGCACAGCTCATCACGCCAGGATTTATTCAAGTCTGCAACATCGGTGCTGACACCGACGGTCCAACGATTCCCGCATCCGGCGGCTGCAACGTCAATGGTTACACGCAGATCGGCAGCGACGTCTGGTTCGAGTTCGTCTCGCAGGGCGATGGAACACTCTCGGTCTCGACCTGCAACAACGGATGGGACACGAAGATCGCGATCTACGGCTCTACGATTCCTGGCCTTTCCGCATGTCCGGTAGGCATTTCGTTTGCGACGTTCCTCGGGTGCAGCGACGACGTTGCGGGCTGCGACTTCGGCTCGCAGGTGACGATCCAGGTGAACGAGGGTGAGCACTACAAGATCCGCGTCGGTGGATTTCAGGGCATCCAAGGCGATGGATTGATGGGCGTGTTCTACACCCCCGACGGAGCGGACTGCCAGCACGCGATTAAGATATATAACCCCGTGTCGGGCACGGTCACTGGTACGAACCTCGACAAGCCGCTCGGTTCCGACCTCGCGAATTGCGTGAACGGCGAAGGCGCGAGCACGTGGTACTTCTTCGAATCGCCCTGCATTATTCCCAATTCCGAGTTAACCATTTCGCTCTGCCACCCGGGCACGAACTTCGACACAGTGCTTACGGTGTGGCGTATCGGTGAGCACGGTGAGTGCGCGCAGGTCCTCATTGACTGCAACGACGATTACTCCGGATCTGGGTGTCAGATCTCTGGGTTCAATCGCAAGAGCAAGGTCTCGTTCACAGCGCAACCCGGCTGGACGTACTACGTCCAAGTCTCAGGCTTCCTCGGCGCGAAGGGTGACTACGAAATGACCGTGACACTCGACTGGTGCTCATAAGTGGCGGTAATGGCTTCAGAGTGAGGCTCGCAAGCCTTTCGGTTCGAGGTGGGTTCGGGGTGAGTAGCCCCGAACCCCCACTTCGTTTCTACTCTGGGCTCTTCCTGAAGTTCTTCGCCGTCTTCGCCCACGCATCCCAGCGCCGCAGACTCCAGCACGCAGACTCGCCTGCGCCGCCGGTAGCCGCGATGGTGGACCCACTGGCATCGGCTGAGCACGACACGACCTCGCCCTGCACGAACGGGGTGAACTCAAAGAGCTCGCGACCATCGCGCGGATCCCACACACGAAGCGTGCCGTCCGCCGAACTTGCGAGAATCATCGGACCGTCGTCGGCGTCGGTCGACGTCGAAGCAAGCCACACCACCGATGTCATGAGACCAGCAGCGCCGGTGAGGCGCCGCGTCAGCGCGAGCGATGTCCCGTCGTACAGGTCGATGACGCGCCCCCAGGTACTCACCGCGAGTGACGCGCCGTCAGAGGAGAACGCGAGTGCCCATGGAATCTCGACGCACTTCGTCTGGGCGAGTTCGGTGCCGTCGACGCTCCATAGCCTCACCATCTGGTCGCGGGCGGTCGTCGCGATGACGCGACCGTCCGGCGACCAAGCTGCGGAGAGCGCTTGTTGACTTCCAAGCGGCAACGTCGCGACAACGTCGAGCGCTGGCACGCTGAGGATCCGGACCGAGCGATCGCTGAAGGTCGCGGCGACAAGTCGGCCGTTCGGAGAGAACGCGACCGACGACGTCGTCACTGGCTCGACGCCGCGCGCCCGCGCGATGGGCGAGCCCGTTCGCGCGTCGGCAATTTGGAGCACACCATCGTCGCCAGCGCTCACCACCATCGAGCCGGTTGCATCGAAAGCGACAGAGCGGGCGCGGCGCGCGTGCGACGGAAGGGGGGCAATGAGGACACCCGCCCGTGCGTCGTAGACCAAGAGCGATCCTTCGCCGTCGCCGCAGGCGAGGAGCGATCCGTCCGGTGACAGCGCGCAGGTTGGTCTTCCCTCAAGTCCAGCGATCGCGAGTCCACCGCCGTTGACGGCGTTGCTCTGCACCGACCACAGCCGGATGACGCCGTCGCGATGGCCGGTGATGGCAAGGCCGATTGCCGTGTCAAATTGAGCGCAGTAGGGACTGTCGGGCGGAGATGCGACGCGGCGCTTCGCCACGAACCGACGGTCCCAGCGGTCCATCGACCACCAGCCACAGCTGAAGAGATCGCCCGTGGCGTCGTCAACGCCAAGGCCGCGTACCGTCCCATTGCCAACGTCAATCAACGCGATTTCGCGCCCGGTGTCGGGATCCAAGACACGCATCGTTCGGTCACCGGACCCGGAGAGAACGCGCCGCCGTAGTCGGTCGGCGAGAACGCTGCCGACGAACCCATCGTGGTGTTCGATGACGCGCGACTCGCCATCGTCGAGATCGATGCGCACGACTTCTCCAGCGTCATCGCCGAGAATGAGCGTGTTCACGTCTAAAAATGCGAGCGCGCCGATCGTGGACGCTCGCTTTCGCGTGAGCACGGCGTGTCCATCCTCTCCCGTCACGATCAACGATCCACCGACACTGCCGCTCGCGATCATGCCGTCGAAACACGCCACCGCGCGGACCGCGCTTGAGTGCCGCGCGATCGTTCCGTGCGGCGCGAGCGTGTATGCGTCGAGCGCGTCAACACGTCCGTCTGCGAGGCCGACGACGACGCGCTCTCTTGATGCGTCGTACGCGCCGGCGGTCGCTGGGCTGCCCAGCTCCGCACTCGTAATCACTCGACCTTCAGCGTCGCTCAACACAGCGCACGCGTCTTCGGCAGCAGAGAGCAACAGGCTTCCATCGCCGACGAGCGCGACGAGGTGAACAGGTCCGGTGTGGGTCTGCATCGTCGCGACGCACGGATGTCGGGCCGCAATGTCGCGCGTTGCCCACTGAATGTGCGAGTCGTTTCGATGCGTCGCTTCTGCGCTGACGATTTCCATCGCGGTCGGAACATTTCCATGCGCGCTCAAGAGCCGCGCCTGTTCGAGTCGCGCCGACGAAAGCTGTTCAGCGAGCACGGTTTTGGCAGCCTCTGCAACTGTGGTGGCGCTTTCTGCCTCGGCCGCGAGCTCGGTTTGGCGCGTCGCTTCGATCGAGGCGCGAACTGCAAACGCGATCACCGCGACCACTACACAGAGTGCGATCGCGATCGGCGTTTTGGAGCGCCGCGCATGTCGGGCGATTACGTACCAGCGCGAGTTCGACCGCGCAGCGACTGGTGCCCCCGCGAGGTGCGAGCGAATGTCCTCGGCGAGGAGGGCGACTGATTGGTAGCGCTGGCGCGGATCTTTCGCCAGCGCGCAGCTCACGATCGCATCCAGATCACCCTTCAACGTCGGATCGATCGACGACGACGACGGCGGCGCATCGTCACGAACGATGCGGATCGCTTCCTGTGCCCCGCGTCCGCTCAGATCGAACGGTCGGCGACCAACAAGGAGTTCGAAGAGAACTACTCCGAGTGCGTAGACATCGGTCCGCACGTCGACGGCGTCGGGGTCTCCGGCGACCTGCTCGGGGCTCATGTACGGCAGCGTTCCGACCATCTGTCCTGGGCCGGTCAGCGCGGTGAGGTCTCCCCAACCATCGCCGAGGACGCGGGCGACGCCGAAGTCGAGGATCTTCACCACAGGCCCGTCACCGGTGTCGTCCGTTTCAGTCTCGCCTAACAGAATGTTGCCCGGCTTGAGATCGCGATGAATCACGCCCTTCTGGTGGGCAAAGCTCACTCCATCGCAGACGCGAAGGAAGACATCAAGTCGTGCGCGGCGCGGGAGATTCTGTGCCTGCACTGCGGCGACGAGTGGTTTTCCACGCACGAGTTCCATCGCAATCCACGCGGGTCCGGCGGCGTCGTCCTCGCCGAACCCAGCCTCGTACACCTGAGCGATAGCCGGATGTTGAAGTCGCGCCAAGACGTCCGCTTCGAGCGCGAAGCGCCGAAGTGCCTGCTCGCCTCCGAACGCGCTCGGTCGCAACGACTTCAGCGCGACAAGCCGCCGCGGCGACGTCTGCTCGGCCTCGTAGACCGTTCCCATGCCGCCTTCGCCAAGGAGCCCGAGAATTCGATAGCGACCTTGGAGAAGCGGGAGGGGCGAGCGATCGGCCCGCGTCACGAGGCTCATCGCGAGTTGCGCGCCACCACCAGTCTGCACCGCGTGGCCGACGCTCGACTGCGCCAGCCGGTCGGCGCGATCGCGGCGGACCAGCACTTGGACGCGAGCAAGCAGTTCCGCATCGTTGCCGCAACGAACCTGGAGTGCTTGGTCGCGTGCGTCGTTCTCGAGATCGCAGACCTCGGCAAAGAGGTCGAGCGCCGCCCGCAACCGCGCGTCAGCAGCGGGCAGGTGATCAGTCGCTTCGGGCGGCGGCGTTCTTTCGAACATGCGGGACCGACTAAGGTATCGGCGAGCGTGACGGGAATCTGTCCCGAATTGCTGCGCCGGGCCAGTCCAAGCCGCGTGGTACTGAAGACGCATGCCTGTCAGCCGCCATCCGCTCTCGTCTTCCGGCGCCCCTAGTGGGGTACAAACTGACAACGATCTCGGCGATCGCCTTGATCGAAGTGCCAAGTTGCTGGGCCCGCTTGAGGGTCGCTTCGCCGAGCGGTTTTACGAGCGACTGTTTATGCGAGCCCCGCACTTTCGATCCATGTTCCCCGCCGACCTTGGTCCGCAGCGGGCGAGGTTAGGTGCCACCATCGACTTCGTCGTCGCACATATGCGTAGTCCTGAGGCACTGCGCGAAGTCCTTCGGGATCTTGGACGGCACCACGTGAAGTACGGCGTGAGGCGCGAGCACTATCCGATCGTGGTGGACGAGATCGTCGGTGCCATGGTCGATGTCGCGCCTAGAGAGTGGACCGAGGACGACACCGCGAACTGGCGGACGGCGCTCCGACTCGTCGCACAAGTCATGATGTCGGGCATGAGCGAAGTCTAACACCTCGCTTTACTCTTCTCCGCCGAGCGTCGTTTGAAGCCACACCCGCGCGACGCGCCAGTCGCTTTCGATCGTCCGTTCTGACACATCCATCGCGAGGGCGGCTTCCCCGACGGTGAGGCCGCCAAGAAAACGCAGTTCGACGACGCGGTAGCGGCGCGGATCAGCGCGAGCGAGACGCTCCAGTGCGACGTGCAGCGCCACGAGATCCTCTTCTTCGCGCTCAGACTGCGCCGCCGCGACGTCGAGCGACACCCGCTCCTGCCCGCCGCCGCGCTTCAGCCGCAGGCGTCGCCGCGCGTGATCGGCGAGGATCTGCCGCATCGCGGTAGCGGCGATCGCGAGGAAATGCTCACGATCGTTCGGCGCGTCACTCGCAGCGACCAATCGAAGATACGCCTCGTGCGCGAGCGCGGTCGCTTGCAAGGTGTGCTCAGGGCGTCCCCGGATGTACACCCCAGCGAGTGCCCGCAGTCGGTCATACACCAGCGGAAAGAGTTGTTCGGCTGCCAGGGGGTCGCCAGCCGCAGCGCGCTGGAGAAGTATTGTCGCTTCGTCCGGGTCAGGCGTGATAGCGCGATTCGGCTCAGGAGGCGTCATGGGATGGTGATGATGGATATCAGGGCGAACGCTTTGGTGCGCGCTCGCGCTCGAGGTGGTTGTACGACATCGATAAAGTAACGACGCCCCGGCCAGTGAGCACGAGGCGTCGCAGAATGCGCGGATGTTGAGCTGACGCACGCGTTAGCCGCCTGTCCACGCGCCTCGGAGGATCGCCAAGTCGCCACCGCCGGTGGTTCCATCGCCGTCGAGGTCGGTCGGTCCGCCCGGTGTGCCCCATGCGCCGAGAAGGAAAGCTAGATCCGGTCCAGCCACCGTGCCGTCTCCATCGATGTCGCCAGTCAGACCGCAACCGAGGTTGCCAGCCCCCGGCGTGTCGGCGCTCCCCGGCAACGAGGCCTGCCCGATGCGCCACGTTCCGCTCGGAATACAGCGATAGACGTGGGGGGGCAGGGATCCATTCGCCTGCGGCCCCACGGTCATCCCGCAGTCGGGTGCGATGGGATTTGGAATCGCGTCCACGAGGCGCACGCAATCGATGACGCAGTCCCAAGGGACGATGTCGAGTATGCCGTCGTCGTTCGTGTCGAGATCGCCCCCCGGTGGGATCGTCACCCCGCCACAGCCGCAGACAAGCATGTGCGTGCGCTCGCCCGCGTCGAGGAAGTTCAGATCATCGACGAGGTTTGGAACGACACCCCAAAACGGAAGAGGTGATGTCTGCCCGCAGAGGAACCTTCCGGTCGGTGACGTCGTGTGGCCGGAGAGATTGACGAGGTCGTCGACCACGCCGCCGGGACCGATGACGACGCAGTAGATGCAGTTGAGTGAGATTCCCGGAGTTCCGCCGATCTCAAAGTACTCGTTGAGTTACGGCGGTCCGCCTGGATGCGCGATGCGACTCCCGTCGATGCGAAGTCCACTGGTGCAGCAACTGGGCGGCGGCGTCGTCGCGGCAACGACGAGCGTCACGCAAGCAGCAGATGTCATGTCGTCGGAGTCGGTAGCTTCGACGCACATCTCGTGCGACCCGACGGACAAACCCGGCACGTAGAGCGTCCGCCCGCTTCCGAGTGGACCGTCGAGACTCGAGCTCCACTGAACTGCCGCTCCATCAAGACTTCCTGCGTCCTCGATGTCGACCGCAGCCGCGGTGAGAATGAAGCCAACGCCTTCGCGCCAGGTCTGATCATCGCGTGGCGAAAGAATAGCAACTTCCGACGCCTTCTTATTTGGCAGCGAGAGGTTAGCCACTTGGACGTCCGTGGTATGGAAGCCGTCTGACGCCTTGAGCAGCAAACGTCCCGCTTTGGGCGCACTGCCGGGCATAGCCGACGTATCGAGGAGTACCGACGACGCCTCGCCGCGCCCGACGTCGATTGGCACCCAAGTCACACCATTGTCCCACGAGTAGAAGAGGAGCGTGTCTAGCTGGCCCCTGTCCTGATCGCTCACGGCCCACGTGACTTGCAGGCCGTTTGTGAGCGTCGCGCCCGGCTGTACGTTGGTAAACGTCCCGCTAGGAACGTTGAGTGACGCGATGCGCTCGGCAAGCACCACGCCGCTCTGCGCGTCGACGACTTGGATGCGGTCGGCGATGAGTGCACCTATGGCAACAACCCATGATGCGACGAACTGTGACGCGCTCGCCTCGCCGCCGTCACCGAGCAGCATCGGAATCTGTGCAACTTGATCGATCATTTGCGCGCCATCGAGCGAACGAATGATCAGCGTGGCGCCAGCGTGATCAACGGAGGGTACTCCGCCAATGTGCTCGAATACGTCATCGATGGTGACGACGCCGCGATCGACGCGGCCCACGACATCCTTGATGATATAAATTGCGAATTCGCGCCCGTCGTCGGCGTCACATGCAATTCGCTCGTGATTGAGGGCATGCAAGTACTCATCGACACTCACGAACGCGTCTTCGATGAGCAGTCCTGGCCAAATGATGCCAGCGAGGAACTGATCTTGAATGATCGAACGATCGAGCAGTCGTCGAACGTCAGTTCCGTACTAACCTAAGAACTCTTCGGCATGGTGCAGCCCGTAGTTGTGACCTAACTCATGCGCGATCGTGCGCTTGAAACGGGTGAATTCGGTGTTGCCGAACGCGATGCGACCTAGGCCCGTTGCCATTCAAGTCGCCAAGGAGCCATGCGTAGTAGTTGTCGGCGAAAGATGCCCTCTAGACGGCGGAGAGCGCGTTCCTCGTCGACCGCACCAGCTTCATCCGCCCGAGCAGCTTCGATGCGTCGTCGTCGCTTGTTCCGGTTGGATTATCGACAGAGTGCTTTACGCGGAGCGATGGCCACTCGAGATAGTTGATGTCGGGCATGGGATAGATCGCGCGAACGAACAACTCGCCGCTGCCCGGTCCGACCATGCTTGCGTCAGACTTTCCTTCCGACAAGTAGTTGATCCGCGTGTACGCGATCGTGACATCGCTGCGACATTCGAACGGCTCATCGAACGTCAGCGTGTTGTTCCCCTCGTTCGTCTCGTCGACGAGATCGTCCGGGTCAATCTCGACAGTGCAGTGTGCGACACTGGCGCTGACGTTGGCCCAGAAGTTCAGCGTCCGATCGAAGCTTCCAGGTCCGTCGCTCGCGTCAAGCGTTAGCGGATCGTCGTTCATCTCGTGGAAGAGCGTGCCATTGATCGTGAGCGTCGCGGAAACGTTGGGCCCGGTCGGAAAGTCGGCCTGATTCCAACTCACCTCGACGCGGACCATCGTTGGTCGGTTTTGGACTTGGACGCTGGAAGGCTCCTCGGTCTGGATCGCTTGGCTGAACTCGACCCGTTGAATCGCTAGGTCGAGTCCTCCGCCCGCGAGCGCGGATGGTGCGAAGAGGAGTGTCGCCGCGAGAGCACCAATGCTCGCTCGACGGAAAGGACACGAGAGAGCATGAGCCCTGAATTCCTCCGTTAGGTAGAAGCGACTACTGGATGCGAGCAGCGAGACCTTGGTCGGTCCGCGTAGTGCAATGGCCAGGCTGCTCGCGAATCTGCCGCGCGAAGCTCCATTCTCGCGCGGATCGCCACCGTCCATAGAGAGAGCGGATAACGATGTGTGTCCCAGGACGACTCGATCGACCGCCATCGCGCAGCTTTTTGGTCGATCGCAGCCCGAATGACTTTCGCCTCGGGCTGCTAGGGAACGAGTCGCACGAAACGGACACCTCGCACCCGGCACAGTCAGCTGCAGATACTTCGATCGTGCGGCGAAGCGACGCAATCTCTTCCGGAAGTTCCGAACGCAGCAGCTCAAGCAGCGCGCTTTCCGAGCCATGTTCGTCGAACCGGATACGACAATGCGCGCAGGAGCTCAGGTGCTTCTCCCCAGCGTCGTGAGCACACTCGGTGAGGGTGCCCACGGTCCATTGCTCAATGACGGAATCATCGAGGCATACGGATGCGACTGCTGGCTCAAGCGTGTTCATGAGAGCGGACCGACAGGACTCTACTTAGAACTGCGAGTCTAACTCCGTGCGGATGGCCTTCAACCGCGACATCACTCGACGCTTGGCGCCGTAGACTGCGTTCTCGGAGATTCCGAGCGATTCAGCTACGCGACGCGACGGCGCGCCAGCGAGTGCGAAAAGTTCGAGTGCCTCGAACGTGTCGGGGTCAACTTCGGCACGGGTTCGATTCAGCGCCGTCAGTAGGATCTCCCTGAGCCACGACGACTCCCAATGACTGGCAATCTCAGAATCCGCGAGATCACATGTGAGCTGCGCCGGCGACTTCTTGCGCCGAGCCCGTGCGATCTGGTGACGCGCGATGCCAAAGAGCTAGTCTCGCAATCGGCCTTGCTCGCGCGAGCACGTGCCTTGGCGATACGAACTGTGGAACTCAAGCAGTGTCGATTGGGCGATGTCGCGAGCCGTCTCTGAATCGATTCCGCAGCGCCGCGCGAAGCACTCGATGAGAGGTCGGTAGCGCCCCACGAAGGCACCCCATGCGCTTGCACCGGGATCGTTCAGGGCCCTCAACAACTCAGTACTGGTGGCGGTGATGACCGTAGGCGGCATGGTTGGAGCATCCGGCATGGTGCCAGCGAGTCTGAGGCCGCGCGTCAGACTTCCCCCACGCATGCTCTGGCCAGCGAAACTATGGTAATGCTTCGTGCGCGGGAAGCCAGCGCGAAGCGTGGTTGCCGCTGAAGACCGCAACCGGCGATCAATCGCAGTTGTTGGCGAGTACTGATCCAAGTGCGGCTGACTGCATGGACGGAGTGGTTAGACAGCGCGCGGAGGGGGCTGCCCGACCGAGGGAGCTTGGGCTCGACCCGATGCCAGAGCGATCAAAACCAAAGCCGCCCGCCGATCTCAATCGGCGGGCGGCACGAGGTAACAATTCGTGCGGGGGGGACTACGCGAACGTTAGCAAGGTCCCCACGCACCGAGCACTATTGCGAGATCGGAACCATTCACGACGCCGTCGCCGTTGATATCAGCGATACCGCCGCCTCCCCAGCCGCCGAGGACGATCGCGAGATCGGCACCATTCACGACGCCGTCGCCGTTCAAGTCGGCCACACATGCGGGCTGGGCGACCTGTTTGAATCCGATGGACGAGAGCGGCTCAAACTGTCCGTCGCCGTCGAGATCGGCCGAGAAGACGAGGTCGTACCAGCGGAACGAATCAGGCACGAGGTACTGGACCGAGAACGTGACGGGGTTCTGGCCCTGCTGAAGGCTGAGGTTGGCGATGTAGCGCGTGCCCGGGGGCAGGCCGTTGAGCCGAACGGCTTCGTTCTCCGATTCCATGTCGGACGGCATGACCTTTACTTTTACCGGCACGCTCTGAGCGATGGGGCTCATCACGTTGAAGACGAGGTCGGTGGGGATGCCGCCCGGTACGTATTCAACCGGCTCGTTCGGATTCACCACGATGCCGCAGATGTCGAGGTACATCATGCCCATCGAGGTGCAGACCTGACCGTTCGTGGTGTTGATGAACGTCACGTTGAAGCAGGCCGGCCCAAGACTCGACGCACCGCTGATGTTTGCGGAAATCGGAATTGTCACGCAGCCGCCCGGCGGAACGGTCGTCGTTCCCGTCGATGGCGAATAGGTCACGCCAGTCACCGGGCAGAGGCCCGATGGTGCGACGAACCACGTGTAATTCTGCGAGGTGCTGCCGTCATTGCAGATCGTGATGTCGGCTGGAGCAGTTGCCGCGAAGTTGGTGCACACCTGACGATCCCAACTTGCATGGCAGTGCTGCTTGCACTTGCCGCTTGAGCCAGCATTCCAGATCTCGTAGATCTCGTAGTCGAGCAGTTCACGGCAGAAGATCTCGATCTCGTCCATCGCGCCGTGATAAGGCGCCACAAACCAGACCGCACCGCCGATGATCACCGGTGCCTGTACCGGCTGGTTAGACAGATCGCAGCACGCGATGCCCGACCCGGCCAGCACACCATCCACGTAGAACTGAACGGCACGGTTCGGTGCGGTGAAGCACGACTGGCTGCAATCGCACCCTGACACGGAGATGGCTACGTGCGTCCACACGTTCACGGGAACCACGCCCGTCGAGAACGCGATGCAACGCAGACAGTTGCTTTCACTCAGCAGTTCGAGGAAGCCAGTCGACTCGTCGATGCCGAAAACCCAGCCGCCGGAGGTGCTGCCATAGTTGCCGACGAGGTTGACGAATCCGGCACCCGGGCCGGGAGCAGCCCGCTTCACCCACATGTCGATCGAGAAGGGCTTGCAGCCAAAGTCGAGCGAGGGCGACGGCGGAACCTTGATGAAGTCGCCTTGTCCGTTGAAGAGGTAGCCACCGCCCACGACGCCAGGCACTGACAGTGGTCCGCCCGTCTGCTGCGGTCCGTAGACGCCGTCATTCTGAAGCGTCGTGATGTCGTCCGAGATCGTGCCAGTGGTCGGCTCAAGTGGGTACCACGCGACCATGCCCCACGGTGGCGTTGTGCACGGACCGACGCAGTTCACTTCGGCACAGTTGAAGGCCGGGCCCCACCACGTTCCGCCATTGAATTCACACTGAGTCTGCGTGAGATCGGCACAGTGCCACGTACCGCCCGGAACTTCTGCGGGCAAGCAGCACGCACCAACCGGTTCCGAACTGCCGCAGTCACACGAGTGGACATCGAGGAAAACGAAGTCAACCCCGGTGTCGTCTTGCAGGTAGATATCGAGCGAGCCGTCGAGCATTTCGGACAGCACTGATCGCGTGCCGTCGGCGCTCGGCGGGAGATTGCCGAGGTCGAGTGAGATCACTGAGAGCTGTCCACTTGCGAGCGGCGGCGAGATGTAGCCCAGCGTGTTGAGTGCGGCGAGCGACTTGCTCCACTTGAAGGTCTTGCCGCATTCGTTCACGACTTCGAACGCGAGGCCGTCGGTCCACCAAAGCGAATCAGGCCGCACGCCCATGGTGAAGTTTGCACCCATGATGCACGACGGGAGTCCGTTGATTGTCTCGACGAAGCACTGGTCGAGCGCCTGCACGTCGTACTGCTGGAGTGCGCCTGAACCGCACGTCACAGTTGCGACGAGCGCCGCGCTCGGCGTCGTCGGCGTCGGTGTCGTGAAGTTGTCGGCGTTGTCGCGTGAGAAGGGAATGCGAATGCCCTGATCGCACGGGCAGACGAACACAGTGAGCTTCGCGTAGTCGACGCGCGTGTCGTCTTGCACAAGGAGGCCAAGTTCGCCGTCGCAGAGCGACGCGAGCGCGCCGCTCGACATCGGCACTTGAATAGTGTTAGGTATCGGATTCGGTCCGAGATTGAGAACGACTGTTTTGTCGCTGTTCAGAGGCCATCCCGGCAGTCCGACCAGCGTGCCGATGTTCGACGCCCACACCAGGCTGCCGCCATCGTAGAGGCCGATCGAGTCGTTGCTGGCGAGTCCGCCTAGCGACTTCATGCGCACAGCGAGCGTCGCGCCGACGATCGTGCCGCAGCCAGGCTGAGGGCAATCGGGACCGCAGCTCGGCCAGCAACCAGTGAAGGTGTGTGCGATGCAGTGATCGGGAACGTTGAGATCGAAGTCACCGAACGCGCCGCAATTGAGACCGGCGGCCAGCGCGGCGCTCGGTGTCGCGGGCTCGGTCGGGGCGGCGAATGCATCCGGGCACCCGGCGCGGCACTCGAACGCGGTGAGACCCTGGCACGGCGGCGGTTGCAGCGTGCACTCCGGGAACAGCATCGCTTCCTGAACGCAGAGGAGGTCCCACGCGATCTGGCAGCACACTGGATCGATGATCGAGCACAAGAGTTGGCAGCAGTTGGCGTCGTCGCAGTTCGGCGTCGTATGCGGGACGAAGCAACTGCCGGCGTTCGACGAGCCGCAGGTGAGCACTGGATCAACCGGGTCGCCAGTTGGATTGATGATGATGTTGGTCTGCGGGAAACCGAGTGCGGCAACGTTCACAAACTGGTCGATGCCGCAGTCGAGGGCGCGGATGTACGACGGAGCTGTCTGGCCTGCCGCGTTTGATCCGAAGAAGAGGAAGCCGCCGTCACCGTCCGGGAGCGCAGGATCGCGCGACGCCGCGAACACTTCGACGACGAACTTCGTGCCAGCGGGAATGACCGGTCCCGGCGCGTCGAGGACGACAGTTCGGAGCGCAGGCCCAGAGTTCGCTGGGATTTCAACGAAGCCGCTTCCGACGAGCGCGAGCGCTGTGAAGGGTCCGTTAACGTCGCCGGTATAGACGTGGACTTCTACAGGCCACGCCGGGCCGCTGTTGAATTCAGTCGCAAAGGTCACGCAGTTGATCTGCACCGTGCTGGGCGCCGCGAACGATCGCGCATACCCGTTCCCTAGGGTGCAAACATTTTGAATGATGCAGTGCGGCGTGTTGAGCGAGGTGATCGTCGACGAGTCGACGTTTTGACTCAGCGTCGTGCCATCGCAGGCACCCGCCACGCCGCCTTGAGCGCTCTTGAGGAACGGCCGGTTGCGAGGGCCGTCGGTCGTGAAGGCGTGTGCGGCTTTCCGAGGTGGCGCGAGGGCTGGGGACGCTGCGGCGGCGGCGCCAACAGTGGTTCCCAGAGTCACGGCGACCATCGCGGCAGCAAGGAGTGGGGTCCAAATCCGTGTGCGTATTTTCATTTCCTGAGTCCTCGTGAGGCGCTATGCCCGCTCTGAGCCAGCGCGGCGCTCCGCGAGGACTGCGATCGAGTGGTCCCGATCTAACAGTCTTTGGTCGAAATTGGCTGGAAGGTCGCCTGTCGAAGGTCCGCGCAGCGCTGTTCGCCGCGATAACGACCGGGAACGTCAGCGGGGGGGCGAGCGTGCCCATCACAGCGATTCGGGCTGGTTCGCGGGCGCTACTCGTTCTCTACTCGAACTCGCCCCTCCGACATTACCCTGAGTACGCGTTTACGTGAGGACAACTGCGGCTCGACACGGGAAGGCCTCGGCGTATGCGAACGAACCAGCTCCTCGTGATCGCGCTGAGCACGCTCGTCATAGCTTTGAGCGCGGTAGCGAGCGAGGTGATATCGCACATCGCGGGCCCAGCGGCAACGTTCAACGTCGTGATCAAGGATCTCGGCGGTGCGGAGTACACGCTCAGCAACCTTGTCGGCCCGCAGGCGACAGTGGTTGCCTACACCAGTGGCTCGTGTCCCTTGAGCCGGAAGCTGGTGCCGGAACTCAATCGTATCGAACAGGAGTTCGCACCGCGCGGAGTCGCTTTCGTGCGGGTGGCCACCAGAGACGAGGACATCGACGCGCTTCGCTAGCTCTTCGATGGACGTCGTTGCCTCATCGATGACGCTGATGCGTTAGCGCGTCTGATCCGACCCGCGAGCACTACGGAGGTGTTTATCTTCGACGGCGATCATCGCTTGCAGTATCGCGGTGCCATCAACGACCAATACGGATTGACATACGCGCGCCCCTATCCCCGAAGTAACTACCTGCGCTCCGTGTTAGACGCCGTGCTTCGCGGCGACGAGCCGCTCGTCTCTTCGACGGTGGTGCCGGGTTGCGCCATCGCGATGCGGACGATTCCAAGTGCTACGCCGACGTCCACGTATCACGAGCACATCGCGCCGCTGGTCGCGCAGCACTGCCTTGAGTGCCATTGGAGGGGCGGACCAGCGCCTTTTCGGCTCGAGACGTATGAGCAGGTCGCAGCGAAGGCCGCGATGATTCGGCAGGTCGTCGCTGACGGGCTCATGCCGCCGTGGTCAGCCGCGCGTCCACCGGACGGCCAACGTTTGATCTTCGCCAACGATCGGTCGTTAGACGATGCCGAGCGTGCGCGATTCATTCGCTGGGTCGACGAAGGTACGGCACAGGGTGACATCGCGAAGGCGACGCCGTATCCCCGACCGAAGCCGATTGACGGCTGGCAGATTGGAACGCCCGACCTCGCGTTGCAGATCCCCGAAGCCAAGCTCATTCCCGCTGAGGGCGCATTGCCGTACGTGATGCCGAGCGCCAACGCAACATCGATCGGGCGAAAGAGCCGCGCGAGGCTCCTGTCGACCCTAGAAGTGTCGGTCGCGCAGAGAACCGGGCGCTCGGAATTGATGGGTCGCGCAGCTATTTCGCAGCGTACGCGCCTAGAAATGCGGCGGTGCGCTATCCCGATGGAATGGATCGAGGGCAAGGTCGATGGAGCAGACCTCGCGATTGTGCTCGGCGGATGGGGAACAGCTCTGGTGCCGCGGTGAAACGAAACGAGTGGCGCCGTGCTACGGAAACTGTGTCGGCTCGTTGGCGCGCTTCACCAGCCGCTCAGTGACTAGGCGGCTGACTTCGAAGACTGCTTCCGCTCGACGCGGATCGGCCGCGCTCGCACCGTCGGTACCTAGCGACGACCAGCGCCGAGAGAGTCGCGCAGATTGAAGGGGTTTGGGCATCGACCAGCCTGACGCGGTGCGGGCAGCGGTGCGCACTCGTCCCAGGAGTGAGTCGTGCGCGACGCGCACCGGCGCTTGCGCTGCGTGCCCGCGGCCTAGAAGTGCGCGAGCGAGCGAGATCGCGCGAAGCGCGAGTAGGTGAATGGTGCTGTCGTCCGCTCGTAGCTCGGTTTCGCCGCGCGCGCGCCGAAGCCAGCGCCGACCGTGACCGCGCGCCGTCTCAAACAGGGCACCGACTCCAGCACCGGTCGCAGCGGCGGCACCGAGCGTCATGCCGCCGACGAGCGCGTCGATCGCGAGACCAGCCATCGCACCAACTGCGGCGCCGCGCCCGGTCGCCGCGCCGAACTGTTTCACCGCTGCCGGGTGAAAGAGGTCGAGTCCCCACCGACCATCGACGCCGGGTAGGTCGTCGTCAATACGATCCTCGCCGCGGAAGCGGTGGAGCGCCATGAGTTGTTCGGCGCAGCGTTGCTCGCGGGCCCGGAGCGCCGTCCGAAGTGTTTCGACGCCGTGGCGCAGCGACTCTTCGTTTTTGGGATCGACGTGCAAGACGCATGCGGCTGCATCGATGAGCATGTCGGCGATGAGCAACGCAGACGCTCGGACGAGCTCGACGCGCTGGCGAGATCGCCCGAGCATGAACCCGTCGAACGTCGCTTCGTGTTTTGGAACAAGTGTGCGTAGCACCTCAAGCAGTTGCCGTTCGCTCGACTCTTCGACAATCACTGTGTCGAAAGCGACGACCGCGTGAAGGCCAAGTCGCGCGAGCTGATCGCGCCACGACGGAACGTCGACCTCGGCCGACGCGACAAAGTTGAGAACTGGCACGAGCGGACGAGCGCACCACGAGAGCACCGTGAGTTCATCGCGATGGCGGCCGAGCATGCGCTCGCGGGCATCAATCACATAGATCGCGACGTCGCACTCAAGCACTTGCCGTACCGCTTTCGCTTCTTGCGAAAAATGCCCTTGGTGATCGGCCAGCCAACGGACGATGCGCTCGTGCTGATCGCCGCCCTGTTCGAGCGTGATTGACTCGAGATATTCCAGCAAGCCGCTCGAGTCTTCGAGTCCCGGTGTGTCGGTGAGAATGAGCGACGACGACTCGACGCTGAGTTCCGCGGCCTCAGAGTGTCGCGTCGTCGCTGGTCGATCCGAAACGTCGCCAAATGCGGCATCGCGAAGGAGCGTGCGCAGCAGCGACGTTTTGCCGGTGTTCGTGTGGCCGACGACAGCGATTCTCGGCGGCGTTCGAGGTGGCGGCGTCTTCATGCGCCGCCTTCCTGCGCGATGGCCTGATGAGCGCGGTGTCGCACGCCAGCGAGCCAGGTGGCGACCGCTGCGGGGTCACTGAGTTCACGATCGGTTGCGGCAATGAAGGTGCGATCAAGAATGCGCGTAATGGCCGATTCGTCGCGACCTTGGAGTTCGAGCACCAACGCGAAGAGCGCGGCCGCCCGTACCGTTTCCCCGCGTTCAAGTTCGTCGCTCGAAGCGTCCGGAGTGTGCTTCGTCGTGCGCGGTGTTGCGGCCGTGGTCGCGCGAAGTCCGGCGGACACCGCGGCGCCAACGCCCGACCACACTGGCAACATCCCGAGCGCGGCTGGCGTGACGACTGTCGCAACCGCGATGCAACCGAGCGCACCAGCGACAGCACCGGCTGCAAGCCAGCGCGGGTCGAGTCCGAGTCGCGCGGGTAGCACGCTGCTCACTCGAACGGCAGCGTGGCGCAACTGCTCATGCAAGTTCGTCGCGCCGAGCGGCATGTGCGTACCGAGCCACCGCGCGAGAAGCGTCGACTCGCTGCGGTAGAGCGCCGCGATCGACTGAAGGAGCCGCGCTCGCGCTTCGGGAGTAGCGGCGCAGGCTCGATCGCGCGCGTGCGAGGCGATGAGTATGAACGCGTCATCGAGGCGCGACGCGACGGCACGCGCACTTGGAGATTCGGATGGCCCGATGCGCGCGGCGAGCATTGCACTTGAGTGAGCCGTGACATGCTGAAGATCGATTTCGATGACATCGCCGCCGATGAATCCCGCACTGGCGAGCACGCTGCGCCAAAGATCGATGCGGGCCTCGACCGCGCCGGGGTCGCCGGGTGAGCGATCGCGAAGTGCCTGGCCGTCACTCAAGAGGACCACCGTCCGGCCCTCCGCGGTCTCGCGAAGCGAAGCGAGAAGTGCAAGCTCGCCGCGGTCGGGCGTGTTGAGCAAACTGCACGCAATGACGAGACATCGTGGATGCGGCGACAGCGTTCGGAGTCGTCGTAGCGCGTCATCACGCCCATGTCGATCGTCAATCACGCCGAGGTCGCGCCACGCGATACTTGCGATGGCGGGGGGCCAAGGCGTCCACAAGTGCGGCGGTTCGATCGCGACGATAGCTGGCGATCCCGTGTGCCGAGCGTCGAATTGCGGGTGCGGCAACGTGATCGTCGTCGTCGCTGTCGCAATCGCTGTCGTGAGCGACGATTGATCGAGTTCGGCGTCTGGATCGACGATATGCCGCGAGGGCGGAGGAGTGAGTCGGGCGCGAAGCGCGGGCATCGCTGGATAGGCGAGACGAGCGGCTCCGCCAGCTTGACGGCGCAGTTGCGGCGCAAGACAAGCGAGAGTCAGCAGTAGACGCGGTAGCAGGGCGTAGGAGACGAGTGCGCCGACGACAAGCCCCGCCCAGGCTGTCCGCGCGGCGTCGAGCGCTGCGCGGCTCGCGCCAGCGCCCTCGGTGCTCGCGACCTGTTCCGGCGTCGGCACCGCGAATCCGAGCATGCTTGGAAGCGCGCCGGCGATGGTCGTCATCGACGCGTAGTGCCGTGCCGACAGAATCGTGGTTTCCCAGTGGAATCGGTGCTCTTGCGTGCTCAGCAAGAGGAGCAGCGTTGCCACGCATCCGACATTGAACATCGACCATGCTGCGTTCGAAACCGCGCCGAAACGCCAGCGAGGCGAAAGTCGACTCGTCATGTCGTTCCACTTGATCGTTAGTGCTGCCTGTGCGATCGGCTGGCGACTGCGGCCAAGCATGAAGCGGCTTCGCAGTACCGCGAGCATCGCGCCGCCGACAGACGCGAGAGGCACGCTGCGCGGCCGCACGATCATGAAAGTAAGCCATGCGAGTAGCACGAGCGACTGCACGCCCAGAAGCGCGACGATGAGCCGAACGACGTTGATAGAAGCCTCATTGTCCCCCGCGAGTGCCGCTCGCGCTGCCACGGCACCGGTGAACAGAAAGAGGACGAGGACGGCCGCCGTCAACCACCCGAGTGTTGCCACGATGTGATGCAACGATCGTTGCGCGCTCGCCGAGTCGCGATGGGTTGAGGCCCAGCACGTCAAACGGGCTTGGCATTCGGCATTCGCATCAACTCCGGGGACGACCGGCAGCGCTCGGGCTCGTCTTTCGGCCTCGATGTCGCGGTCAAGTCCAGCCAGCTCGGCCGCTGCGAGGGTCGCGACGAGCAGAGCGTCCGAGGGAGAAGACGTCGGAGAAATGGGTACGTGGGGCATCGGGCGAAGGAGCGGTCACGATAACCCGATCGACTCACTGACGGGCCCGCAAGGAAAGGTCCCCGGTGGCGTCGGCTCTTCTTGCGGTGCGAAGGGTCGTCGTTTCTTCGACATTGTGTGCCGCTCATTTCCGCACCTCCGTCGCCGTTCGCCGTGAGAAACGCCGAAAGAGAGTGACACGTGTTCGCCCGAACGACCCATATCACGCTTCTTGAGCGCATCGCCGACGGCAAGGACGTCGAAGCGTGGCAGGAGTTGCTCGAACGCTACGGCGACCTCATTCGCGGCTTCGGGCGCCGACGCGGACTTTCGCAGACTGACTGCGACGACGTCGTTCAGGACGTGCTCACGAATCTCGTGTCGGCGATGCCGACGTTTCGTCACGACCCCGCAAAGGGTCGGTTCCGTGGCTACCTGAAGACAATCGCGGTTCGCTCGATTCTGCGCCGATTCTTTTAGAAGAACCCAACAACCGCGCTACAGGATCTCGACGCTGCGGCCATCGACGAATCGGCGCAAGCGTCGACCGACGAACAATGGGAGTCTGAATGGCGCCACTACCACCTTCGCATGGCGATGGTCACGATCGACCACGAGTTCGGCTCTTCCGATCGCGCCGCGTTTCAACGCTACGCGGTCGATGGTGCCAGCGCCAAGGAGACAGCCGAGGCGATTGGACTGAGCGTCGACCAGGTGTACCAAGCGAAGTCGCGCATCCTGCGCCGACTTGGCGAGCTCATTCAAGTGCAGATCGACGATGAAGGCTGACAGCTGGTACCTCGAAGCTGAGTCGCTCCTCGGCGCGATGCGCTCCGCGCGGGAAGCACGCGCGCCGATGCCGTCGATCGAAGGCTACGAGTTTATCGCCGAAATCGCCCGTGGCGGTCAAGGCGTTGTCTACCTTGCGTCACAGCGGGCGGCGCGTAAGAGATTCGAACGCGAAGTCGAAGTCGTCGCTGGGCTTGACCACGTCGGCATCGTTCGCGTCTTCGACGGCGGTGTGAGCGACGACGGACAGCCCTATCTCGTCATGGAACACGTCGATGGCGTGCCGCTCGACCGGTATCTCGCGGGGAAGAACTCGGATCCCAAGGTCACTGCCGAGATCGTGAGCGTTGTGTGCGACGCCCTCCATGCGGCGCACATGAAGGGCGTCATTCACCGCGACATCAAGCCGAGTAACGTGTTGATAGATGCGCAAGGGCGCCCGTGCATCGTCGACTTCGGATTAGCGCGGATCACGCTGACCGGTGGACGCGCCCGCACTGAACTGAGCGTACGCGGTCAGTTCCTCGGATCGTTGTCGTGGGCGAGTCCAGAACAGGCGGCGGGCCATCCCCATTTGATCGACACACGGAGCGACGTCTACAGCACCGGTGTCCTTCTGTTCCAGGCGCTGACCGGCGCGTTTCCCTATCCCGTGGACGGGACGCTGTCGCAGGCGTTGCACGCGATCAGCACGCAGGAATCGCGACGCCCGAGTTCCATTCGCCGCGAGATCCCGCGCGACCTCGACGCCATCGTCTTGGCGGCGCTCGAAAAGTCGCCAGCGGCGCGCGATCAGTCGGCGGCCGAGTTCGCTCGCGATCTGCGCGCGTTCATCGGGGGTGAACCCATTCAAGCGCGCCGCGAAGGCGCAGTCGCGACGATGACGCGGACGCTGGTTCGATACCGGCGCATGACGATTGTCGCGTCGCTGTTCTCGGTGGCGCTCGTCGCGGTGACGCTGTTCGCGCTCTCTCAAACGAGTGCGGCCCGAGTCGCGCGGGAACGCGCCGAGCGTCGGCTCATTCAAGTCCGATCGATCGCCGGTGGTTTTCTGTTCGACTTGCACGAGGATCTCGTGAAGTTAGAGGGATCGCGCCCGGCGCGCGAGCGACTCGTGACGAACGCGCTTGCGTATCTCCGCGACCTCCAGAGCGATGCTGGCGATGATCCCGCGTTTCTCGCCGAATTGAGCGAAGCTTGGGAGAAAGTCGGTGATATTCAAGGCAACCCAACGTTGCCGAATTTGGGCCAGCACATGGACGCCATGGTGTCGTATCGAGAGGCCTTGGCGCTGCGCGAGCGCATCGTCCGCCTCACGCCGAACGACATCAAGGCAGAGTGGCAGGTCGGACATGTCCTCAATGCCATTGGATTCGCGCAGCTTCATCACGGCGACAATGACGCAGCACTCTCGTCGCTCAACGACGCCGGACGGCGCTTCGAAGCGGCTGCCGTACGAGCGCCCAATGACATGGACCTCACGTCCGAACGGATGTCGAACCGCGATCGGCGTGCAGATGTGTTGACGATCTTGCGGCAGTACGACGAGGCGATCGCATCGTTGCGCGAGGCGCAGCAGATGTGGGTGAAGGTGATGGCGAGCGGAACAGACAAAGCGCGCGGTGCCAGCAACGGTGCGATTCTGCACGGAAAGATTGCGTTCGCGCTCCTTGATCGCGGTCAACCCAAGGAAGCGCTTGAGGACACGAACGTGGGAGTCCGCTTGACCCGTGAAGCGACCGCCGCCAGTCCAGGCGATACCCGCTATCGGCGAGCACTGAACGTCGATCTCAATGGGCTAGCGGCGATCCACACAGCGCTCGGCAACTTCGAAGAAGCAAAGTCGGCAATCGACGAGTCGTTGGCTGTCATCCGATCGCTCAGCGCCGCCGATCCGACCGATCCGCTCTTGCAAAGCGATCTTGCCTACACGATCAATAAATTAGGCGAGCTTCTCGTCGGCCACGATGATGGCGTACTCGTCGACGAGGGGATCGCTCGAATGCGTGACGCGCTGGCGCTGCGTCGAGCGCTGCGCGAACACGAGCCAGCGAATGCCCTCGCGCGAAGGAGTGAGTTCGTGGCGCTCTACCTCGTCGCCGATAGCGAGGAGAAGCGAGCACACATGACGGGAGTTGCGCCAGAGTTGCGGCGCGAGCTCTTGCAGTCGTCACGTGCAGGGTTCTTAGAGGCGATCGAGCGAATCGAGTCGATGCGCACGGACGGCGTGCTGTACCACGGGGACGAAGCCGTTCCCGACGAGTTCCGCGCTCGTGTCGCAAAGCTCGACGCTGCCATTGCGGTGGTCAGCAGCCGGGCGGTCGGTGCCGGGAACTAAGCGGCTTCGCCAACGCGGAAAGCTCTCGTCCCGCCGGCGTCTCACACTCCAAACTCAGCGCCGTCGCCTAACTCTTCGGCGATACGGAGCAGTTGGTTGTACTTGGCGTTACGGTCGCTGCGACACGGGGCACCTGTCTTGATCTGTCCACAGTTCAGCGCGACCGCGAGGTCGGCGATCGCTGCATCTTCCGTTTCGCCGGAGCGGTGACTCATGACGGTGCGGTAGCCAGCGCGGTGCGCGACGCTGACGGTCTCGATCGTCTCCGTGAGCGTGCCGATTTGGTTCACCTTCACGAGCACGGCGTTGGCGCAGCCCTTCGCGATCCCCTCGGCCAAGAGCTCAGTGTTCGTACAGAAGAGATCGTCGCCCACGAGCTGCATGGACTTCCCTAAGCGATCTGTCAGCTTCTTCCAGCCCGACCAGTCGTGTTCGGCCAACCCGTCTTCAAGGGAGCGAATCGGCCACTTCTTCGCCCAGCGCTCCCAGAGTTCGATCATGTCGTCACTGGACACGATCTTCTTCGGATCGCTCTTGAAGTAGCAGTAGCCGACCTCACCCTTCTTCAGCTTCGCCTTGAGCTTCGTCGCCTCGTTCGCGAGTTCGCTCGTCGCGGGGTCGAGCGCAATGTGGACTTGGCGACCGAGGTCGTAACCCGCCTTCTCGACGGCCTTGGCGATGAGTTCGCACGCCTCTTCGTTCGTCTTGAGGTCGGGAGCGAAGCCGCCTTCATCGCCGACGGTGGTCGACAGGTGCTTGTCGTGCAGCGTGCTTCGGAGCGAGTGATAGATCTCGACGCCAGCGCGGAGCGCGTCTTCAAAGTTCGTGAAGCCGGTGGGCTGCACCATGAACTCCTGGAAGTCGACCGTGTTCGACGCGTGCTTGCCGCCGTTCAGAATGTTGAGCATCGGTGCGGGCAGGCGTCGTGCGGCCACACCGCCGACGTAGCGAAAAAGTGGTTGGCTGGTCGCATTCGCCGCAGCTTGCGCCACAGCCAGCGACACCGCGAGCGTTGCGTTCGCGCCGAGCTTCGACTTATTCTTGGTCCCATCGAGTGCGATCATCACTTGATCGATCGAGAGCTGGTCGCGTGCGTCCATGCTGAACAGTTCGCTGGCGATTTTGTCGTTGACATTCGCGACTGCTTTGCTCACGCCCTTACCCATCCAGCGTTTCTTGTCGCCGTCGCGCAGTTCGGCAGCTTCGCGCTCGCCTGTACTCGCACCGCTCGGTACCGCAGCGCGTCCGGAGGCGCCGCCGGTGAGCATGACCTCACACTCGAGTGTGGGATTGCCGCGAGAATCAAGGATCTGACGCGCGTGGATGTACTCGATGTCGAACATGGTTTCGATAAGTTAGCAGAGCGCGGGGAGGAAGAGTGCACCGAGAACGGCCAGAGTCCCGGAGTTCTACTCGGCAGAGCCTGCGAGCGCCGCCACGACGTCGCGCACGACCCAGCTCATGTTGTTCATCGCTGTCTGCGTACGACTCGCGAGATGTGGAAAGAGGTGAGCGTTGTCAAGACCGAGCACCGGATTGTCGGCCGTGATTGGCTCGGGATCGTGTACGTCGAGGAGCGCCATTCCAGCGGGGTTCGCGCGGAGCCACACGCCGAGCGCGTCGTGGTCGATCACCATGCCGCGGCTGGTATTGACGAGGATCGCGTCAGTCTTCATGAGTGCAAGTAGCCGCTCGCCCACAAAGTGTCGATTCGATGATCGGCCGTCAACGTGAATGGTGATGACGTCGCTCGTTGCGAAGAGCGTCCGAAGATCAACCGGCACAGATCCGTGGTGTTGGTCGTCCGGTATGCCGAGCAAGTCGTGGAAGCGAACGTCGAAACCGATCGCTCGCGCGACTTGGGCGACACGGCGACCAATCCGGCCAAATCCCAGAATGCCGAGCGTGAGCTCGTTCATCTGCCAGAGTGCGACTAAGTCCTCGTCGCGCAGGCGATCCCACTCCGCTTTCGCCAGCGGCTCAACCAGCGGTACGCGCGGTCGCAGCGCATCGCACAACATGCACGTCACGTACTCGACGACGGCCTGGGTATTGGCGTCGGGAGTCGAGACAACGCAGATGCTGCGGCGTGCGCAGGCGTCGAGATCGATGTTGTCGAGACCGACACCGCCGCGTCCGACCACTCGGAGTTTCGGCAGCCGAGCGAGCAAGGCGTCGTCGACGCGGGTGTACGTCCGAACGACGAGGGCATCGACGCGCTCAGCCACTTGAGTGAACCTTGGTTCCGACGGCGCGGCGCGGATCACGTCGCAGCGCTCCGCAAGCCACTCAAACGCCTCGTCGGCGAGCTGTTCAGTGACGATGACGAGGGGACGTTCAGACATTCTGGTTGACCGCGCCGGGTCGCGGCGAAGCGTAACCGGACCTGAACGCGCAGGTCCTACGCATCGCGGCATCCGCATTGTCGATCGAACCGCTTCAGACGCCACCGTTAGCGGTCGATGTTCTCGGCGTCTCCCGCAGTTCTCAGCCGGGAGAAGGTCCGCGCATCGATTCCGCATCCGGTTGCGCCGCTAGGAGCCAGTTCGATGGACAAAGCCAGCCTCATCGGGTCAATCATCGGCGTCATGGCATGCGGCTGGGTCGCGTACCGGGCGTCACACGGCCACTTTGAGATCTTCTATTCGGAGAAGGGGCTGGTGATGGTGGCGGGCGGCACAATCTCGGTGCTGTTCATGGCAATGCCGATGGAGAAGCTCAAGTGCATCCCCGGCTACTGCAAACGCTTCATGTCCGAATCCGGCATGTCGGGTGTCGAGACCGTCAAGCTCATGAGCACGCTCGCTGACAAGGCGCGGCGGGATGGCATCTTGGCGCTCGAAAGCGAGATCGAGAAGATCAAGGACCCGTTCCTTGTGCAGGGTTTGAAGATGGCGGTGGACGGCACCGACGAGGCGACGATTGAAGCGACGTTGCGCCTCGAGGTGATGGCGATGCAGGAGCGCCATAAGGCGGGCAAGAAGTTCTTCGATCTCATCAAGACGTATTCACCGGGCTACGGACTGGTCGCGACGCTCATTGGACAGATCGGTATGTTCGGTTCGCTCGGTGGCGATATCGAAACCCTCGGTCACATGCTCGCGGTTGCAGTCGTCGCGACGATGTACGGCACAGTGCTTGCCAATGCGATCGCTGGTCCGATGGGTGACAAGCTTGCACTGCGATCGGGCGAGGAGATTCTCTCGAAAGAGATGATGCTCCAAGGAATCATGTCCATCCAGGCAGGCGACAATCCGCGCGCGACCCAAGAAAAGATGCTCGCGTTCATCCCGCAAACGATCCGCGCCACGCTGAAGGCGGCGGCGTGACCTTTGAGGTCATCCTTCTGCTTCCTCTGCTTTTACCCGAGTGTTAGTCGACGCGGGCAGGAGACAAAATCATGGCCGAACACGCTGCGCATGAAGAAGGACACCCGAAGAAAAAGCACTCTGGTGGGCATAGGGGCGGTCATGGGGGCGGTCACGAAGAAGCCCACGAGGGTGCGCCAGAGTGGCTGATCTCGTTCGCCGACATGGTCATGCTCATGATGGGCTTCTTTGTCATTATGTTCGCGCTCAACGTGCAGCCGAAGGGTGGTAACGCGGGCGGCGGTGGCGAGCAAACTGAAGGCGTTGCGAACCAGCCCGACATGATCGACTTCGCGATCTCCGTGCGAAACGCATTTCACAATCCAGTCGACATCAACTCCACCGATCCGAACGACGCGAAGCTCGTTGAGAGGATGCGCGAAGCGGGCGCTGGTGACAGCCGCGAAGATGGAACGAAGGGCAAGGAACGCGACGTCAAGAGCGTCCGGCCGAGCGACTACTTCGGCAAAGGAACAGCGGTGTCGTTCGCGCTCCGATCCACCATGCTCGACGAAGATGCAGGGCGCACCGTCGCCGAGTTTGCGGCGAAGCACCGCGGCATGAAGTCGGTGCTCGACGTTCGCGGACACGTCTCTCAGACCGAAGCATTCCGCAAGCCGGAGGAAGCCATGGTGCTTTCTAGCGATCGCGCAATGGCCGTTGCCCGCACGCTCGCAGCCGCAGGAATCGACTGGTGGCGGTTGCGTGTGATCGGCTGCGCCGATCACGAACGCATCGTGGCGAATCCGGCGGAAGACACGGATATCCGGAACGCGCGAGTCGAGATTCTCGTCACCGACCACGTCGCGTCCCCACCGACCCCGGTGCAGCCGCCAACCGCGGCTGGCGATGAGGGGGCGGCGAAGTCCCCGCAGTAAGCCAGCACTCGGGTCCGGGCAAGCAGCAAGGTTCGGTGAATTGGTGAAACTGGGGATTGTGTCCATTCGGTGGCGTGATAGGGTGCTCTGGAAGACATCGCGCACGGTGAGCCCGTCCGGGAACCGCGCGACCGTTGTTGGAACACCCTTCATGCGAATCAATGCCTGTCTAACGGATCGCGTTCAGTGTGGTATCGCGTCGGCTTCGCTGATGAGCGTCTTCGTAGCCGCACCGGCGCTCGCTGACGTGTTTGACGATGTTGGTTACACGGCGCTCGTTGCTCGCCTCGGCGCGGGCAACGTGCCCACCGGGGCTGGCTATGGCGTCGGACAAGTTGAGGCTGACGAGACCGCAGGCAACTACGGGCCAGATGTCAACAACGGCGACTTCGCCAGAACAGTCTTTTCGGCGCAAAGCGGTCCGTTCGGCTTGAGCAATCACGCGACGACCGTCGGACTCGCGCTGTACGGGAACACGCAGAGCATTGCCCCCGGCATCACGAATGTCTTCGTATGGTCCGCGAGCGCCTGGGCGACGACGAGCTACTTGAAGACAGGTCAAGGTGCCACGCCTCCAGCGTTTCCACCAGCCGGACTGCGCATCTTCAATCACTCGTGGATTGGTTCATTCGGTAGTTCGTTCTCCGACAACGACGGACTGCGCCGACTCGACTTCGCGATCCAGCGCGACAACCTCGTCATTGTTTGCGGTACGAATAACGGTGCCGGTAGCCCGGCGTCGGCGCTCCTCGGCTACGGCTTCAATGCCATGACCGTCGGACTCGCGAATGGAAACCACTGCAATGCGACGACACCAGCCGGGCTCGATGGCCCGAATCGTCGCAAGCCCGAGATCGTCGCACCAGCATCGTTCACGAGCTTCTCGACCCCGATCATCGGCGCTGCCGCAGCGCTCCTCCTCAGCACGACTGACGTTGATGCAGGGCTCGCTGCGAATCCGAATGCCGACAAGAGCATTGTCATCAAGAGCGTATTGCTCTCGGGGGCGAACCATCGCACGGGTTGGAGCAATGGAGCTGCGACGAGTGGCCCGACGCGCGGCACGACCAACACGCCGCTTGATCCGCTCTACGGTGCCGACCTCCTGAACATCGATCGCAGTCACCTCGTCCTCACGGGGCAGGAACAGAACGGTGTCTCGACCGTCCCGGCAGCTCCGACGATCGACGAGAGCGGCTGGGACTATCTCACGACGGTCGGCTCGAACTCGAGTGTGTTCTACCGATTTCGGCTCTTCGAATCAGTGCCCGAGATCTCTATTCTCGCGACGTGGAACCGCTCGGTGGCGGCCAATTTCGGTAGCTTCAACATGATGGATTTGGATCTCACGCTGTGGAGCGTGAGTGGTACGTCGCTCGTTTCGCTGATCGGCGATGCGGGGGTGTCAGTCTTTGGTGCGGGGAACGTCACGAGCACATCGACCATCGACAACATCGAGCATCTGTACCTGAAGGAAGTGCAACCCGGCGACTATGTCATCGAACTCAAGCGCAAAGTGGGGGCCCAGACCTCGCTGCCGGTCGCGCTGTCGTGGTACATCCCGAAGACAACGAAGTACGGTGATCTGAATGACGACGATGTCGTCGATGCTGCCGACCTCGCGCTTCTCCTCGGTGCGTGGGGCACGTCGGGGCCAGGCGACCTCGACGGGGACGGCATTGTGAGCGCGTCGGACCTCGCCATCCTCTTGGGCGCGTGGGGTTGACCGGCGGTTAGCCGTTCCTTCGATACGATCGCCGTTTCATGCGACGGAACGCTGGCTCTTATCTGGTGCTTGGGTGCCTCTTTGCGTTTCTCGGCGCATTCCTCGTCTATCCAATTTGGCTAACACTCCGCGGCGCTGTCATCGACGAGAGCGGGCGCTTCGTGTCGTACGCGGTCCTCGAGGTCTTCCGTGACCCAACGTGGCGCGGTGGTCTCATCAACGCCACGCTTATCGCGATATGTACGACGACGTTAGCGACGCTCATCGCGTTTCCGCTCGCGCTCGTTGCGAGCCGTGCGGAATGGCGCGGTAAAGTGATTGTCAGCTCGCTCCTTCTCTGTCCGATGATCTTGCCGCCGTTTGTTGGTGCGATCGGCATCCGGCTCCTCTTCGGGCGTGGAGGCGGGGTCAACGCGCTGCTCGTCGATCTTGGCGTTCTTTCGGAACCGTTCGATTTTCTTGGCCGCGGCGGCTTTCTCGCGGTCGTGCTGCTTGAGGCGTTCTCGCTCTACCCGATCATCTACCTCAACCTCGTTGCTGCACTGTCGAACCTCGATCCGGCTCTCGAAGATGCCGCGACCAATCTCGGCGCATCCCCGTGGACGCGTTTTCGCCGGATCGTCCTACCGCTGGTGCGCCCCGGTCTCTTTGCGGGGGCGACGATCGTCTTTATCTGGAGCTTCACCGAACTCGGCACGCCGCTCCTGCTTGAGTTTCAACAGGTGACGCCGGTTCAGATCTTCAATGGCATCAAAGAAATGGAATCGTCGCGCCAGCCCTATGCGCTGGTAGCGGTAATGCTCGTCTCAGCGATCGCCTTTTACGCACTCGGAAAGCACTTTCTCGGGCGGGGTAGCTTCGCGATGTACTCCAAGGCGTCGACCGCGTCGCGCGAGCGGCAACTTACGGGGAAGAAGGCATTCGGAGCGAACGCGCTCTTTATCGCGATAGGACTGATCGCGGTGCTGCCTCATCTGGGCGTCATTCTCGCAAGCCTTTCGGCGAGCGGGCAGTGGTATCAAACCATTTTGCCGTCGTCATACACGCTCGGCCACTTTCGCGCGGCACTCACGCATCCACTTTCAGTCGGCGCGATTCGTAACAGTTTGATGCTGGCAGGGATCGCAGTCGTACTGGATGTCATCTTGGGTGTCTTGATCGCGCGGATTCTCGTGCGCACCAAACTCAAGGGTCGCGCGATTCTCGACGCACTCGTCATGCTGCCGCTTGCGGTGCCTGGGCTGGTGATGGCGTTTGGATTTGTCGCGATGACGCTGCGCTGGCCCTTCTCGGGCGCGATGCCGGGGTGGGCGACGTCAGCGCTGTCGTGGCTACCGAGTTCCACGTTGCACTGGTTAAACGACTCACCACTCAGACCGTTCGCCGACATCTTGGGTGCCGATCCGAATCCGTTTCCGTTGCTCATATTGGCGTACGCGATTCGGCGCTTGCCGTATGTGGTGCGTTCCGCAGCCGCTGGACTTGAGCAGACCTCGGTGGAATTGGAAGAAGCGGCGCTGAACACGGGTGCGTCGAAATGGATGATGACGCGGCGCATCGTGTTACCCCTGATCGTCGCGAACATCGTTGCTGGCGCGCTGCTCGCGTTCGCCTTCGCGATGCTTGAGGTCAGCGACTCACTGATTCTCGCGCAGCGTGAAGCGCACTTTCCCATTACTAAGGCGATCTACTCGATGGCCGACCGACTCGGCGACGGTCCGTATGTGGCGAGCGCGCTCGGCGTCTGGAGCATGGCGCTTCTTGCGGTGTGCATTGTCGGAGCCAGCATGGTGTTAGGCAAAAAGATGGGGGCGCTGTTCAGGGCCTGAGCCTGCAATGGGCTCCCGCGTCAACGCTCGTTAGCCTGGCTGCGCTGCCTCTGCCTTCTTCGTTTCAATCCATCGCCGCACGTTGGCTTCGAGGACGTTGAGGGGCAAAGCTCCCTCGCCGAGCACCACATCGTGGAACCAGCGCAGCGAGAAGCTCGCGCCAAGTTCCTTCTCGGCTTCGGCCCGCAACGTGCGAATCGTGAGTTCGCCCAGCTTGTACGCGCACGCTTGGCCCGGCCAACTGATGTAGCGGTCCACTTCGTTCTTGATGTTCAACTCGCTGAGCGCCGTGTTCTTGGTCATGAATGCAATCGCTTCGTCGCGCGACATGCCGAGCGCGTGCATGCCGGTGTCGACGACGAGACGGCATGAGCGCCACATCTCGTACAGCAGCCTTCCAAAGTCGTCGTACGGATTTTCGTACAAGCCCATCTCGATGCCGAGCCGCTCGGAGTAGAGACCCCAGCCTTCGACGAACGCGGTGAAATCGCTGTTGCGCCTGAACTCGCGCACGCCTTCGAGCTCCTGCGCGATCGCGATTTGAAGGTGGTGGCCAGGAACCGCCTCGTGGAGTGCGAGCGGAATCATCTCGTACTTGGGACGCTGCTCCAGCGCGTACGTGTTCGCGAAGAACCAACCGGGGTCGCCGTTGGGGATGCTGCCGTCTTGGTAATACGCGGTCGTTTGCGTTGGTGCCATGAACCGCGGAATCGCTCGGACGCCGTAGGGCAAGCGCGGCAGACGTCCGAACAGGCGCGGTATTTCTGGGTCGACGCGCTTGCAAATCGCGCGATAGGCGTTCAGGAGCGCATCTGCGTCGTCGAAGTAGAAGCGTTTGTCTGTCCGCAGGTACGCGACGAAGCGCGCGAAGAGAGCGTCTTCGCTGAGCGCCGCGTTCGCCGGATCGACCGTGCCGTTCGGCAGGTACCAATCGGTCTTCCGAATCACCGCGAGCATTTCTGCGCGAATTCGCGCGACCTCATCGAGTCCGAGCTGATGGATCGCTTCGGGGGTGAGATCGGTTGTTGTCTCTACCCGCAGCCGATGCGCGTACCACGCCTTCCCGTTCTGTTGGTCGCTGGCTGCGATCGAGTCGCCGCACTTTGGGATGTAGACGGTCGTGACGAAACGGGCGAGATCCTCCATCGCCTCTTGGATCGCGGGCAAACGCTCGGTCGTGAACTCGGTCGTGAGTTCAGCCTGTCGCTCGGGGGGAATCGACGTTGGGAACTTGCGAAACGGATCGCCGAGCGCGTCGAGCCCCGTTGCCAGCACAGCGTTGATTTGCGCCGGAACGCCCGCCAAGATGATCTTCGGTGGTGTGCGCCCGCGTTCGAGTCCGAGCGTGAGCACGTCGATCGTCGCCCGGAGATTAGCCGGCACCCATGTGAGGCGTTTGAGGTAGTTGACGTAGTCCTCGTCACGCTCGAACCGGACGCGCTCCGCGAGTTGCGGAATGTCTTGGTGCGGTCCCGAGACCGGTCCAATCTTCACGAGCCACCCGTCGAGTGAGAATCCCTCAATCGATTGGCTCAGTCCGGTGCGAAAGAGGTCGTAGTCCAAGCGATCGCGCGGCGACAGCGACGAAGGGTCAATCGCGTCAAGATCTTCAAGAAACAATTTGCGCTGTTCGTTCCGTTGCAACTCGGGAGCGATGCCCTCTGCCGTCAGGCGGTCGACGCCGACTGGGATACCGCGCGCGCGGGCTTGCTCGGGAAATGCCGCGAACCGCCAAGCGTCGTACTCGCGGAACAGTGCGTCGAGCTTGCCGGCGGGAGATTCGGGAACGGTCGCCGACACGGGCGGATCGTCGGTACCGGCGAATGTCGGCGCCATGCAGGTGAGCGAGACGAGGAGTACGAGCGCGGAGAGCATTGTCGCAACGTACCAGCCGCATTCGCCTGCGTTCGACCCGCTACAGTGCCAAGCGATGAGTCAAGCGATGCCGCCGAACACGGAACAGGGGTACGCGCCGCCGAGGGTGCGTCAGTTCAGCGTGTTTCTTGATAACCGCGTCGGTAAGTTGCTCGACCTCGTACAGCTTTTTGACGACAACACCGAAGTCAGCCTGCGTGCGTTCAGCGTGCACGACTCGAGCGATCACGCCGTCGTACGCCTCATCTTCGACAACGCCGATGCAGCGCGGCACCTGATGCGCCGCAAGCAATTCGCGTTCAGCGAGACGGATCTTCTCGTCGTTGAACTCGGCGCGGATCACACCGACAAGCACACGCTGAGACATGTATGCATGTACCTCTTGAGTGCCGAGCTCAATATTCGCTTCGCCTATCCGGTGCTGATGGTGCCGGACGGGAGTCCGACGATCGCCCTTGCCGTCGATGACAGCACGCTCGCGGGGCAGATCCTCAGACGGAGGGGCTTTCGGCTTCTCGGCGAAGAAGACCTTGTCTAACAGTCTGGCGAGTCGAGTGGGACGTCGTCGAGCTAACGCGGTTGCGGTGTCACTGGAATTGGCGCTGGTGGCTTCGGTCGTTGGGGGGTGCCGCCTGCACCCGAGGGCGGCAGGGTCGCGGGGTTCATCGCCGCTCCGGCCGGGGGACGCAGCGGTTGCGAGGGGACAGACATCTCCATCGCCATCGGGAGTTCTGGTTCTCGCACCGATTTGTATTCGTGCGATCCCTTGCGTACGACGGTCGCGGCGATCACTTCATCGCCAGCTTCGAGCGCGACGACGGTTTCCCACCCATCGATGATGCGACCGAAGATTGTGAATCCAGCCAAGTCGTCGTGCAAGAATTCGGCAGGCTGGAGCAAGAAGAAAAACTGGCTTCCCGCGCTCTTCGGAACGAATGCGCCCGTGGGGGTGCCGTCCAGTGCTTTGCAGAGTCCGATCGTGCCGCCGAATGCCTGACGTCGATCGCTTCGTTTGTTCTCGTCGGGAATGCGCCAGCCGATCGTGCCGAATCCCGGACGTGCGCCTCGTTGCGCGGTTGGTCCAACCTTGGTATTCGCGTCGCCGCCCAGCACCGCGAAGCTCGGGATGCGACGGTGAAATTGCGTGCCGTCGTAGAAGTGACTGTCGACGAGTTCGACGAAGCTCTGGGTCGTCGCGGGCGCCTCGCGCTCGAACAGTTCAAGAAGGACAGTTCCCTTCGTTGTCACGAGCTGCACTCGGGCGTTCTCGGTCTTTCCGTCTTCGGTGGCGCGGATCGCTTTCTCACCAGCCCAGAGTGGCGCAAGCGATTCAGCGCGCTGCCGTACGTTTTTCACCTTCATTGCGAGCTCAGGGCGAGCGGCCGTCGCGACGGAGCACTGGTCGAGCAGTTTTATCGCGTCGTCGAAGCGATTCGCGGCGACGAGAACTTCGGCGACCGCGACAGCGACGCGCGGTGCGACTGTCAGGTCGGGAAACCGCTGGTTCGCGAATTCGATGGCGTCTTCGTACTGCGCGCGGTGCGCCATCGCCTCGATCCACTGCGACGCAGCGACCTCGTTGCTCGGCTGCAGCTCAAGTAGACGCAGATACGCGGAACGTTGCGCTTGAACGTCGTCGATCCACCCCGCGAGCTGTGCTTGCATCGCAAGTACGACCGGGTCGGTCGAACCGCGCTCTGCCTCCACCTTCACTTTCGCCAGCAGCGCGATGATCGCCGCGCGGTCATCGACCGAGATCGAACCCTTGCGAGCTATGAACCTCTTGAGCGTGTCGTATTGGCCACGCAGCGAGTCCGGTGCCGCGGGCGGCTGTGGGGTCGGTGGTGCTTGGGCGAGCGCAGCTCCACATGGCATCGAGCCGACGGCGAGGGCGAGGAGTGACGAACGAGCGAGCGCGATCAAGATCGAACTAGAACGCATGGTGTTTCCCGTCGTATGAGGTCCTACCGACGTGGAGTTAGCTGGGATAGGTGCACGAGGTCTTTTCTGTCTCCCAGACCGTCACTCGTCGCAAGGCACCGCCAGCGGCGTCGAGTGGCTTCACTAGGAGATCATGGCAGACCTTGGCAATATGCTCGACACTCGGATTGACCAAGGCAAACTCCGGACAATCGCTGTTCAAGTGTTTGTGATCGAAGCGCCGGATGACGGTGGCGTCGACGATGGCTTCGAGCTGCGGCAGACCAAGCGCGCTCGGATTTGGCGCTCGACCGACCTCGCCGAGCGGAACGGCGACGGCGACTTCCACGCGGTAGTTATGCCCGTGTCCGTTCGGGTTGTTGCACTTTCCAAAGATTCGGCGATTCGTGTCGTCGTCGTACTCGGTGCAGTGCAGTCGGTGCGACGCGGAGAATTCGAAGCTTTGGCGCAGTTCGACGAGGTTAGGCATGGAGGTCTCGAACGTCACGGAATGGAGTGGAGTGACTTGCCAGCCGAGCGAGCGGACTCGCACCGGTAGCGCCGCGCTCATGCGACGCGTGACTTCTGGCAGGAGGGTTGCTGGCTCGATTGCGCCGCCAATCGCAAACTGCTCTGCATAGCGCTCGTGCATCCACGGCAGCGCGAGCTCCCGCACTGCGCGATCGATCTCAGTGATGTTGACGAGGTAGCCGGAGTGTGGGTCGGGCTCACCCTCAACCTCAACATGGAGTTCGCCGTAGACCGAAATGCCCGAGGACGCGGGCCACCCTGCGAACGCGTTGTGTTTCGGGCGCGACCAGACATCGCTGCCTCCGGCGGCGAGCGGACGACCGGTTGGCGGCAGCGAAAAGCGGACGGTACGGCGGAGCGAGACCACAGCTTGCGGGTTGTAGCAGTTGCGCGAGAGGCGCGGCGCTCGACCGCTCCCAAGGCGAGCGAATCATCACGAACGCCTTGCTCGCTCTCCACTGGTTCGTACGGTCAAGTATCGCGTGAGGGGCATCGACGCTCACTCCGCGACGCGACGACTCAGTCGCTCACATTGCCCCCGGAAGGGCCCGGCGCGAGGTTTACCTCCGTCGGGCCTTTTTACTTTTTTTGGTCGATCAGGAGAATCGTCGGCCATCCGTCGCCACCGCGCGAACCGATTCTCGTCCCTCGCGGTCTAATCGTGCGGCCGCACTGGAGGACCGTGTGATTGTGAACGAGTGTCGCGATCTCGCCGCACGCGAGCGCCGACGCGCGGCGCGCGAGGCGATCAACGTCGCGGTTACTTCCCTTCCCGACCGACAGCGCGAAGTGGTACTCCTCTGCTACCACGCCGAACTAACCCCCGCGCAGGCGGCAGAGATTCTCATGATCCCGTAAGAGGAGCAACTCGCGCGTCTCGTCGCGCAATCGCCATGGGTGTTTCGTACGCTCTCAACCATGTGGACGAAGCGTCGGAGCATGATGCGCGCGCTAGCAGCCTGTAACGTCGGATGTTCGATCGCCGTCCTCGTGAGTGCGTGCGCCGCGCCTCCTGCGACGCAACAATCGATCGAGCCAGGAGCGCCGACGGTCATCGCAGCTGAAGCAGAGCCAACTCCTATCGCGTCTCCAGAACCGTCACCGCAGTCGGTCGTTCGTCTCGCGGGTGGCATCGAAGTCGATCGGGCAGAAGGCGAAGTGCGGGTTCCCGCGACCGTTGCATCGACGCGAGGGTGGCTCGAGCAGGTCGTGTGCCTGGTCGAAACGCGCGAGCACGAGTCGCTTCTCGTTGTCGAAGTGAAACCCAGCCAGATACACGCGGCCCTCTTGCTCCTTGGTCTTGAGGCAGGCGAACCGGGGCGCTGGCGTTACGAGAATGGGCAGGTGGAAGTCGATCCGTCGCACGGACCGGAAGTCGTGCCGCTCGTTCGTTGGCGCGAGGGCGAGACCGAACAGACGACTGCGCTCGCCGATTGGATCCGCGGCGCTGATGGCCGCGCCTTTCCAGCGAAATGGGTCTTTGCGGGCTCGCACATTCGGCCGAATCCGCCGTCTTGGGGAGCGGGTGAGCACTACCAGGCTGATTTTTCAGGGTCTGTCGTCGGGCTCGTCACCTTTGGCGACGAGACCGTAGCCGCGAGCACGGTGATCTCCGACGAGACGGCGCTGGAGTCGGCGAACTGGGAGTCGTGGACCGAGCGCATGCCGAGCGAGGGCACGCGCGCGACGTTGATACTTCAGCTCCCTCGGAGCCTCCGTCCGAGCCTCTCTCCGGCGGCAACGCGGTGACGCGCGGAGATTGACGGGTACCATGGAGGGCACCATGGCCCGAAAAGGGACGCAGCCAGCACTCTATGAACTGATTCGGTCGAAGTCCGGCCAGCGCGAGCTTCCTGCTTCACACCCGGGTGGTGCCGGAGGTGTTAGTCCGAGTGGAAGCGTGATGGCACCTGCGGCTGCTGCCGGGCCCAGTGCCGGGTCAAGTGCCGGGCCCAGTGCCGGGCCCAGTGCCGGGCCCAGTGCCGGGTCAAGTGTCGCGATGGGCGGTGGGCCGCGCACCGAGGCGGCAACTGCGGAGTATTCGTTAGGCGGGTCGTCATCGCAGATCGTGCGTGTACCGGTTGGTTACGTCTATGCCGCCATCGCGATTCTCCTCGCCGCAGTGGTCGCCGGTTACCTCTACGGTGTCTCGGTGGGCGAGCGGATTGCTGACGATCGACTCGCCCAACAGCGGCGGGATGAGCTGAACGCCGCGGAACGGATGCCTGAAATCGACCCGATGAACGTCGGAAAGGTTCCCCCCAGTCTTGCAGCCAGTCAGGGTGCTGGCACCGGCGCTGGCGAGCGTCCGCGGGCCGCTGGTGCGGGGAAACAGCAGTCTGCGAGCGATCGGAACGCGGGGGGAGAAGAGGATCTCGGACCGGCGACGGGCGGGGATCCGCGGCAGCCAGAACTGAACTATTTCATCTTGGCGCACACCCCAAATCGGAACGGGCAGGCGATGGTGGACTTCTGCCGGAAGAACGGACTTGATGCGCATCTGGTTCCCGACGACAATGCGGAACTTCGCTTGGTGATCGTCGCGCCGGGTTTTTCGTCCGGTGATCGCCAGAGCGCCGACGTCAAGGCGCTTGAGAAGAAGATCCGGACGGTCGGACAGAAATGGAAGAATGCCGCCCGCGGAAACCGCGATTTCGGCGATGCATATCCGAGCAAGTACCAAGCCACTCGAACGCCGAGTCCTGCCAGCTAACACGAGCCTACGCCATGAGTATCCACAGCAGCCTTAAGACCAAGTCGGGAGCCCTCCTTCAGCATCGCAACGTGCTGACTCGCGCTGAGCGCATCTCCAAGCTCTCCAGCCAGGAGAAGTTCTCTCGCGGTGCGAACAGCCCGCTCGGGATCGTGAAGGTCGGCAACATTCTGGTTGCTGCTGGCAAGAAAGCGAAGAAGGCCGAGGGCGACGCCGCTGCCCCAGCCGCAGGTGCCGCAGCGTCCGCCGCAGGTGCCAAGGGTGCTGCTGGCAAGCCCGCCGCTGGCAAGGCTGCCGCTCCGGCCGCAGGCGCCAAGCCGGCCGGTGGCGCGAAGCCCGCCGCCGGTGCTGCAGCGAAGCCCGCCGCTGGCAAGGGCGGCGACGCGAAGAAGAAGTAACTTCGCGTCGGCTCGCTCTCGAAAACCTTTGACCACACGCCTCCGGTGTCGAGCCGGAGGTTTTTTTCGCGCTCACTGTTTGGGGAAATCGATGTTCGGGGGAAATCGATGTTTGCGAGCGCGAGCTGCGCGCCGGTGCGCTCGCGGCGCGAGCGAACGATCGCACGATTCCTCTACCATCTCACGCATGCCCGTGGATACAACGACGCTTCCCCTTGATCGCCTCTTGAGCCGTCGCGCGAAATCGATTGACGCGTCAGGCATTCGCAAGGTCTTCGATCTCGCGGCGAAGATGAAGGACCCGATCAATCTCTCGATCGGGCAACCAGACTTCCCCGTCCCCGAAGCAATGAAGCGTGCGGCGATCGACGCGATTCTCGAGAATCGAAACGGTTACACGGTGACGCAGGGCATTCCTCCACTTCTCGAGGCGATCTGGCGTCGACTCGGCGAGGACGTCGGCTGGTCCGGACCGAGCGCGGAACGCGGTGCGATTGTCACTAGCGGGACGAGCGGCGCACTCCTGTTGGCGTTCATGTGTCTGCTCGATCCGGGCGACGAGGCGATCGTGCCGGATCCGTATTTCGTGATGTATCCGCAACTCGGCGCGCTGACGGGCGGCACGATTGTCACGTGCGACACCTATCCAGATTTTCGGATGACCGCCGCGCGCGTCGAGCGTCTTATCACGCCGAAGACGAAGGCGGTGCTCGTCAACAGTCCCAGCAATCCGTGCGGCATGGTGCTCGCGGAGCGCGAGCTCGCCGATCTTGTCGACCTCTGTCGCGCGAAGGGTGTGCTTCTCGTGTCGGACGAGATCTACGACGAGTTTGTCTTTGCCGACGCGAAAGAGGATGGCCGATTCCCGACGCCCGCGCGCTTCACCCAAGACTTGCTCCTCATCCGCGGTTTTGGCAAGAGTTATGGTTGCACTGGCTGGCGACTGGGATACGCGGCTGGACCGCAAGAGCTCATCCAAGCGATGGCAAGACTCCAGCAATACACGTTCGTGTGCGCGCCATCGATGGCACAGTGGGGAGTTCTGCCGGCGTTCGAAACCGACATGTCCGGAGAGGTCGAACGCTATCGCGGCCGGCGCGACGCGGTCCTCGATGCCTTCCGCGGCGTCGCAGTGGTCCCTCAGCCGGGAGGCGCGTTCTACGCGTTCGTCGAGGTGCCACCGGCCTTAGGGCTCTCGGCGACGGCATTCGTTGAACGTGCAATAGAGGCTCGCGTCTTAGTCATTCCAGGCAAAGTGTTTAGTCGGCGCGATAGTCACTTTCGACTCTCCTATGCGACGCACGAGTCGAAGCTCCACGAGGGACTTGGAATTCTGCGCGGCCTGATGACGAAGTGATATTCGCCGCGATTTTCGTGGTCGCGGATTGAAACACTCGGGCTGGCGCGGGATTCTTACAACGACGATCATCGCCATCCACCCGCCGCCGATTAGGACATTGGTCCGATCGGCGGTTTGTTTCGCGCGGCACTGCTTGAGCGAGCGATGAAAGATCAGCGGCGGGTAAACGTGGGCAAAAACGATCGACGCCCGCGCTTCGCGCAGGCGTCGAGATCGTCACGACAGAAGCTCGAGATTACTTCGGAGCTGGCTTGCCGTCCTTCCCTTCCTTCGGAACGTTGTCCGTCGACTTCATTGTGTCTTCGCCCTTGAAGTTCGCACCCGCGGCATCAACCGGCACAGCAGCGGTGGGCTTGGGCTGCACGGACTTCTTGCCCGGCACGTTGCTGTCGCAAGCGGCGAGCGAGAGGGCGATCAGCGTGAAGGCGGTGGCGCCAACGAGGAGTGTCTTCGAGCGATTTTTCATGGTGTTTTCCTTTGCGAACACGATGTCCGAACCCGAGAGCATGATCGACAACAGACTTCCTGCGGTCAAGCGAACCGTACGCGCGGGGGTGCCTTGAAGAGGTATCTGCTGTCGGAAGTCGGTGCGACCTGCCGCTGGAAGGTCGCCATCCCGCCGTCTGGCCGTCTGGCGGGGAGAGAGATGAGCCCGCGGATGGCCGATGGATCCGTCGCGCCCCCGGAAACTTTCCAGCTCTTCAGCGAGCGCTCGGTGCGCTCTGAAGTGACAGCCGCCGAGCGAAGGCGCGACCCGCGGCGTAAAACAACCCCGTCGATTCGTGAGGGAATCAACGGGGCGGAGGGGAGAAAGATGCTCGTAGGGGCCGCGGGACAACTTCGTCATCGCGACACGAGAATCGTCGGCACATGTCCGCTTCAATCACCAGTTTTCCACAAGCATTTTTTACCCATCCCTCTCAACTTGACGCGGTGCCGCCGCCAAGCTAGGCGAAATCCTCAGGGGACCACCTTGCGTGACGTCGCGGGCCACGGCGAGGAGCGCCTCGGCAGCAGCGCTCGAACGATGGCGGAAGAGGACGAGCGCTCGGCCACGCGCCGCCAGTTTCAGCGCTTGGTCGCGATGCTCGATCGATGCGCTCACCGCGTCGGCCCAATCGCGGGCTTGGCCCGGCCCCGATGGCACCACCACGGCGGTTTCGCCATCGATCAGCGTGTCCGCATAGGGATCGCCGCTGGCGATCACAGGAACACCGCGGCCGAGCGCGATCAGCGCTTCAAGGCGTGGGCCGCCTCGAGTTTCGGGGAGTAGGAGCAGATCGCAGGCCTCGACTGCGGCGCTCGTGAGTGCTCCGCGGCTGACCGCTGTGGTGCGCCCGAGCAGGCCAAGCGACCGAGCCGTTCTCCAGACTTGCGCGTGTTGCGCTGAATCGCATTCGACGAGCGCGAGCATATCTGGCAAGCGCTCGCACGCGGTCTTCACGGCAGAGAGCGCCGCTGTTACTGCGGGTCCGGTGCCGCGCTCGGTGAGCACGAGAATGACGCTCGCCCGCGACGAATCCTCCGCCGGTTCCGCGTCCGGGACGCGCACGCCGAGTGGCACGAGTCGGACGAGCGGCTCCGGAACCACGCCGCGCGCGACGCGAGCGAGCGCTTCACATGGCGCGACCAGCGCAACAACTCGCTCGTTGCGAACGACCTTCGTCGCGCCGCGCAACTCATCCCAACAGCGGAAGTCAAGCGCGACCGGGCGATCGAGCGCCTCAGCGAGTTCGATCGCCAGAGGCCAGCCATCGGCACCGCAACACCACACGAGATCCGGCATCGCCCGCTCGCACGATTGAGCCAGGCGCTCCACGCGCGCTCGTTTGAGCCAGAACGGAACACGGGCGTCGTACAACGTTCGTCGCGGCAACTCAAAGCGACGCTCCGGGCGCTCGGGCACGGGTTGCGTCGCGTCCGCATCGCGAGCCGCCCGCGGCTCGAACAGCGTGATCCCCGCGCCTTCGGAAAGGAGCGCCGTCGCCAAGCGCCGAACGCTCGATCGCTCTTCGGCCGCGCGGCGCGGAGATACAACGATCGCAAGCTGCGGCAGTCTGCTCATGCGGGGTCCATTGTCGTTCTCGAAGGGGCGCCAAGCGTCTCCGCGCCCGCGGGACCTTGCAGCACATCGAACGCTTCGGACATTGCGTCGGGTGCGCGAACAGCACGGCGCGTCGCTAGGTCGACGTAGGCCCAGAGTGTGCTCGCGCGGCACACAAGCGTCGCGTCCGCGGGTCGAACGACGATGGTGTCGCGCCACGACGTCGTCTTCCTCATTGTGCGAACCCACGTTGCAACGACCAGTCGCTCGTCTTCCCAGCACTCAGCCAGATAGTCGATTTCATGCCGCGCGACGAACCACGCGCATCCACTCGCGAGCAGCATTTCTCGTCCGCATCCAACGTTTTCGGCATGCAGCTCTGCCACACGGTCAAGCCAGCGCAGATACTCGGTGTTGTTCACATGAGGCACGAGGCGACTGAGCGAGTCTGCGCTCACGACGAGCTCCCCGAGGAACGGCCGCGGATGCGCGACCGCGTGCGGCGCAAGCTCGCGCAACGCAGCGAGCCCGAGCGGGCGCATGTCGATCACGAGCGCCCTTCCGGGCTCTCGTTCGTTGGTGCATTCGGTGCGACGGCGGAGCGATCAAGTTCTCCCTTGTCGATCTCACGGAGGTACCGCCACGAGAAGATCCCAGTGTCATGCCCGTCGGAGAACCGAATTCGGACCGCGTAGCGGCCCACGAGTTCTGCGTCGAGCGCAATGAGCGGTCCCTTCGACCGCGATGACGGCAGGACGGTCAGTGGATTCGCCGCGAGCTTCTCGCGAAGCGTGCGAGCGTCTGCCGACGGCGAGTTGGCGCGGAGGTAGGCGACCGGGAAGAACGAGCGCTTTCCGTCTTGCCATTCGACGGTGAGGCCGCGTTCTCGCTCGAGTGAGACATGCTTCGGTACGTCATCCACGCCAACGATTGTACGGACCGCCAACGCTCGCCACGTGCTGCCAGTACGATGCGAACGAGGTGTACGCCGTGTCGACCGCCGCCGCTGCTTCAACACATCACGCCGTGCATCCGGCGGACCGCTTGCTCGACGCGCTGGCGCGATCTGGCTCGCCAGTCTGCGTTGGTCTCGATCCAGTCGTCGACCGGCTTCCGCTCGCGACGTTGAGTTCGGACGGATCGAAGACCGATGCGGTGCGCCGATTCTGTCTTGGTGTGCTCGATGCGATCGAGCCGCACGTCTCGTGCGTCAAGATTCAATCGGCGTGCTTCGAACGATTCGGCTGGCCCGGGGTTGCCGTGCTCCACGATGTTGCGGCGGGAGTTCGTGCGAAGAAGATGACCTTGATTCTCGACGCGAAGCGCGGCGACATCGGCATCTCAGCGGAGCACTACGCCGTCGCGAGTGGCGAGATCGGTGCGGACTGGACCACAGCCAACGGTTATCTCGGGGCCGATGGCCTTCTTCCCTTTCTCGAACCATTCGAGGGTGTTCGTCGCGGCGCGTTCGCGCTCGTGCGCACGAGCAATCCGTCCAGCGACGCGTTTCAGTCGTTGCCCTTGGCCGACGGTCGCACCGTTGCCGAAGCGATGGCCGACCTCGTGGCCAGCGTTGGAGCGAAGCACCGCGGCGTCAGCGGATACAGCAGTCTTGGCGCCGTCGTTGGCGCGACGAAACCCGGCGACGCCGCCGTCCTCCGGGCACGCATGCCGCATCAAATCCTGCTGGTTCCAGGCTTCGGGGCGCAAGGCGGGAGCGTCGACGACGTGCTCCCGTGTTTCCGGCCGGACGGAACAGGGGCGATCGTGACGGCGAGTCGCTCCGTGCTCTATCCCGCCGATGCGTCCGCCGCGACTGGCGGAGACTGGAAGTCGCCCATCGCGCGAGCAGCCGAGTCGTTCGCTCGCGAGATTCGAAACGCGCTCGGTCAATCGTGACACCGATGAGAAACTCTTGACGGTCGGTCGCGCCATCCTCGTCCTCGTCCTCTTGGTGCTCATCGGCCTACCGATTGCGATCGCGCCGCGCGAGAAGCGCACGAATCGCGAGACGGGTGCGACGGCAAGAGACGCAGACGACGCTCATCGCATCGTCGTCTTCACGCCACACAACGAGCAGATTCGTCAAGAGTTCGCCGACGCGTTCGGGCGGTGGCACGAGACGAAGTTTGGCGAGCACGTCGAAGTGTCATGGCGGCAACCTGGCGGTACGAGCGAGATTCGCAAGATGCTGGAGTCAGCGTATCTCGCACAATTGAAAAGAACACCATCCAAAGGGGTTGGAGACAACGAGACGTTAGGCGGCAACGCAGACCTTCTCTTTGGTGGTGGTTCCTACGAGTTCATTCAGATGGCGAAGGAACTCTCGGTTGAGACACCCAGCGGAAAACGCTCGACAACTGTGCTGGCACCGCTGGACCTCGATCAGGAATTCCTCGATGCCACGTATGGCGCTGGAAGCGGCGGTGCGCCGCCAACGATCGGCGATGTGCCGCTCTATGACGCGAAGCGCATGTGGTTTGGCACGGCGCTCTCCGGCTTTGGCATCGTCTATAACCCGTCGATCCTTGAACGCTTGGGCGTGCCCGCGCCGCAGCATTGGGCGGACCTCTGTGATCCACGATTGCGCGGCTGGGTCGTCCTGGTCAATCCATCGCAGAGCGGTTCGGTGACCACGGCATTCGAAGCAATCATGCAGCGGCGCGGCTGGCAAGTCGGATGGCAAATTCTGCGTCGCATGGCTGCGAACGCGCGATCATTCGCTGCCAGCGCGCCGCGCGCGCCGACCGATGTCAGCCTTGGGGATGCAGCAGCAGGCGTGTGCATCGACTTCTACGGGCGTTTTCAGGCGCAGGCAATGGAAGACGCGACACGCGATGCGACTCATCAAGCGTCAGTCCCGCGCGTTGGATACGTCGATCCAGCGGGTGAGACGGTCATCGACCCTGATCCCATCGCACTGCTTCGCGGCGCGCCGAACCCGGTACTCGCTCGGCGCTTCGTCGAGTTCGTTCTCTCGCGCGAAGGTCAAGCGCTGTGGCAGTTCCACGCGAAGTCGCGACTTGCGACACGCCCTGCCGACAACCTCGGCCCCGAGACCTACGAGGTTCGGCGCATGCCCGTGCGGCGTGAGCTCTACGTCCGCGACTTCGATCGATTCGTCGATCAAGTCGATCCGTTCGCACTCGCCACCGCCGTCGAAAAGCCTGATCGGAACTTCCGCGCGTTTCTTCCGTCAATGTTCGTCGCGATGGCGATCGACAATCGCGAACTGCTCCGCGCGGCGTGGAACGCAATCGTTGAGCATCCTGCGTATCCGCGCGACGGGCGCATCGTGCTTGCAGGCGACGTGTCCGATTCGACGCTTCGCGCCATGCTTGAGCGATTCGATGCGCTGCCGTCGGTCGATGGACCAGACGGCACGACGTTCGATCTCAGCGATCCCGCGGCGCTCGGTCCTGTTCGTGAGGGGTGGTTGAAGAGCGGCTGGTCTTCCGCCAGGCTTTGGCCAACAGATGCGATTCCGGCCGAAGTGTTGCGCTCGCGCATGACGGCGTTTTTCCGAGCGCAGTACGAAGGAATCAACGACCTTGCACACTCGGGCCTGACAACGGGGGCGGCGCCGTGACGACCGCAGCGCTGACGCGGATCGTCGCGACGGTTGGTCCAGCGACATCGTCCATTGCGACGCTCGAAGCGCTGATCCGTGCTGGTGTTTCAGTGTTTCGACTGAACTTCAGCCACGGCACTCACGACGGTCATGCGGCGATGTTCCAGTCCATCCGCGCGGCGGAGCGTGCCTGCGGCACGCTCGTCGCAACACTCGCCGATCTTCCGGGTCCAAAGATTCGCGTGGGGATCGCTCCGCCCGATGGCATTGCACTCGCAGTTGGCGATGTTGTCAGGGTCGGTCCTGGTGAGCGGTGCGACGTCGGAACCGAGATCCGGCTTGCCTGTACCTACGCTGGCATCGTCGATGACGTTGCGCCGGGGGAACGGTTGCTCATCGACGACGGCGCGGTTCGATTACTGGTGACCGATCGCGTGGGCGGCGATCTCGTCGCGACGACGACGGTCGGCGGCGTGGTTCGGAGTGCGAAGGGAATCAACGTGCCGGACAGTGTCGTCCGCGCAGATCCGATCACGGAGCGGGACCGCGTGAGCGCGCGCTTCGCAACCGATCTCGGCGTGGATTTCATCGGCATGTCGTTTGTTCAGGATGCAGAAGACGTGCGGCGGCTGCGCGAGATCCTCGCTGTCGCTGCTCGTGCAACCGGACGCGCTACGCCGCAGATCATCGCGAAGATTGAACGACCGCAGGCGGTGGACCGAATCGACGCGATCGTCGACGAAGCCGACGCCGTCATGGTGGCCCGCGGAGATCTCGGCGTTGAGATGGAACTTGCGCGGGTGCCCGTTGTGCAGAAGCGTGTGCTCGCGGCGGCCATGGCTGCGGGGAAGCCGTCAATCGTCGCTACGCAAATGCTGCAATCGATGATTGAAGCGCCGGTGCCGACGCGCGCCGAGGTCTCGGACGTGGCAAATGCCATCTTCGACGGTTGCGACGCGGTCATGCTCTCCGGTGAGACTGCAATTGGAAAGTGGCCGGTCGTGACGGTCGAGACGATGGCGCGCATAGCACGCGAGGCCGAGGCGTATCTCACTCTGACCGCGCTGCCGTCCGAGCCACCGGCGCGACTGGTGAAGGAGCGCAATCGAGTGGCGGCGCTCGCGCACGGCGCGATGCGCGCGGCGCGCGACCTCGACGTTGCGAGCCTAATCGCCTGGAGTCAGTCTGGAAAAACGGCGCGGCTGCTTTCGCGCTTTCGATTCGCGGTACCGATCCGCGCCGTGTCGACCGATGAAGCAGCACTCCGAACGATGCGCATTCTCCGCGGCGTTGAGCCGGTCCTCGTCGCGCAGCTGCCGCTCGGACTCGCCGACTTCGCGGAGTCTTTAGAGCGTCGTTTCCAAGACGAAGGCGCGCTTCACGTAGGCGACTTGTGCCTCTTCGTCGTCGGCGAAGCGTTCGCCGCCGGCGCGCCGGGCGTCATCATGGCGCTCCGCGAAATTGGTGCCGACGAGTCGCGCCCAGCGGCTTCGAGCGACGGTGGGGGGGCGTCGTGAACGCAGCGACGCTCTCTATCGGCGACGAGTTGGTCCTCGGTCAGATCGATGACACCAACGCGCGGTGGATCGCGGAGCGGCTCGCCGCCGAGGGTGTATTTCGTGCTGAGCATCGAACGGTCTCCGACGACGCTGACGCGATGACCGAGGCGATGGCTGCGCTCGTCGCGAAGTGGGACATCGTCATCGTGACGGGCGGGCTCGGACCGACCCAAGACGACCTGACTCGAGAGGCGCTCAACCGAGTGGTAGACGACGGCGCGCCGATGGTTGACGACGCAAGAGCGCGGGAGGCGCTCGACCGCTGGTTCCGCGGTCGCGGCCGCACGATGCCTCCGTCGAACCTTTCGCAGGCGCAACGTCCGCGTTCGGCGCGCTGCCTCGACAACGCAAACGGCACCGCGCCAGGGCTCGTGGCCGATGCGAACGGTGCGCGGATTTGGTGTCTTCCAGGCCCGCCGCGCGAGATGCAGCCGATCTTCGAACGCGACGTCGTTCCATACGTTCGCGCGCGATCAGGTGATATTGCAATGCCGACGCTTGCCGTGCACAGCTTCGGCCTTGGTGAGTCGACGCTCGCCGAACGCCTCGGGGACCGAATGCGCCGAGACGCCGATCCCACGGTCGGCACGACGGCGTCGCGTTCGGTTGTCTCGGCGCGCATCCGAGCGCGTGGTCCACGCGATGACGCGGTGGCGCGGGTTGAACTCGCTGCCGCTGAGATCGAACGGATCTGGCACCCGTATGCCTACGGTCGCGGCGATACCAGCTTGGCCGAAGCAGCGCTCGGTCTCCTGCGCGAGCGAGGCGAGACGCTCGCGGTCGCCGAGAGCTGCACCGGCGGATTGCTCGGAGCGATGATCACCGAGGTCGCTGGTTCATCCGACGTGTTTGTAGGGGGTTGGATCGTCTACACGAACGACCTCAAGGAGCGCTCTCTGTCGATTCCGCGATCGACACTCGCCGCGCACGGTGCCGTTTCCGCGCCGGTCGCGCACGAACTGGCAGAGTCGGCGCGCACCACCGCTCGATCGTCGTGGGCGATCGGCATTACGGGCATTGCGGGGCCAGGAGGGGGAAGCGCCACCAAGCCGACGGGCACTGTCTTCATCGGTCTCGCTGGCCCCGACACCACGCGTGTGCGCCGGTTTCACTTTCCCGGCGAACGGAGCGCGGTCCGCGAGCGGTCGGCGAAGTCAGCACTCCAGTGGCTTCGCTGTGCAGTGTTAGGCGAACCTGACGTACCACTCCTGTGCGCGTTCGCCGATCCGCCAGCAAGCGAGCGAGCATGACACTTGCTCCCGGGGTCGCTGGCCGTCGGGTGTTCGTCGCACTCGGGAGCAACGTTCCGTCGCATGTTGGCGACCGGCTCGCGACACTCGCGGCTGCGCTGCGTCACATGGACGAGGTGTCAGGCGTCCGCGTCGCGCGGATTTCGAGCGCTTGGGAGACCGAACCAATTGGCCCGCCACAACCGCGCTACCTCAATGCCGCCGCAGAGCTGCGAACGTCGTTGCCAGCGCGGGAGGTTCTTCATCACGCGCTCGACGTCGAGCGGCTTCTCGGCCGCGACCGCACCGCCGAGGCGCGATGGGGACCGCGTCCGATCGACATCGACTTGCTGCTTGATGGGGAATCGCTGCACGATCTGCCGGGTCTGACGGTGCCGCATCCGCGACTGGCGGAGCGGGTATTCGTACTGGTGCCACTGGAGGAGATCGCGCCGGACGCCGTCGAACCGCGTTCGGGCGAGACCATCCGATCACTGCTCGCCAGAGTGCCGGACGCTGTTCGTGCTGGTTCGATTGTCCGCTTCGATGCCGTTCCGTTTTTCCCTCGCTTCCGATGCGATGGGAGTTTGCCTGGAGTTGATCCATGAAGTTTCTCTGCGCTACGACCGTTGCTTCGTTCGTCCTCGCAACCAGAGCTCTGGCGCAGCAACCCGCGACGCTCGACGCGCCAGGCGCAGTACCAGCCACCGCGGCGATCGCCGATCTGGCCGCGAGCTTCGATCCGAGCGCGCGCTCGCCTGCCGCGCTCGCCGCCGCTACCGCGCGACTCGAATTGGTCCGTGCGGCGTACCGCGATGCGCCGACCTTGACTGACGTCGTCACGCTCAAGGTTACCTCACCTTCTGGCGAACAGAACGACTCGTTCACGCTCACGATGGGAAAGGGAACCGACGCAAAGCTCGCGTTGACCGGCGCCACCATCACAGCGGTCGACGGCAAGGTGACGCTCGTGCCTGATCGACCGGTCGACAAGGCGGTCCAAGTGCCGCTTGTCGGGAACCTGCTCGCATCCGCAGTGAAATTCATGCCGAACTTCATGCCTCCGCTGCCGCACTTCGGATTTCGGCACGACGACGGGCTCAGCGTTCCCAGTCTGTCCCTCGGTACGTTCGCGAATGCGACGATCGTTGGTTACCGCGAGGCGGACGGTGCGGCGCAGATTCTCCTGACGGGCGACGACAATGGTCAGAGCCTTCTAACAGTTGACACTCAGACCAATCTCCTTCGCACGGCCGTGGTGCAGTTCTCACCGGCTGGCGCCCCCAAAGGATTTTTCATTGCCCTGGACCTCCGCTATCAACCGGTCGTCGCGGCGGAGCTGGCGACCCCGATCACGGTCGATGTCGGAACCCGCGAGATTGTTTCCTCCGTCGCCGATCTGATGCCGAAGCCAGTCGCTGTCGGCTCCGCGTCGCCCCAGTGGACTCTCAAGCAGTCTGACGGCCGCGAGATCACGCTCGCGAGCCTTCGGGGCTCGGTCGTCGTGCTTGACCTGTGGGCTACATGGTGCGCGCCCTGCAAGCGCGGACTCCCATTCATCAACGAGTTTGCGCAGTGGGCGAGTGCGAGCGGCAAGAAGATCGCCGTCTTTGGCGTCAACACACTGGAACGCGGCGATGCAGCGGCTCGGGTGCAAGCAGGCTCGGCATACTGGTCAAAGCAGTCGCTGACCATGCCGCTGCTCTTTGACCTCGACGACAGCGTCTACGGCTCGTTCGGACTGCAAGGCATCCCGGCCACCATCGTGATCGGTCCCGATGGGACAATCGCGAAGATCCATGCTGGAATCGATCCGAAGAATCCCGGTGGGATCGTCGAAGAGCTGAAGAAGGAAGCGGAAACGCTTCTCTCCGGAGGCAAAGTGGATTGAGCCTGTTCGTGACGTACACTGAGCGTGCGATGCGTCACCGTGCAATGTCTGTGGTCCGCCCCGCTCTCCTGCGAGTCGTGAGTGTTCTCCTCGCAGTCGTTGCGAGCGGGCACTCGCAGGGCCAATCGCCAGAGCCCGACCCCGCGGCGATGAAAGCTGTCGAGGAGTTAGTCAAGGCGTATCGGGAGCGACCAGCGCTTCGCGTGACCGAAGAGGTGACGGTTACGACCGGTGCGGAGGGACAGTCGGCCGAATCGACGCCGGTGAAGATCGAGATGTTGTTCGCGCCGGGTCGTAAGGCGGTCGTTCGCATCCGCGACTATGAAGCGCGACTCGCCGACGGGAAAGTCGCTGTCATCCACACGTCGAATCCCGACACGTACGTCGAAGTCGCGGACGACGGCTCGCCGTTCTACGCGTTGCTCAATGGTTTCGTCGATCTGCCGTTTCCCGAGCTGGCGCTGGCGCTCGGCGAAGACGCACTTGATGACGTGGTCATGCAGATTCACCCGAAAGCGCCTTGGGCGAAACCGACATCGGTGGTGACCGAGACAATCGGCGAAGGTCCCAGCGCGAAGACGCAGCAGAAGATCACGATGATGAGTGAGTACGAGAAGGTCGTCCTCATCGTCGACCCGGTCACCAAGTTGCTCATCTCGGCCGAGGCGGTGATTACCGCCGGTCCGCTCGTACCCAACGGCGGCAAGCTCGTCTACAAGCACACGATCATCAACGAGGTGCCGAGTCAGCCTTTCGATCCGAAGATCTTCGTGCTGGATCCGGGCAAGCGCGCGAAGGTTGACTTCTTGTCCCAACTCCCGAAACAGGTGGCAGCGCAGGGACCCGATGGCGGCGGTGGTCCCGCAGGTCCTCTCGTCGAGAAGCCAGCTCCAGATTTCACGCTCGTCGGGACTGATGGCAAGCCGGTCAAACTCTCCGACCTGCGCGGGCGCGTCGTCGTCCTCGACTTCTGGGCCAGTTGGTGCGGTCCGTGCCGCCAAGCGTTGCCCGAGCTGCAAAAGGTTGCGAACTGGGCAAAAGAAGGTCAGCTTCCCGTCGTCGTGTACCCCGTGAATGTGTTCGAGCAGGCGAAGGGCGATGCGCGATTTGACGCTGCGAGAGCGGCGCTCGACGGACTCAAGATCGCGCTGGTGTCGCTCATCGACGAGAATGACGCCGTCGCGACGTCCTATCAGGTCCGCGGTATTCCAGCGACGATCATCATCCGCGCTGACGGAACCGTGCACGCGCAGCACGTTGGTGCTTCGCCCGATTTTGCAGAAGCGCTGAAGCGCGACATTCGGGCCGCGATCGCTGCGGTTGAAAAGAAGCCAGCGCCCCCCGAACCTCCGCAGCCCGCAGTGCCGCCGCGTGGAGGCGGCGAAAGCTAACGCCTCGGACTGGTACAGTCCCCGTTATGGCCACGACGCCGACAACGGAAGAGGCGACGACGGACCCATCACCGTCCGGGTCGTCCCCAGCTGACCCGCGAATCGAAGAGCTCGACTCGGAGGGGGCACCCGCCGCGACCCTTTTGGCGGCCTCGCGCATTCTGCTGGTTGACGACAACCTTCAGAATCTGGAGCTCATGCAGGCGTATCTTGAGGGTTTGCCGTGCCGCCTCACGACGGCGCGGGACGGCATCGAGGCCATCGCGGCGATCGAGCACGACAAGCCGGACCTTGTGCTGCTCGACGTGATGATGCCCCGAATGTCGGGTTTCGAGGTGTGCCAAAAGATCAAGTCCAATCCGACGACACGCGACATCGTCGTCATCATGGTGACCGCCCTGCATGAGGTGGGGGACTATGAGCGAGCGGTCGAATGCGGCACCGACGACTTCCTTACCAAACCGGTCAACAAACTGGAGCTCGTGACGCGCGTCAAGAGCCTGCTTCGCGTCAGCATCTTGAAGCGAAAGCTCGACGCGCTGATGAATCGTCGCGACGCCTGATCCGATCGCATGCAACGCTCGGCGTGAGTGCGTCAGCGCCCGAGCAGCAGTGACTCGATGCGTGTGTCGAGCGCTCGTGTCCCGACGAGCCCTAGCCCCGCGACGGCGCCAGCGAGAACGAAGAGGACAAAGAGTTCAGCGATGATGAGCCGTGCCACCGTTCCACGGGCGGCGCCGAGCCGCACCATCGTCGTCAGCTCATCGCGGCGCAGCCGAACCGAGAGTACGAACACGAGCACGACGACTGTGAGCGTGACCGCACCGACGGCGATCAAGATCACGTCGAGAAACTGTTTGAGCCGCAGAATCTCGCGGAGGAGTCGCTCCAGCGCATCGATCGGCTTCACGATTTGGAGTGGTTCATCCGATCTCTGGAAGCGCCCGCGCAGAAGCGTCGCGTGCTTCTCGTCGGCTGGACGCACAATGAACGCATTGACTGGAAACGTCTCTGGATCGCCGTGAAAATGAAAGTTCTTGACGTTCTCAGAGGTGATCTCTTCATACTGCCGCAAACGCTCACTGGCCACGACGTGGCCGTCCACTTTCCCGATGAGGTCATTCGGATCACGGATCGCCGCCGCCCCTTGGTGCCCATGTCCAAGCCCCGCAATCGTCCAGGTCGTGCTCATGTCGACGAACACCGCTTCGTCGTCGGCGGTGCCGGTCGGCGCGATCGTGCCCACCACCTGGAGCTTGAGTGGAATCGTTCCTGCAAGGTTGTATGGATCGATCGCGTCGGTGAGGAGTGGTCCCCGCTCGCGGGCGAGCGCCGCTGCGACGCTGGCACCGACGACGCATTCACCGAGGAGAGCGAACCGGCGCCCCTCGGTGAGCGTGAGTCCGCGCAGGTCGAAGTACTCGAGCGACGTTCCCACAACCGGGTGTTTTTGTGCGGAAAATCCGAGCGCGAGCGGCACGACCAGCGATTCATCGTCGCGCAGCCGCGCTGCGTCGCTCGCTCGCATCGGACGTGGTGCGGGCGTCGCGAAGTAGATGCCTGCAATCACGAGGTCGAGTTCGCTTCCGCGCACCCCAACAATCAGCGGCGTCGCGGCGGCTCGCGCCATCATCGCATGACTTCCCGCACTCACGAGACGTTGTATCGCCAAGGGCAGAAATGCGACGAGCGCGAGCGCGAGGACGATCGTCACCGTGCGGCCGCGGTGGTAGGCGAGATGGCGCAAAGCGAGCGTAAACGCGTGCATCAAAGTACCGATCTCGCAGCAAAGTCGTACACCGCGTCGAACGCCGGCAAGAGCCCGTGATCGTGCGTAGCCACGATCACACTGGCATGATCGTCGCGCGCAAGGGCTAACAATTCGTCGAGGAGCCGCTTCTTTCCAGCGGGGTCGAGGTTGCCGGTCGGCTCATCGGCGAGGAGTAACCGAGGGCGCGCGAGTAAGCCCCGCGCGACGGCGACGCGCTGGCGCTCGCCATGCGAGAGGCGCTCGGGCAGTCGGCGCGCGAGCGCTGCGATGCCCAGTCGCTCTGCGAGTTCCTCGGCCCTCCGGCGCGCGGCGACGTTCAGTGGTAGCGCCGAATGCAGTCGACAAGGGAGCAGGATGTTGTCGAGAACGCTCAGGTACTCAACGAGGCGGAAGTCTTGGAAGATCAATCCGACGGTCGTGATGCGAAACCGTCGCCGTTCAGCGTCGGACATCGCTTCGATGGAAGCGTCGCCGAAGCGCACCGACCCCGAGGATGGAACGCGCTCACCCGAGAGAAGCGAAAGCAACGTACTCTTGCCGCAGCCCGATGGACCGACGAGCGCGAGCGTTCGACCCGCCCTGACGGCGAGTGCGGGCATGCTTAGGTCCACCGTGTCTGGCCCGTAGCGATAGATCAAGTCGGTGGTGGCGAGCATGCGAAGCGGATAGGCTAACACCGTTCAGAGGACCGGAGACATGTCATGCGCAACTGCCAATTCGTTTCGCTGCTTCTCATCGCCTCTCTTTCCTTAGCGATGTGCGCTTCGTGCTCGAACGATGCGAAGCCGCCATCCGCAGCGCCGCAAGTGAGTGCAACCGCGACTCCGGCATCGAATGTTGGCACGTTGCGAATCATCGCCGTCAACACGCCGCTCGCGTGCTTCACCAAGCGCATCGCGGGCGACCGCGCGGCGGTGACCATGCCGGTGCCATCTGGCGATGATCCGGCGTTCTGGTCGCCTGGTGCCGACGATGTCGTCGCGATGCAATCGGCGGATCTCGTCATTCTGAACAGCGCTGGACACGAGCCGTGGCGCACGCGCAGCGCTCTCGCTCATGGCAACGTCGTCGCGACAGCGGAACGTTTCAAGCCGCAGTGGATCGAAGTCGCTGACGGCGTAACGCATAGCCACGGTTTGCAGGGATCGCACAGTCACAAGGGGACTGCGTTCACGACGTGGATCGATCCGACGCTCGCGATCGAGCAGGCGCAGGCGATTCTCGAAGCACTGAAGAAGCTTCGCCCGAATGACGCGGCGGCGTTCGATGAAAACTTTACGAAGCTCAAAACCGACCTTGCGGACATCGACGCGCGGCTTGCGTCGGCGATCCACGGACAGCAATCGCTGCCGATCGTGGTATCGCATCCGATTTACGACTATCTCATTCGGCGCTTCGCACTGAACGCTGTAGCAGTGCACTGGGAGCCGGGCGAAATGCCGCCCGCCGAAGAGTGGGAGACGCTCGCTGAACTACTCAAGACGCACCCGGCGAAGTGGATGGTCTGGGAAGACGCACCTTTGAGTGCCTCGCGCGACAAGCTTCGGGCGCTGGGAGTCGAATCGGTCGTGTTTCGTCCGGCAGGGAATCTGCCCGGCGATCCCCTCGCGTGGATCGAGGTCCAGCGGGAGAACGCTGCGGAACTCGGCAAAGTCTTCGAGTAGTGCGCGCGGGGAGATCGCGCAGAGTCGCTGTCTCGGGTCGTTAGACTGGCTGAACCACCATGCGCCGCCGATCTCCACTTCCGCTCATCCCGCTCGCATTCGTCACGCTCGCCTGTGGCAATCCCACCGGTGGCGTACCGGAGGTTGTGCTGGCGAACCACTCGTCCGGCGGCTTATCGCAGCGTGCGCCCGCCCCGCCGACGAAACCAGCGAGCGGCGACGCGGCACGGACGGCCGCTGCACTAGCCCGCGACAACTCTGCGATCCGCTTCGGACGCACGACCCCACTCCCGAAGAAGCCAGGCACGATTCGTCTCGCCGAATACAACGTCGAGAATCTCTTCGACGATAAAGACGATCCGAAACTCTCCGGTGATTTTGAAGATATAAAGATGACCGCGACGCCGGAACGTCTCACGGCGCTCGCAGCGACTATCAAATCGCTTGATGCCGACGTGCTCGCAGTCACCGAAGTCGAAAGTAAGGACGCGCTCGTTTGGTTTCGCGACGGCTATCTCAAAGGTCTTGGCTACGACTATGTGGAGTCGATCGATGCTGGCGATCCGCGCGGCATTGAGCAGGGAGTGCTGTCGCGCATCCCGATCGTCGGCGTAGAGAATTGGCCGAACGAAGCGATTATTGACATGAAGGAGAATCGCGAAGGCACCGGCTGGGCGACGCCGTCAGACGGTAAATGGCCGAAGCGTTGGGCGCGAAGCCCGCTTGAAGTGCGCCTCAAGGCACCGGACGGTTATGAGTTGACGCTGCTGGTCGTACATCACAAAGCGAGCGGTAAGTTCGATGCGCAGCGCGAACTCGAAGCGCTTCAGGTGCGCGAGATCGCGATGGCGCGGCTCAAGAAAAACCCCAATGAGAACCTCGCGATCGTGGGTGACTTCAACGCCACGCCTTCGAAGAAGAGCGTGAAGGTCTATCTTGAAACCGAAAGCCCGCGTCTGCGGAGCGCCTACGACCAGCGCTTCCAGAAGAACGCGCCCTCAGACACGTTCATCACGCACGTCACGAATCGCCCGATTGACTTCATCATCATGAGTCCCGGACTCTTCAAGGACACAGTCGACGAGAGCTTCTTCGTGCTCGGCACGCCGCTACCTCCCAAGGGCGCTCCGATCGATGGACCGAAGCCAGCAGGCTACGCGAGCGATCACCTGCCGATCGCGATCGACCTCCGGTCAGACGTTCGCCCGCGTTCAGATGCTCCGAAGGGTGCGAGAGACTAACAGATCGCCGCGAGTCATGACAACGAAGAACCCGGCGCTGCCGCCGGGTTCTCGGAAGACTCAATCGGCCGTGTGTGCGGATCGATCGCTTACGGACACACCCCCCAGCCTCCAAGAAGCATGCTCAGATCGGCAGCGTTTGTCGTGCCGTTCCCGTCGAGATCGGCGCCCGCGGCGCCCCACGCGCCGAGAAGTGCGCCGAGGTCGGCTGCGTCGACGGAACCGTCTTGGTTGAGATCGGCGGGTCAGGGAGCAGCGTCGGTGCAGGTGAACGCTGCGGACGTCAGGTTGAAGTGTGCTCGATGCGACATGACGAGTGTGAGCGACTCGATGCCATCGATTTCCTGGGCGGGATTCTCCGCGAGCACAGCGAGGCCGTCGCCGACGATTTCTTCATCGTTCGCGAAGTGGAACTTGAGCTTCTGCGGCCAGGTCTTGCGATAGCAGGCCGTCTTGAGTCCACCTAACAACACGACACCCTTCGTGCATTTGATCGGCTCTGGATACCAGACCTGACCGCCGGACCAGCAGTCTGCGTTGATCGCGGAGGTGTTGCCGTCGACCGCGCCGACGACTTGATCACCGTCGTAGACGATCACCTGTTGCGAAGTAGAACCGACGCTGGAGTAGTCGGCATTGATGACGATTCCGGCATCAGGGCCGGTACCCTGTCGAGCGATCGTAAGGGTGCCGAGCGTGATCCCGTCGACGCCGCCGACTCTGCCCGTCGAGTGGAACGTCATCGTCGCAGCCGGGTCGAGCGGGAGTGATGACTTGTCCCACGTGGCTTCGAAGCTCGATGGAACGTCGCCGCCGTCGAGCGGACCAGATACCGCCCACATCTGAACACCAAAGTTCGCGCTGGGGTCAATCGCTGCGATATCGACTGCGCCAGCGTTTGCGTTGAGCGCGGCCCCTCCAACCGATTCGAGGAATGTCCAGTTCGACGTCGCTAGGTACTCTCGCTCGATCCGGAACGCGGGGATGTCGGAGCCTTGGACGGTCAGGGTGGAGACGACACTTGGACCCGAACAGGACGAGGGTGCCAATTCGAACGCGTTCGCCACGAACTCGCCGTAACCATCAACGGAGATGAGCGCATCATCATCGAAGTACTTGCCCCATTTCGCACATCGATCGATACCGCGCCCTTTTTTCTTCTTGACCCCGCCGTCACTGGCCGCCGCGAGATGGCTGATGACCGGGCCGCTCAGTCCGTCGATCGTGGCGACCTCGACGCCGTGGTGAATCAATGTCACTGAGTAGGTCGCAGATCCGAGAGCCGTGAAGTCCGGCGAGTAGCGGTACTCAATCGGACTGAAGTTGACTCCGATCGATGTCACTTCCGCGCCAGTTTCATCGAGTTGCTTCATGCTCATCGATCCGGAAGTCGGAAGTGTTAGCCAATCGAAGTCGAGTGCAACACCACGACTCTCGCCCAGCGTGATTGAAACTCCGTCCAGTCCAGTCGAGCCGATGTTGGACACCTCGAGGATGTCGCCATCCATCGCCAGTTGAGCGTTTCCGAGCGCCGTGTGCGCGAGACCAGCGAAACTCACAGGTGGCTCTCCGACGGGGCTCGTACCGACCGTCATCACGACCTGCGATTGTGGAAATCCGATCGCGGTTGTTGGGAGGAAGTCGGTGATACCGCACGCCAGCGCCTTGAAGTACGTTGGCGCAGTCTGCCCGTCGTTGTTGCAGCCGAGCACAAGAAGGCCGCCGTCGCCGCCATCGCCGACGAATCGCGACGGGGTTCGAAGTTCGACGACGAGTTCGGTTCCCGCAGCGAGAACGACCGGCGGGAAGTCCACGGAGAAGAGCGAGCCCGATGCGCCCGCGGGAATCATGACGCTCGTCGAGAAGAGCAGGCGTGTCGAATCGGGACCATCGATTGACCCGCTGAGGATGCGGACTTCGACTGGCCAAGCGGGAGACTTGTTCACGTCGACTCCAAACGTCACACAGGTGATTGCCGTGGTGGATGGCATGACGCCGAAGGAACGAGCGAGCGACGTCTCAGCGGATGTGGTCGCGTTGCCGCAATAGAGCGAGTTCTCCCCCTCGATCGCCGTCGGCGAGACCGACTGTGTGAGGGTGGAACCAGCGCAGGCAGCGCCAGCGATCCCGCCGTCGTTCGGATGGGAGTGGGTGAGGCGAAATGAGATGTCGTTGTTGCGTTGCGCGAGACTGCGGGCAACTTCGCGACCGGGCCGCTGGTCGAGGTTCGAGGACGAGGCCGCTGCGCTCATCGACGCAGTCAGCGAGAGGACAGACCTACGAGTCCTCGTGCGAGGCAGAAGTACTGAAGAGGACGAACCATGAGAGATCTCCGAGTTTGTATGTCGGTTCAGACACTAGGTCCAACTGGTGCCGCGCGACAGGTGTGCCTCGGAGTGCGAATGAGCAGCAAGTATCTCTTCGGGAATTCGCGAGAATTTCCCGACGCCCGCGACGCCATCGTCCAACGCGGGGTTCGCGCGGTCGAATTTCGCGAGTAATCAGCTCTGGATCGTTCGAGCCAGCTGGAGTGCTTGGCGCATGTCGCGCGACAACGCGGTCATGAGGGCGGCTCCACCGATCGCCACGAGCCCAAGTGCGTCGATCGCCATCGCGAGCAGGGCTGCGTCGTGTCACGCGCTCACCCCCATGCCCTTATAATTTGGGAATGTTGTGAGGATGAAGAGAACAAGCGCGAGCCAGGCGAGACCTAACACGATCGTCGTCAAGAAGACGATCGCCACTCGTCCCGTCCGATTGGGTGTGACGTATCGAATGCCGACTATGAGCCAAAACGCCGCGACTCCGATGTTGACTACTCTGATGGCCGCGGTGAAGGCGAATCCCCCATCCTCGAACGCCTGTTGCAGCCAACCCACGCCAAGGAAGGCGAAGCCGAGGCATCCGCCCGCCACGAGAAGCGACGCGACAAGTGCGGATCCGATCGCTAGGCGCGTACCGCGAGGGCGCTTGGAAGACGCGTAGGTGCCGCCGATTGCAGCGCCTCCGAGGCTCGCGACGTGGACCACGGTAACCGTCGCGAGGGTCGCTCCGAAGGCCCCCATCGCGAGCGGGTTTCCCGTGAAACGCGAGAACACTAAAGCGACGATCCAGCCGAGCGATGACAGGGCCGCCAGAGCGAACAGCCAGCACACGAGTCGTAGTCGCTTGAGCCGCACCGATGTCCATCGCCCCGCGGCGAGAATCGAGTCATCGATTGGGAAACCGCACTCGGGGCAACGGCCAGACTCGTCGAGACCAGCGAGTTGATAGTCGCATTGCGCGCAGCGGGCCTCGGGTGTCGGCGCGGGGCCGCTGCTCATGGCGATGTTCGCCAAGTATTCGCCCAACTTTCCGCGACGACGCTCCCCGAAAGAGCTCATTTCCGGAGCGTCGCCGTCATCGTTGAGGATGTCAATCGGTCGTTCGAGTGTGGCGTCAGCGCCCGAGAAGCTGCAATGCTTCTTCCGGTTCGACGATCACTCTTCGCGGCGCGGCAATAGCCGGCGGCGACGTGAGCGGACAGGGCACACCCGCCTCCGCACAGATCATCTGTGTCGTGATCTCCGCCGAGAGGAAAATCACTGGCAATCCAGAGCCAGGATGGGTACCGCCGCCAACGAGCCAGAGACTGTCGAGCCCTTGGAACCGATGGTGTGGGCGCTTGTAAAGCATCTGGCTCAGCGAGTGCGCGAGGTTAAAGGTAGCGCCGTGCGTAATCCGCTCGGCCTTCCAATCCGCTGGCGTGACTGTCTTCTCTGCGACAGCACGATCGCGGATGTCGTCGATTCCGAAGACGGTTTCGAGCTGACGGTACGCGTCCTCGCGCAGCTTCGGGCGGGCTGCGTCCCAATCAACCGAAGACTGGGTGTTTGGCGTTGGAACCAAGACGTACAGCGACGAGTGCCCGTGCGGCGCGAGGGTTGGATCGGAGCGCGACGGATTGCAGACGTAGATTGAAGGATCAGTGCTCAGCGTGCCAGCGACGGCAATGTCGTTGAGATTTCCGCGGTAGTTCGCCGACGTGTAGATCGTGTGGTGCGGGAGATCCACTTCGCCCTCAACGCCGAGATACATCATGAAGGTCGAGCATGAGTATTTCTTCGCGTCGATCGCGTTGTCGGTCCAACCGCCACGCAGGTTCTCGGGAACCAAGTGCTTGAGCGCCCAAGTTGCGTCGGCGTTGACGACGACATGATCGTGCATATGCGTTTGGCCGCGCACGATCGCGCCGACGCAGCGACGCTGATCGAAGACGAGGCGATCGACCGGAGCGCTGCAGTGGATCCGAGCGCCATATTCGACAGCGACGTCGCCCATCGCCGTCATCAGGGCGTTACATCCGCCGCGCGGATGCCAGACGCCGTACTCGTATTCGATGAAGGGGAGAATCGAGAAGAGACTTGGGCACTCAAACGGACTCATGCCGAGGTACTTGCTCTGGAACGACAGTGCTAAACGCAGGTGCTCATTCCGGAAGTATCCCGAGAGATAGCCATACAACGATTGCCACGGCTTCAGCGTCGGCAGCACCTTCAGCGCGTCACGCGTCATCAAGTCGCGAAATCCGCGCATGGGACTGCGGAGGATCGGTTCCATCAACGCAAGCTTGCGCCGGTTGTCGCGCATGAAGCGCAGAAATGCAGGGCCGTCGCGCGGCTCGATCGTCGCAAGTTGTGCGGCCATGCGCTCGAGATCTTGGGTCGCATCCAGCGTGAGCGGCGCCTGTCCCTCGCGCCCGATGAGCAGTCGGTACATCGGGTCAAGGCGCGTGAGATCGCAATAGTCAGAGAGCCGCCGCCCAGTCGCCGCGAAGATCTCTTCGAGGACGTAGGGCATCATGAAGAACGTCGGCCCAGCATCGAGCGCGAACCCGCCGCACGGGCTGTCCAGTTCGATGCGCCGCGAGCGCCCGCCGAGGGACGCTTGAGCCTCATACACCGTCACGTCGAATCCGGCTGACGACAGCAGCATCGCTGACGCCAAGCCGCCGGGACCAGCACCCACGATTCCAACGGAACGCTTCCCCGAGCGTGGTCCCCGGGGGACTGTCGTGACACGGTCGGGCAAACGGTCCGAACTGGTTGCGATCATCGTCCACCTTCCATGCAGGCCGCTTCGGGTTAGATACCGTGGCGGATTCGCCCGGGCTGAATCCGCGATCGCGACGACGCCGAACGGTTGCCCGTCGAATCAGTGGCTAAGGTAGCTAGATCCGAGATGTCCGCAAGAACCTCCGCTCCCCCTTCGATCCCCGCGCGACGTCGCTTTCTGCGACTCTTCGCGCGACTCGTGCGCCAGCACGAAGGGGAGCTTTCGGCACTCGCCGCAACCGAGATCGGCAAGCCACCGTTCGAGACGCTGACGGCGGACGTGCTTCCGCTCTTGGCCAGCCTCGACTGGCACCGGCGTCACTTGGCCCGGCTCATCGGTCCGCGTCGTATCGGCGGACGGGCGTGGTGGCAGTTGGGTCAGAGCCACCGCGTGGTCCGAGCCCCGCTTGGACGGGTGGCCATCATTGCGACTTGGAATTACCCACTTCAGCTCTTGGGCGTTCAACTCGCTCAGGCGATTGCCGCGGGGAACCAGGTCTGCGTCAAGCCGTCCGAACGCTGCCCGCGCACGCAATCGCTGCTTCTTGATCTGGCTGCCCGCGCGCTTGCTGCCTCGGGCTTCCCGGCCGAAACGCTTGATGTGCGCGACGCGGGCCGCGAAGAGGGAGCGCGCCTGCTGCGCGACGAACGATTCGATCACGTTATTTTTACTGGCTCTACTTCGGTTGGTCGGGCAATTGCTGAGATCACGGCGCGGACATTGACGCCAACGACCCTCGAACTCTCGGGACACGACTCCGCGTTCGTACTTGGCGATGCCGATGTCGCACTCGCCGCCCGGACCATCTGGAACGGGATGACGATGAATGCGGGGCAGACGTGCATGGCACCGCGCCGGGCACTCGTCGATCGCTCGATCTACTGCGCGTTCCTGGCAGCGCTCGCGCCGCTCGCGGCGGCGGGTCGACCGCTGCGGCTCGTCGACACCGCTGCGGTCGCGCGTTGCATGGCGCTCGTTGAAGACGCTGCGATGCGCGGGGCCCGCTCGCTCGCTGGGACGATCGAGACCGCAGACGGAGACATGATGCGACCGTGTGTGATGGTCGACTGTCCCACCGATGCTCTGTTAGTTGAAGGCGACCACTTTGGTCCGGCGCTCGCGGTTGTTCCCGTCGACGGGCTCGATGAGGCGTTGCGCATCCACCGCGCCGTTGGCCAGTGTCTCGCTACGAGCGTATTCACTCGCGATGTTCGAGCGGTGCGCGAGCGCGCCGCCGACTTTGGCAGCTCGCTCGTGACAATCAACGACTGTCTCTTGCCAACCGCCCATCCGGCCGCGGCGCTCTCTGGGAGCGGCGCAAGCGGCTGGGGCGCGAGTCGCGGTGTTTCGGGGCTTTTGGCATTGACCCGCGAGATTTGCGTGTCGACAACGGGGCGCATCCGCCTACCGGTCGGCGAGCCCGATCCGCGCGTCCTCAACTGGCTTCGTCGTATCGTTGGCATTCCGGTTCGCGCCATGTCTGGCATGTCTGGCAAGTCTCTTGATCGAGGCGGCTCAACCGCAGCGAAGAACGCAATCAGCTCAAACGCGATCGCGCGGGAAACGCATTCCGAGGTGTCGAGGGACGCACGGCCACGTCGCGAGCCAACTCGAGGGAAACCCACATGAGTCGATCGAAACCAGTCGAGCGTTCACCGTCGAGCCCACTCTCTGTCGTGATTGTCGGCGGCGGACTCGCGGGCCTCAGCGCTGGTTGTGAATTGGCGACGCGCGGCGCGAAGGTCACGATCGTCGAGCGCAACCAACATTTGGGCGGGAAGATGAACGTGTTGAGCGAACGCGGCTTCACGTTCGACATGGGGCCGACGATCTTGACGATGCCGGATGTGCTGCGCGGCATCATCACGCGGAGCGGTCGACGCGTCGCCGACTACATCGACCTCGTGCGACTTGATCCGCAGTGGCGCTGCTTCTACGACGATGGCACTCGGATCGACCTGCGCGAGGACGTGAGCAGCATGTCCGCATCGCTCGATGCGCAGTTTCCGGGCAAGCGGCTTGGCGAGGGCTGGCGCGCATTCGTGGCGTATTCCCGTCGCATGTATAGCCTCAGCGAACGCGTCTTCTTCTACAAAGATCTTGGCGGCATCGGCGACCTCATGCGGAAGCCGCCAGCGGCCGATCCGGGCTTGCTCAAAGAAGTCGCTGCAATGCGACTTCACTCGACGGTTGGTGCGACGGCGCGGAAGCACCTTGGCGAGTCGCACATCTTGCAACTCGCAGAACACTTCTTGCAGTACGTCGGATCGAGTCCGTTCCTCGCGCCCGCAATCCTCACGCTCATCGCGTCGGCGCAAGTTGATCACGGCTGCTGGTACGCGATGGGGGGAACGCGAACTGTCGCGCAATCTCTTGAGCGAATTCTGCGTGAAGAGGGGGCGACCATTCTTACGGGCAGTGGCGTGCGCCGCATCGTTCAGAATGGATCGCGAGCGACTGGCGTTGAACTCGACGACGGGCGCGTCATCAACTCAGACGCAGTGCTCTCGAATTGCGACGTGCAGCGCACCAATCGCGATCTCCTCGGAACATCTGCGGCGCTCTCGGAACAGCGCAAGATCGCTCGTCGTTACACGCCCGCATGCAGCGGCGTGGTCCTCTACCTCGGACTCGACCGACGCTACGAGCATCTGTTGCATCACGACTTCATCTTCAGCAAGAACTCGCACGAGGAGTTCGACGACATCTACACGAAGGGCATCCCCGCTCGCGATCCGACCATCTATCTCTGCGCTCCGAGTCGCACCGACCCGACGCAAGCACCGCCCGGCTGTGAGTCGCTCTACGCCTTGATTCATACGCCGTACTTGCGACCGGGCCACGACTGGGACTCCACCGCTGGTCCCAACGGGCCCGGTATGTTCGCGAGCTACCGCTCAGTCATCATCAACAAGCTCAAGCGCTGCGGGATGGAAGACATCGAACGCCACATCGTCGTCGAACGCAGACTGACGCCGAACGACATCGAGCGCATGTACAACGCCGAGGGCGGCGCGATCTACGGCCTGGCGTCGCACGGCAGATTGAAGGGTGGCTTCAAGCCGCGAAACACCTCGCCGATCCTCAAGAACTTGTATCTCGCTGGCGGCAGCACGAACCCGGGTCCGGGTGTACCAATGGTGCTCATGAGTGGCGTCACGGCCGCCACGTCGCTCGCGGATGACTTTGGGCTTCCGGGGCGTGACGGCACGCGAGCAACTCACGAACACAACCGCCCGAACGGGACCGGCGCGTGGCGCGAGCCAGTGCTGAGCGAACGGTGAGCCCTCGCGCCCCCAATCCTCTGGCGGACGCCATCGTTAGAGCCGAGCCCGATCCGCGCATCCGTCGCGTGTTCGGCTGGTACTCGGAGCGACTCCTTCGCAAACAGTTTCACGCTCTGCGCGCCATGCCTGGAACCGAGCGGGCGATCGCTGCAATTCCGGCGTCGCGCGGTGTGTCGCTCTTTCTTCTGTCGCACTCGTCGTGGTGGGATCCGATCGTCGGATCGTTTCTGCGCCGCCGCTTTTTCGGTGACCGCGAAGTCCGCGCGCCGATGGACAACCGGGAACTCTCGCGATTTCGCTTCATGCGGAAACTCGGGATCTTCGGTATCGACCCTGACGCGCCGGCGTCGCTCGCAGCGATGCTCACGTACGTCGAAGGCGAGGTTGCCCGCTCAAACGAGATGGTGCTCATCGTCACGCCGCAAGGGCGTTTCACGGACGTGCGAGATCCGCTTGTCGTGCGCCCCGGTGCAGCGGCTCTCGCTGCACGGCTCGGTGTGCGCGTCGCGGTCAGTGTCGCGATTGAGTATGGCTTTTGGAACGATCGACGCCCGGAAGTCTTCTTGCGCGCGGCACCGATCGCAGTGCCGCAGACGGCTAACACCGCGACCAGTACTGGGCCCAGTACTGGTCAGTGGCAGCGATCGATCGTTGAAGCGATGACGAACAACTCGAATGAGCTGAGCGCTGCGGTGCGCTCGCGCGACGCCGCTCAGTTTGAATGCATGCTTGGCGGCGACGCGAAGATTCACCCCGTCTACGACCTGTGGTTGCGGATGACCGGCCGCGGCAGGGGGATCGACGTCGGGCATCGTCGGGAACTCGTAGGTGAAACGCGATGAACTTCGACGCGACAACGGTATTAGCGGCGCTCGGCGCCGTGTTCGCCCTTCAAGCGCTCGTACTCGGCGCGGTGAACCTCAAGCGCTATGCGCGATCGCTCGCGCCGACTTCGGCGGCAGGGCTGGAGAAGGTCAGCGTCTGTATTCCCGCTCGCAATGAAGAGTCAAACATCGAGGCGTGTGTCCGGTCGGTGCTGCAGAGCACGAGCGCCGATGTCGAGGTCGTCTGCTATGACGATCAATCGACCGATCGCACACCGGAGATTCTTGCGGGGCTTCGTCGCGAGGACGCGCGAGTTCGAGTCGCGCCGACAGTCGCGCTGCCTGACGGTTGGAACGGCAAACAACATGGTTGTTGGCGCATGGCCCAACACGCGACGGGCGGTTGGTTCTTGTTTACCGACGCCGACGTCCGCTTCGAGCCGACATGCATCGCGCGCACACTCGCCGAAGCGCGACGACGCGACGTCGCGCTCCTTTCGACGGTTCCGCGACAGATCACGGGCACGTTCGGCGAAGCCCTCGTGATCCCGCTCATCCACTTCATCTTGCTTTCGTACCTGCCGATCGGTCGCATGCGGCGCACGCTCGACCCTTCCGCGAGCGCCGGCTGCGGGCAGTTTCTCTTCGCTCGTGCCGACGCCTATCACACGTCCGGCGGACACGCGGAATTCCGTGACTCCATGCATGACGGCATCAAGATGCCACGCGCCTTCCGGTCACATCGCTTTCGGACTGACCTCTTCGACGGCACCGACCTCGTCGCGTGTCGCATGTACCGCGGCTTTGTCCAGACCTGGAACGGCTTCGCCAAGAACGCGTTCGAGGGACTCGGCAGCATCGCGCTCCTCGTTCTCGTCACCGTGCTTCATCTGGTTGGGCACGTGTTTCCTTGGATATTTTTGATCTGGACAATTGCGAGCGGACGGCCCTTCGATATCGCGACGGGCTGCGCGCTCGTCGCTATTGCTGCAAGCACTGCCGAGCGAGTTCTGTTCGCTATTCGCTTTCGCCAGTCGCTTGCGTCGGCGTTTCTGCATCCCATCGGAATATGCGTTATGACCGCGCTCCAGTGGTACAGCCTGTACCTCGCGAAAACTGGGCGCCGTGCGTGGAAGGGTCGAGGGGGATCAACTGCACCGTCGCCAGAGCCGTCGACGTTCTAGCACTACAGCGCCCCTTATTCTCTCTGGCATCGCCGCATGCCGGTGAGTCGGAAGCCTAGATCATGCAGTTTTCTGATGGTCGCGCGACGATGCGCCGCGGATGCGACGAGACCCCGGATTCTGTACCGCTCGAGC